>Ga0187856_1003650_pt1 | contig 10623 bp, 10 predicted proteins | sample June2016WEW_8_40_FD_132443 | JGI IMG/M metagenome (GOLD analysis project Ga0187856, IMG submission 132443) | Peatland microbial communities from SPRUCE experiment site at the Marcell Experimental Forest, Minnesota, USA - June2016WEW_8_40 | ecosystem: Environmental > Terrestrial > Soil > Wetlands...
GCCCAGGCGAGTTCTCTTGTTGGAACCCGGCCAGGGTCAATTACTTACAAATTGTCAAGGGGGACGTCGGGTCGCCCAGGCAGTAGCTGCCAGTTCACTACTGTGCTCCTTCGCAAGAACCTAGATACGAGAACAGCTGTGATCGAGCCACTTCAATTTGGATCGCGGCGATTGGCCCACAAGAGCCCTGGTATCGGTAAAGTGCTCTTGCCTGCCTCCGGGCATCCCGTGGCCGTCGAAGTGTGGCGAGCCATTACTACCGGGGTTGGATTCCATGGTCAATCGCCAGCGGTCGAGATACCATGCCAATCGTCGGACAACGCATCAACAAACCGCATACGGGAGGAACGATGGCTATGAACTTCAACAGACGCGATCTACTGAGGGGCGGCGCCGCCCTTTCTGCTGCCTCATTGATCAACCCTCGGGGACTGGCCTTAGATCAGAAGAGTACTCGTGTCGCCTCCGGGCGCGGGCTGTTTCAGCCGTCATGGAACTCGCTGCGGAACATCCCTGTTCCACAGTGGCTCAGGGATGGGAAATTCGGTATCTATACCCATTGGGGCGTGTATTCCGTTCCTGCTTTTGGGAAGAATGGCACCTGGTACGCCCACAATATGTACACCAATCCGGATTCTGAGGAGAGAAAGCATCAGGAAGCCACCTACGGTCCGCTGGATAAATTCGGCTACAAGGATTTCATTCCCATGTTTACGGGCAGCCATTTCAATGCAGACGAGTGGGCCGAACTGTTCAAGAAGGCTGGCGCCCGCTTTGCCGGTCCGGTTGCCGAGCATCATGACGGTTTCGCCATGTGGAATACGAAATATTCCGAGTGGAACGCCGCGAAAATGGGACCCAAACGCGACGTTCTGGGAGAGCTCTCGAAGTCTATCAAACAGCATGGGATGAAGTTCCTCACAGCGTTTCATCATGCGGAGCACTGGTTCTACTTTCCGACCTGGGACAAACAGTATGACGTATCAGATCCCCGTTACGCCGGGCTGTACGGAGTGAGTCACGAGCGAGGCGCCCTCCCGACGAAGGAATTCCTTGATGTCTGGATTGGGAAGTTGAAAGAGGTTGTGGACAACTACGAGCCGGATGTGGTGTGGTTCGACTTTGGACTGCGCCTGATTCAGCAGTCTTACAAAACGGATTGCCTGGCTTACTACTTCAACAAGGCTGCAGCGGCAGGCAAGGAAGTTGCAGTCACCTACAAGAACCACGATCTTACCCCTGGCGTCGGCATTGATGACCTGGAACTGGGCCGCGAAAGTAACGTGACCTACTACGAGTGGATTACCGACACCACCATCGACAGTGGAAGCGCGTGGGGGTATGTGGAAAGTGTTGGATTTAAGTCTGTGGATCAGCTAGTGACCGGGTTGGTGGATCGCGTCAGCAAGAATGGATTTCTCCTTCTGAATGTAGGGCCAAAGCCTGACGGCTCAATTCCCGAGCCCGCGAAAGAGCGCCTGCTTGCCATGGGAGAGTGGTTGCGCGTCAATGGAGAGGCGATTTACGAAACAAGCCCATGGCTGATAGCCGCGGAAGGACCGACGCAGTTCAAGAAGAGCGGCGCATTCAACGAAGATAATGATATCCGCTTTACGCCTGAGGATATTCGATTCACGTGCCGAGACAACTTTCTATACGCGACAGTGCTTGCTTGGCCAGGGGATAAAGCCTTCATCAAGAGTTTGGTACCGAAAGGCGACACCTGGGCCGGACTCTATCCGTCAGAAATAGATTCGATCAAGATGCTGGGAAGCGACGAACCCCTCCGCTGGGAGTTTACGAAGGAAGCTCTTGCGGTGACGACGCCAAGCGTAAAGCCATGCGATCACGCTTTTGTGTTCAAGTTCACCTTAAAGAAGCCGTTCTGATCCTTGAAGGGAGCGGGGTTTCTTTGTCCATCATCGTTCTCAATCAGATTGTCTTCTAAAGGAGGTGGTCGGCGTGAATCTTGTGAAGTCGATATTTCCAGCGCTGATTCTCGGCTCTGTCTTTTTGTATTCAGCAAGTATGTTCGCCGGCGAAGGTTCCGACACTCCCACGGTATCGGAAAGTCCCCAATCGATCGATCAAGTTTGGAGAGAGGCTAGCGCCAAGTACGATTCCGAGCGCGCAGCCATCCTGGGACAGGTGGACAGTACCATTCAGCAGGGTCCGTTTCGTGCTGACTGGGAGTCGCTTCAAAAATACGAAGTGCCCCAGTGGTATAGGGACGCGAAGTTCGGAATCTTCATTCATTGGGGCCTCTATTCCGTTCCTGCCTTCGGCAGCGAATGGTATCCGCGGGATATGTATAGAGGGGGCTCGGATGAGTACAAGCACCACATCGCTACCTATGGCCCGCAGGATAAGTTCGGATATAAGGATTTCATCCCTTTATTCAAGGCGGAGAAGTTCAATCCCGTGGCCTGGGCCCGCCTTTTCAAAGAGGCCGGCGCAAAGTATGTCGTGCCGGTTTTTGAGCACCACGATGGTTTTGCCATGTACGACAGCGGCCTTTCCGACTGGACCGCCGCAAAAATGGGGCCGCATCGCGATTTAGTCGGGGATCTCGCGAGAGCAGTACGAGCAGAGGGTCTACATCTAGGCGCATCTTCCCACCGAGTGGAACATAACTTCTACCTTGGAGTCGGACGTACGATTCCTTCTGATGTCAATGATCCGAATTACGCAGCTTTTTATGGACCTGCGCATCGCTGGCTTGAAGCCAAACCCGGAACGCCGCTTTCCAGCGACTTTACTTTCGTTTCAAAGGCTTGGACTGATGATTGGCTCGCCCGCTCCGCGGAAATTGTCCAAAAGTATCACCCCGAGATCATGTGGTTCGATTGGTGGATCGGACAACCCTCGGTTCGCGAGGATCTCACTCGCTTCGCGGCGTTTTATTACAACGCATCACTCAAGTACGGCGATCATGTCGGCGTAATCAATTACAAATACTTCGCGATGGAAGAACACTCCGCTGTTCTCGACCTGGAACGCGGTCAACTGGCAGACATTCGGCCCCTCCCTTGGCAGACCGATACCTCGGTTGGCAACAAATCCTGGGGCTACATCCAAGACGATACGTTCAAATCGCCGGAATTCATCGTTCAGCAACTTGCTGACATCGTCAGCAAGAATGGGAATCTGCTGTTGAATATCGGTCCACGCGCCGACGGCACCATCCCCGACGAGGTGCAGCGCACACTTCTAGACGTGGGAGCGTGGCTGAAGGTAAATGGAGAGGCTATCTACGGAACTCGCCCCTGGAAGGTGTACGGTGAAGGTCCAACTAAGGTTGCTGCAGGTGCATTTCACGATACCGCCATCCAGCCCTATACGGCGGAGGACTTCCGGTTTACTGAGAAGGACGGCGTGCTGTATGCAATCGAGCTAGGATGGCCTTCAAACCACGAAGCGGTCATTCATTCCCTAAGCTCTGCGACGCTGGGGGACGGAAAACAGATCCAGTCCATTCAGCTGTTAGGCTCAGCAGGAACCTTGTCTTTCGAGGAGCGTCCCGACGGTCTGCGTGTCCGGCTACCCGAGCAACCGGTCGGCAAGTATGCTTACGCCATTCGCATCGCGTTAGTGAATCCCCGATAGACGAAGTCCAGGCTTCCCAGCACGTGGGAGGAGTGACCCCACTCTCCTACCAGTACGTGAGGACGTTGATCGGAGTGCAAGGCGGGGAGTTGGTCAGTGGAGGCGTAGATTTATGAAGAACGGTCGTCTTGCCAACGTCGTTGCAGCCGTATTTCTGCTGTCATCCTTAGCTTCTGCGCGACCGCGTTGGACCGAACAGGAGGCGGCTAGGTGGTACCAGCAACAACCATGGCTCGTCGGCAGCAACTTCATTCCGAAAGATGCAATCAACGAACTTGAGATGTGGCAGGCGGACTCCTTTGATCCGCAGGAGATCGATCAGGAACTGGGCTGGGCTAAGGCCTTGGAATGAATACCATGCGGGTATTCCTGCACGACTTGTTGTGGCAGCAAGATCCCGAAGGCCTTAAGAAACGGCTCGATCAATTTCTCTCCATCGCATCGAAGCACCATATTCGTCCCTTGCTCGTGTTGTTCGATTCCTGCTGGGACCCGAATCCCAAGCTCGGACCGCAGCATCCGCCCATCCCCGGCGTACACAATTCCGGATGGGTACAAAGCCCTGGCCCTGCGGCAGTGCAGGACTCTTCCCAATATCCGCGCCTGCAGGCGTATGTTCTAGGGGTCGTGGGGGCATTATCGCTCCGGCGCTTATAGATCAGGGAACTGACCGGAAAACCGTAGATTATCGTAGCTGCGTTCCTCACCCCGAGAGGAGGACGAATTTGTGAGGCTGATTCAACGAAAGACCTCGAATCGTGCGAGGTGCAGATTCTTCAGGCAATTGCTGGCAGCTATCGCGTTGTGCGTATCTGCCTTCGCTCAACAGGAAGTTCCGCCAGCGAAACCAGGATCTATCTTCTGGCAATCCGAACGGAGAAGAGCTCATGGAAATCACTCGACGATCCACGCTGAAGATCCTCGCAGGGTCGATCATGGCAGGCCCGACGCGAATGTTCGCGAGCGCGCCGGAGCCATTTGAGCCCACATGGGAATCGCTTGAACAATACCGTTGTCCGGAGTGGTTCCGCGATGCGAAACTCGGCATCTGGACTTGTTGGGGGCCGCACACAGTACCCGGGAGGGACGATTGGTATGCCCGCAATATGTACATCGAAGACTCTCCCACTTACGAACACCACGTCAAGACTTACGGGCACCCGTCGAAATTCGGCTTCAAGGACTTCATTCCGCTCTGGAAAGGTGAGAAGTTCGATCCGGACAGGCTCGCGGCGCTGTTCAAGCAGGCGGGGGCGAAGTACCTGGCGACACTCGCGACTTACCACGACAATTTCGATTGTTTTGACTCGCAGTACCAGCGGTGGAATTCCGTCAATATGGGACCGAAGAAAGACATTGTCGGCCTGTGGCGGCAGGCCGCTCTCAGATATGGCCTGCGTTTCGCCGTTACCGAGCACCTCGAGCGCAGTTACAGCTGGTTTAACGTCAACAAGGGGCACGACAAAAAAGGCCCATACGCGGGTGTGCCTTACGACGGCAACGATCCGAAGTACGCCGACTATTACTTCGAGCCGCATGAAGACACGAACATGGGTTACCCGGTTTCACCGCCCGAATCCTGGAAGCAAAACTGGTTTCGCCGCATCAAGGATCTCGTGGACAGCTACCAACCCGACCTGCTGTACACAGATGGCGGCATACCGTTCGGCGAGACCGGTCGCCAGTTGCTGGCTTACTTCTACAACCAGAACAGGAAGTTACACGGCGGCAGGCTGGAGGCGGTCTACAACATCAAGAACATCAATCATCTTTTTCCTGAGTTAAACCATGGCGATTACCGCGACGGTGTCTGCGTTGAGGATCTCGAACGGGGCGTTCTTAGCGAGATCAAGGTCAGGCCGTGGCAAACGGATACTTCCGTCGGGCACTGGTTTTGGTTCAAAGATGACAAGTACCGCTCCGTCGCCAACGTCATCCATATGCTGGCAGATATCGTCAGTAAGAATGGCAACCTGCTGCTGAACTTTCCTCTGCGCCCGGACGGCACGCTGGATCCCGAGCCGGAGAGTATCCTCTCCGACCTAGCGAAATGGATGGAGGTCAACAGCCGTGCGATTCACGAGACGCGGCCGTGGACGGTTTATGGCGAAGGGCCGACGGCAAGCGGAGGCGGCAACTTCAAAGAGCGCTTGGTAGCTTTCACCGCAAGCGACGTCCGATTCACGACGAATGCCGGCCAGTTGTATGCCATCGTGCTGGGGTGGCCGGAGGAGGACGTGAAGATCAAGTCGCTCGGCACGGCGGCGAGCCTCTGGCAGAAGAAGATCTCTCGCATCCGGATGCTCGGAAGCGACGAGAAGATCCAGTGGTCGCGCGACAGTGAATGCTTGGTGATAAGAAAACCTAAGCAGAAACCGTGCGAGCACGCCGTGGTGTTCGTAATTGCGTGAGCGAGGCATCTTTGTGAAAGGGGAGAGCCAAACCATGGCGCTCCCGTCAGACTGTCTGCTTGCCCGGAAAATGTTGTGTCGGCCATTTTTGGAGCTTGAGGCTCGTCGAGGGGGCATTCTATGAACTTGCGAAAGTGTCGGCTATTGAGACTTGTTTCGTGCGTCTTGTTTTGCGCCACAATCGTCTCCGTTGCTGCGGCGCAAAACCGGCAATTTGCGCCGGACAAGATGGACTCGGTTTTGTATGGGGTGGCCTACTACCCAGAGTACATGCCATCTGACCGACTTGATAAAGATGTCGATCTGATGCAGAAGGCGGGTATTACCGTCGCAGGCCGTAGAGGCGGTGGCGTCCTCACAGATTCGCAATCAGGGAACCATTGGCGGCGCCGTTTCGCAGGACGCGCGCGCTGCGATCAACCCATTTTGTTCGTAAGAGGTTTCGTGGGTCAGATCCGACAATTCCGGGCGGATTGTCGCGCTTCAACTTTCCGTTCACGCCGACCGACGGTAGAGCCGTAGCAGTGACACTTTCCCCCCCGCTCTGCTTTGGCTGGGATTCAGGTCTCCGAGACAGTTGAAGAGCTTCTCCCAACATGTAGACAGGGAGCACCACCAAGAAAAAGAACAGAACTCCGAACCCGAACCCTCTTGCCCAAACTAGTGGTGAAGCTGATCCACTCATTTTGGCGATTTCATACGAAACCAGACCCGCGATGAACGGTGAGGCCAACACCAGAAACGGCAGAATGCCGATGCCAAAACGGAGAAGGTGAACCTTTGCGTGAAATCCTCGCCCCGGCTGCGTCGCTGGCGTCGCCACGATTCACCATCCTTTCTCGGCTTGGATTATCCCATATCTCTGCTGCACCGGATGGCTGACCAATCTGAGTCAATGGGGCAGGTTGTGACGCGCGGTACGCCCGTAAAGATGTGTCGTCGCCAGCGAAGCTTCCGCGACTAGGCATTTCGCCCAAGCCCCAACCCCTCCGAGCGAGCCCATTCCCGTCACTCAGCATTACGTGACGATGGCACCAGTCGCTCAGGAATGACCTTATCAATTACAATCGCTCGCCGAGGGGGAATTCATGGCAAATCTAAAAGGACTGGCATTCATAGTGTCGGAGTTGAGGGCAGAGAGAACGAATCTGGTAAATCAGCTTCGACATGTTGATACGGCTCTTTCAGTTCTTGGCAAGCTGAACGGTGGGAGTTACACGAAACCGATGCGCACCCTGTCAGCCTCGGCTCGGAAGCGGATCAGCCTCGCGCAGAAAGCGCGATGGGCAAAGGCGAAAGGTCACGCTCCGAAACCCAAGCGCACAATGTCAGCGGCAGCCCGCAGGAAGATCGCGGCGGCACAGCGGGCAAGGTGGGCGAAGTTGAAGGCGGAGAAGAAGCCGTAGCATCCTTCCATGGACGAGGGTCGCAAGCGCGTACTATTGATTGCGGCGAGCATCCTAGCCGCTCGGAAGCTGGCGCAGTTCGATGGCGGGCGGAAGGTGCCAGCGACAGTCAGCGCGATTGCGGATGCGGTGCGGTGGGCTGAGGAAATTATGAAGGCGATTGACGAAAGATGGCCCACGTCGAGCTGAGGAAAAACGTGGCTTGTTGGATAGGACGCAAACCTTTGGCATTCGGAGTCGTTCGGTTGCGACCTGTTGCGAGGCATCGGGCAGACTTCGGGCATGATTTCTGGCTAGGACGAGCGGAGTCGCCTTCACCGCCCACGGACGCTGAGTGCTATGCTTCTTTTTGTGGAGAAGCCTCTAGCATCGCTGGTCCCGAGTGTGAATGATCTCCTCCAGTTGGAGGTGGAGGAGGTGGGTTGGGTCCTTCTCGTTCACCTTTCAAGTCTGGGTGACCAGACCGGTGATGGCCGCGTTTGGGGAGGAGGCAGGATTAATCAGTACAACTTCTTCAACCATCTGGATGTCTACGGAACGAGGCGTGAGGATGTGAACAGGGCCCTGTTGGAGGCTTGGGGCTGGCTGCAGCACGAAGGGTTTCTGGTACGGGAGGCCGACTCCGGTGGGATTGAAACCTGCTTTCTTTCTAGGCGTGCGAAGCAGTTGCAGACCAGGGCGGATTTCGACGCGTATCGAAAGGCCGGCCTTCTACCGCGAGGGCAGCTGCATGCGATGATCGCCGCGCGAGTGTATCCCGCTTTCTTGCGTGGCGAATATGACACGGCGGTTTTTCAAGCCTTCCGCGAGGTGGAGATCGCTGTCCGCGCCGTAGGGGGATTTCCTGCGGAATTAGTTGGCGTTGATCTCATGCGGCAGGCGTTCAGGGCAGTCAATCGCCCAAGCCAAGCTGTTCAACTTCCTGGGCCTTTGACAGACACGAACCTTCCGGTTGCGGAGCAGGAGGCGATGGCACATCTCTTCGCGGGCGCAATCGGTCTGTACAAGAACCCACAGAGTCATCGCTACGTGCCGACGTCAGCTGGAGAGGCCGCCGAGGTTATTCTTTTTGCGAGTCACTTGCTGCGGATCGTGGAGCGAGTGACTCCGCCCGCTCACACGTAGTCCAACCATAGCTGCACACTGGATGAACTGATCCAGCGTGGGTCCGCAACGCCGCACTCAGAGCCGCATTCAGAAAGCCTCAGCCCAGTCTATGCCGTAGAATCTCACGTTCGCGCCAGTCAACACCGCCCGATTATGGGTGCTTTATCGTGACGTGGTTGATGATCTGCGTGTGCGTTGAGATGTTCGCGACGGAAGACACGCCTGTCGGGCCCACGCTGCTCGACGAGACGTTGGAGTGGGAGACATTGTCTCCAATCCAGATTTGCATCTCGTTGGCGGGCAGCCCGAGGAATTCCGCCACCTTGGTGTGGAGCTTCTTCGCGGACGCTTTGGCTGCAAAGTCCTTCGCGGTCGCATCGATCTCCTTGAGCAGTCCGGTGGTGTCCCATGCCTTCTCTGGTGGGCTTCCGCTTATCCGTCCGGTGGTCAGGTGGGAGACCTCTTCGCTCGCTCGTTTGAGCGCGTCTTTTAGGTACGGTGTCAATTTCGATCTCGCTGGCCACGCGCTTGGATCGTCAAAAAAATCCTGGGCTCTTACGTAGTCCCCTTCGCTGACAAAGCAGAAGAATTCGATCAGGTTTCGGAGGTGGATTGCGAAGGATTCGAGCAGAGCAACGTACTCGGCGGTGCCTTGTTTGCGCTGCGGCAGAATTTCCGCGAGCTCCCAGAGCATACTGAGCTCGTGCATGAGGTGCTCGCCAGAATAGTCGATCAGCTGGGGGTCTGTCATTGCTGGTGTGGTCATGGATCAAGGGTGGCGGAGCGATTCGCAGAAGTCAAGACCTGCGCCCGCGCCGCACCCGGGACAGTGGATTGCACCTCCAGCGTGCATCGGAACTCCGTACCCTGCACAACTATCCGAAAGCCCCAACCGTGTCCTGCTCGTCCACACATGCGCGACAGCACAGACCTACGCGGCTCAGACTTGCAAACTCTCCGCAAATCAATCATGGATGCGGTACACTCGGGGCAAGATGACAAGGCTGTGTCCCGGCTACTTTAGCGATGAGGTAATCCAGATTCTGCGGGAAGCTCATCTGAAAGGTGAGTGGGTCCCTTCATTGTCTCAGCCTTGCGCGAAGTGTGGACGAAGAGTACCGGCAGAGAATAAGGCAGGGCAGTGGGTCCCACAGACACACTACTCGCCTCAACCTTACAAGTCCGGCAAAAGCGGCTACAAGAGATAGTCCGAACAGAGAGCGAAGGGTGCTAAAAAGGGTGCTAAAATAAAAGTGGTGGCAAAGACCGCCTCTTATGAAGCCTTGAGTGCGGGGTCCTCGGCGAAAAATAGACCCTGGACCTAGACCGGCAACGTCTAAGGTCTACGTCCTCAGTGGGGTGATGTGCATGTACTTCATCTCGACCCATTCTTCACAATAGAGTATTACGCCTTCCACGCTGCATCCCTGATTATTGTGCTCTGCTGGCTGTACCGCCACGTGAAACGGGAGATACATAGGCGCGACGAATGAAGCGCGGGCTGTTCCCCAAACTGACGCGGGGGGGGTGTTCTCCCACGTGGTCGGCCATAGGTGTGTCCAGCCGTCCCTTCGGTCAATGACAGCAATCGGGATATAGCGCCAACCATGCCTTGCGTCCATGCACCCGCGCCACTATGGGTTCGCGGCTTTCTCAAGTTCGGCATTTAGATGCACGCTGCTGCCGCCACTCACTTTCAGCTTTCGCTCCCAGTCCTTGAATCCTGTCTTCTTCACTGAGATAGTGTGCTCACCCTCCGTGACCTGAACATCGGAAGGCGTGTTGCCGACGAAACTGCCGTCGACTTCGATGTCAGCACCATCGGGAACAGAAACTACTGACACTTTGCCCATCGAGGCCGTCGCCGGAGCGGCAGTGGCAACTGCAGTGGGCTGAGGAGTCGCGGCAGGCTTGCTCTGTTCTGCAGCGGAAGCTGCGGCCCGAATCGCAGAGCCATGTGCAGCCCAGTCTTTCTCGATCGCTTCACATGCATCCTGAACCGAACCGCCCAGCGAAAGAGTCGATTTGCTGACGATAGAATCGCCCGAAACGCGAGCAAAAACCGCAACCTTGTTCTTGTGCCTCAATGCCCC
>Ga0187856_1003651_pt1 | contig 10623 bp, 9 predicted proteins | sample June2016WEW_8_40_FD_132443 | JGI IMG/M metagenome (GOLD analysis project Ga0187856, IMG submission 132443) | Peatland microbial communities from SPRUCE experiment site at the Marcell Experimental Forest, Minnesota, USA - June2016WEW_8_40 | ecosystem: Environmental > Terrestrial > Soil > Wetlands...
ACGTCCGCTGACCCTCCCTCCGGCGCTCTGGTCGACGTTCGCGCCCGACAGTTGGGCAGCATCCGCTGGTATGTCTTCTGGCCTCGAGCGCACCGCCGTCGCGGCGCCGAACGCCAGGAACGCGAGGGGAAGGATGGCCACATTTATCGGCTCCACGAGCTCGACGGCGACCATCGCTACGCCGAATCCGAGGAACGCGCAGCGACCTGCCGCTCGGGCTGCTCCGAACAACCAGACCAGGAAACACCCCAGGCCGAGGAGCCCGGTCGTCACGGCAACCTCGACGAAGATGTCGTGACCGTCGGTCAGGATCCTGCCGGCCAGCACGTGCTGATAGAAGGGAAGCGTCGCGGTCGAGTCCATCGCCGTTCGCAGCTGACCGGGACCGGCACCAAGCAAAGGGTGGTGCACTACGTAGCGCGCACCTTGTAGCCACACCCGCAGCCGGACCCCAAACGTGGTCTCGCTGGTGCCCGAGGACACCCGAGAACTGAAGCCGGAGCCGCCGCCCAGGTAGGCGATGCCGTACCCGGCTGCGATGAGCAATGCATAGGTCCCGCCTCGACGTAGACCGTAGGCGTACAGCGCGTACAGCACGAGCAGGGCGAGAACGACGAGGGCGAATCGCTCGAAGCTGAACTCGAGGCCAACCGCCAGCAGCAGAACGACAGGGCTCCAGCGCAGTGGCGCCCGGCACACCTTTTCCGTCACGAGCGCCAGGGTGCCAAGCAGGAGGGCCTCCAAGTGGATCGGGTTCCCCAAGAGCCCGTCCGCCTGGTTGCCATTGAACAGTGACAGCCCCGGAGTCGGGAGGTTCTTGAGGATCTGGAAAACGGCCATGAGCGCGTTGCCGAGTGCACCGACCAGCAGCCCCGCGAAAAGCCACCGTCGATCCTTCGGACCGAGTGAGGCCCCGATCGCGAAGGCACCAGCTGCACCGAGCCAGAACAGCCAGCCTGTGCCCCAGAGGTAGAGGCCAAAGAACCCGATATTCGGTGACGGGGAGACAAGGGCCGACACAAGCGCCACGGCGAGGAACGCCGCCGCGGCTCTTGCCGGCCAACGCAGCGGTGAGTCCGCGATGACAAGACGGGCCAAAGGTACGATGCCCACCGCGGCGAAGAGTAGGACCACAGCGAATTTCGGCGTGAAGGTCACCGAGTTCACCTTCGGCGAGAACGCAAGGCACAGGGCCGCCGCGCCAATGGCAGCGAACACGCCAAGATAGCTGACACCGCCAAAGCGGTCCTGCGGTGACGGCCCGCGCGACTCGGGCAGTTCGGGCTCGGGCGTCACTATTACCTCGTTGGCACCGCCGATGGTGAGTTGTGAGCTTGAATGGTCGGTGATGAGTCGTCCGGTCAAGTGGCTCCTTCCCGTGGTGACGCTAGCCGTCGTCATCGCCACCGAAGCGGTTCATTCACGCTATGTAGCTCGGCAGGTTTACCCGCTGACTGAAGAACCACGTTTCCGGTGGATCCTGATCTTCATCGCTCTGATCTGGGCGACCAGCTACGCAGCCGGGCTACCGGGATCGGGCGGCAGCCTGTCGCGTCGCTTCGCCAGGGCGTTTGCCGCTCTCGGAGCGGCCGATGTCATCATCTCGGTTCTCCAACTCTTCACAGGCGCCCAGCTCCTGCCACGTTTCGTCGTTTTTGTCAGCTCCGCGATCTTGGTCCCGGTGTTCGTGCTCGTTTCCGGACTGTCCACTGCGACCGAGCGCGCGCGGGCGTACCTGGATCGAGTGGTGGCGGTCGTCGCTGGTGAGGAGGCCGAACGCCTGGAACGCGACACACAAGCTCACACGGAGCGACCGGCAAAGCTGTTCGCAACTGTGCAACCCGACGACGTGATGCCGACGCCTGACCAACCGTGGCCGTTGGCACAGCTCGTCAATGCCAACAAGGCGAACCTCCTCGTGCTCGACCGGGAGGCGCAACGGCGCGAGGAGATCGTCACCCAAGCTGCAGAGCTCCATTCGAAGGGGGTGAGGATCCGGACGCTCTCGCTCTTCTATGACGTCTGGCTGGGCAAGTTGCCGATCTCCGAGCTCGAACGCATATCTCTCCTGTTCGACATCAACGAGATCCACAGACCGGCCTACGCGCGGAGCAAGAGGGCTTTGGACCTCGTGATCGCGTCAATCGGGATGTTGGCCCTTGCCGTGGCCGTGCCCGCTGTGTCGCTCGTTGACTTGTTTGGCAATCGTGGGCCTCTCTTCTACAGCCAACCCCGGGTGGGCAAGGACGGCAAGGTGTTCACAATCCACAAGTTCCGCACGATGCGCCCTGGAGGCGGATCCTCGAGCTGGACCGAAGAGGACGACCCGCGCCTTGGCAAGGTTGGCCGGATGCTTCGACGTCTTCACGTCGACGAGCTTCCCCAGATGTGGAACGTCCTCCGCCACGATCTCTCGATCGTGGGGCCACGTCCGGAGCAACCCCACTACGTCGAGCTGCTCGCCAAAACCATCCCCTTCTACGACCTGCGTCATCTCGTTCGTCCGGGCATCACGGGCTGGGCACAGATCAATTACGACTACGGAGCGAGCGATATCGACGCCCTCGAGAAGCTGCAGTACGAGTTTTACTACCTGCGGCACCAAAGCATGGGCCTGGATCTGCAGATCATCGGCCGGACCTTGCGAACCATATTCGAGGATAAAGCGCGCTAGCCCTCCTTCTGAGCGCCATTTTGAAAGTGATGGACGACTTCCGCGACTGCCCTGCGAAGGCACACGGTCGCGCAACGGCCTGCGATCCCAACGGCGACGACGGGCAGCAGGACGCGCTCCCAGCCGCGGGCGCTCTGACGGGAGAACCGCCACAGCGACAAATGATGGGCGGCAATCATCCTGTAGGGAACCGCCGCGGTCGAGACTCCGCCAAGATGGAGGACATGAGCGGATGACTCATAGCCGGTATGCCATCCGGCCCTGGCAAGCCGCCAGCAGAGATCGACCTCTTCCACGTACATGAAATATTGGTCGTCGAAGCCGCCCACGGCGTCGAAGGCCTCGCGGCGAACAAGGAAGCAGGCGCCGGTCACCCAATCCACAACCCCTGTCGCGGCACGCGCTCGGTTCGCATCGCGATAACGCCTGCTGTAGGTGTTCTGCGGTGCCAGCACGCCCAGGATCGCCTGGAGGCTCGAACGACCCAAAGACGGAAAGGCCCGCCCGGACGGGTGCAAACCCCCGTCGCGCGTCACTAGCGCCGGTCCGACCAACCCAAGCGTCCGATCCCGGGCAAGGCGGTCGACCATCGGGGCCAAAGCCCCCGGTTGCAGCACGAGATCGGGATTGCAAACAAGGAGCAGATCGCCGCCCACGCGCCGGGTGCCAAAGTTCACACCGCCCCCATAGCCCAGGTTGCGGCCCGTGTGGAGCACTCGTGCAGCCGGGTTGTTCACTGCGAGGCATTCGAGCGAGTCGTCTGTGGATCCGTTGTCTACGACCACGACGTCCTGGATACCCTCGCGCTCCAAGCTCGCGACGCACTGGCTCAGCGCTGCCCCGGCGTTGTAGTTGACTACGACGGCGGCGACCTCGTTGATGGACGGTTCATCTGTCATCGACGTCGCGAGACGCTAGTCACCGGCTCCACCGAAGTCCCAGCTATCGTCTCTCACGTGCAAGACGGTGTCCGCTTACGCGTGGCGCTCTTCCACGGGTTGCCGCCGGGTGGAGCGCTGCGAGCTCTCTACGAGGTGCTCAAGCGCTTCCCGTCGGACTTTCAGGTCGACCTATTCAGTGCCGACGTGGCTCCCGTGGACAGGTTTAGCAACCTCACCGCGGGGACCTACCGGCTCGACCTGTCCGAATCGGTCGCGTCTACGAGAAGTTACCGGCTTCCAGGCGCCGTCCGCATAATGGGGCCTCGCCTCGGACGCATGGGTGCCTATGTAGTCGCTGGAGAAGCGATGCGGCGGGTCCAGCGGCAGATGGCGCACGACATCAACCGTGGCGGCTACGACGTTGCGTTCGTGCACGCCTGCCGCTTCAGCTTGTCTGTCCCCATCGCGGAGTGGTTGACCGTGCCCTGTGTGTTCTATGCGCAGGAAGCGAGGCGGGTCGGGTTCGAATCTCCTCTTCCTCCTCCGGCCTCCCTGTCGCGCCCGCGGAAGGCTCTCATGGGCCTCTTGCGGCCTCCTTATGAGCTCGTCTGCCGTCGCCGCGACCAAAAGGCGGTCGCGGCCGTCGACCGCGTGCTCTGCAACTCGTATTTCAGCGCAGACGTTCTCACGGCTGCGTACGGCATCGACCCGGTCGTCTGCTACCTCGGCGTGGACGACCGCGTTTTCTGCCCCTCAGATGAGCTCTCGGACCGGTCAACGGCTTCACCGAACGCGCTCCGAGTGCTGTCAGTCGGAGCGCTTCACCCTGTCAAGGGCCACGATCTGGCGCTTGGCGCCACGGCCCATGCCGCCACCGCCACCTCCACTCCGGGCGAGCTGCATGTCGTGTACGAACGCGAGCGACCTGGTTACGCCTCAGAACTCGATAGTCGGGCCCGGGCGCTCGGCGTCGAGCTCCACCTGCACCGGGGCATTTCCGATGAGAAGCTCGTCGGTCTGTACCGCCAGGCTCGGGTTACGGTGTGCGCGGCGCGCTTGGAGCCCTTCGGGCTGACCGTGCTCGAATCGACCGCCTGTGGCACGCCAGTCGTCGCGATCGCCCAGGGAGGCTACCGGGAGACGGTCGTCGACGGCGTGAACGGGTACCTCGCCGAGCGGAACGTTGCCTCGTTGGGGAACGGCATCGTCCGGATCATGCAGGGAGATCTGAGAACTCCGCCCGCGGACTTGCACACCCTCGTCAGCCGCGACTGGAGCTGGGACGCCGCAGCAGACAGGATTGCCCAACAACTCCGCATCGCCGCATCGCAGCCGAAGAAAGGTGAGCGGCGACTGGCGAGCGTGCCGACCGGTCCGCCAGCAATGCTCAAGACAGTGAGGACGTGAGCCAGTGAGTGCCGCCATTTGCCGTTCCTGCGGTGCTGTTCTCGGCCGCACGGTGTTCGACCTCGGCCTCGTCCCGCTCGCAAACGAGTACCCGGCGACCGAGGAGGAATGCAGGACCGAGCAGCGATACCCGTTGAAGGTGCGCCTTTGCGAGCAGTGCTGGCTCCTTCAGCTCGAAGAGGCGGTATCTCCAAGCCGGCTGTTCTCCGACTACGCCTACTTCTCGTCTTACTCTGACACCTGGATGAGCCACGCAAAGCAGTTCGTGGACGACTTCCGAGAAAGGGGGCACCTGGACAGCTTGAGCCTGGTGGTCGAAGTTGCCTCCAATGACGGCTACCTTCTGCGGCACTTCGTCGACCTTGGCATTCCCGTGCTCGGTATCGACCCTGCGGAGAACGTAGTCCCGACCGCGCTGGCGGCCGGGGTGCCGACCGAAGTCGGGTTCTTCGGTCTTGAGCTTGCCGAGCGTCTGGCCGCGCGGGGAGTGGCGGCCGACCTGGTGGTGGCCAACAACGTCTTCGCGCATGTCCCGGACACGAACGACTTCGCAGCAGGCCTCGCAAGGGTGCTCGCGCCGGAAGGTATCCTCACGATCGAATTCCCCGAGCTCTCGACCATGCTCGGCGGTGCGCAATTCGATCAGATCTATCACGAGCACGTGTTCTACTTCTCCCTCCTGTCAAGTGAGTCCATTCTGCGTCGCAACGGTCTGCGTGTGGTCGGAGTCGAGCGCCTGGCCACCCATGGGGGAAGCCTTCGCCTCATAGCCTGTCGCGACTCGGCTCACCACGACGAAGACGCATCTGTCAGTGCCAAACGACAAGAGGAGCGAGAGCTCGGCTTGGCGGGCACGGCCGCATACGACGCGTTCGCGGCCGCGGCGGATCGCCGTGCCGAATCAGTGCGCTCGTTTCTGGAGCGGTCGGTAGCGGACCGAAAGAGGGTTGTGGGTTATGGTGCCGCAGCGAAGGGCAACACCTTGCTCAATTACTGCGGAGCCTCCACGGCTGAGATCGGTTACGTGGTCGACCGCAGCCCGCACAAGCAGGGCCACTTCCTCCCGGGCACGCACCTTCCCATCTTCGCCCCCGAGAAGCTCCTCTCGGATCGTCCCGACTACGTGATCGTGCTGGCATGGAACCTGATCGACGAGGTCCAGGCTTCGCTCCCTCAAGTGCGCGAGTGGGGAGGATCATTCGTTACGACGGTGCCGGTCCTAACGGTGCTCGGATGACGATCAGCGAGACAAGCTTGCCCGACGTGTTCGTGATCGAGCCCGATTACGTGAGGGACGAGCGCGGGTTCTTCGCCCGGCTTTACGGCGAGGAGGAGCTCGCAGCTGCTGGCATCGACGCCCGGGTCGCGCAGAACGCCATCTCGTTCAACGACTCCGTGGCCACGATCCGAGGCTTGCACTATCAACAAGCGCCACATGCGGAGACGAAGGTGGTCAGGTGCACGGCGGGAGTCCTCTTCGACGTGGTCGCGGACCTGCGCCCGGGCTCGCCGACTCGCCACCATTGGATCGGCTGCGAACTGAGCGCGTCGAACCGGAAAGCACTCGTCATCCCGCCGGGATGCGCCCACGGCTACCTGACCTTGACACCCGCCACCGAAGTCGCCTACCTGATATCGGTGCCCTACGTGAGGGACGCCCAGCGCGGGGTCCGGTGGGACGACCCCGTGCTCGGTATCTCTTGGCCCCGGTCACCGCTCGTGATCGGGGAACGCGACGCGGCCCTGCCGTTGCTCGAGCTGTGATCTCCAATAGGCGACGACGTCGTCGAGCATCTGGCTTCGGGACGTCGATGGTAGCCACGCCGCCTCGTTGCGGAGCCTGGTGTTGTCGCCGACCATCGCGTCAGGGTCGCCTTCGCCACGGGCTCTCGCACCGAATCGGAGCAGATCGAGAGATCCGCAGCGTGATGCCAGCTCCGAAATCAAGTCCTTCAACGTCACGCCCTCACCGGAGGACACGTTGACCGGTCCTTCGAGGCGCGCCCTGGCCACCACCACGAGGGCAGCGGCGACGTCGCGGACGTCCAAGAAATCGCGAACCTGGCTCCCGTCGGTGAGGTCGAGGGGCGTGGCACTGAGAAGGGCCCGCGTGACGAGGGGAAGCAAGCGTCCGGGATGCTCTCCAGGGCCAGCCACGTTGAAGATCCTGCACCAGGCAGTCGGGAGAATTTTACAACTGGACAGCTCAGCCGTGAGATCGCGAAGAGCAGCCTTCGCCCTCGCATAGGGCGTGGCATCATCAAGCTCGGCCGCCTCGGTGAGGGGGAACGGGGTGGGACGATACTCCGCCGACGTCCCCGCCACAGTCAGGTGCTCACAGCCACGGCTCACGAGCGCACCGAGAAGCTCGATGGACGACCGGAGGCTGCGGAGATTGGCAGCTCCGCCGACAGGTAATCGGCCGGGTCGGCGTACCAACCGAGGTGAATGCAGAGCCGGACCGAGGCCGTCCCGAGCAAGCTGTCGAGCTGCGCGCGGGAGACCCACGCGTGCTCGATCGACAGCACCTCGACCCCCGCCGAGCAAAGTCGCGAAACGACATGGCGGCCGATGAAGCCTCCGGCGCCGGTCACGAGTGTGACCCCAGGCGAGTCGCGCGGGATCCGCCGGGCAGGAAGCCCGCTCGGCGCACCGGCGGGCCCGGGCCCACCCTCGGCAAACGTTCCCTTCACGGAGCCGATGACCTCCTCCGGTAGTCCTCAAGACCGAGGATCTGCCTAATGGGCAGGCGACGAGCGTTCCGAATCGCCCGTCCCGGGCGTAGCAACGCCATCGAGGCGAGCAGCGCAGCGTCATGGACCCGGTTCCTCGTCCTCGGCGCCCGTCGCAACTCGTCCCTCGCGTCGTCGACGACGAGGTCCCTGAATGGCGTACTCACCAGCCAGTGAAACAGCGCTCGGCGCCCTGCAACGCGAGACACAGGATCGATTTCCTCACGATCGCAGGTCTCAAGAAGATCCTTGAACAGTCCCAGGTGGAGCCACCGTGGAACTGGACCGGCGCCCTCTGGCTGGATGCCGCGCCAGACCGCTCCTACCTCCTTCACCTTGTAGCGGCGGTATTCGAGAAGTGCCTCTGGGAGCGTGCCGATCCTGTACCGGAGAAGCATCTCCCAGATGAGGATGACGTCGGGCCCGAAGCGCTGTGGGAACAAACCCGTCGTTTCCAGTGCCTCCCGGCGAGCGAGCCCGTAGACCATGAACCAGGACCGACGATCGAGATACGACTTGAGGCGCACGTTCAGGACCGGTGAACTCAGGGCTGCGGGCTGGTTGACCACGCCCAGCGCCTTGCCTGTTTCGTCGATGAACCTGACCGCGGGCACGCACATCGCGTGGTCGGTGTGCACGTCGAGATGTTCGACAGACTGCTCCAGAAAGCGAGGAAGGAACCGGTCGTCGCTCGCGGCCCAAGTGAACAGTGGACCCCTTGTGCCTTCGAAACAGCGATTGAAGTTCGCGCTCGCCCCGGAGTCCGATTCGACCCGCAGATACCGAACACGCGAGTCGGCTCGGACGAGCTCACGAGCGACTTCCTCGGTGCCGTCGCTCGACGCGTTGTCGCAAACGAGAAGCTCGAAGTCTCCGAACGACTGGCAACAGATCGAATCGAGACTCTCGACTATGTAGGGCATGCCGTTGCGGACCGGGAGCCCGACCGAAACCGGTGGCGCGGCCCGGCTCATTGGAGGGCTTCGGCTTTGGCTTGGGTCATGAGGCTCTCCCCGGGCGGGACGCGATCCCGCTCCAGGCTGTCACCACCGTGCTCCGCAGCTCGGGGCCGACGAAGATGAAGGACAAAGCGACGTGCAGGACAAGCGCGGGAACGAGGCACGCCACGACCACGACAACTCGATCAGGGCCGAGCTCCTGCAGGCAAACCCAGCCCGCCGCGAACACCAGCAGGGACGGCAGCATCCTCGCGTTGAGCTTGAACCACGACGACGCCGTGCTGTCGAGGCAGCTCCTGACAAGCCTCGGAACCATGAATGAGTAAAGCATCGCGCCGTACATGAGCCAAGCGAGCGACGCGCCAACCATGCCGAAGAAGTGGGTCAGGATGACAACAAGTGGGAAGACCACGGCTGTCGACACGACGTTGACCCGAGCGACCGTCCCAGCTTTCCCCCTTGCAAGGGCGGTTATGTAAAGAGCGCTCACCGTAGAATTCGTGAAGTAGCCAATCGCGAGCAGAACGACGGGAACCTCGACAGATCGCGCGGCGCTCAGCGAGAACAGCCGGGTGAACACGGGGCCGGAGACGAAGGCTATCCCGGCGTACAGCGGCAAGCTCCCGAAGCAAATGAGATCGTGGAGCTTGCGGTAGCGAACGACGAGCGACTGCCGAACGTCAAGATGCGAGCGGGTGATGGCCGGGAGGCTGGCTTCTGATGCCGCGGTGACGAGGGCTTGGGCCCGGCCGAGGAGTGCTGCACCGGTGGCGTAGTACCCCGCCACCTGGACGGGGAGCGTCCAGCTCACCGCAGACTCGTCGCCTTGGGTCTGCACTACCGACGTTGCCGAGACGACCGCCATGCTTGCGGCAAAAGAGCGGCAACGACGAACAGAGGCAGGGTCCCAGCCGGGGCGCAGACTCCTGGCCGGCACTGCGCGCCTTGCAGCGACCAGGCTCAAGGCGGTCGAGATCGCGAACCATGCAATGACCCACCAAGCCAACGTAACCAGTCCGACTCCGCCAAGCGCAAGAAAGTAAATACCGAACTGCTGCGCCGCTTGGCTCGCAACGTTGATGAGATTGAAGCCGCCCATCCGCTCGGCCCCCCGGAGAACAGCCTGGTAGAAGGCTCGCGGGATGGCCAAGAGCCCTCCCATGAGCAAGATCCGCGACGCTTCCAAGGCGTTCGTGACACTGCGGCTGACCGATCGGAAAAGAAGGGGGAACACGTCCGGCAAGATGAGGTAGACGAGCAGCGACCCCGCGAGCGCGAGTAGCCAGTAGGCCAGGGTGGCGCTGCGAAGCAGACCGGTCGCGTCTTCACCCTGATCGGTACGCCCCGCTGCCACGGCGCGCACGACGACCGAGCTGAAACCCAGTTCGAGCGCGCTCACGAGCGTCGTGCTCCAAACGAGCGAGATGGTGATGACCCCGAACGACGATGCCCCGAGTCGCCTGTAGATAGCATGAACCGCAAGCAGGCTGAGGATCATCACTCCAACCTGGCCAGCCAGGTTGTAGATCACGTTCCGGCTGAGCCTCGAGATCAAGGTTGCGCCGCGTCCAGTCGCGTGCGTTCAGTTGCTCCACTGCCGGCGAACTCGGCGGGCGACACCCGTGCGACGACCTCACTCATCGACTGCAGCCCACTCATGAGCTCCGGCTGCGCTGCCCACGCCGTCTCCCTCGCAAGCCCCCGGCCGACACGGGCGACTACGCGACCCACATGGCGCCGCAGGCCGCGGGGACTTGCTTGGAGGACTAACGCGGCCAAGGCGGCGGTCAATGAGTAGCAGAGCCGTTCCGCGATCGGATATGGCGCCCAGAAGTCCGACGACAAGTGAGGAAGGCGCACGTTGTCCCGGCCGAGCTGGCGGAGGAGAGTGCCGAATTGCAGGCGCCGGAACCGACGATAGTCAGGAACCGCGGCAAACTTCGGACACGCTGACGACAAGGCCTCTAGCG
>Ga0187856_1003661_pt1 | contig 10609 bp, 9 predicted proteins | sample June2016WEW_8_40_FD_132443 | JGI IMG/M metagenome (GOLD analysis project Ga0187856, IMG submission 132443) | Peatland microbial communities from SPRUCE experiment site at the Marcell Experimental Forest, Minnesota, USA - June2016WEW_8_40 | ecosystem: Environmental > Terrestrial > Soil > Wetlands...
AGTCTTCCAACTGCTTGAGGTGTTCGGGATGGGTGGCCGGGTCGGAGAGCGGCACCTGGTGCGCTCGGAACGTGCCCTCAACTTGCAGACCATCGACGACTTTCGGCCCCGTCCAGCCCTTGGGTGACCTCAGGACGATCATGGGCCAGCGCGGCCGAGTGGCGTCGTTCTTGTTCCGTGCATTGCGTTGGATTCGCCGAATGCCCTCGATGGCCTTTTCCAAAGTACTGGCCATGAGTTGATGCATTTCTTCCGGCTCATCACCTTCCACAAAGTGGGGTGTCCAGCCGCAGCCTCGTAGAAATTGCTCCAATTCCTTGTGCTCGATGCGGGCCAGGACGGTCGGGTTGCTGATCTTGTAGCCATTGAGGTGCAGGATCGGCAGCACGGCTCCGTCGGTAATTGGGTTGAGAAACTTATTGGAATGCCAAGCCGTGGCCAGCGGTCCGGTTTCCGCCTCGCCGTCGCCGACCACGCAGGCGACGATCAGATCGGGATTGTCGAACACCGCCCCGAACGAATGGCTGAGCGAATAGCCCAGCTCGCCGCCCTCGTGGATCGAGCCTGGACACTCCGGCGATGCGTGGCTGGGAATCCCTCCGGGAAACGAAAACTGAACAAAGAGCTTCCGCAGCCCGGCCTCATCCTGGCTGATGTTGGGATAGATCTCGCTGTAAGTGCCCTCGAGGTAAGTGTTGCCCACGACGGCCGGGCCGCCGTGACCGGGGCCGGAGACGTAGATCATGTCGAGGTCGTATTTTTTGATGACCCGGTTCAAGTGCACGTAGATGAAGTTCTGCCCGGGGGTCGTGCCCCAGTGTCCCAGCAGCATGTGCTTCACATCCGCGAGCGTCAGCAGCCGCTTCAGCAGCGGATTGTCGTAAAGATAAATCTGGCCGACCGACAGATAGTTGGCGGCGCGCCAATAGGCATCCATCTTGTGGAGCAGTTCCGGGGAAAGAGTTCTCGTGTTCATGGTTCAATGCTCTCCTGGACAGAACGCTGCGGCGTTGGCATGGCCTGCCTGGCCGGCTGCGATCAGGGCGGGCAGAAAGACAGCCGCGGCAGGCTCACCCTCCGGATGCCTCCTTCGGTCTGGGGTTGTGCCAACAGCCGTCTGAAGCGATGATCGCGTCAGCCTCTTTCGGCCCCCAACTGCCGCGCTTGTAGGGGTGAGCCCGGTGGTGGGTCTTAAGGACTGGATCGACCACCGCCCAGGCGGCCTCGATCGCGTTTTCACGGGTGAAGAGCGCTCCATCGCCGGCCATGGCGTCGCCCAAAAGCCGCTCGTAGGGCGATTCCTCTACCGGCGGCTCTTCGAACAGGTAGAGTTCTCGCTGGTCCCCGACGAACTCCTTCCCTGCGAGCTTGACGCGAGCGGCGAGGGCGACGGCCGCGCCGGGGGAGAGCCGGAAGCGCAGGTAGTTGGCCCGGCCGGTCGTCGGCGCTGAGTCGGCGAAAAGCCTCTGCGGCGGCGGCTTCAGCTCCACCAGGACCTCGGTCGCGGTATCAGCCAGGTATTTGCCGGAGCGCAGGTACCACGGCACCCCCGCCCAGCGCCACGAATCAATGAAAAGCCGCAGGGCGCAGAAAGTCTCGACGTCAGAGCTCTTCGCTACGTCTGGCTCCTTACGGTAGCCGGCGTACTGGCCGCGCACCAAGTCGTCGGGCTTCAGAGGGCGCATGGCTTGGAAGACCTTGGCTTTCTCGCTGTGCACGGCTCCAAAGCCCCTACCGGCCGGCGGCTCCATGGCAAGTAGCGCGACAACCTGGAAGAGGTGGTTTTGAATCACGTCGCGCAGACAGCCAGCGGTTTCGTAAAACGCGCCGCGGCCCTCCACGCCGAAATCTTCGGATAGGGTTACCTGGACGCTAGCCACGTAGTTGCGGTTCCAGATCGGCTCCAGGAAGGAATTGGCGAAGCGGAAATAGAGGATATTCATGATCGCCTCCTTCCCGAGGAAGTGATCGATACGGAAGATCGAGTCTTCCGGGAACTCCGTTCGCGCGACGCGGTTGAGCTCCCGCGCGGAGGCGAGGTCGCGTCCGAACGGCTTCTCGACAATGACGCGCGCGTTCTTGGCCAAGTTCGCGGCGCCAAGCCCTTTGATCACCGTCTCGAAGAGCGCGGGCGGGATGGCCAGGTAGTGCGCTGGGCGCCGAGCGCTACCCAGCTCCTTTTTTATCGCCGTGAACGTACCCTGGTCATGATAATCCCCACTCACGTACCTGAGCAGGGACAGAAGATGGTGGAGGGCACGCTGGTTATCGATCCCGCCTGATCGCTTTATGCTGTCCGTCACGCGCCGGCGCAAACGCGCCAGACTCCACTTCGGGAAGGCGACGCCGATTACCGGGACCTTGAGGGCGCCTCGTTTCACCATCGCGTAGAGTGCCGGGAAGATCATCTTGTGGGCGAGATCGCCCGTCACGCCAAAGAGCACCAGCGCGTCCGAACGGGAGACAGTCATCAAGCACATCCCTTTTTGGTGGCGGCCTTTTCCTCATGGCCGCCGAACTGGTAACGAAGGGCGGACAACACTTTTCTTGCACGCAGGCTCAGGTTGATGCGTTGAGGGCGGACAATCGATACGCCGTGCGGGGGGCGCGGGGTGACCTACAAGCTGTGAGTACCGCGACAGAATGCCTTTTACTTGGTTTTTTGCTCGGCAGCAGTTTCCTCCTGCTCCTCTTCAGCCTTTTGCCAACTGGAATTGGGGTTGTACTCCTTCATAGCTTTGGCGAGAACATCGGTCTTCTCGCCGAGATCCTTCTGATACACTACTCCATCCCCGTTAACGATGAATGTCATCACGCCGGACGACCTGTATTCCGCCGGATAGGCCACGAAAGCGAAACCCTCCGCCATTTTGCCGTTGACGATGTAACTTTTGGCGCCGCCTGGGCCATTTTTCCCCTGACCCGTTAGCATGCGGTAATAGTAACCGCGGTAAGGAGCCGGAGCGACGTCTTGGCTTTTGGCGTAGTCCTTAGCAAAGGCCGATGCCACCAGTGGCCCGACGGGGCTCTGGGGTTCGCTCCCCGCAGCTTTCCAATAAAGGCCATTGTGCTGCCCTTCATCACTGAAGATTTCCTTGGCATACTCGTTGTGCTTCGTGGAGTAGTATTCCTTTTGCGCCGCCACGAGCTCCTGGCAAACGCTAATGGCCGATAATTCATTCCGGCCAACTCGCCTGTACAAAATTTCTTTCTTGCCCGCCTCGGTGTCGAAATACCACGAATTCCCTTGGTTCACGAGCGGTATGGGCGTGGGCCAATTCTCCGCGCCGATATACAAGATAGTGTTTCCATCCGGTTCTTTCACCAGACGGTGCATTTCCTGATATCTCCGTACGAAATTAGCCCGGCTTTCGGCGTCCTCGGTATCGTCTCCCGACGAGACGATTTGCTTTCCATCTGGTCCGAAGATATCGAGCAGCGCTTTTGCGTCGTTACTCTGCGCTGCCGTGACGAGTGCGTTGCTCGCGTCTTCCGGCGATGAAAACGTTTTCTGGCCCGGTTGTTGCGCCATAGAACGTATGGGAAAGCACGCCGTCAAAAGGACAGCGGCTAATATAGAAAGATTGGCCCATTGAAATCTGTCGAAGTTCAGCTTCGTTCGCCGCATATGGCTTCTCTCCATTTCCAAGTTTTACAGTCCACTAAGAACATAACGAACCTTTGATTAATGATGCCCACCACCGCCACGTGCTCCTCCGCCACCGCCACCGCGCGCTGCTCCACCACCGCCGCCACCAACGCTGGCCTTTCCCCGCGACGAATAGCTTTTCGCCTGTCCGCCCTTCTCGATGCCGCTGAAGGCGCCCGAGCGGACGCCGCTCTGACCGCGGGGTGCAGCGTAGCCTCGCGCCGCCTGCCTGTTTCCGTTGAAAGCTCTGGCCGTTGCGCCGGGACGGTTGGAAACTCCGCCGCCCGCGCCCCCACCTCGGTTGATGCTGCCACGGTTGGAAACTCCGCCGCCCGCGCCCCCACCTCGGTTGATGCTGCTACGGTTGGAAACCCCGCCGCGCGCGCCCCCACCTCGGTAGAAGGCGTTCCGGTTATAAAACGTGGTGCTCCGCGAGTAGTACCTGCCGCCGCCAAAAGTTGCGAATCGGCCACCCCAATTGAATCCCCAATTATTCCAGCCCCATCCAAAACCTCCGAAGAAGCCGATTCCGAAGCCGGGTCCGAACGAGAGGTACGGGCCGCCAAACCAAATTCCGGGATACGGGTACCATCCCGGCCACGCCATGATGGGACCTCCGTAAACCAGCCACGGATCATACGCGGGGACGTAAACAACCTCGGGGTTAGCAGGCTGAACGACGATCGTCGAGCCTTGCGTCGTTACGGTTTGCTGCGGCGTGGTCTTAAGATTGCCGGCTCCTTCCGCCCGCTGGCGCATCACCTGTACGGCATCCATCACATCCTGTTGCTGGTTGTAATAGGCGTCGCCTAGCGATGACGTCCAGGAGAGGTTCTTGTCCATATTTCCAAGGACCGATGGAAATGCGGTGAGCGCCTTGACGCTGGGGTCCCAGGGTTGTTGGTCCACAGCTTGACCCAAAGCGTCGCCCGTCAAATTAGGATTCGCTTGTACCCATCGGTCGGCCTCGACGACTTGCTCGGGAAACGTGGAAGCCGCCAGGATCTGCGCCACCAGCGAATCCGGATACAGCGCAATGGGCGCTACCAACTGCTGCAACTGTTCCGGAGTCGATTGCGTGTAGGGCGGCGCCGGCGCGGCCTGCGGCGGGGCTTGCGTGGCCTGCGCTGGGGCTTGCGTGTCTTGATGGGCCAACAGGCTCTGAGGGCAAGTCGCGAACAACAGAGCCAACGGCAACAGGGAAATTAAAATCTGCTTGCCCCATCGAGGCCTTGAGAACCTTGCGCCACGTCCGAAAATGTTCATGTTCTTGAACCTCCTCTGCACCTTCATCCCCTCTTCTCGATCTGCCGAGGTAAGAGCGGCACCATCACGGACACCGCGAATCGGCTCTCCTCGGGTACAGCCATGATCACAATAAGCCGCCATAGGGCGCCTGTCTGTTCAAAATTGACCACCTTTTGGTTCAATCTTGACCACCTTCCATTAGATGCCCCTTGGCTTGAAAAGGATAGCGAGAGTGGGGGCTCGGGGTTGGGGGCTAGGGACTAGGGGCGGGGCGCTCGGGATTCGGGGGCCGGTGTAGAGCCGAACCGCGTTCGGCCTCGGGGCGAGCGCCGCTCGCCTTTGTAGCGCCGACCCCGCCCTGCGGGGTCGGCATTTTTCGCGCGCGCTCGCGCAGAGGGTCGCTTCTTAGCGTCTGCGCCAGCCGGCGGCTCGATTGCGTTGCTCAGCCTGGCATCCGTGTACTCGCCTGCCATGCTGCCATTCTGAGTCCTTCGCTGTCATTCTGAGTCCTTCGCTGTTGTTCTGAGTGCTTCGCTGTCATTCTGAGCGAAGCGAAGAATCTCGCTCTGCCCGCTCAGGATAAACTCCGCGAAGAATCTCGCTCTGTCCGCTCAGGATAAACTGCGCGAAGAATCTCGCTCTGGACTTTTCTGCCGAGAAACAGCAGGGCCAGCAGCTCCCGCATGCGAGTGGCGGTCTCCGGGCGCGTGTATTGAAATATTTAGGTCTTATCCTTGGGTTTCCCGGTTTCCTGGGCAGCTTTGTCCTTAGCCATAGCAACCAGGAGGTTCTTAATCTCACTTAGTTCTTTTGCGATTTGGCTGAGAGCTTCGACAGTCTGAGCGGCGAAAGCATCCTGCATAAGTAGCCTCCTATTTCTTGGGAGATGTAGCCTTTTTCGGTTCGGGCTTCACCTTGCGGAACGGGCGGCATCAGCTCACAACTTCCACTTCACGCGTGGTGACCGTCAGAGGCAGCCCGTTCTCGGCCTGAACTTCGAGGCATTCCTTGATGGCATCGCGGACGTTTCCTTCCTCTTCCGTTTTCCCCTGACTTACGCAGCCTGGAATGGATGGACATTCAGCAATGAAAAAGCCGTCTTCGTCCGGGTAAAGAGTGATCAGCAGTTTCATCTCAACTCCTGCGTCCAATTATCGCACAATTTGTTTCCAAAGGTTCTCTGCATTCCCGTCAATCGCGGGCTGGCGCAGACGGTCGCATTAGGGCAGTAGGCAGTAGCCGGTAGGCAGTAGGCCGAAAGCGGGAGGCGGACAGCTTTTCGTAGCGGCCGGCCCCCGCATCAGTACCTGACACCTGATACCTAACACCTGGCACCTGACACACAGCGTCGCGGGCGTACTCTCCGGCAGTGTGCCGTTCTACAAGCCGACTGATTTTGCCTGTTTCTCGTCACTGGTCACTCGTCACTTGTCACTGCCTTTTGGGTCCCTTCGAGAAATCGCAGACCCCAATGATCAGGGGTCTGCGCCAGCCGGCCAAACAGGTCCAGGCTACGCTTTCTCCGAAAAAAATAGACTCAGCCCTTGACCTAGCCAGGTACAAGTATTAGCCTTCTGCTAGTCACTCTAAACGAGCTCAGGATGGGAAATTATGTTATCACTAGATGAATTCACTCTGGAACGCATCACGTTCGAGGTCCGATACGAGACCGCTTTCCTGTTTTGGGACAATTCAGGGAAGGTCCTTGCTGACATGGCACGCGACTACCCCAAAATCCATGTCACTAACGCAACCATAAGTTCTGTCCTATGTGACTGGATGGATGAAGGATTGGCTCTCAATTTCGACAGCGCGAAAGCCTACGTGACCCAGGATTACCCTAGCAAACTCAGCTTGTTCTACGAGTTCACAACGCGCCTCACTAATCTTATACAGAATTATCTGAAGGTGCAGAATTTCACCCGAGTGGGTTGCCGTCATGTCCACTCCTTGCGGACAAACTCCCTCGAGGAGGCAAGCGCTCTCATGCGAAATTCTAGGGCCTGGGCCGCCGAAGAGGATCGTATGAAACCGTTCGGCACTAAAGTAAACGAAGTCACAATGAGGGTGGAAGATGACAGCCGTGGGCACACGCTACACATTTCAAATCTGCCTCGCACATTGACGATACAAGTGGCAAAGCCATTCGTCATCGAAACCAGTGGGTTCAACAAGGATGCCATTGTAATTGACGTCGACGCCTATACAAAGAAGATGGTGGTCGCTCCTGAGTTAGATGCGAGTGAATTCGTCCGTGCAACCATGAAAAACACACGCGAGAATCTCTTAGTGTTCCTTGGGTGGTGACATATGCCTGACACTGCCGGTAAGCCCAATGGCGAGGCTGTGCAAATACTGCCTAGTTCGATAGAGATGCCAATCTACTCAACTGGGGAGCGTGAATTTCCAAGCTCGCCTCATGCCTTGACCCCAGAGGTCCAAGCGAAGCAGCACATTGATCCTCCGGAACTGTACAGGGTGTTCTCTCAGCAGAAGCAGGACTTTACCGCCGACGCTTCAATCGCACGGATTTCTCAGAGTGTGGCAGAGTGCCTCCCGCATCTTGTGAAAGCAATCTCTGAACTGGATGAGCTTCAAAGGGAGAATCATACTGCTCTGGCGTTCGCCGAGGTCTTCAGATTGGCGCGTTTCACCGGAATGTATACGAGCTTTGACGATGCGTTGGTTCTGATGTTAGGCGCGTTGGCCGCGCATCGCTCTGCCCCTTGCTCCCGGGGTGAATTGGTAGTGCTTCAGGGTGCCCTCGAGAAGTTAAGACGTAATCCAATACCAACCGAGGGGGACTTGTCACTTCTGTACACATCACTTTTCGACGCCGGTTTCGACCTGAATGCGCCATTTAAGGGTCTTGACCTCTCGTTGGAAGATGAGGGATGAATGGGCGGGTTCTTGGACACGACCGCGATGGTTGATCTCTTGTTCAAAGACAAGTCCGTCGCCGACCGTGTCCGGAAGCAACTGGCGGCATCAGGACCGAAGTACACCTCGCAATATGTGCGCATGGAGATTAAGCGTGGGGTGCTCCGATATTTCGTGTGTTTATACAATAAGTCTCTGGACTGCCAGAAGGTCTCGGAAGTTTTTGCTTACGTCCAAAGGTTGAGTGCCACTCCAGCGCGACATATGGTAAGCACCATTTTAGAAGCTCTCACCAACTTCTTCTCAAGTATCGAGGATAACGAGTTGGCTGGGCAGCGGGCGGATATTCCTGTATCGTTCAAAAAGCGCATGCTCGAAGCGTTCCTCCGCACACGGATACGCCAGTTCTGGCTAGAATTCGAGCGGCAAGTAGACGTTATCATTGATGATGTCGAGTGCTATAAGAATGGATATCAACTTCCGCCCCCAAAATTTGTGGGGCAAAGAGTCGACAACACCTTCGATAATTGCGACAAACATAAGCCTGGAATCTGCGCGGTCCAAGAGTTCCTAAGAGAAGCGTTGGAAGAACTCGTGTTGATTAGGGATCGCTTGAAAGCGGACCAGAAGGCAGACCCAGAAACGCTGCGGCGACTGAAGGCGATTAAGGATTTTGTGAGGTGGCAGGGAAGAAGGGAGGTGCACAGAACCGAGTGCTGGCATATTGGAGATGCGATAATTGTTCTCGAAGCACCGGACGACTCAAGCATTATTAATAACAACAGTAAGCATATGGACCCAATTTGCGCCGCAATTGGCAAGACCTCTGTAGGTTACTAGCCGGCAGCGCAGCCCCGACCGTGGGCTTTTCTCATGCCCGACACCCCAGCGGCAACCGCACGCATTCAATCTGCATGGGGCACGCCACGCACCGTACGGTACGTGGCACGCCGCCGAAAATAAGTCTTCAGTTTTCAGTTGTCAGTATCAACGGCTGGCAAGGCGATAGCGGATAGCGGACAACTGATCCCGAATCCCCAGCCCCGAGCCCCGATTCCCCAGCCCTTTCCGCACGGGATTCAACTATTCCAGTTGTTGAGCCCCAAGGGGGCGACCCAGCCCAGCCCAGGCCGTCGGCCTGGGTCACGCGGCCCAATCCGTTTCAACGCGTGAGCCCTGAAGGGGCGACCCACGATCTTGCTTCAATCCCACACATATCCTTCGTCGTAATCAACCGCGTACGTCTGCAAAAAACTTCCGCTGCTCCTTCTGAAAACTTGCCACCCAATGGTGCTCCCCTCGATACCGATTGTGGCGTAGGTTTTAACTTGATTCCCAGGGCGTTGCCCTGGGCTGGGATGGATCGCCCCGTTGGTGCTCATAATCGTCGCGCGCCCCTTCAGGGCGCAGACATTGAATAGGCCGAACGCAGTTCGGCCCTACACCAGGGCGTTGTCCTGGGCTGGGATGGATCGCCCCGTTGGGGCTCATGATCGTCGCGCGCCCCTTCAGGGCGGAGACATTGAATAGGCCGAACGCAGTTCGGCCCTACACCAGGGCGTTGTCCTGGGCTGGGATGGGTCGCCCCGTTGGGGCTCATAATCGCCCTACGTGCGTCCTACGGGCTCCAGACCCCTGAACCCTGACTGCTGCATTCTGTCTCTTGACAGGCGGAGCAAGATAGGCTAGCATAGTGAGTGTCCGCTGTGCGGGCGCCCGGGGGCATTTGCGGACACTCTTTTCGATGCGACCACGCGAATCAGTCCTCAACCGTAATCCAGGAGGTATGAAAGCAGCAGAAGAGTCCTCTTTTTCAACTGGACAGGAAGTCTGCTTCCGTGAAAAAGAATTCTTTTTTTGACCGACCGATGCGGGAATGTTATTGAAAACAAAGGACGGCTGTGGAAAACTCGGGGGCTAAGCGGGAATGTATATGAAAACAAAGGAGATGCGAGTAGAAAGCGGGAATGTTATTGAAAATAAAGGGTGTTAGCCGTGATTTCTCACCACGCTGGTTGTTGTCATGATTGTTCCACTTCCGATGCTTGTTTGTCCTTTCCAAGGGCAAGACCCAAAACGCGACAGACCGTCTTCGCGATCATCCATTCCTCGTCCGTATGAATGACGCGGACGGGAACCCTGCTGGTCTCCGAGGAAATCACGCCCGCATTCGCTGCGTTTCGCTTTTCTTCGAGTTCGATTCCAAGGAATCCCAGCCCGTCGCAAATCCGGGCGCGGACTGCGGGCGCGTTCTCTCCGATGCCACCAGCGAACACCAGCGTGTCCAAGCCGCCCAACGCCGCGGCGAACGCGCCGACCCATTTCTTCACCTGGTAGCAAAACAGCGCGACCGCCTCCGCCGCCCGCACGTCTTGCGTTTCGTGCTCCAGCAAGTCGCGCATGTCGGAACTGGTTTCGGACACGCCGAGCAGCCCGGACTGGAAATTGACCATCTCATTGAACCGTTTTCCATCGAGGCTCTCGGTGCGCGCGAGATACCAAACCAGCCCAGGATCGAGATCGCCTGAGCGGGTGCTCATCGGCACCCCGGCTGTCGGGGTGAAACTCATGCTTGTATCCACGGGTTTGCCGTCACGCACCGCCGCCAAGCTCGCGCCATTACCGAGGTGGGCGAGGATGACCCGGCCTTGTGCCGCTTCCGTTCCGGCCAGGCGGGCCAGTTCTCCCATTAGAAACGCATACGACAACCCGTGAAACCCGTACCGCCTCACCCCCTGCGCTTCGTAGCGGCGCGGGATCGGCAACAACCGGGCCACGCGCGGCAGGTCATGGTGAAAAGCCGTGTCGAAACACGCCACTTGGGGCAGGTCA
>Ga0187856_1003675_pt1 | contig 10572 bp, 10 predicted proteins | sample June2016WEW_8_40_FD_132443 | JGI IMG/M metagenome (GOLD analysis project Ga0187856, IMG submission 132443) | Peatland microbial communities from SPRUCE experiment site at the Marcell Experimental Forest, Minnesota, USA - June2016WEW_8_40 | ecosystem: Environmental > Terrestrial > Soil > Wetlands...
GGACGTGTCGATACCAATTCGGATAATCTCGCTCATGGACGGCTCCCCTGTTTGAGATCGATGACGACCTCATTCTGGCACATCGATGCCGTCGGGGGCCGTCCACCCCAACAGGAAGCGCGTAGCTTGGAGCTGAGCTGTGGCGTTCGGTCGCTGCAGCAAGCGCCGCGGTGGAACGCCGACAGGCGAGCGCGCGACGCTTCGCGCGAGCCGCGCCCGTAAGGCGCGGAGGTTTGGACTAATGCGCCTGCCGGCGTTCCGCTTCCCTTTTGTTTGAGGAGCATGATCGAGCCGACAGCCGGTTCCACCGCCGCCTTAGGCGTGACGCGATGATGCTCCGCGGAGGATTTTGCGAATGGCGTCGGCATAACTCGGGCGCGCAAGCGTCGCGAGAACGATCGCGTTTATCCTCACCGGCGAAAGCGGGGGAGGGGAGGACAAACCCGGCGGCGACGACTACATTGCGCTTATGAGTAAGTCCTCGCCGCGCCCGCTGCCGGCCTCGATCGATGCCACCGTCGCGCTCTTGGCCGAGGCGGAATATCTCGCCGATCGCTCGCTCGGCACCGTGCTTTACCTTGCGCTCAAGATGGGCCGGCCGATTTTCCTCGAAGGCGAGGCCGGCGTCGGCAAGACCGAGATCGCCAAGGTGCTTTCCGCCACGCTCGGCCGGCGGTTGATCCGCTTGCAATGCTACGAAGGTCTCGACGTCGCCGCCGCGGTCTATGAGTGGAACTACGCCGCGCAGATGATCGTGATCCGCGTCGCCGAGGCCGAAGGCGAGCACGACCGCGGGCGGATCGAGCGCGACGTATTCTCCGAGCGATTCCTGATCAAGCGCCCGCTGTTGCAGGCGCTCGAGCCCGACACCGCCGGCGCGCCGGTCTTACTGATCGACGAGATCGACCGCACCGACGAGGCGTTCGAGGCGTTTTTGCTCGAAGTGCTGGGCGATTTCCAGATCACGATTCCGGAAATGGGCACGGTGAAGGCCGCGCATCCGCCGGTCGTGGTCATTACCTCGAACCGCACGCGCGAGGTGCACGACGCGCTCAAGCGCCGCTGTCTTTATCACTGGATCGGCTATCCGAGCGCCGAGCGCGAGTTGGCCATCGTGCGCACGAAAGTGCCGGGCGTCGGCAAAAAGCTTTCCGAGCAGGTGGTGGCGTTCGTGCAGGCGCTGCGCAAGCAGGACTTGTTCAAGTCGCCCGGTGTCGCGGAAACGCTCGATTGGGCGGCCGCACTTTCCGAGCTCGACGTGGTCGCGCTCGACCCGGCAACGGTCTCCGACACGCTCGGCGTGCTCCTCAAATACCAGGACGACATCGCGCGGCTCGAAGGCAGCAAGGTGAAAGAGCTGCTCGATGAGGTGAAGTCGGAGCTGAGGGCGGCGGAGTGAAGCTCACCTCTCCCATGGGGAGAGGTCGGCGCGCGCAAGCGCGCCGGGTGAGGGGCTTTGGCCTATCGGTAGAAACTCGAGTGGAGACTATCGAGCCATGACCGATAGGCCGGAGCCCCCTCACCCCATCCCTCTCCCCGCAGGGGAGAGGGAGGAGTCCGGCCGGCTCGCGGAAAATATCCTCTACTTTGCCCGCGCGCTACGCGCGGCCGGCATCCCGGTCGGGCCCGGCGCGGTGCTCGATGTGCTCGAAGCGGTGGACGCGGCGGGCATCGGCACGCGCGAGGATTTTTACTGGACGCTGCACGCGGTGTTCGTGAAGCGGCACGAGCATTCGCTCATTTTCGATCAGGCCTTCCGCATCTTCTTCCGCCGGCGCGGCTATATCGATCAGCTGATGGCGATGATGCTGCCGCAAGCTCCGAATACGCCACGCCCGCCCGAAGCCGGCGCGACGCGCGTGCACGAGGCGCTGTTCTCCGGCCTCGACGACAAGCTCAAAAAAGAGCGCGAGATCGAGCTCGATACGCGCCTGACCGTCTCCGACCGCGAAGTGCTGCAGCGGAAGGATTTCGCGCAGATGACCAATGCCGAGATCGCCGCCGCCAAGGAAGCGATGAAGCGGCTCGTCCTGCCGCTGGCGCAAGTGCGCACGCGCCGCCTCGCGCCGCACCCGCGCGGACATCAAATCGACATCCGCCGCACTTTGCGCGCAAGCCTCAAGGGCGGCGGCGATTTCATCGATCTGCGCTTCGTCGGGCCGAAGACCAAGCCGCCGCCGGTCGTCGCCTTGCTCGACATATCCGGCTCCATGAGCCAGTACAGCCGGATTTTTTTGCATTTCCTGCATGCCTTGACCGATGCGCGAAAACGCGTGAGCACGTTCCTGTTCGGCACCCGCCTCACCAACATCACCAGGGCGCTGCGCCAGCGCGACCCCGACGACGCACTCGCCGCCTGCTCGGCGAGCGTGCCCGATTGGTCGGGCGGCACGCGGATCGCGTCATCGCTCCATGCCTTCAACAAGCTGTGGGCGCGCCGCGTGCTCACCCAGGGCGCCATCGTGCTCCTCATCACCGACGGGCTCGAGCGCGACGCCGACGGCACGCTCGCCTTCGAGATCGACCGGCTGCACCGCTCGTGCCGGCGGCTCGTCTGGCTCAATCCGCTGTTACGCTTCGAGGGTTTTGAGGCGCGCGCGCGCGGCATCAGAACCATGTTGCCGCACGTCGACGAGTTCCGACCGATTCACAATTTTGAGTCGATGGCCGCGTTGGTGGCGGCGCTGCAGCATGGCGGCAGTCGCGCCGGCGATCCAAAGGCGTGGATGAAGAAGGTGGCGTGACGGCTTATATTCGCTATTCGCCCCTTAAGGAAACGGAGGCCCATATGCTCGCAACCGACAACGACATTCTCAAAGCCGCCGAGGATTGGCGCAAACAGGGCCGGGCGGTGGCGCTGGCGACCGTGGTCGAAACCTGGGGCTCGGCGCCGCGGCCGGTGGGCGCCAACCTGGTCATCGACGAGGAGGGAAATTTCCTCGGCTCGGTCTCCGGCGGCTGCGTCGAAGGCGCCGTCGTCACCGAAGCGCTCGACGTCATCGACTCAGGCAAGCCGAAAATGCTGGAATTCGGCGTCGCCGACGAAACCGCCTGGAAAGTCGGGCTCTCCTGCGGCGGCACGATTCGGGTTTTTGTGGAAAGGGTAGAGTAACCGGTCATTCCGGGGCGCCGCGAAAGCGGCGAGCCCGGAATCCATAAATACCGAGTTTGAATTTGATATGATGGTGGTTATGGATTCCGGACAGCCTCGCTGCGCTCGGCTTCCGGAATGACGACTGAGAACCCTGATGAAGCTCGATCTCCTCACCACCCTCAATGCCGAGCGCGCCGCGCGCCGCGCGGCGATCGTCGTCACCAACGTGGAAAGTGGCGAGCAGCGGCTCGTCAAGGCTGCCGATATCGCCAAGGATCCGCTCAAGACTGCGCTCGCCGAGCGCTTGCGCAGCGGCAGGAGCGGAATGGCCGAGACCGCTGAAGGGCGCGTTTTCCTCACCGTCTACGTGCCGGCACCGCAACTTGTCATCACCGGCGCCGTGCATATAAGCCAAGCGCTGGCGCCGATCGCACAACTCCTCGGCTATGACGTGACCATTGTCGATCCACGTACCGCGTTCGCCTCGGTCGAGCGCTTTCCCGAGGTGAAAGTGATCGCCGAGTGGCCGGACAAGGCGCTGCCCCCGCTCGGCATCGACCATTACACCGCCTTCGTCGCGCTCACCCACGACCCCAAGATCGACGATCCCGCGCTCATCCACGCGCTCTCCCGCAACTGCTTCTATATCGGCGCGCTCGGATCGCGGAAGACGCATGCGCGTCGGGTCGACCGGCTCAAGCAGCAGGGCCTGACCGAGGCCGGCATTTCCCGCATCCATGCGCCGATCGGTCTCGACATCGGCGCGGTCTCGCCGGCGGAGATCGCGGTCGCCATCATGGCGCAGATCACGGAGCGGCTGCGCGAGGAACCGCAAGCCGACCGCCCTCTCGTCCAGGCGGTGTCATGAAGTTCGGAGCGGTCGCGCCCAACCAGGCGATCGGCGCCACCGCTGTGCACACCATCCGCCATGGCGGCATGGTGCTCAAAAAAGGCACGCTGATCGGTGCCGCCGAGGCCGCGGCGCTCGAAGCGGCCGGCATCAAGGACATCGTGGTGGCGCAGCTCGAACCGGGCGACGTTTCCGAGGACGTGGCGGCGGCCGAGATCGCGGCGGCGATCGCGGGCGAGGGCCTGCATCTCGACCGCGCCTTTACCGGCCGCGCCAACCTGTTTGCGCGGGCGCCGGGCGTGCTCGTCGTCGACAAGGATGCGATCGACCGGATCAATCGCGTCGACGAAGCGATCACGGTGGCGACGCTTTCCGCCTATAAGCCGGTCGTCGCCGGCGAGATGATCGCGACGGTGAAAATTATTCCGTTCGCGGTTGCCGCGGCGGCGCGGGATTTGGCGCTGGCGGTGGCGAAGCGGCCGCTGGTACGCATCGCGCCGTATCGCATCCGCAAGGTCGGCGTGGTGTCCACGCTCCTCCCGGGGCTCTCGCCCAAGGTGATCGAAAAGACGTTGAAGATCACCGCCGAGCGGCTGGCGCCGGCCAATGCCACGATCATCGCCGAACGGCGCGTGCCGCATGAGCGAACCGCGCTGGCACGCGCGCTCGGCGAGGTGCTCAAGCAGGGCGCGGAGCTCGTCATCGTATTCGGTGCCTCCGCGATCGCCGACCGGCGCGACGTGATCCCCGCGGCGCTGGAGGCGATTGGCGGCCGCATCGAGCATTTCGGCATGCCGGTCGATCCCGGCAATCTGTTGTTGATCGGGACCGCAACCGGGCATCCGGTGCTTGGCGCGCCCGGTTGCGCCCGCAGTCCCAAGGAGAACGGTTTCGACTGGGTACTGATGCGCCTTCTCGCCGGCCTGTCGGTGCCGCGAGAGGACATCACCGGCATGGGTGTCGGCGGCCTCCTCATGGAGATCGTCACCCGTCCGCAGCCGCGCGAAGAGCCGGTGCATCCCGCCCGCAGCATCGCGGCGCTTGTCCTCGCCGCCGGCCGATCGAGCCGCATGGGAGGGCCGAACAAGCTTTTGGCCGAGATCGGCGGCCGGCCGCTTGCGCGCATCGTCGTCGAGGCGGCGCTCGCTTCGCGCGCGCGGCCGGTGATCGTGGTCACCGGCCATCAACGGGAGCGCGTGGAAGCAGCGCTTGCCGGCCTGCCGATCGAATTCGTGCACAATGCGGATTTCGCCGACGGCCTCGGCACCTCGCTGCGTGCCGGCATCGCCGCGCTGCCGGCGCAGGCGGACGGCGTCATCGTCTGCCTCGGCGACATGCCGCAGGTCGACGCGGCCATGATCGATCGCCTCATCGGCGCGCTCGATCCCGATAAGGGGGCGCTTATCGCGGTGCCGACCATCGACCGGCAGCGCGGCAATCCGGTCGTTTGGTCGCGCCGATTTTTTTCTGACCTCATGGGCGTCGAAGGCGATGTCGGAGCGCGCCACCTGATCGGACGCTACAGCGAGGCCGTTATCGAAGTGCCGCTCTCCGGCACCGCCGCGCTCACCGACATCGACACGCCGGAAGCGCTCCAAGCGGTGAAGGCGGAGCTGGAAAGGACGTGATCCGAGTTCCGCGATTCACCAACTAGCAACCCTTCCCCGCTAGCGTTGGTCCCGTTCCCCTGGGGAAGGGCCTTCCATGATCCGAATTGGGCGGAGTTCCGCGCTCGCCGTCATGACGGGATGCATCCTGGTCGCGGCGATTGGCGCGGCCAATGCGGCCGGCGCATTCGCCGTCGGCGCCTGCGGCGCTTACGGCTATGCCTATGACTACAAGCGCCTGACGGACGCGCGCACGGCCGCGGCACAAAAGTGTTCCGGCGCTTGCAAAATCGTCGGCGCCGTCCGGCGCGGCTGCGGGGCGCTCGCGATCGATGCCAAGCATCCTTGCGGCTCCTATGGCTGGGCGATCAATTCGCATCTCGGCAAGGCGGAGAACGCGTCGCTGCGCCGCTGCTATGAATTTGGCGGCCGCGACTGCGTGGTGCGCGCCTGGGCCTGCGACGAGAAGGGCTGAGCCGCCGCATCAGTCCCTGAATTCCCGCTCGTCATGCCCGCTTGCCATGGGCATTTGCGTCTCCAAAAGCGGAGCCATTCAAAACCTCATGGCCGGGACCAGCCAAGCCTGAGCTTTTGCAGCGGACTATCGTCGCTGTTCTCAGTATGAGGTGCCTGCCCACGGACCCCCGGGGACATTCGGCTTGATTATGACTGACCGGTCAGTCATAACGCCATTATGGCGACCGCCCTCAAGAAAGCGCCAAGAAAGCCTGTCGCCGAGGCGGGCCGCACTATTGCCGCATCTCGGCAGGGCGCGCGTACCGCGAAGGCTGCCGCGCGGCGGGAAGCGATTCTCGACGCGGCGCTCGATGAGTTCTCGGCCCGCGGCTTTGCCGCGGCCAGGCTCGATGACGTGGCGCGGCGCGCCGGCGTCGCCAAGGGCACGATCTATCTGTACTTCAAGGACAAGGAGGCTCTTTTCCAGGAACTGATTCTGTTTCAGCTCAGTCCCGTGGTCGGCGCTTTCGAATCGGCATTGGCGAGCGATCTGCCGCTTGCCACGATCGTCGATCAGGCGATCGAGATTTTTATTCGCGAAATCTACGGCACCCATCGCAAAGAGGTGATGCGGCTGATCATCAGCGAGGGGCCGCGCTTTCCCACGCTCGCCGAGTTCTACTATCGCGAGGTGCTCGCGCGCATCCTCAAGGCGATGCGGGCAAGGCTCGCCCGCGCGCTCGAGCGCGGCGAGATCGCCGACGACGTGCTGATCCGCTTTCCGCAATTGCTCGGCGCCGCCTCGGTCTTGGCCGTCATCTGGCAGGGATTGTTCGACCGCTTCGAGCCGCTCGACGTGCGCGCGATGATGCGGGCCTATTTCGATCGCCTTTTTTTGCGCGCGCGGGGGCCGACATGACCGCTCGTCTGCTTGCCGCCGCCGCCGCCGTCGGCCTGTTCGCGCTTGCAGGCTGCAACAAAAGCGACAACGGCTACCAGGGCTGGATCGAGGCCAATCTCATCTTTGTCGCGCCCGATGAAGTCGGCCGGGTGCAGACGCTGTCGGTGCGCGAGGGCGACGTGGTCAAGACCGGCGAGCCGCTGTTCACGGTCGACGACGATCTCCAAGAGGCCGATCTCGCCCAGGTCAAGGCTTCGCTGACGAATGCGCAGCAGACCTATGACCGCGCCTCGATGTTGCTGAAGACCGGCGCCGGCACGCAGAAGGATTTTGACGCCGCCCAGGCGGTGCTGCGCGACGCGCAGGCGCGGCTCAACTCGGCGCAGACGCACCTGTCGCGCCGCAGCGTTTTCAGTCCCGTCGACGGCACCGTCCAGCAAATCTATTTCCGCCCGGGCGAGATGGTGCCGGCCGGGCGTCCGGTGCTGTCCTTGCTGCCGCCGGGCAATATCAAGGTGCGTTTTTACGTGCCCGAGTCGGTGCTGCCGGGCATCACCTATGGCGATGTGGTGAGAGTGACCTGCGATGGCTGCACCAGCGGCCTTACCGCGCGGGTGAGCTTCATCGCCGGCCAATCCGAGTTCACGCCGCCGGTGATCTACAGCCTCGAGGAGCGCGCCAAGCTCGTATTCCTCATCGAGGCGTTGCCGGAAAAACCCGGCGACCTGCGCGTCGGCCAGCCGGTCGACGTGACGCTGTTGCGGTCGCCGGCGCCGCAGCCGGAGGTGCCGCGATGACTGCCGCGTCCGCTGCCGCCCTCGTCGCCCCTTCCGGCGCGGCGCCCGATATCGTCATCGACGTGCACGGCCTTACAAAATCGTTCGGCGACCGCACGGTGGTGCGCAACCTGTCGATGCAGGTCAAGCGCGGCACGATTTTCGGCTTCATCGGACCCAACGGCTCCGGCAAGACTACGACCATCCGCATGCTGTGCGGGCTACTGACGCCAGACGCAGGCAGCGGCACCTGCCTCGGCTACGACATCCGCACCGAGGCGGCGAAGATCAAGCTCCGAGTCGGCTACATGACGCAGCGCTTCAGCCTCTACGACGATCTCTCGGTCCGCGAGAACCTCGAATTCGTCGCGCGCATCTACGGCATGCCGCGGCCGGGGTCGGCGGCCAAGGCGATGATCGAACGGCTCGGTCTGCAGGGCCGCGAGGAGCAGATCGCGGGAAAGCTCTCCGGCGGCTGGAAGCAGCGTCTTGCGCTCGGCGCCTGCACGCTGTCGAATCCAAAGCTCCTATTGCTCGACGAGCCGACCGCCGGCGTCGATCCCAAGGCGCGGCGCGATTTCTGGCGCGAAATTCACCAACTCGCGGCCGAGGGCCTCACGGTCCTCGTCTCCACTCACTACATGGACGAAGCGGAGCAGTGTCACGAGATCGCCTACATCGACCTCGGCGAAGTGCTCACCCGCGGTACCGTCCAAGAGGTGATCGCGAATTCGCATCTCGTCACCTTTACGGTCAACGCAACCAACGGCGAAAATCTTTCACAGCTTGCCGGCGAGCTGGCGGCGCGCCCCGGCATCGCGATGGTGGCGCCGTTCGGCACCAGCCTGCACGTATCCGGCCGCGACGGTGCCGCCATCGAGGCGGCGATCGCGCCCTATCGCACCCGGCCCGGGCTCGACTGGGAGCGCGCCGCCCCCTCGCTCGAAGATGTCTTCATCGACCTCATGGGCCGGGCGAGGGATAATCTCCAATGAGCGCGCTCGCGGTTCTCGGAGCCGACGGGTTCTGGCGCCGCGTCGGCGCCATGCTGCTCAAGGAAGTGCTGCAGCTGCGCCGCGACCGCGTCACGCTGGCGACCATGATCTCGATCCCGCTGCTGCAGCTAGTCATGTTCGGCTATGCGATCAATACGACGCCGCGCGACCTGCCGACGGCCGTGCTGCTCCAGGAATCGAGCGATGTCGGCCGCTCCATTCTCGCCGCGTTGCAGAACACCAAGTTCTTCAAGGTCACGCGTCAATTGCGCGACGAGGCCGAGCTCGACCAGGCGCTCGCCTCCGGCGCGGTGCTGTTCGCGGTGGAAATTCCCGCCAACTTCGAGCGTGCGCTGCGGCGCGGCGACAAGCCGGCGCTGCTCGTTGCCGCCGATGCGACCGATCCGGTGGCGACCGGATCGGCGATTTCCGCGCTGTCGGTGATCGTGGAGACGGCGCTCGTCAACGATCGCTGGATTCCCGACAGCGGCCAGCCGCCGTTCGAGATCCGGGCGCACGAGCGCTACAACCCCGCGGCATCGACGCCGCTCAATATCGTTCCCGGACTGCTTGGCACCATCCTGACCTTGACGATGCTGATTTTCACGGCGCTTTCGGTCACGCGCGAGATCGAGCGCGGCACCATGGAAAGTCTGCTGGCGATGCCGATCACGCCGCTCGAAATCATGCTCGGCAAGATTGCGCCCTATGTCTTGGTCGGCTTCGCGCAGGCGGCGTTGATCCTCGGCGCCGGGGTGCTGCTGTTCGGCGTGCCGATCGTCGGCAACATTGCGCTGCTTGCCGCGCTCACCACGCTGTTCATCGCCACCAACCTGTCGTTCGGCTACACCTTCTCGACGCTGGCGCAGAACCAGCTGCAGGCGGTGCAGATGTCGATGATGTTCTTTTTGCCCAACATGCTGCTGTCCGGTTTCATCTTTCCCTTCCTCGGCATGCCGCGCTGGGCGCAAGTGATCGGCGAATGCCTGCCGCTGACGCATTACATGCGCATCGCGCGCGCGATCATGCTCAAGGGCTCGACGCTCGCCGACTTGCAATACGACACGCTGGTGCTCGCCGGATTGATGGCTTTCGCCATGATCATCGCCGTCACCCGTTTCCGCCGCACGCTCGACTGATGCGGATCCCTTTCTCCGCTCATTCCCGCGAAGGCGGGAATCCAGTTCTGCGCTGAGTGCGAAACTGGTTCCCCGCTTGCGCGGGGACGAGCGGAACCTGAATCGGTTCAGTCAATACCGCGCATTGACGCCGAGGCGCAGATAGGGACCGGCGCGGCCATCGGATTCTACGGCCCAGCCGCCGGCCGCCGACCATTCCAGCGCATCGATGCGAAAGCCTGTCACATGCACGCCGAGCCGCACCTGTTGGTAGTCGGCGCACCAAAGTGCCTGGGTCTCGGGACCGACAAAAAAGGGTTCGGAAAAGCGCCAGCCGATGGCGGCGCGCAGCGATCCGGTCGGGCCGATGGACGTGACCGAGCCGTCGAGCGCGAGCATGGTCACCGAATTCGGCTGGTACCAGACGTCGGCCGCGAACTGCGCCCCGCCGTAAAGCCCGTGCAGGCGGCTGCCGGGATCGTACGGCGTGAGCCGATAGTCCTGGACCACGGGGCCGGCATACAGGCCGATGGTGATGCCGTCGCGCGTCATTCGCCAGCCGGGCAGGGCGGCGGCGGACAGCATGGTGCCGTCCACGTCCGTGCGCAATCCGCCTGAGGGATAGGTGTAACCGCCGCCGCTGAGGAGGAGCTTGAGCGTAAATCCGTCCGCATCGAGCCCCGCGGGTGACCACAACAATCCGCCATGAACGAACGCGCCGTCACGCCACAGATCGGTGCCGGCGAACAAAAGAAAGGAAGGATTATTCGGCCCA
>Ga0187856_1003676_pt1 | contig 10570 bp, 8 predicted proteins | sample June2016WEW_8_40_FD_132443 | JGI IMG/M metagenome (GOLD analysis project Ga0187856, IMG submission 132443) | Peatland microbial communities from SPRUCE experiment site at the Marcell Experimental Forest, Minnesota, USA - June2016WEW_8_40 | ecosystem: Environmental > Terrestrial > Soil > Wetlands...
CTCGGCATCGGTGCGGCGTGGAACGACGACGAGCACACCGGTTACGGCTTCAGCTTCCCGTCGGTGGGCGAGCGCATGGGCCGCCTCGAAGAAGCCCTCCAGATCTGCCGGGCCATGTTCACTGAGGAGGCTCCCAGCTTCAGCGGCCGCTACTACACACTGAGCGAAGCCCTCAACCACCCGAGGCCGCTCCGGTCAGGAGGCATCCCGATCCTGGTCGGCGGCAGCGGTGAGCGCCGGACCCTGGCGCTGGTGGCCAAGTACGCCGACGCCTGCAACCTCTTCGGCGACGTGGCGACCATCCGCCACAAGCTCGAGGTGCTAACCCGCCACTGCGAGGCGCTGGGCCGGGACCCCGCCGAGATCACCAAGACACGCCTCGGAGGCCTCGTGATCGCCGAGAGCTCGGCCGAGGCGGAGCGAAAAGGGCGCCAGATGGCCGAGGCGCGGGGCATGGACGACGAGCGCTACCGCGGCTTCGTGGTGGCCGGCGATCCCGACGCGGTCTGCGAGCAGGTCGCCACGTACCTCGACGCCGGGCTCGACGGGATGGTGTTCAACATGCACGACGCCCAGGACCTCGAACCCGTTCGCCTGGCAGGCAAGACCCTGACCAAGGCGTTCGGCTGAACTCGGCACGAGGACGGCTACCGGACGGGGCACGGACTGGGCCCCGTCACCCCCCGGCGCCGCGGCGGGAGCGGAAGGCGGTAAGCCAAGCGTCGAAGTCCTTGGCGACGATCCGCTCCCCGGTGACCCCTTCCGCCTCGGCCGAGGCCAGAAACACAACCGGCGCCCCCATGACCTCGGGGCCAAGTAGCGAGCGCCGGGCAGCGTCAGTCATCCCGTCTGGAATCATCCCGGTGTCGGTGGCGCCCCCGGGAAGGAGAATGTTCACCGCGATCCCGTACGGCGCCAGGTCCTCGGTCATGATGAGGCTCAACGATTCGGCGCCGGCTCGCGACGGCCCGTAGGGGACGAAGCCCCGCCGGCGCATGGTCTCGTGGTTCATCGAGATGTTCACGAAGCGCCCGTGCCGTGCCTCGACGAACGCCGCGGCGAAGGCGCGGGCCACCAAGAAATAGCCCGTCAAGTTGGTAGCGACCACGTCGGTGAACCCCTCGGGGGTCACCTCGAAGAACGGCCGCGGGTCGTCGAAGAACCGCGGGTTCACCGTGCGCATGCCGATCCCAGCGTTGTTGACCACCAGGTCCACACCCCCCCAGCGGTCCAGGAGCGCCCGAGCAGCGGTCTCGACCGACGCCGGGTCGCGCACGTCGAGCGCCATCGCCTCGGCGGCCAAGCCCCGTTCGGCCCGGCGGCTGAACGCTTCGTCGAGCCGGGGCCCGGGGCGGGCGGCTAGCGCGACAGTCGCCTCGGCTTCGAGCAGCGCGTCGGCCATCGCCGCCCCGAGACCGCTGGTGGCTCCGGTGACCACCGCCCGAACCCCGTTCAGCTTCACCGGTTCGCTCATCGGGCGCTCAGGTGCTGCTCGAACCAGTCGAGGGTCCGTGCCCACGCATCGTCGGCGGATGCCCGGTGGTAGGAGCCGCGTGCGTCGCAGTGAAAGCCGTGCCCCGCCTCGGGATAGCGCACAATCTTGGTAGGTACTGGCGCCTTCGCGACTGCCGCGCGAAGCGACTCCACCTGCTCCACTGGGATCCCCTGGTCAAGATCGCCGTAGAGCCCCAGCCAGGGCGTCTTCAGGTTCGGAGCCAACTCCACCAGTGACGGCGCGCCGAAGCGCCCCTCTACGAGCCCTCCGCCGTAGAAGGTGACCGCCGCGCCGAGCCCATGGCGGGCGGCGGCAAGGAACGATACGGTCCCTCCCATACAGAAGCCCACTATGCCGACACGAGATGGCTCGAAGCCTGCCGCGTCCAGGTGGCCGAAGGTGGCGTCAAGATCGGAGAGCAGGCCCGTCTCCGTGAGTACCTTCATGTGAGGCATGACATTCTCGAAGTTCCCGTAGTCCAGGACCGGGTCACCTGTTCGGTGGAATAAGTGCGGAGCCACTGCCCGGTACCCCGCCGCCGCGAACCGCCTTGTCACATCCTCGATGTGCTTGTTCACACCGAAAGCCTCTTGGATCACCACCACTGCCGTCCGGGCGGGTCTCTCCGGTTCGGCGTCATAGATGGCCATCTCGCCATCGGCCGTGCTCACGCAGAGCGTCGTCGCCACGCGATCCTCCTTATTGGTTAACCATCACCAGTCGTCGACTCAGCGATTGTTGTCCTACCCTACGATGGGCAGGCACCGAACGGTCGGGTGTGCGGGGTCGCCTTCTACCCGGCTTTGCTGGACCCCCGTTCCCATCGCGCGTTAGTCCCGAGTGAACCGCCGCCATTAGGGTGACTCTCGCGGGCGGGCGGACGCTCTCCCACACTGCTGCTCGATCGAGGAGGGCGACCTGGATGGACTACGTGAAGCTCGGCTCTACGGGCCTGGAGGTCTCGAGGATTTGCCTTGGCTGCATGAGCTTTGGCGAGCCGGAGCGGGGCAATCAACCCTGGAGTCTCGGCGAGGACGACGCGAGGGTGATTATTCGTCGTGCTCTCGAGGCGGGCATCAACTTCCTCGACACCGCAAATGTGTACTCCGACGGCAGCAGCGAAGAGGTCGTCGGGCGGGCGCTCGCTGACTTCAGTTCACGCGACGAAATCGTGCTCGCGACAAAGGTTCACGGGCGGATGCACCCCGGAGCGAACGGAGGCGGGCTGTCCCGCAAGGCGATCATGCGTGAGATCGACAAGAGCCTCACGCGGCTCGGAACCGACTACGTCGATCTCTACCAGATCCACCGATTCGATCCGACGACGCCGGTCGAAGAGACCATCGAGGCGCTCCATGACGTGGTGAAATCCGGGAAGGCTCGCTACATAGGAGCCTCTTCGATGTACGCCTGGCAGTTCGCCAAGATGCTTCACGTCGCAAGAGCGAACGGCTGGACACGGTTCGTCTCGATGCAAGATCACTACAACCTCCTCTATCGAGAAGAGGAGCGCGAGATGCTGCCGTTGTGCCGGGACGAAAGCATTGGCGTCATTCCCTGGAGTCCGCTCGCGCGTGGACGGCTGGCACGCGATTGGGATGACGTCACCGAGCGCAGCGCCATCGACGAGTTCGGCAAGAAGCTGTACTGCGAGGGCGACCGGTCAGTTGTCGAAAGAGTGGCGGAGATTGCCACTGAGCGCGGCTTGAGCCGCGCGCAGGTTGCGTTGGCATGGCTGCACAGCAAGTCGGTCGTGACCGCGCCGATCGTCGGGGTGACGAAGCTTCCACAGCTTGAGGACGCATTGGCGTCAGTCGAAGTGGAGCTGACCGCCGATGAGATAGAGCGGCTTGAGATGCCTTATGAGCCACACGCGATTGCTGGGCACTCCTAGCTCGCAGCCACCTCTGCATCGGTTCGCCTGATCGATATCGGTCTGAGAGGCGCGAACCGGTGTTGCCCGTGGCACGGGTCGGCCACGACCAGGCCACGGCCACCCTGGGCAGGCTTCTCGCTCGCTATGTCCAAGCGGCGTTTGGCTCTTCGTGGAGGTCAGCGGGCAGTGGACCCCCCCCGCCGATCGACACGTTGCAGCGGAGGTGGTCGATGTCGGACGTACTGACGACAGTGCGTGATAGTGCTGGGTGGCTGATCGTGGAGCCCAGGATGGACTGAGGCGGCCATTTCACCGAGGAGGTCCAGACGCTCGATGGCATTTCTACCGTCGCTATGGAGGAGACGCTAGTCAGCGGAGGCTCCGATCGAGGACCATGAAGCCGTGAATGACAAGGGCACCCGGACTCCGCAGTCAACGGATCACCGACTGCGTCTCTCCGGCAGCGGAGAGGCACCGAGAACACGGGGTCTCGTGCACCTCGGAGCGCTCGTTGTGGCACTCCCCGCCAGTGCCGCCCTCGTCTGGCGAGACGGCGTCGGTGGGGGCGTGGGGTTGTAGGCGGTCGCACTTGTCGGTCTGTACGGGGCAAGCGCCGGCTACCACCTGTGCTCGTGGGCTCCCGCTGCCCGCCGACGTTTGCGTCAGGTCGACTACGCGATGATCCCCTTCTACATCGGCGCGTGCATGACGCCGTACTGCTTATTACTTGGTGTCCCCGGCGTAATCTCTCTCGTCGTGCTCGGGCTCGCCTGGTTCGGGGCAGGTGCTGCCGCGCTCGGCACCACGGTCAACTTCGAAGCAACCCGTCGTCTCACCTCGTCGGCCTATCTGGCGCTCGGGTGGCTTGCCGTGTTCACCCTGCCTGAGGCGGTCCACCGCCTCAGCACTCCACAGCTCGCCCTGCTCGGCTCGATGGGTTTCCTGTACACCGCCGGTGCCGGGGTTCTCGCGGTGCGATGGCCCGACCTGAGCCCCGAGGTGTTCGGCTACCACGAGGTCTGGCACACCATGGTCGTCGTCGCGAGCGCTTGCTACTTCGTCCTTGTCTGGTCGCTCGCGGCCCCTCATCACTGAGGAGGTCGGGGTACGGCCGGTTCAGCCAACGTTGCGCTGCTGACGCGTTGAACGAGTCAGACGCAGAGTTTGGACCATGATCGCAGCCAGTGAACAACTTCTAGTCATCACAGCGCCTGTGATTTACCTGGTCTATCTTCCTGAGTTTGTCCTGCTTGCCTCTGCAAGGCCCCACCGGACGAGCAGGAAAATGATCGTGCCAGTAATGGCCAGTGAGATCACGAGCGCCACGGTGTTTGTGAGCAGAATAAGCACAGCTAAAGCCAGCAGACCAAGGCCACTGGCCCCAACCAATAGACAGAGCTTCAACCTGTGAACTGCAACCACTCGCCTCAAAAGATCGCTACTCCCGAGTGTACGGAGTCAGGTTGCGCGCTCGCCCGTCACGCCTGAGCAAGCCCACTACGCGCCGGGCTGAGGCTCGCAATGCCGTCGGGCAGGCGTCAGGCCCGATCGGCTTCGTCCGGGACAGTCGTGAACCGGGATGCGAGCCTGCGCACGCCTCGGCGTGGATCGGGCGACGGGATTCGAGCCACACCATCCCTGTGTTGCACAGCTTCCTCGCCAAGACTTGGGCAAGGTGCACGGCCCTCCTAGCGAACCCCTCGCATGGCGACTCGGGGTCGTGCACCTGAATATCAATCTCGGCGGGGTCGTTCGGCCCCTGGCCGAAGCCGACTTGCCCGTGGTACCTGTCGCCTTGTCGTGATCGGTCATGATGGACACAATGAACGACTTCCTCGTCACCTACCTCGACTCAATCGACGAGCGGCTAGCTTGAGCGCTCACCCAAACATGGAGGATCCATTCCCTGAAATGGTGGACGGTCGACGGTCGACTCCGGATCCCAATGTGAAAGCGATCCCCTGGTGGACGGTAGTGGCCGCCGGCACGGCCCCGGTGCTGCTCATCGGCGGCTTTTTCGTCGCCACGGCGATGCAGCCGGCTTCGTACAACCCGGTTCGCGACACCATAAGCGAACTTGCCGAGCGGGGAGCGACCGACTCCTGGGTGATGACTTCAGCTCTAGCCGGTTTGGGCCTGTGCTTTCCGGTCGCCGCGCTCGGGCTGCAGCCCGCAGCACGTGTTGGCCGCGTCCTGCTCGCCGGTGGAGCTGTAGCGACGCTATTGATCGCTGTGTTCCGTGAGCCCCCTCACGGCTACTCGTTTGCGCATGAGCTCGCCGTCATCGCGGCGACACTGACCTGCTGTGCGTGGCCGGTACTCGCTTCGCATCGACTACATCCTGCGCTGCTGTTGACGCGTACTCCGAGTTTGGCAGCAGGGGGAGTCTCGCTTGGGCTCGCGACCTGGTACGCGCTCGAAAGCCACGGTGCCCTGGTGGGACTCGCCGAGCGCTGCGCGGCTGCCGCACCTCCTCTGTGGCTGCTCGCCGTCGTTGTCACGACTCGGCGCGCACTCACGCAATGTCCAGCGAGCCACGACGCGCCGGGTGGCGAAACCACGGCGTGAATGCTCAGCTTTGCCACCTGGCGAACTGAGCGGCAACGAGGCCCGGGTTCGCGATCATCCAGACTGGCGAAGCGCAGGGAGACCGACGCATTACTCCCGACGGGTCCCATGTCGCCTGGAACTGGGGCGCATAGAACGATGCTCTTTGAAGTCGTCTCCGGGGGGTTTGAGGGGGCGTTTAGTCGACACCTCTCGTTCTGGGAAGGCCCGTCGATGGCCTCGATGAGGTCCGCGTCCGATCCGAGAGATGAAGGCAGCGTGAGGTCGTCGCGATGTTCGAGTGGCCCATTATCGCTGGACAATGTGGATTGTGCGATCGAGCGGTTTCTTTCAGTGAAATCGTGCATCAGGGGCTCCCGTTGCCCGGATTGGCGTAGTGAAGCCAGACAAGGTCGGCGAGGCGCATCCGATCTGATCTGGCGCGACCGCACAACCGAGATGGGTCGGTGTTCCGTGCGGCGATCTGTTCGCGACTGCCACCGACCAACACTCCCACTTTGAGGGCGCTTCGGATTGCAGCGGGAACGCTGGCCCGCGGTCCTGAAACACAATCTGTTCCGCTGGGACCGCTCGGCTTGGTGCACGGCAAACTGAGGAAAACCCTCGACTTTCAGTAGGAATCCCCCAAGGCCTTCCCGCGCCTCCCCCTCCGCCTCCCTCGCACCGCCAGGCCCTTTCCCCTCGGCGCCTCGACCGCTCGACCCGCACGGCGCCAATCCCGCCGCCGCAAGAGCGCTGGCGCTTGCGGGACGCGGCGACCTGCTCCTCGCTGGTCCCGGCGCCTCCCCGATCGAACCGCTCGACCCGCGCGGTGCCGAGGTGACCTCGCGCGGCCGCGAGCTGCCGATGTCCTCGGGGCCGCGGTCGGCCCGGTCGCTCAGGGCACTATGAGGATCGGGAAGCGCCCTCGCGCAAGCAGCTGTCGAGGGACACCGCCGAGGTGGAGGTACGGATGGGCCGAGCGTCCCACGACGATGAGGTCGGCCTTGCAGCTTTCCGCCAGAAGCTCGAGCTGAGCGCCGACCTCACCGACACGGCAAGTGAAGTCGCCGTCGACGTGTGCCTGCCCCAGTTCCTCTGTCACGAAGCCGGCGAGGCGGTCGTCGCTTTCCGCGTCGTCGACGAGCTGGACAGGCGCAAAGGACCCGCCGAGAGCATCTACCGCGGGCACGTGGATGATGAAGCAGGTGTGGACACAACCCTGTTCGCGCACCGCCAAGCCGATGGCCATCGCCAAAGCGCGACAACTCGTCTCAGAGCCGTCGATCCCGACAACGAGGCTTCTCACGGCCATGGACCGCGCTCCTTGACGGTGCTCGGCGCCAGAGCCCACCGCTACCGGTGGCCTGCCCGGTCACGGCGAGAAGGCGTCGCTCCTTTGTCTTGCGCCTAGACGATCGTGCGACGAGCTCTTTCCTCCCTACTCTCGCGCGGCAGGTGCCGTAGGCCCGGGGAGGACGGATCCGATCAGCTCACCGGGTGATTGCGTGGTCCCGGCCTGGTCGGCAGCGCCGTTCCCGTCGCCACCTTTGGCCGCGCCGACGAGCACGTCCGGGGCCTTGCCGTCGCCACCGTGGTGGATCCTCAATCCGTGACCGTGGTGCATGCGCGCCTTTTGGGCAATCGACTCCTCGTCCACGTGGATGAACTTCTCACCCCGCAGCGCCGAGGCAACTGCTGCTATGACGCTCATGATGACGGCAAAGCCGAGGATGAGCATCAGGGCGTTCTTGAACGGCGTACCGATGAGCTGGGGGAAGAACGCCCGGCCGGTGATGGCGGCAGCCTGGCCGGGAGCGAGATGGCTGAGCACCGCCGGGCCGAGCAGGCTCTTCAGCGGGTTGTAACCCAAGAAGGCAGCGAAGATGTAGCCGAGGGGCGGCAGGTGGGAGAGCTGGACAGCGTTGGCGGCGGGGATTCCGTGAGCGAGAAGGCCCTTGTACATCGCCGCAGGCACCCTGGAGTTCAGCCCGATGACGAGCAGAGTGAAGAAGAGTCCCATCGACAGCGGCATCCCGGTCTGCGCGAACGTGACCCTCATCCCCGAGGCCGCCCCGCGGTGGCGAGCGGGGACCGAGTTCATGATCGAGGCCGTGTTCGGTGAAGCGAACAGGCCACCACCGATCCCCGAGACGAACATCACCGTCGCGAAAGGCACGTAGGAGAAGTTGGCGGGGAAGGCCATCATCACCGCGTACATCGCCCCCGAGAGCAACATCCCGGCCGTGGCGAAGGGCCGGGCGCCGTAGCGGTCCGAGAGCTTGCCCGAGATCGGCCCGGAGACCACGAAGCCGATCATGAACGGGATCATGTAGATTCCGGCCCACAACGGGGTTCTTGTAAAGCTGTAACCGTGCTGGGGTAGCCATATGCCCTGGAACCAGATCATCAACATGAACTGGAAGCCGCCCCGCCCGATCGAACCGAGGAACGATGCTGCGTTGCCGGCGGTGAACGCCCGGATACGGAACAGCGACAGGCGGAACATGGGTTCGTCCACCCTCATCTCGACGACGACGAAGACGACGAGACACGCCAGACCGCCGAACATCATCTCCAGCACGAAGGGATTGCCCCAGCCGGTGAGGGAGTGGCCGTAGGGCTTGATGCCGTAGGTGGCGCCCGTGAGGATCATGGCCAGGCCCGCGGCGAAGGAGAGGTTTCCGAGCCAGTCGATCTTGGCCTTGATGCGGACACCGATCTCCTTCAGCTTCAGGTAGGCCCAGACCGTGCCGAAGACCCCGACCGGCACGTTCGCGAGGAACACCCAACGCCAGCCCACCTGTGAGAGCAGCCCACCGACGACGATGCCTAAGAAGGAGCCGAGGATCCCGGCGACCATGTTCATCCCGAGGGCGAGTCCGAGCTGTTCTGAGGGGAAGGCGTCGGTGATGATGGCCGCCGAGTTCGCCATCAGCAGCGCTCCGCCGATGGCCTGGAACATCCTCAGGGTGACGAGCTCCAGGGCCCCGGCCGAGCCCGTGCTCCAGACGAGCGACAGAAGGATCGCCCCGACGGTGAACCAGGCGAAGCCGAGGTTGTACATCCGCACGCGGCCGAACATGTCGCCGATGCGCCCCACGGTCACCACGACCGCGGCCGACACCAGCATGTAGCCCATCATGATCCAGAGCAGATAGGGGAAATTGGACGCCTGTAGCGGGTTCAGGTGGATGCCGCGGAAGATGACCGGCAGGGCGATCATGAGGCTCGTCGCGTTGGTCGTTGCCAGCAGCACTCCGATGGTGGTGTTGGAAAGGACGAGCCACTTGTAGCGGGGCCCGACGGCCGTTGACCGGGTCGACGTCAATATGCTCACGTTCGGGTCTCCTTTGATTGGTGCTGGTCTGCCGCCGTCGCCGGCACTTCGTCCTTGCACTCGGTCGCGAACGACTCGAGCACGGTCACCGCTCGTTCGAGCGCCGCTCGATCCGGCTTGCAGAGGGCACTCACGTGCCCGGCGAGCCAGGCGTTGCCGATGCGGGCGCGACGCTCTAGAAGCTCCGTGCCTGCGGGCGTGGCCACGAGCTGCACGCCCCTGCGGTCGGCAGGGTTCATCCGTCGTGCGATGAGACCCGCAAGCTCCAGTTTGTCGGCAAGTCGCGTCGCGGCCGGGGAAGGCAGGCCCTCGATCTCGGCGAGATGGCCGACACCGAGGGGGCCGTTGCGGACCACGGTGGCAAGCGCCGAGAACTGTGCGATCGTGAGCTCGGACGGGTCCACCCGACGAAGCTGACGGGTGAGCCGGACCATCGACAGTCGTAACCGGGCGGCCAGCAGGTGGGGTGCGCTGACATCACTTGTTGCGCCCGTCACCTCGCTCATCGCACGGAGGCCTCTTTCCCAAACTGCCCAGCCGCCGGCGCTGTGCTCATCGACCACGTCGTTGGGCCAAGCCACCGGCTCGCCGCTCATGTACCGATATTACTATATGTCGACAGTATCGATCTAGGTTCAACCGTGAGGACCACATCGGCTGGCCGAAGTTCGGTCACGTCGACGCGAGGCAGAGGTCGCAAAGGACCGTTGCTCTGTGGAGCAGTGCCAGCCGGGCCACCGCGGACGAAGGGATACGCCCGCCTTTCGCAATGCTCGACCCACAGAGTTAGCGAAGCATTATGGGACTCCCGCTCAGGATGGCCGGCCGTTCACTCGACAGCACGCCGTGCCGCCTATCGACGCGCGACTGTTTCGCCCGTCCTCGGTCGTCGCCGCGGCAGACTGGCTGACGCACTGGGCTGTCAGCTGCGGGTCACCCGCCAGCACCGACATCTCATGGGCAGCTGGACTGTCGTCCCGTTACCGAAGCCCGCGTGGTCGATGACCAGTTTCTCCACCCGGCGGAGGATCTCCGCCCGCTCCTCGGCCGGACGCGTGATCACCGCGCTGTAGGTGCTGGCGAGACCCACGAGCTCGTCGCGGGTCATCGGCATGGACCAGGTGATCACGGTGGTCTCAAGCGTCGTGAACGGGGCGTCGGGTGGTAGCTCGACGCGGTGACGCTTGGCGTGGTCGCTAACGGCTCCAACCCTCTCGCGGCTGGGGCCGAGCAGCTCGGCGACCCACCCGACGTCGCGGGCGGGCCCGTTCCACAGCACGCCCAGGCGACCGCCGGGCCGTAGGACGCGGGC
>Ga0187856_1003698_pt1 | contig 10540 bp, 9 predicted proteins | sample June2016WEW_8_40_FD_132443 | JGI IMG/M metagenome (GOLD analysis project Ga0187856, IMG submission 132443) | Peatland microbial communities from SPRUCE experiment site at the Marcell Experimental Forest, Minnesota, USA - June2016WEW_8_40 | ecosystem: Environmental > Terrestrial > Soil > Wetlands...
AACTTGCCATATCGATGCTTGCCTGTTCCAGGATCGGAGCTATCCACAGCATCGTGTTCGGCGGCTTCAGCGCTCAGGCCCTCAGGGACAGGATCCAGGATTGCAAGGCGGGTCATCTCATCACCGCGGACGAAGGTATGAGAGCAGGAAAGTTCGTAGCCCTCAAAGCCAATGCTGACGAGGCACTTAACGAGTGCCCCACGGTTAAGAAGGTGATCGTTGTGCAGAGGTCGAAGAACGGTGAAATCAACATGCAGAACGGAAGGGATTCATGGTGGAAGACCGAAATGTCCGCCCCCGATGTGGACGCATACTGCGAACCCGAACACATGGATGCCGAGGATCCGCTATTTATCCTTTATACATCAGGTTCCACCGGAAAACCAAAGGGTGTTCTTCACACCACCGGCGGTTACCTTCTCTATACCAATCTCACGTTCAAGTGGATTTTCGACTATCACGAGGAAGATATCCACTTCTGCACCGCAGATATCGGTTGGGTAACGGGGCACAGTTATATTGTGTACGGGCCGCTCTCACTCGGGGCCACAAGCCTCATGTTCGAGGGCGTTCCGACTTATCCGAATCCCGGCAGGTTCTGGGACATTGTCGACAAGCATGCTGTGAACATCTTCTATACCGCTCCCACTGCAATAAGGGCACTGATGAGGGAGGGCGAGAAATGGGTGGAGAAGCACGACCTCTCTTCTCTCAGGCTTCTTGGCACTGTTGGTGAGCCGATAAACCCTGAGGCCTGGATGTGGTACCACATCAATGTGGGAAAAGAGAAGCTTCCCATCGTTGACACATGGTGGCAGACTGAAACTGGGGGCATCCTTATCACTCCACTACCCGGCGCCATGACAACGAAGCCCGGCTCTGCTTGCAGACCCTTTCCGGGCGTAGTTCCTAAGGTCATAAAGGAGGATGGTTCCCCGGCAGGAGTCGATGAAGGCGGATATCTTGTAATCGAAAAACCATGGCCTGGGATGTTGAGGGGTACCTATGGCGATCCGGAGAACCGTCGCATAAAGGAGATCTATTTTTCGAGATTCCCCGACAAATATCTGACTGGTGACGGCGCACGGGTCGACAGCGAGGGTGATTACTGGCTCATGGGAAGGATAGACGACGTCATTAACATCTCCGGCCATAGGCTCGGGACCGCTGAGGTTGAGTCAGCACTGGTCAGTCACGAATCCGTTGCTGAGGCGGCAGTGGTAGGTTATCCGCACGACATCAAGGGTGAGGGAATCTATGTGTATGTGACCCTCAAAGAGGGCAACCAACCGTCGGATGAACTCAAGAAGATACTGGTCGGGCACGTCAGGACGGTAATCGGTCCGATTGCAGCTCCCGATAAACTGCAGTTCGCGCAGGGCTTGCCCAAGACCAGAAGCGGCAAGATCATGAGAAGGATCCTGCGGAAGATTGCGCATGGGCAGGTGAACGAGTTGGGTGACACGTCAACCCTGGCGGATCCGTCTGTGGTCGACACCTTGGTCAAGGGAAGGCTGTAATCCCCCGCATTGAAACTCAGGGCCCGGGGATTCCTTCGGGCCCTCTGTTATCATGGGTTCTCATGGATAAGCTCATGGAAAAATTTTTCTTGGAAAGGGATGCGGCGCTCCTCGTTGTCGTTGACCTTCAGGAGAGGCTTGCCGTTGTCATGGAGGAGAGGCATACAGTCGTTGCCAATACTCTCCACCTCATCGAGGCAGCCAAACTCCTCAGTATCCCCATCATGCTTACCGAACAATATCCCAAGGGACTTGGCCGAACAGTCAGCGAGGTCCGGGATGCCCTGCCTTCTCACGAAGCCATCGAGAAGATCGCGTTTGGCTGTTGTGGAGAGCCGCGTTTCCAGAATACTCTCGTGTCTTTTGGGAGGAGGAAAGTCATCGTGTGCGGGATGGAGACTCATGTCTGTGTGCTGCAGACGTGTCTTGGTTTATTACGTGACAGTTACCTCGTTCATGTTGTGACAGATGCCATGTGTTCGCGGACAAAAGAGAACCATAAGACGGGGATCCAGTTTATGAGGGATGCGGGCGCGGTTATTACGGGAACGGAAACCGTGCTGTTTCAGCTTCTGGAAAAGGCGGGTACCGAGGAATTCAGGACGATATCAAAGAGGATTAAATAGACACTGGGTGAGTTATGCTTTTCCCCTCCCCCTGTTGTTCACTGCTGATCTCTTCCCTTGCCAGTCTGCCGATGGTATAGTGGTCAAGTTTTTTCTCTATCTCTTCCTGAATATCCATCCATACGGGATGGATGGAGCAAAAACAGCTTCTCGAACAGCTCTTACTATCGAGCACACAGATATTGAGGGACGGACGTCCCTGAATGGCCTCGATAACACGCATAAGACTGAGTTCAGCAGCTTTTTCTGCAAGCTGAAACCCTCCCTTGACACCGCGGGTAGACTTCACAATCCCAACTTTTGCCAGCTTCTGGAGGATTTTTGCAAGAAAGCTCTTCGGGATACCCGTTTCCCCGGCTATACTATCCACAACCATAATGCTGCCCGCGTTCTTTGCGAGATAGAGGACGCATCTCATTGCATAATCCGTCTCTCGGGTTATGGTCATAAATTAGATGAAATGTATCTTACTTTTACCCTCTTTGTCAAGAGAGTGAACAATATCGTCTGAACAATATCGTGGAGGGCCTTCCGGCTAGCAAACGCCTCGTTAAGGCGCTGATTTTTTATCGTATTCAAGAGGATAAGTGATGTGTTTGCCATGTACTTTAGCCCACGAGGTAAGATCATGAGGCCGGCTCGACCGAACACTGATAATATCTTCGACCTTCATACCACGCACCAAGAGTGCGTCTGCTATCAATGAGCGATGACAGCGCCAGGGCACGGCTTCTGCGCACATAATAACCGTTGTCCATTTCTTCGAGATCTCCATTAATGTTTCTAAACTTCTTTCGAATTCGTCAGTCTGCATATAGTCGGCGAAACCGCGAAACGAAGGATTGCTCCAGCCTGTATTCACGGAATCTTTCACGGTATGGCGTAATCCTCCGAGCCCTGACAGGTGGACATACGCGATACCGTCATCTGATAACCTCTCTGAGAGTGTCTTTTGATTATATTGAGGATTGTGGCCGGACTTGGGGATTGTCCGAACGTCGACTACTTCTTTCACATCGTAAGCCTTGAGCATATCGACAAACTCATCAATGATATGAGTGGAGTGGCCGATAGTAAAGACAACCGTTTGCTGTTCCGTTCTTTTTTTCACGGGAGATACCCTTTTGCTTTCAAGGTCGAAAGCTGAAAATGGAAATACATCACACAGGAATATAGCGCCTGGCGTGACGCAATCCTCTTTGTCTTCTCATCATCAGGCCTCTGTCAAGCTGCGACAACTTTTGAGGATTCCTCTGAGCGCGTGAATCATCACCGGGGAAAATGTGAGCTCTCGCCAGCTCCCCTAGCAGCACATATTGTGCGAACCAGTGTCCGACTCGCCGAATGGCATATGCATACCTTAAGACGCTTTCTGCGGTCATTATCTTTACAGGTTACTGAGGGTTCACGATTAACTTCCCATCGGCAATGGCGTTTGCAAGAGCAGTGAGCTTTTCACCGTACTCTGTAAGGATATAGATCGTCGTGTCTGACGGGGAAAACTCGACTGTTGAAGACCGGGGCATATTCTTACGGCATGTTGCGATCACGGATGTCGGTTCAGCCTTTAGCAACCCCGATATCGAACGCCCTAGATTGTTCCGATCAAGCTTTTTTCCCAAGCTGTCCTCCCGCATTCTATGCTCCCTTTATTATATTTTACCTCCCGAATCCGATTTCTCAAAATCTTCATTCAGTTTAGGAGAAATGAATTTGTATTCGGATGGTTCAATTCATCCGCACTGTCGCTATGAGACTTTTGCTGAACGGTTCTCTGATAAGAAGGCCTCGTAGTCGGGGGATGGAATCTGATAAAGTCAGCAGACCGTGGTAAAATGGGATATGAAAATAATCAGCCAGAATAAAAAGGCATATCACGACTATGCCATTGAAGAGACAGTTGAGGCGGGTATTCAGCTCCTTGGCACAGAGGTGAAGTCTCTGCGGGAGGGAAAAGCAAACCTGAAGGACAGCTACGTCTTAATCAAGAACGAAGAAGTCTTTCTCTTCAATTGCCATATAAGTCCTTACTCGCATGGGAACATCATGAATCATGAGCCACTGAGGACACGGAAGCTGCTTCTTAAGAGGAAAGAGATTGAAAGGATGCGGGGAAAGGCTCAACAGAAAGGGTACACAATGATACCGCTGAAAATATATTTTAAAGGATCATTCGCAAAGGTCGAGATAGGTCTTGCAAAGGGTAAAAAGCTCTATGAGAAGAGAGAGACGATCAAGGAACGGGAGGCAAAACGTACGATCGAGAGGGCAATGAAAAGCCGATAATTATTTCATCAGTTTCGGCATGGGGAAGATAGAGAAAAGTTTGCACATCGCATTCTGCGGATCATAAGACTTTTGTGAAACGATCATGATATAATAATGTTATAGTTGTAGCCGTTCAGTCGGGGGCGAAAGGGCTCGACGGGGGTTATGAGACTCAGGTGGCATGTCGTGGCTCCATCACCACGTAAAAAGGTGGAAACAAACATAAACGCCAACAACGAACTGGCACTCGCTGCTTAATTAAAGCAGCACGCTCCCCTGAGATTGCCTGTGTTTTGGGGAAAGCGTCGGACAGCAGGCTGGCCTCAGGAATTTCCTCTGGGTCTGGGGCAAGACAAAAGGGGATGGGATGATGAAAAGCCTTCCTATCGGCGGTTTATCATCCGAGATTGAAAAAGGTGGGATAAACATGTAGAAGCCTGAGGGTAGTGCTTTCGGACGCGGGTTCGATTCCCGCCGCCTCCACCACAAAAAGTTGTGTAAAAGCAATAGGTTATCCTAAAAGATTTTACATAATCTCTATCCTTGGACTATCCCCAGCATCAAAAAAACGGGGTACAGTCTCCTCACCTATGCGTTGACCTGGTAAAAGCGGTCCTGAAGCTCTACAAGGGCTTGACGAGGCAAATGATTGCCCTTACCTTATTTCTTGAGTATACGCTTAAAAACATTCCTTTTCTCCTTTCCGTTCTTGTATACTCTCTGCATTAGATACTATTAAAGGGCGTTATGACAAAGAGCAGTAAAATGGAGGCATTAAGATGAAATATTTAATTATTTACGCACATCCCGATACTGCAAGTTTCAACCACGCTATCATGGAAACAATCTCGGATGAATTAAAGAAGAGTAATAAGGATTTTGAAGTAAGAGACCTATATAAAATTGCTTTCAACCCCATCCTTTCATCAGAAGATTTGGCAGCCATTCAAAATGGTGCTGTGCCTCAGGATATAAAAATAGAACAGGACCACATCCGCTCAGCAGGTACCCTTATTTTTATATTTCCGATTTGGTGGTCATCAATGCCAGCAATGTTAAAGGGCTATATTGACAGAGTGTTTTCATTGAAATTTGCCTATGATATAACAGCAGATGGGGTTATAGGATTATTAAAAGGCAAGAAAGTATTCATAGTGAGCACAACAGGTGCATCCGAAGAGGATTATGAAAAGATGGGAGCTTTTAAGATGATGAACAAGTCAATAGATATGGCTATATTCCAGTTGAGTGGTATGGAAGTTGTCGGGCATAAATATTTTTCCTCTGTTCCAAATGTTTCAGACCAAGACAGGAAGCAAATGCTTGAGGAATTAAGATTGTTGGTAAGAGATAAGATATTATAGGCTTGACAAGGATTGTGGATGCGGATCTTACCCTATATAGTCACCTGCATGGGCTGATAGAGGTGCCTTGTGTTACTTGAAGCGAGTATTAATACAGATAGCATTACCATGCAGATCGACAATCCATTCACACCTGATCTTCAGCATATGCTCAAAACGATTGCTCAGTTTGCATCCTCTAAGGGTATTAGCATCGAGGGGTATGATCTCCGAAACCTCATTCCCAAAATGATACGAGGGATAGCCGGTTGCGAAGGTGGTTGTCCCGCAAACGCCAAACAGCTGGTGCAACAAGGGTTTGGTGACGTCGCACTGCAGTATATAGAAGGCGGCATTCTTTTCGCCCGCATTCAGATTGGCAATGGCAGCTTTTTTGACCTGAAGGTGTTTCCGGATTTTTCCTGATACATCTCATAATGGATAGGCGATCACCTTGTCATTAGCCCAGAGGACCATACCCCTCTTCCCTCAATGCCCCTTTCGTATGTAGATTAACTTCTTGAGTATCTGCTTGGACATTCTCTTTTCTTTTGTCTCATGCAGTGATGGGTAAATAACAATCCTACCTTCTTTTGAGACACTATATTTCTTTCTGTGAGACAAGTTACGGGCGGGAGGATGTCATGATAGATCATATCTTGAAGAGCAGGAAAAAACGGGGGCTGAGCGGTGACCGCTTCGGATGGCGCCTGCGTCGCCGAGTCCCAGGTGTTGGTGAAGGGGAAACAGGGGATGAGAACTATTAATGATAGTGGACAGTAGAATCTAAAAAGGAAGGTAAAATGGGTAACAAAATGATCGAAGTAAGAAATTTCGCACTGGGTATGGTTGTTGGTGCGTTCTTATTAACATCCAGTTGTGGTGGAGTTGCAACCTTATTTATGAACTGAAGCACGTAGACTTCGATGATCTTTTTTTAGTGTCATCGTGAAAATGGTGCGTGGAAGGAAAAACTGGTTAGGGGTAGAAAAAACTGTTAGATAAGTTCTAAATTATTAAGAAGGAGTAGGGTAGATTTTCCAGCGCCCTCCCTTATTGTTTTTACAAAGCTAAGGATTTTAGGGTGGCCAATGGTGCAATGAGAAGGACAGGGTTTCTGTACGACGAACGGTTTTTGCTCCACGACACCGGACCCGAACATCCAGAGTGTTCAGCACGACTGCTCATGATTTACAGGGGGCTTGAAGAGGGGGGTCTTATCTCCAAAGTGAGGCTCATAAAGGCCAGCCGTGCTGACCAGGGGTGGATTGAGCTTGTGCACAGCATCAAACTCATCATGCGCTTTGAAGAAGCGTGTCATTGGGGGATGCGCGAGCTTGATCATCCTGATAATAAAATATGCGGCGAGACCTTTGAAACCGCAATGCTGGCTGTAGGGGGAATCCTCGATACCGTCAATCTCATGATGGAGGGAGAGATAGACAATGCCTTCTGCGCTGTCAGGCCGCCCGGACATCACGCCGAAGTGAGCAGGGTCATGGGATTTTGCTATTTCAACAACGTCGCCATTGCCGCGAGGTATCTGAGACGTAAATGGAAATTGCAGCGGATAGGCATAGTGGATTTTGATGTCCATCACGGCAACGGCACACAGAGTATCTTTGAAGATGATCCGTCGGTGTTTTATTATTCTATTCACGAACATCCTTCATTCGCTTATCCCGGTACAGGCAGGGAGTTTGAGAAAGGATCAGGTGAGGGCTACGGATTCACTCTGAACTCGCCGGTGTTGCCGGGCTGGGGAGACACGGAGTATAAAGCATTGCTTGAAAGAGACCTGTTTCCGGCTTTCGATGAGTTTAAGCCCGAATTGATTCTTGTGTCCGCAGGGTTTGATGCCCATGTTGACGATGACATGTCCGATATAAAGCTTTCGACGGAGTGCTTTTCATGGATTATGGAGAATATTGTCGGGATAGCTGATAAATATTCGGGTGGACGGGTCATCTCTGTTCTCGAAGGGGGATACGCAATGAACCGCCTGCCTGAACTGGCAAGAAATCATGTTAAAATTCTGCTCGGCAGCAAAGCCTGAAAGGGGGGTACTATGTTTATCAATAAATCGATGACGCGAGGAGTTATTACCATTGGACCTGATGCCGGCGTACTCGAAGCAAGGGGAAAGATGGAAGAGAACGGTATCAGGCATCTACCAGTAGTCGATGAATATAATAACGTGGTAGGGATTATTACCGACCGTGATTTACGAAGTGCGCTGCCGTCTGTCTTTTCCACCTGCAGGGATGACCTAAAAGAAATACAACAAATTGCCGCACTTAAGGTTGGGGATGTCATGAATAAAAGGGTGATCACCATTTCCCCCATGGAGACTCTTGCGGATGCGCTTCTGCTTATGCATAAGAGCAACAAAGGCGCATTGCCTGTTGTCGACGGGGATGGAAAATTGAAGGGAATTATCTCGCGACGCGATCTGATCCGTGCATTTATCAATGTGCTGGGGATTGAAGAACCCGGGACTCTCCTGGGTCTCGTCGTAGAAGAGAAATTGGGGCAAATGAAGAAAATCGTGGATGCAATTACCGAAGAGGGGATATCCTTCGGCAGCATTCTTGTAAGCAGGCACTGGGAAAAAGGCAAGAGGGCTGTTTTCCCCTATCTGTTGACCCTCAATGTCGCGAAAGTGAAAAGAAAACTCGAGAACATGGGATACACGCTACTCGATCCCATGGAATGGTCTCTCGATCGGACCCGGAAGAGCTGAGATAGTTCCATAAACGAGGAGTATAGATGGATGCACCTAACATCCAGGGGACAATGCTAAACTGGCATGTCAGGAAGTGCCTTCCCTTAACTGCCTGCATACGCATGAGGGGACTCTTGGTTTACCCAGGATAGAGAACGTCAGATAAAATAAATGCCGCAGATTTGCCGCAAATCTTTTGCAACACTCTGCTAAATTAGAATATTTTGTTCATGATAGTATCACATAAAAACAATAACTTAGGGGTTTCCAGAACGCTTGGGGTGCGAGTGATCCGCCCGTTCAAATCGGGTCGCCCGACTTCGTATTCCGGACCAAACCGAACCCCCATTCCGGAGCAAGTCGAACCCCCATTCCGGTCTGAAACCGAACCCTTTGGAGTGGTGAACGGAACAAGGGTTCGAAATTGAATATCGAAAGAAGAAAACGAAAAAAATTATCTCCATGTTCGACAAGGTGGATATTGATCCTGTCTATGATTATAAAAAAGAGCGACGGGTCAGATGAGGATACTCGGGGACACCTCCTGTATGGTCTCTTGCCTTGAGAAGGCAATCTTCAGCAGTTCATGCGGAGACGGTATTATTGAGGGCTCTGATTGAACATCGACTGAAGCCTCATCTCAGTCGAGGATAATTCACCCTCTACTACGCATCAGCATTCTACGAATTGCGTTTTGAACGCGTTGAATAGGTGCTCTGCGATAATCCCATTGTGAGTCTTGGTCAGGTGGATTGACAACCATCGTTGCGTTGGCTTCAAAGAGAAGAACTTTTCCGTGATCGTTTAGACCAAAATCAATACCGGCATAATCAAGTCCAAGATGTTGTTGAATTTGCTTGAGAGCTTCCATGGCTGTTAACCCAATAGTATTAGGCATGTCTTTTAAAAATTTAGCATCTTCTTCACGGTTGTCTGGGTTGTCTGTCATATCGGCTGTAAAGTAATGAACTTTCCAGTCATGCGAAATAGCCGCATGCATTGGATAGATTTCACCGTCTATGAACATGACTCGATATTTACGCATATTACCATCGGCGTTTCTAGATTCGAGATATTCAATAACCGTAAGTTCTTTTCCAGGCAAAGTTTTAATTGCTTCATTCAGATCTTTTTCATTTTCAATTCTGACAAAGTATTTCCCTGTATGAAATCCCGGGCTACGAATTAAAAATGGAAATTTAAAACCACTGTTCGAAAGAAAGTGAGATGTAAGTTGTTCTCGCTTAATAGTTTCTGTTTTAGGAGTTATTACCCCTGGAATTTCGCTAAGTCGACCCGTATTGTCCATGCGTCCTGTAACCTTAACAGCCGAAGGTTTATTGATGACTGGTTTAGTTGTAAGGGTAAGAATGTTTTCAACTTGCTTCAAGGCTGGTTGACATAAATCTGCATCTCCGACTGCGTTAAAGACCAGATGATGTGGTGGCAAAGGCAATGATGTATCGAAATACTCTACTGCAAGAATAGTGGTTAAAAATATTTGATCATCCAGATGATGAAGTAATGGTATGTTTCCTCCGACCGCGGAAAAAAGGACAAGAAGGCTAATTGGCGGCACATTCCCTCGATACGGTAATACAGAAATGCTTTGATTCTTAAATCCTAATTCTCGGTGATATGTTGCCTTGTCTTCTTCCCCAGTCTCCATGAAAACATAGGCAATACCTTGATGAGCACTGGACAGGTTTGAGTCAAGTTGAAGTGCAATGTCATAGTGTTTTCGTGCCTCAGGCAGCTCGGAGTTTTCTCTTAATGCGTTGGCCAATTTAACGTGACCAATTGGATTATTTGGATGTTTCTTTACAGCTTCAGCGAATGCAGTTTGTGCAGCAGTCCTGAATCCCATCGAATAAACTAACGATCCCAGATTAATAAGCGTATCAAAATGTGTTGGCTCTTCAGCTAATATATCCAAGTATACATCTTTTGCTTTTTCTTTTTGACCTAACTCAAAAAGCGTACACGCATATTCCAAACGCAGTGCGAGTGTTTTTTCTCCTTCATCGAGTTTTTTTTTAATTTGAACTAACTTTTCCT
>Ga0187856_1003701_pt1 | contig 10536 bp, 5 predicted proteins | sample June2016WEW_8_40_FD_132443 | JGI IMG/M metagenome (GOLD analysis project Ga0187856, IMG submission 132443) | Peatland microbial communities from SPRUCE experiment site at the Marcell Experimental Forest, Minnesota, USA - June2016WEW_8_40 | ecosystem: Environmental > Terrestrial > Soil > Wetlands...
CCGCCATATATTCCCGCACCTCTTCGGCGACGAAGAAGAAGAAGTTGATGACGTGCTCGGGCTGGCCGACGAAGCGCTTGCGCAACACCGGATCCTGCGTGGCGACGCCGACGGGACAGGTGTTGAGATGGCACTTGCGCATCATGATGCAGCCGGCGGCGATCAGCGGCGCGGTGGCGAAGCCGAATTGGTCGGCGCCCAGCAGCGCGCCGATGACGACGTCGCGTCCGGTGCGCACGCCGCCGTCGACCTGCACGGCGATGCGCGAACGCAAGCCGCTCATCACCAGCGTCTGGTGGGTTTCGGCCAGGCCGATCTCCCACGGCGAGCCCGCATGCTTGATCGAAGTCAGCGGCGAGGCGCCGGTGCCGCCCTCGAAGCCGGAGATCGTCACGTGATCGGCCTTGCACTTGGCGACGCCCGCCGCGACCGTGCCGACGCCGACCTCGGAGACGAGCTTGACCGAAATCTGCGCCATCGGGTTGACGTTCTTGAGATCGTAGACGAGCTGCTTGAGGTCCTCGATCGAATAGATGTCATGGTGCGGCGGCGGCGAGATCAGCCCGACCCCTTGCGTCGAGTGGCGCACCTTGGCGATCACTGCGTCGACCTTGTGGCCCGGCAATTGCCCGCCTTCGCCGGGCTTGGCGCCCTGCGCCATCTTGATCTGGATCATGTCCGAATTGACGAGATATTCCGCCGTCACGCCAAAGCGGCCCGAAGCGACCTGCTTGATCGCCGAGCGCATCGAATCGCCGTTTGGCAGACGCTTGAACCGCTCGGGCTCCTCGCCGCCTTCGCCGGTGTTCGACTTGCCGCCGATGCGATTCATCGCGATCGCGAGCGTCGTGTGCGCCTCGCGCGAGATCGAGCCGAACGACATGGCGCCGGTCGAGAAGCGCTTGACGATCGACGCGGCGGGTTCGACCTCGGCGAGCGGCACGGCCTGTCGGCCGTCCTCTTGGGCCTCGCGCAGACGGAACAGGCCGCGAATCGTCAGGAGATGCTCGCTCTGCTCGTTGAGCAGCTTGGCGTAGGCGTCGTACTGGTCCTTGGCGTTTCCGCGCACCGCATGTTGCAGCAACGCGACGGTTTGCGGCGTCCAACAGTGGGCCTCGCCGCGCAGGCGATAGGCGTATTCGCCGCCGACCTCCAGCGCCGTGCGCAACACCGGCGATTCGCCGAACGCCTCGGCGTGGCGCAGCGCGGTTTCCTCGGCGATCTCGCAAAGGCCCGCGCCTTCGATCCGCGTCGCCGTGCCGAAGAAGAACTTGTCGACGAAGGCCCTGGACAGGCCGACCGCGTCGAAGATCTGCGCGCCGCAATAGGACTGGTAGGTCGAAATGCCCATCTTCGACATGACCTTGAGCAGGCCCTTGTCGATCGCCTTGATGAAGCGCTTGACGACTTCGTAAGCGCTGACTTCCTCGGGCAGATCCTTCGCCATCGCGGTCAGCGTCTCGAAGGCGAGATAGGGATTGATCGCCTCCGCGCCGTAGCCCGCCAGGCAGGCGAAGTGATGCACTTCGCGCGCCTCGCCAGTCTCGACGACGAGGCCGACCGCTGTGCGCAGCCCCTTGCGGATGAGGTGGTGATGCACCGCCGCGGTGGCGAGCAGGGCGGGGATCGGTATGCGATCCGGCCCAACCGCCCGGTCGGAGAGGGCGATGATGTTATAGCGGCCGAGCACGGCGGCCTCGGCGCGTTCGCAAAGGCGTTGCAGCGCCTCGTCCATGCCTGCGGCGCCGCGCTCGACGGCGTAGGTGATGTCGAGCGTCTTGGTGTCGAAGGAATCCTCGAAATGGCCGATACAGCGGATCTTTTCCAGATCCTCGTTGGTCAAGATCGGCTGGCGCACTTCGAGCCGCTTGCGCTTGGCGTTGCCGGCGAGGTCGAACAGGTTCGGCCGCGGCCCGATGAACGAGACGAGGCTCATGACGAGTTCCTCGCGGATCGGATCGATCGGCGGGTTCGTCACCTGCGCGAAGTTCTGCTTGAAGTAGGTGTAGAGCAGCTTCGACTTGTCCGACAGCGCCGAGATCGGGGTGTCGGCGCCCATCGATCCGACCGCCTCCTGCCCCGTCGTCGCCATGGGCGAGAGCAGGAACGCGAGGTCTTCCTGGGAATAGCCGAAGGCCTGCTGGCGATCGAGCAGGGACACGTCCGTGCGCGAGGCGCGCGGCTCGACGGGATTGAGGTCCTCGAGCACGATCTGAGTCTTTTCGAGCCACTGCCGGTAGGGATTGGCGCGCGACAACGACTGCTTGATCTCGGCGTTGGAGACGATGCGATGCTCGGTCAGATCGACGAGCAGCATCTTGCCGGGCTGCAGGCGCCACTTGGCGACGATGCTTTCCTCGGGAACGGGCAGCACGCCCATTTCGGAGGCGAGCACGAAGAGACCGTCGTCGGTGACGAAATAGCGGGCCGGCCGCAAGCCGTTGCGGTCGAGCGTCGCGCCGATCTGGCGCCCGTCGGTGAAGGCCATGGCGGCGGGGCCGTCCCACGGCTCCATCAGCGCGGCGTGATATTCGTAGAAATCGCGCTGCTCCTCGTCCATCAGCGGATTGCCGGCCCAGGCTTCCGGGATCAGCATCATCATGGCGTGGGCGAGCGAGTAGCCGCCGCGCACGAGGAATTCGAGCGCGTTGTCGAAGCAGGCCGTGTCCGATTGGCCTTCATAGGAGATCGGCCACAGCTTCGAGATATCGTTGCCGAACAATTCCGAGTCGACGCTGGCCTGGCGCGCCGCCATCCAGTTGACGTTGCCGCGCAACGTGTTGATCTCGCCGTTATGGGCGACCATGCGATAGGGATGGGCGAGCCGCCAGGACGGGAACGTGTTGGTGGCGAAGCGCTGATGGACCAGCGCGAGCGCGGTCTCGAAGCGCGGATCGAGCAGATCCTTGTAATAAGGCGCGAGCTGGTGAACCAGCACCATGCCCTTGTAGACGATCGTGCGGCACGACAGCGAGACTGGATAGTATTCGGCCAGACGCTCGCCGCAGGCGTAGACGCGATTGGAGATGACCTTGCGCAGGATGAACAGCCTGCGCTCGAAATCGTCTTCGTCGGCGATGTTCGGGCGCCGGCCGATGAAGATTTGCCGCTGAACCGGCTCGACCGCCTTCACCCGCTCGCCGAGGTCCGAATTGTCGACGGGAATGTCGCGCCAGCCGATGGCGGTTTGCCCTTCGGCGACGACGGCTTCCTCGACGATCGCTTCGACTTCGGCGCGCGCCGCCGCATCGCGCGGCATGAAGAATTGCCCGATCGCGTAATGGCCGGGCTCGGGCAGGTTCAGTCCCAGCCTCTCGCATTCGAGCGCGAAGAAGCCGTGCGGAATTTGCGTCAGGACGCCGCAGCCGTCGCCGAGCGTCGCGTCGGCCCCGGTGGCGCCGCGATGGTCGAGATTGGCGAGAATCTGCAAGCCCTTTTGCAGAATGGCGTGCGACTTGCGGCCCTTCATGTCGGCCACGACGCCGACGCCGCACGAGTCGCGCTCGTTGGCCGGATCGTAAAGACCCTGGGCGCGGGGCAGCAGGGGATCGGCGCCGCGCGCCGCGGGCGCGCTGGTCGTGGGGGCGGGCGAAGCGCCAAGCGCGTCGCGGCCTTGCTGGATTTCCTGGGTCCTGGCGTTCATTTCTCCACTCCCCCGCACAGTCGCGCTCCAATCCGACCGTCGTTCGTGAACTATTTGATGGCTTATATTGGACAAGTGCGGCTGCGAAAGCGTGACAGCCGTGACGGCTTCACGCGGCGGGTTTTTTTCGATCCGTTTTGATCGGTGCGTCCGACATCGCTCTTCGCCTTGTGTCGGTCAGACCGGTAAATGGTCAGCACGACTGTCCTATCTTGCGTGACGATGCCAGAAACGTTCGCCGGATACAAGACGCCGGCGAGCGTCGAAGCGAGTTTTTTTGGTAAACCGTTTCCGTTAGGGAGATTGCCAAGCGATCGTCGGGCGGGCATGAAAGCGGGTCGCGGCGGAATCCCGCGACGAGGCCCAGGCGAATGAACTTTGCGAGCGACAATGGCGCGGGCGTGGCGCCGGAAATTCTCGAGGCGATCGTCCAGTCCAGCCGCGTCAACGCGCCGGCCTATGGCGCCGACGATTACACCGCGCGCGCCGAGTCGCGTCTCGGCGAAATTTTCGAGCGCCGCGTCTCCGCCTTTCTCGTCGCCACCGGCACGGCCGCCAACGCGCTGGCGCTCGGCGCATTGGTGCGCCCGTGGGAGACCGTCTTCTGCCACGAGGAAGCGCATATCCAGGAGGACGAGTGCGGCGCGCCCGAGTTCTTCACCGCGGGAGGAAAGCTCGTCGGCATTCCCGGCGCCGCGGGAAAGATCGCCCCCGACGCGCTGCGCGAAACGCTGAGTCGGTTTCCGCGCGGGCAGGTCAAGACGACGCAGCCTGCCGCGCTGTCGCTCAGTCAGGCGAGCGAAGCGGGCACGATCTATCAACCCGACGAAATCGCCGCGCTCGCCGCGATCGCGCGCGAGGCGGGCCTCGTCGTCCATATGGACGGCGCGCGCTTCGCCAACGCGGTCGCCTCGGCCGGCGTCTCGCCGGCCGCCATGACCTGGCGCGTCGGCGTCGACGCGCTGTCGCTCGGCGCGACGAAGAACGGCGGGCTCGCCTGCGAGGCGGTGATCTTTTTCGATCCCGACAAGGCCGCCGGCTTCGCCTACCAGCGCAAGCGCGCGGGGCAAACGCTGTCGAAGGGCCGGTTCCTCGGCGCGCAAATGGAGGCCTATCTGACGGGCGGGCTTTGGCTCGAGCTGGCGCGGCGCGCCAACGCCGCCGCCGCGCGTCTCTCGCAAGGGCTCGTCTACGCGCCGGGCGTGCGCTTGGCGTGGCCGACGGAGGCCAATGAGGTCTTCGTCATCGCGCCGAGCGAACTCGCGTCGAGATGGCGCGCCGCCGGGGCGAAATTTTACGATTGGAGCTCGCGCTCGATCGCGCCTGAACAGGCCCCGCGCGCGGGGGAGGCCATGGTGCGGCTCGTCACGTCGTTCGAAACCAGCGAGCGGGACGTCGACGCTCTGATCGGCATTGCCGCCGCGCCGCACCGCCGCCGCAATTCTTAGAGAAGAGTCGGCGGTCTGGGGCGCGGTACGGGAGTTAGAGAGCATGATCGACAGTCAGAGCGCCGCGTGGAAGCTGAGGCGCTTCGCGCATTTCGCGGCGGCGGCCGCGGTTCTCCTCGCAATATCGCCTGCGGCCAAGGCGCAGGGCCTATTTTCGTTCTTCGGCGGCGGAGCGTCGCCCTACGAGATCGAACGCCGGCTCGACGCCGGCGGCTATACGCTCACCGGCCCGCTGGTCCGTCGCGGCGACGTCTATCTCGCCGATGTCGCGGCGGGACGAGGCGACTTCGAGCGCCTGGTGATCGACGCCGAGACGGGGCGCATCATGCAGCGGTTTCGCGCTCGGCCGGCGGGCTGGCGCGACGCCGCTCCGCGCGATTGGGATCAAGATGGGCCGGATGGGTGGGATGCGGCGCCGCGCCCGCCCGCTGGAATCGATCGGCCGGCGCCGCGTGAGACGCTCGATCTTCCCAGCGCTCGCTCAGAACCGCCGGCCTCGATCCGCCAACAATTGGCCCGCGGCGACGATGCGGCGAAGCCGAACGTCATTCTCGCTCCCAGCGTCGCGCGCGCGACTTCGTCCGATGTGACCAAGAAACCCAAGCCGTCCGACGCCAAGCGCAAGGTCGTGGCTCCCGCGCAGGCCGCCAAGTCGGCCGATTCGCCGGCGCCGCCGCCCGCCCAGGGCGCCCAATCCGCCGCCGCGCCGCCGCCCATCGCGGTCGCCGTGACGCCGCCGGCGGCGAACGCGGCGCCCCCCGCGAACCCCCCGCCGTCCCTGGCCGCCAAGGCCGACGTCGCGCCGGCGCAAGCCGCCCCGATGCCGGCGCCGAGCGTCGCGGCGACGGCCAAAGCCGACGCGGGGGCCGGCGTCGTGGCGACGAAATCGCCGCCGCCCGCCGAAACGCCGGACGCGCGTGAGCCGACGAAATCGAAGGCGGTGAACGATCTGCCGGTGACGCCGCTGGATTGAACGAAAAAGGGCGCCCCTCGGGGCGCCCTTCGCATTTCAAGCCGCGGCTGAGCGGCGCTCCGTCAAGCGGCCTGTTTGGCCGCGGGCGTGACGTCGATCGTCTTGCCGACGGTCTGAATCGCGATCGTGCGCGGCTTCTGGGCTTCGGGAACTTCGCGCACGAGGTCGATGTGCAGCAGTCCATTCTCGCAGCTCGCGCGAGTCGCCGCGACATGGTCGGCCAAATGGAATCGGCGCTCGAAGGCGCGCGCGGCGATGCCCTGATACAGCATATCGCGCTTTTCGCCGCCGTTCTTCTGTTGCGCGTCCTTGGCACCGCGCACGGTCAGCGTGTTCTCGCGGGTTTCCACGGCGAGTTCGTTTTCGCCGAAGCCGGCGACGGCCAACGTGATGCGATAGGCGTTTTCGCCCGTCCGTTCGATGTTGTAGGGGGGATAGGCGGGCGCGCCCGTATCGAGTCCGGCGCTCTTGTCGAGCAGCGACAGCAATCGGTCGAAGCCGATCGTGGAGCGGTAAAACGGCGAAAGATCATAGTTCAGCATGACCACATCCTCCTTTTGAAGCGACATGACCGCCCGCGCCCCGTTCTGGCGGTGCGGGCGAGAAGCGCGTCCCCGAGGGGACCGCGCCGATCCGAATCTGGTGACGCACAGGCGCGGCGCAAGGGGCGATAGGCCGCAAAGCCGCAAAAATGCTTCGTTCGAGCGTTATTGCGCGTCGCCCGGCCGCTCGGTATATCCGACGCGCCGACCACCGGACCCGCACGGGAACACAAGGACCGAAACATGAAACGCGCTCTTTCGCGGATGGCGATCACATTGATCGTGCTCGGCGGCGTCTTTGCCGCGCATGCGGCGATGCGCACCGAGGAGGACGACAAGCCGCCGAAGCCTCTGCCGCCGCAACAGAAGAACTTTCCGCTCGACCAGACCTGGTCGCTGCGCGAACTCAACGGCAAACCGATCGCCTCGACGCTCGACGTCAGCCTCAAGATCGACAGCGCGCTGCGCGGTTCGGGCTTCACCGGCTGCAATTCGTGGTCGGCGACGATGTATCCGGTCAAGGATCAGCATCTCTTGGTCGGTCCTTACGCCCTGACCAAGAAGCAATGCGACAAGGACACGATGGCGATCGAGTTCGGCTTTCTGTCGGCGCTGTTGGCGCAGCCGTCCTGGGATCTCGTCAACGGGGAACTCGTCATCAAGGGGCCGCGCGGCGCGCTGCGGCTGGTTCGCTCGCTGTAGGCGGATCGTCGGCGGCGGCGCTCATTCCGCCGCCACGATCGTCGCCGGTCCGCCGACCTGCGGCGCGAGGGCGATGCGCCGCTTGTGGAAGGCGGCGAGGGTCGCGCGATGGCCGATCGAGACGAGGGTCGTCTTCGGCAGCGTTTGCGCGAGCGCGCGATAGACCTGGGTTTCGCTCCGCTCGTCGAGCGCCGAAGTCGCTTCGTCGAGGAAAAGCCAGTCGGGCGCGGCGAGCAGCGCCCGCGCGACGGCGAGCCGCTGCTGTTCGCCGCCGGAGAGGCGCATCTGCCAGTTGTCGCTGTCGTCGAGCCGGTCGGCGAAGGCGGGCAGGCCGACCTTGGTCAGGGCGGCGCAAATGGATTCGTCCGAGACCTCCGCGGTCGGCTCGGGGTAGGCGATCGCGTCGCGCAGCAGCCCGATCGGGATATAGGGACGTTGCGGCAGCAGCATGATCTTGGCCTTGGGCTCGGCGATCGTTCCCGAGCCATAGGGCCAAACGCCCGCGACGGCGCGCAGCAGCGTCGATTTGCCGACGCCCGACGGGCCGACCAGCAGCGTCGGCTCGTCGGCGGCGAAAGCGAAAGTTTCGATGCGCGCCAGTCGGCGCCCGTCCGGCAAATCGAGCGACAGTCCTTCGAGCAAAAGATCGCGCGAAGGCGACGCAGCCAGACGAATGCCGTGCTCGTGCGAGATGACCTGCTGCGCGCGCGCGATCGCGTCGTCGAACGAGGTCAATCGATCGAGGACCGCCTTGAATTCGGCCAGGCCGACATATTGCGAGACGAAGAAATTGAGCGACATGTTGACGTTGCCGAAGGCGCGTGCGACCTGAACCAGCACGCCGAGCTGAATCTTGCCGATAAAATAGAACGGCGCGCCGATGATGATCGGAAAATACTGGCTGATTTGATCATAGGCGCTGGTGAAGATGCGCAAGCGTTTGCGCACATGCACGATGCGCATGTAATTGTCATAGACGTCGCCGAATCGGCGCATCGCGGCGGAGGCTTCGACCGGCTCGCCTTTCAGCAGCGCGATCTGCTCGCTGTATTCGCGCAAGCGCGCGAGGCCGAAGCGAAAGTTCGCTTCGAATTGCTGCTGTTGGAAATTGAGGCGGATGAGCGATCGGCCGATCAAATGAGCGAGAACGGTGCCGATCGTCGCATAGACCAGCGCGATCCAGAACAACAGGCCGGGAACGACGAGGTTCGTTCCGGGGAAGGTGAAATTCGCCGAAAGGCCCCAAAGAACGATCGCATAGGACACCAGCGAGGTCAGCGTCTGCAACACGGTGACGGAATAGCCGTAGAGGCCGGTTCCGGCGCCGCCGCCGTAGATGAAGCCGTAAATGTCCTCGCTGATGCGCTGATCCGGGTTGTCGGCCGGTGTGCCGGCGAGCGCCATCGGGTAGTGCGCGCCGCCGCCGAGCCAGCGGCCGATATAGCGCGCCGAAAGCCAGCGCCGCCAGCGGATGACGAAAGTCGACGTCACGACGTATTCGACGACCAGGCTGGCGATGAGGATCGTCGCGAAGGGCAGGAAGACCGCGAAAAGCTGATACCAGAACTCCTGCAGATTCTTTTCCTGCAACGCGTTGTAGAAATCGCGGCTAAAGAACGACAGGCGCACGTCGAGGGCGACCTCGACCTGATTGAGAACGATCAGAAAGACCAGCGCCGCGGCGGCGAGCCGGTTCTGCGCGATGGTGAAGGCGGGAAAGGGCCAAATCCTCGCGACGGTGGGCGCCCTCTCGTGGAAATAGGGATCGGCGATATCCGTCATCTTGCGGACGACCGGGATGAAGGAGATTGCGTAGACGAACGAGCCGAACAGGGCGACCGTCAGGGGCAGGGTGCTCGGGAGCGCGTAGTCGGCGTAGGCTTTCGGCCAAAGGTCGAGCGCGTCGGTGAGATACGCGAGGCCGAACAGGATGGTCTCGACCGCGAAAATCGCTTGGAAAATCCGTAGGAACACCGAAATCCGCTGCGACAGATCGGTCGCCGCGGCGCAAAGCAGCGCCGCTGCGGCGAACAGGAAGACGCCGACGTCGGGCGAATGCAGGCCGACCAGAAGGGCGGCGAGCGCGAAGGCGGCGACGGCGAGGCTGAGGAGACGCATGAGCAAGGGCCTTCGAACGACAAATTAGGGCCTGCCGATCCGTCACTTTGGACAAAGCGAAACAATCCAGACTGGGTGGGCCGAGTTCGGCCCACGCGGCTGACACGGGGTTGCTTCGCTGTCGCCCGCAATGACGAGGGAATCGCGGCGCGGATCGGATGACTATCGCAGACGGCGGCGTGCGAAAAAAGGCTGCGCCCGAAACCGTTCGATGAGACCTTGGTAACCCGCCGGCAACAAAAAGGGCGGCCGAAGCCGCCCTTTTCCTCTATTCGCGCGTCGGACTTAGAAGTCCATGCCGCCCATGCCGCCCATGCCGCCGCCGCCGCCGCCCATCGGCGTCGCCGGCTTGTTCTTCGGCACTTCGGCGATCATCGCCTCGGTGGTGATCAAGAGGCCGGCGACCGAGGCCGCGTCCTGCAGCGCCGTGCGCACGACCTTGGAGGGGTCGATGATGCCGGCTTCCAGCATATCGACATAGGCGTGGGTCTGCGCGTCGAAGCCGTAGGTCTGCGACTTGTTGTCGAGGATCTTGCCGACGACGATCGAGCCTTCGCCGCCCGCGTTTTCGACGATCTGACGGATCGGCGATTCCAAGGCCTTGAGGACGATGTTGATCCCGGCCTGCTCGTCGGCGTTCTCGCTCTTGAGCTTGGCGACCGCAGCCTTGGCGCGCAGCAACGCGACGCCGCCGCCGGCGACGATGCCTTCCTCGACCGCCGCGCGGGTGGCGTTGAGGGCGTCGTCGACCCGGTCCTTCTTCTCCTTGACCTCGACCTCGGTCGCGCCGCCGACGCGGATCACCGCGACGCCCCCGGCGAGCTTGGCCAGGCGCTCTTGCAGCTTCTCCTTGTCGTAATCGGAGGTGGTCTCCTCGATCTGCGCCTTGATCTGGGCGACGCGGCCTTCAATGTCCTTCTTGGCGCCGGCGCCGTTGATGATCGTGGTGTTCTCCTTCTCGATCCGCACCCGCTTAGCCTTGCCGAGCATCTGAAGGGTGACGTTCTCGAGCTTGATGCCGAGGTCCTCGGCGATCATCTGGCCGCCGGTGAGGATGGCGATGTCCTCGAGCATCGCCTTGCGGCGATCGCCGAAGCCGGGCGCCTTGAC
>Ga0187856_1003709_pt1 | contig 10510 bp, 11 predicted proteins | sample June2016WEW_8_40_FD_132443 | JGI IMG/M metagenome (GOLD analysis project Ga0187856, IMG submission 132443) | Peatland microbial communities from SPRUCE experiment site at the Marcell Experimental Forest, Minnesota, USA - June2016WEW_8_40 | ecosystem: Environmental > Terrestrial > Soil > Wetlands...
AGGTCTCCAAAGCCGTCGACGGCCTCCGCAGACTCGTTTTGAGCCCGTTCGGTTTCAGGGCGGCAGCGGACAATTTCCAGCATGGGCGGCGTCTCGTATTGAAGCGCGAAAATCCGTCGCGCGCTAAAACATGCTGACGATACACTGACTAATGTTTGATCGCAAGAGAATAATTCATACGAAAACAATAAGATAGACACGTCACTAAAAGGATTATAAATCCTCAGAATGCCATTTGACGCCCTCCTGCAATCCCGCAAATCCGCTGCAGGCAGTTCAAACTCCGCTTTGCTCCGCCTACATCCACACGCAAAAACCGAATGGTTAAGCCCACGGCAGGCCGGAAAGCCGTCGCGCGCGTAAAGAAGCGCACGGGGCTTTTTCACCCTGCTCAAGCCTTCATGCTCCACTTGCGATAGGTGGAGCGGAGCAAGGTGGGGCAAGTGGGGCGCTTTTTCTGCTCCACCACCACCCTCTATGGGGTGGGGGGTGGAGTGGAGCGCCTCAACCGTCGCTTTCAAGGTGGAGCGCTTGGAAGTGGAGCGGCGGTCAGTCATTCGCCGGTGTCCCGACTTCGACGAAGGTTCGCGGCTTCCGCTTTTCGTCCTTCCCTTCCACTTCGACCAGCATCCCGGTCGATTTCCAGATTTTGAGTAGGCCGATGATTTTCGCCTTGTGCTGTTTGTTGCTGGCGTCGAGGCGAAGGGCTTGGGCGACGGCATGTCCTACCCAATCCGCCGCTTGGATATTGGCTCGCCAGCTGCCACCCGCGACGATGGCTTGAACGGCGCGAAGGTCATGAACGGATACTTCGTCGAGAGGGTCAGGCCACGTCCAGGCCTCGACCACGCCGACATGATCGCCGGGCTCGTCCTCGGATGCGTTTCCGATGTCGACGGATACGAGGCGAAACCACGTCGCCTTGTCGCTGGGGGGCGACATGCTCGATTTGCCGTTGTCGCTGCGAAAATAGGCCCGCGGGTTGTCGACGCCTGCCCTTGCCGCTTCGTCGGGCGACATGGGGTTGATGACGCGAGCGCTACGCGAGGCTGCGATTAGGGCGGATGCGCCGCGCGCGTCTTCGATCGTCACTTCGCCCCCGCCGGTCTTGCGGGAATGATGGACAAGCTCGATTGCGCATTGCGCATCGTTGGCGATTCCGGCCCATTCCCGCGCCACGGCGTCAATGGCGTTGTTGTCGTTTTCGGAAACCCGATGCGAGCTAACGAACGGGTCGACGATCAGCACGTCAATTTTCCGACGCTTCAACTCGGCTTTGATGGCGTCGACCACGGGGCGAACAATAAGCGTTCCGGTTCGGGTCGTCTCGGCGATGACGATGGTTTGGTCTCTGCCGCTATCGACGAAGAGACTGCCGGCGCAATCGTCCTGAGTCAGGCTGTAGTGCTTCGCTGCGGCTGCGATGCGGCGTTCCAGCTCTTCGCGTGGGTCTTCGCCGTTCCATATCCACACATTGAGCGAGGCGCTCGGCGCGGCTCCATGTAGCAGGGCGCGAGCCGAGACCATGGAAAGGCATTCGGCGAATTTGAGCGTCGATTTGCCGACGCCGCTCGCCGCCACGGTAGCAGACACGAAGCCTCGGATAAGGTGACGATCGTAAAGCCATTGGCGGCGCGGGATAGCTTCGCAGACCGGCCATGCGAAGGGCGTTGCAATCACTGAGAACGGCTCTACCGTCGTGACGCTCTCGCCCTTGAGTGTCGAGACATTGCTCATGCGGCCACCCCGCGCTTTGCAAGATCGGCAGCGATGTCCGCATAATCCCCAAAGTTCTCCGGCGGGAAGCGCGCGATGACGCGACGATTCGGATGCGCCTTGGCAGTTTGCTCCGCGGCGAGGCGTCCGGGCTCGTCATTGTCGCCGAACAGGTGGAGCTCGCGCACAGTGTCGGGAATGACGACGCTCGCCATGCGTTTTGAGCCAAGGCACGACCAGCAAGAAATGCCGGAAAGCTGCATCGCCGCGATCGCCGTCTCAATGCCCTCCGCTATGCCGACCACTTCGCCGGCCGGCCCAAGCCGCACGGCACCGCCATGCATCTTGCCGATGGTTTTGCGGGGCGCCGCGCCCTGCACCTTGCGATCGCCGCGCGGGTCCAGAAAGGTGATTTGAACAGCGATGACGCGACGGTCTGGTGCCTGAAGGCCCGCGACCATCGCAGGTAAAAAGATGCGCGGGAGATATTCGGCGGCGGGAAGGAAGCGCAGTGACGGCGGCGGGTCGATCGTGAGGCCACGAGCGCGCAAATATCGATGCGCCAGCGTGTCGGCGATCGGTTCGGCCGAACGCCATAAAGCGAGCGCCCGATGATCCGGCTCAATCTGTTCTATTGGTTCGCAGCGTCGAACGGGCGCGGCGGCGCGGGAGGGCGGGCGATCGTCGAGCAAGCCACGGCGGCGTAGCGCGTCGAAAATGTCGCGCCAGTCACAGCCGGCCAAGCAGTTGGCACGAATGCCGCCGTCGTCGCGGTCGCTAATCAAGAGCGACGGGTGACGGTCGCCCTTACCTTTGCCGTGCGTCGGGACGGGACAGCGGAGGAGATAGGCGTCGCCTGCTTTGGTTCCTTTGAATGCGCGGGAAATATAGGCGGCGTCAGCCATTGGCTCGGCCTCCTTCCATCCCGAAGGCAATCGGAAGAAACTTGTCGCCACCATTAGCGCGGACAAAGCCGGCGGGAAGTCGCGCATAAGCCTCGAGCCGGGCGCGCACGTCCGCGCCGGCCTCGATTTCGCGAAGAAACTCATAGATCGGCCTCGGCCCAAGTTCATGGAGCGCGACGGCGAGGCGACGAAGGCGGAGATCGGCGGGCGCGTCACGCATGCGCGCCCCCATGCGTTGCACCCCAAAGGGCGAGGAGCGCGGCCTCGGCGCGCCCGTGATCCTTCTTGCGAGCGAACAGCTCGGCGCGAGCCGGCCATTGCCGCAGCGCTAATGCGCGCGCCTCTTCCTTGTCTGCGCCAAGCTTAAATGCCCTCTTCCAGGTTCCCGGCGTGACAAGAGCGCTGGGAATTTGGAGCGCGGCGACGACGCCTAGCAGCACGCCGTAGGATTTCCCGAAGTTGAACGTCGACGAAACGCCCTGCTTCGGCATTGCGCCGACGCGCTCGATAATCGCGAAGTCGGGCCGCATTTGGCGCAACCGATCGGCGAGGGTCGCGGCGTCGATCTCACCGTTGACGAGAGGAAAGTCCTCGGCCGCGATCATCTCGGGCGCAGCCCGGAAATAGAAAGAAAAGGCCCCCGATTTACCGGGATCGAAGCCGGCGAAACATTTCAGCTTGTCTGTCATCGTGCGCCCTCCCCAAAAATGAGAGGCGCGAGCGTCAGCGCCGCCGCCTCGGAAAAACCGAAGCGGACCGCGAGCTTTTTTGATTGAAGCGCTAAGGGAGTTGCGGTATGAAAAGAGGCGAGCCCTGCTGATTGCTCACTAATTCGAGGCCTGCGAACCGTGCCGACGGTCGCAGGCCTCACCGCTTTCTGGTGAGCCATCCGATTAAGCGGCCCTTTTTGCGCGAACAGGGCGTTGCTCAATCGACTTGAGCCAATCCCGAAAGCCAAGCTTAGGATAGTAAATCGCTTTGGCGATGCGGACGAATGGCGGCCCTTCGCCGCGCGCTCGTTGGGCGCGAAGAGTGCGAGGATGCACGTCGAGCGCCACGGCGACTTCGGTTTCGGTCGCATAGTCAGCCAAGAGGCCCTTCGCGGGCGAAAGCGGCGTTTCAATCGCAGTCATGTTCCACCGTTTGACTTTGTGCGGGTGCACGTTGATGACGGTGGAATGATGAGGCTGTGTGCGGCTGGATAATACACCCCAAGCTAGCTAACTTCCGTAATTAGCTAGCTAGCGTCGCTTTCGTTTGTCGCTTGGGTCGACTTTTGAACGGCTCTTTGTTTTCCTTCAAATAGTCTTCTATCGATCGATTATTTTTGGGAAGGAACCGCAGCAACGTCTCTCTGCAATTTTCCCGGATGTATCTCGCTGCGGGAGCCTTATCAATTCGCCTTGGCTTGCTCTTCAACCAATCATCGTAAAGCCTGTCCGCTTCGGGGTGCCACCCCTCAACCGCATCCAACTGCTTTTTCGCTCCCGTCATTAAGCCGCCGAGTCGCGTCTTTTCTCGCCTGCCGTGCTTCTTCGCGCTCTCGCTCGCGTTCCCAATCATGCCAATGAGGTGGACCGCATTAACAGCACGAAATACTCGCTCGGCGAGGCGAGGTCCGACTGCTTGCTCGGCTTGGCGAAGCTCAGCTATCAGGCATCGGCGCGCGAATTCCATTTCCCGCGCCGCATCTTCAAGTAAGGGCTTCTCTTCGTCCTTAATCACGTCCTGCGTGAGGGCGTCTTTGGCCTCCGCGATCATCAAGTCAAAGAACGACTCCAAACAGCCTAAATGGTCGTCTGCCGCGATAGAATTTAATCGCGCATGAGCTACGTCAATCTTGTTCATGCCGCGCCCCCGTCCTTGGCGAGCGAAACGACTTCGGCCTTTGGCTTTCCAGCGCCCGCAATCTGCTTTGTGATCTTAGCCGCGGCTTCCTTCAAAGGATCGTCCGCGAGATGCGCGTAACGCATCGTCGTGCGCGCCTGAGTGTGTCCTAGCAGCCGTCCGATGATTTGAAGGCTCAAACCGCCGCCGGCGCCGACGCTGGCGAAGGTGTGGCGAAGATCGTAAATCCGGGCATCGGTAAGGCCGGCGGGAAGTTTGACGCTGCTTAAAATCGCAGCGGCGCGCATTTCCGCTAGCGAAGGTCGTCGCCCGTTGCCCTTCTCAAAGTCCGCGACAAGCCGCGCGATTTTCTCATCGCGTGAGTCCGCGAGGAGATTGAGAGTCGCGGCTTCCGAAATTTCCTTCCAAGCATAATGAAGCTGGCGCAGCTGTTCGCCGTGAACCTGGCCAGGAAAGACAAATTCGCTTCGTTTCCGACGCGAAGTCTTATCCCGCTCGGCGCGTAGCGCTTCGATCAGCTCGATTGCGGCGGGGCCGAGCGGCGCTTTATGTGTGCGCCGCTGCTTTGTGTGTGACGACGGCTTGACCCAGAAGCCGGGCTCGGCGTCGAATTGCTCCCACGTCGCGGCCATCGCTTCGCCGGGACGGCAACCCGTCAGCATAATGAAGCGGATGCAATCGCCGGCCGGCTTCGATCCATAGGCCGCGAGCGCGTCGCCCAGCGCTGCAAGCTCGGCTTCGCTGAAAAAGCGCTCATGACCTTCCTCTTGGTTGCGCTCAATCCCCTTGCAAGGGTTTCCCTGCGCTTGATCGCGCCAGGGAACGTTTTCGCCTTCCAATGGTCGGAGCGCGAGAGAGAACATTTTCGAGGCGCAGGCCAGGACGCGATTCGCGCGGACCAAGCGTCCGCTTTCCGAAATGCCGCGGTGAAGAGCCTGCATATCGCCGGCGTGAACTTCAGAGACCTTGCGCGCTCCGAGGCGCGGCAAAATCTCCCCTTCGATCATCGCCCGGTCATTCTTTTGAGAGCCTTCCGCCTTTTTCGGAAGGTGTTCCTGGTAATAGCGCTCGGCGAGGTCGCGGACGGTTGGGGCCTCGCGGCGCTCCCGGCGATCGCTGGCAGGGTCTTCGCCCCGGTCTATGCGGCGGCGCAGTTCCTTGGCTTCGTTCCGGGCCGCCTCCACCTTCCACTCTCGGAAGCTCCCCACGGTGTAGCGGCGCTCCCGCCCGTCGACCCGGTAGTTGACGAAGAAAGATCGGTCGCCTTGCGGGTGGCGCTTGGTCGGCGCGAAGACGCGGACGCCAAAGCCCGTCGTTTCGGAATCCCAAACCGTGACAGCGCCGGTCGCGGGCGGTTCGATCGCCTTGATCAGTTTGTCGGTTAGCTTCTGTGCCATGACCGGAAGTCCTCATACGGAGCGCGTCAGTCTCGTTCGCAATTCGTCAGTGTCGCGACGCGCCGTTAGCTTCCGCATACTGCCGTAAAAATCCTCTTATGGCAATTGAAAACCGATATATTCCAGTGTCTTTTCGGCGGCATTTTGGATTACCCGTCAGTATCAGCGGGTTGCAAAATGCGGAAATTTCAGACTGCAAATCCTTGTACGGGGGTTCGATTCCCTCCGAGGCCTCCAAATGGACGTTCAACAACGTCCGCAAATATTCGCAAATAACCTAAAAACAGTTGCTTAGACGCGATATAGCGTTCGGCGGCGTCCTTGGGCGTTCGTTTGTTTCCGCGAAAATTCTTGGCGTCTTTGTTGGCGGCTTCTCGATTTCAACATGGGATACCAACATGGCTTCGGCCGACGCAGGTATCCGCGCGACGAAGCCCGCCGCCATAAGAAAATTTACCATGTGAGCGGTTAAGGCGAGCCGGATTCAACGACTACGTAATTATGCGAGCTTGATCGGATTGGACCCTGCGATGCTCAATCCCCGGTGCTCGCGACATTCCACCGACCATCCGGCGAATGTCGGTTCATGCCGAAACGGCATGCCCAAGGGGGAGGTCGCAATGCTGACGCCGGCCATGCTGCGCCGTTTATTGCTCGCGCTAATCGCCCTCTCTCTGGTTCGCGTTTTCGCCGTGGAAAGCCCCGCGATGACGAACACGCACGCCGTCGCTCACTCAAAGGCGGCGGCGTCTATCACGAATGGATGGATTTACGGCTGAGGCCAAAGGGGTCGACAATGGACATCAGCACCTTTTGGGTATTCATCGTCGGGTTGGGCGCCATGCTCGCGGCTGGACTTGCGCCATAGAGCCCGTGATGCGTTTCCATGCATCCGCCTTCACCCAATCGCGAAAGCGCGCGTAAGCGTCGCTCCAATTCCCAAAGGCCGCCGGCAAATCGCACCAACGGCTTCCCGCGCGCAGTCTTATAAATCAGGCGAACGGGCCGGAAGCGCCGTCCGGCGCGGAAATGGCGAAGCCCTGATTGATCGCCGAGAACATCTGGTAAAAGCCGGATAGGACGACCAGTTCGACGAGGCCTTGAACGCCGTATCGCTCAATGAGCTGGCTTTGAAGCGCCCCTGGAACCTCCTTCCAGCACAAAGTCGAGCCCAGCGCTTCGGCGACGAGATCGAAAGGCGCGGGAAAGTCGCCGTGCGAGAGTCCGTTCCGCCGAAGGGCGTCGATGGCCGATAGAGGTACGCCCGCCGCCTTGGCGTGCTCGACGTGGTCGCTCCATTCGAACGCGGCCCCCGTGCTTCTTGCGACGCAAAGGACCACGAACTGATAGACGTCACGGGGAAGGCTGCCCTGGAATTTCAGAAAATAACCTAGGTCCTCGATCTTCTCGCAAAGCTGGGGATGATTCATCAACGCGCGATAGGGTCCCCCGAAGCCCGCGCCCTGGGCGTTCCGTCGCTCGACCATGCGGTTATATATGGCGAGGTCGGAGGGCGAGAGCGTCGCGGGGTCGAAGGGCAAGCGCGCCATAAACGCCTCTTTTTCACTCGTGAAAGGAATAGGCCGCGATGGCCGCCGCCCAATCCTCGACCGGGGTCGCAAACGCCTTGTCGGCCTTCACGTCGACGAGACATGGACCTTCGCCCTCGAGCGCGCGCTCGAAGGCGCCGGCGAGATCTGCCGGATCGCGGACCGTTTCGCCGCGACAGCCCAACGACCTGGCGAAACCAGCCCAGTCATGGTCGGGCAAGCGCGTCAGTTCGTCGGGAACCGCGCCGAACTTATGCGCGCGCAGCCAGACATTGCCGAGCGCGGCGTTGTTGATCACGACGAAGACGATCGGCAAGCGGTAGCGCGCCGCGGTGGAAACCTCTATTCCGTTCATGCGCATGCAGCCGTCGCCGGTGATCACGGCGACCCTGCGCAGCGGGCGCGCGCATTGAACGCCGACGGCGGCGGGGATGGCCCACCCCATCGGACCGAGATTTGTCGCCGAAATATAGGTTCGCGGTTCGTAGGCTTCCCAGTAGTGGCCCGCGAAGGCGCGGTGAGCGCCGGAGTCGACCACGAGCACGCCGTCACGCGGGAGCGCCCTCCTCAATTCGCGGATGACGCGCGCCGGATGAATGGGCGCGGCGTCGCTGGCGCAGTTCTCAAGGTCCTGCAATCGATCCTTCGAGCGAATCCCCGCGAGCCAGGCGGAGCGCGCCGCGCGCGTCGTTTCCAGCGAGGGTCTCAATTCGTCGCCGTGATCGAGCAAATACCTCAAATAGGCGCCGCAGTCTCCGACGACGCCGCCGTCTTGCGCATGCATGCCGATGTTCGCTGGCGCGAGATTGACGCTGATCGAGGCTTGGGGCGCGATTTGCAGCGCCCAATGCATGGTGTCGCGTTCGTTGAGGCCCGACCCCAGGACAATCAGTAAGTCGAGCGGCGCATCCAGCAGCGCCATGCGGGAATGATGCGTTCCAGCATAGCCGAAGACGCCGAGCGAGAGAGGGTGATCCTCGGGGAGCACGCCCTTGCTCCTCAAAGTCGTGGCGACCGGAATCCCCCACAGTTCCGCGAATTCTCTCAGCGCCCGCGCCGCATGGGCGTGCTCGACGCCCGCGCCGGCCAGGATTACGATCTTCTCCGGCGCGGCGCCGCCCGCGCGATGAAAATGCCGCAGCGATGATTTTGCCGCCGTGAGAGAGAGCGGATCGCAATTGCTCAGAGCCGCCTCGACCTTTGCATATTTCGCCGAGACTTCGCTGGTCAGGCTGTCGCCGGGCAGAGACAGATGGACGGGCCCGCGGGGTGGGGTCCGAAGCAGCAGCATCCCGTGCTTGAAGAGATGCGGCAGGCTCCTCGGATTGTCGACGGAAGAGGAGTAGCGGACGATCGGCTTCAGAATCGTGACGTCATCGAGCGTCTGCGGACTGGCGTCTTGAAACATGCCAAGTCCCTCGAGGACGCTGCTGACCTCGCCGCTCATGATGAACACAGGCGAGCCGTCGGTTTGCGCCGTGGCGATCGCCGTCACGGCGTTGGCGAGGCCCGGGCCGCCGATGCACAAGACCGCCCCGAAATTCCCGCTTCCCCGCGCATAACCGTCGGCCATATAGGCCGCCCCGCCCTCTTGCGCCGCGATGATCGGCGTCAGCGCCTTTTGTCTGCCGAGAGCGGGGAGAAACGGGTCAATGAGCCCGCCAGGAACCATGAACAGATGGTTCGCGCCTTCGCAGGCTAAGGCATCCAGGATAAAATCCGTTCCGAGCTGCATCGCAGGCTCCGCCACCGTTCATTCGGAAATGGGGTTCAGCCCCGAGGCGCGATCGCGACGCCCCTGAGGATCAGATCGACCCCGACAAAAAGCCCAATCGCCCATAAGCCCGAGAGAGTATAGCCGCCGACGATGAGGCCCGCCGCGAGAACATCAGGCGCCTCGCCGACGAAATGTCAAATTGCCGTTGCGCTGCCCCCCTATCCGGTTGGAAACCCGCGCGCGACACTCTGTAACGGCCCGACGATTTGCATCTCAAAACCGGCTTCGTTTCGTCGAACCGACAAACTGCGCCTGAGCCACGCACTTCGCAAACGTTGCGCCAGCCATTCCGTTCCAAACGCCGAAAGCCTCTCTCACGAGGGGCGTCTAGTTCAGGCGTCGGCTGGGGGAAGAGGGTGAAGGGTGAAGTCGACGATCGCCGGCGCGACACGTCGCCCGCAACGGCGACGACGACACGGGCTGTCCGCCGCGCGCATTTATCGCGTGCGCGGCGGCTCGCACGACGGCCGATGGTTCTCGGCCGTCCAGATTGGGCGTGGTCGCGTCCCATTCAACAGCGGGACGGGTAACGCAGACGGCGGCCGGGAAGCGCCGTCGGCAATTCGTCGGAGCTTCGCCGGGGTAGGCCCCCCTTGGGCCGTCGCCTCGCTAGCCAAGCGCGCTCCCTACTCCATATGCGTCGAGGATGACTCGATTCATCGAAGTGGGGGGACAAGATGATAAAACGCGCTCTGAATGCCGCCGCAATTTTTGTCGCCATGAGCGCGCCAGCCCTAGCGGCAGGCAAAATTTGGTATGTAACGGAGGTAGGCACGTCCGGTATTACAGGAAGCCAAGGCACGTGGACACTAACGATAGACAATAACAAAATATCCGGTACCGCGAGCATGCAGTTCGATAATGGGAATATGCTGTCATATGATGTTGATGGCTCGTTGAATGAAGGCATATATACGATAGCTATGTCAAAAAGAACCGATAACAAAAAAGATTGTGTTTGGACTGGTCATATCCCGACCGCCGGAGGGGCGATAACCCATGGGCTTGTCGGCAAAGTCACCTGCGACGGAGGCGAGGAGTTTTTTGTCAGGGCCTCATTCTAAGAGCGTCGATCGGCAATAACCGCGGATCCTTGTGCCGGGTTCGATTCCTCCAAGGCTTTCACAATCCGCGCGCGATGGTGGGAAGCGGCGGATGCGCCGTCGTCGCGTCTCTTGATAACGACGGCCGCCGCGACAAATATTTTTTCGGCGCCGCTCCTCGTAGACCGGTCGGCGCCGACTGGGCGCCTGATTTTCGATCAGCTAGGGGGCGAGGCCGGCCAAGGCGTCATTCATCGGATGTCGGCAGTCGCTC
>Ga0187856_1003710_pt1 | contig 10508 bp, 6 predicted proteins | sample June2016WEW_8_40_FD_132443 | JGI IMG/M metagenome (GOLD analysis project Ga0187856, IMG submission 132443) | Peatland microbial communities from SPRUCE experiment site at the Marcell Experimental Forest, Minnesota, USA - June2016WEW_8_40 | ecosystem: Environmental > Terrestrial > Soil > Wetlands...
CCCGAGCCTGAGTTTCGATCTCCGTAAAAGCGTCGTCAATGCAGCGGTAGGCATATTCTTCTCCCTGCACGATGACCTGGGACGTTGCGCCCCGTTCCCGGAGCCAGTTTTCCAGGTAGTCCATACCGTAGCCGGCCGTGTACGTGGTCAACGCGACGGTCGCGCCGTCCAGCGCCACGACCGTTTCCTCCCGCGACCAGTCGGAGAGAACGAGGCCGTAGTCACCGGAAACCTGGATGCGGCCCTCGCGCCGTTCCACCGTCAGTCGGCAGTGCTCGTCCGTGACCGGATCCCATTCCTTCCTTTTCCAGGCCAGGAATTCCCTCCTCGTCTTGAAATTCCTCCCGAACGCGGCGCAGCTGAAGTTGTCGGCGCGGGCGAAAAGCGCCCCGAGATGCCGGACCAAGTCGGTGTACACGGTCTTCGCTGATTTCTCGTCCGAGAGTGTCCCAACGAGCCGCATGTACTCGCTGTGGTTCGGCTGAAGGCCGGTGATCTGCATCAGGCACCACCTCCCTTCGTATGCGCTTCGGCCAGTTCGGGGAAAAAGACGTTGCCGCAGGTGCAGTCGCGGGCGTATTTCAGGAGGTCTTTGCATGTCTCCGCTTCCTCGACACGGATCGCGAACTCGCGGACGGTGTTGCAGCCCTTGCCGCCCGGAGAAATGTCGTTGTTACCGATGCAGAGCACGAACGCCTTCCGCTTCGGCTCCCAGATGCACTTCGTTGCTGGTTCGCCCAGCCCGGCGCAGGCGCCGAAGGATACGCTTTCAATCTCTTCCATCCGGCTGAACTCCGGGACGATCTCCGCCGGGTGCTCATTGACCTCGGCGACTTCGTCCGCGAATGCCTGCAAAATGCGGTGGGCGACGATCGGCTCGTTCGTATGGAACCGGAAAACTGCCTCGCTGCAATTCGGGTTGACTCCAACCTCGATCTTCATTACGGGAATCCTCTCAACAAATGAAACGCATGACGGGGACAGCGCGACACAGGTCAGGCGGCAGGCCGGGGACCGGGACCATAGCCGATCTCGACCAGCGCCTCGCCGATCTGGCCTTTGAGCTGCGAGATGCGAGCGTTGCTCAGGTGCATGGTCTTGGCGATCCGCCGACCATGACCCCGGGAATGGTCCTTGAGAAGGTGCCGAAAACACGCGCGGCCCTTCCGCGACACGACGGGCTTATGCATGGCGATGGCGTAGTCGATGTTGCGACGGACGGTTTCCATCGGACGCGGGTGCCGGCTGTCCGTCAGGATCGCCCCAACGGATCTGGGGTTGCCCTCGGAATCCTCCTTGCCGGTGCCGATCCGCAGGACCGAGCAGCCGGAATGCGGCGCAAAGGCGTCGCTCGTCGAGGCGCCGGCGAATCGGCGCCCCGCGCGATAAAGCCCGGAGGCGTACAACGAGATCATTCGCACGTTGAGCTCGTTCAGGGTGCCCTTCTCGAAGGCTCGCAAGCACCACTGCCATCCCCACGCGCAGGTTTCGGCGATGGCTTCCTGACGCTCCTCGGGGGAAAGATAGCGGTGTCGTACGTACGCGAATTTCTGGAGTTGCGGGAGCATCTGTAGGTAGTGCGACTCGACGGCGACGGGTGCCGCGGCTTGGGCGGGCATGAAACGCCTCCTTCCGGTATGGGCCGGGTCGCGGAGGCGGCCCGGCCAGTCCATGAGGGACTGACAAGGTCGCCTCCACAAGGAGGCAGAGGATCAGCCGTCGCGAACGTGTACACGCCACGTCCGGATCACATGGGCGCGCGGACGCTGAAGTGAGAAAGGTGCGTGTTCACAGACGCTCGCGCGTGTACGAACACAAAAAACGTCGCTGCGAGATAGCTATGCCGATCTCTTTACGGCTCGTAGCGGCTTTCCGGGACGCGGTGTAGATGAAGGTTGGATACTTGATGGTTTTGGGCAGAAACGCCGGGTCAGAGCGAAGAATTCGTCCAGACCGGTCGAAATCTCGGCCCTGCCAAACCGGATTACGGGCCCGTGACAGCCGAAGCCAGGTGCGTACGGGTGGCTGTTATGTTGGGCGTCGGATAGCTATCCAGCCCTACCTCAATATAGTAGCGCGGATCGCCCCGGAAATTTAGTTGCGACAGATAGCGAACGGAGATGAGGGGACCGACATCGGACAGCGGGAGTGGTTGCGGGTGCGGTCGTCAGACAGCTAACCGCCCTCTCAAAGTATATTGCCCTGGAACCGGTCAAATATTAAGCTGAAGCAACGGCACCGACCCTGCAAGGGACGATGGCGCCACTGCTCTACAATATATTACCCTCGAACCGGCCCGAAATTAAGCTCGGATTCGGTCGCAGGAAAGTCCTCCCTATGTTGACAGGTTCGCCTCCCGCAATTAAGCATCGCCGAGCTTCGCCAGGCGCTCCTTGACGGCGTCCACAGTTCCTGACGACAACGGCCTGCGATGACTGCGAGAGAAGTTGCCATTCCCGAGTTCCGCACTTTTCGGAAACCGATGTCATCCGGTAGGAGCGGACAGTGAGAACCGAGCAGATGCTCACCCTCAACTGCTTCAGAAATCATTCGTTCGACGTATAGAACCGAAGGATCCGAAGGTCGGATTATGGCAGTAATCGGACCTCCAAACTGCCAACTGTCGGGGGTGCCAAGAAGAACCACTGTTTCGCACGCCGCACAGTCCGGGACAGCCACTCTGCTGAATTGCGTGGCTCCTGATCGGGGATTGTGACGGTCCCGCGAAGGCGGATGCAGTTTGTTTCACCGGCGATGGCGATCAGGTCGAGGTGAGTCGGGGCCTCACTACGAGGAAAAAGGGCCGTGCGTTTCACTTCCGGTCGTCTCGAGGTGCAAGCGTCACTTCCTGAATCCAGGGGGCCTGGTCGCTGTCGGAGGTGTAGAAGACGACGAGGACGCGGCCGTCGTCGAGTTCCAGCGCATCCCCCATGCCGTAGGAGCCCGCCTGGAGGGCCTCGTTGTCGTCGAGCGACATCTCGGGCGTCCAAGTGCGCCCGCCGTCAGCGGTGAGGCGGCAGCAGTACAGTCGGCCCTTGCGCGGCCAGGTCGGCACGCGCTGCTCAGGGGGCGGGCCGCCGTGGTGGATGCCGCGATACGTCACCAGCAGCTCGCCGCCACGGAGGATGATGCCCGCGCCGGCCATCCCCTCGAACGCCGGCGCCGGCGGCTCCCACGTGCGCCCGTCGTCGGCCGAGCGCGCCGAATAGAACATGCCGTTCGTGCGGATGAGGACGAAGAGTTCGCCGCCGTCCAGACGGAAGATCAGCGGCTCGTTCAGCGGCAGCTTGCCGAGACAGCCGAACGTGCCGATCCACGCCCGCACCCGCCACGAGCGGCCGCGGTCGAGCGATTCCATGCAGGCGGCGCTGGCGCCTTCGCCCTCGGCCCGTCGGCCGTACCCGCCCAGCAGCCACACGCCGCTGGGCAGCTCGATGACTTTGCCGTAGGGCACCCACCACTGGTGGAACCCGGCAGCGCTGACGGGCGTGCGCGGCGAGAACGTCTCGCCGGAGTCGGCGCTGGAGGCGACGTACACGCCGGCCGTCCGGCTGTTGCCGCCGTCCCACTGCCGCGAGAAGAGAACGATCGTGCCGTCAGTCATCCGCGTGAGGTCGCCGCAGCCCATCTCCTCCACGGCGTCCTCGTGGGTATAGAGCGTCCGCGGAGCCGACCATCGGCCGTTCTCACGGCGGATAAGGCACAGGTCGCCATCGGCGCCGTGCGAGTACGTGCCCGGGCGCGACTTGCCGTCGCGGTAGGCCATGAGGATACGCCCCGGCCCCGCGGGCGCCAGACCCGGGAAACTCAGGTACCGATCCAGCCGCTTGGCGATGACGTCGCGCCGGTCGGTGATCTCGAAGTTTCTCATATCGCAATCTCCCACGAAGCGGCGACCTGCAATCCTGTCGCGTCCGCTGTTCGTCCGTCATCAGCCCTGGTCGAGGGGCTCAGATCACCGCAGGTCCTTCGGTTTGTCAGCATCCGCCGCCGCAGATCGTGCGGCTTTCTCGATCTCGAGCGGCACCCACCATTCTGGCCGGTCTCTGGGCCTGTCTCTTCTCTTCCAGCCGTCGGTGGGCGGCATTCCTTCCATGGTCCGGTACTTGTCCCAGTAGGGTTTCACCCAGGCGCCGCACCAGTGAACGTTCCCCTGGATGGAGATATCGCCCTTTACGTCGTCCAGGAGGGCGGACGCCTTCGGGAAACACCTCACGATCTCCTTGCGGCGTTCGAGGCTGTCTTCCTCATACATCCACCGGTCCATGTAATCGAAGAATGGATCGTGGTCCCACTGCTTCTCCAGCTTCAGGATCCGCAGGACGAGCGCCTCGCTGACCCAAGCGTTGCTGGTGCAATTGCGGCGATAGTTCTCGCCGACGGGCAGCCCGAAGTACTTGGCGTCCTGTTCGTTTACGGTCCACTGGGAAGGAGGAAGGTGCTCGTACGGCCCGTATCCGCCCTCGGCGCCCTTGTTGCTGTAGGGCTTGCCGGTCGCTGAGGAGATTCCATAGTGACCCGCGAACACCACGGTCGCTCCGGTCCAGCAGGCTCCGTAGCGCGTCTGGTTGTCCTCGCTGAACTCCGTCTTGGGAAACTTCCGGCTGGGCGACATCATGTCCTCGTCGCCCAGCATGAACCCGGCAAAGACGATGAGGAACTTGCGTGCGTGGCCGTGCCCGCCAAATCCCATCCAGCCGGGATGCCCGGACTTCACCGCGCCCCAGTAATCAATCCCGATCTGGGTCATGTTGATGAGGAGCGGCTCCTTGTGGTCGGCCGGGAAATCCAGGCACAATTTCAATCCGGCGCCTCCCGCGTAACCGGCGAGGTTCGCGCCATACCAGTGCATGTTCAGCCAGGGCGCGTCGAACCCGAAGAAGCCGGTATTGACCCACGGCTTCTGGAAGTACACAGCGTCCTCCAGTGGATCGCGCGTGTCCTTCCGGTCGCCGAGAAGGGGCAGCCTCGGCAGCGCATCCCTGCGGAGATCCCGCGAGTAGTAGATCTTCGCGCTCCGGTCGCAGTAAGCCGGACGGAAGGCGTCGGGCGGGAGCGGCTTCTCCACGCAAGTCAGGATCGCCGCCACCTTCAGGGGGAAGTCGAACCCTCCTTCGCCCCGGCGAGACCTATCGTATGGACCGTAGAACGGAGAGGGCACATCTTCGCCATGCTTGAGGCTGATGGTGGACACCAGCGAGTCCCCAGGCTTCATCCGGATCGACGGCAGCGAAAGCCGTTGGCTCCGGAAGTAGTTCATGATGCCGCTGTCGTACGCCACCTCCTTGATCGCCGGCGGGTTCAGCATGGAGCCGTTGCGGACGAAATCCTCCTTCTTGACACCCTGCTCCTGCGTCTTGTCCCTCTCGCTCTCTGGCACCTCATCGCCGACCAGGGGCTTGGGGTCCAGTTGGGTGATGGTGACCGGACCTACGACGTAGTAGTCGCCGTTGACGAACCGGCCGACATGGGCCGGTTTCTCAAACGTCCATGTTATGCCGTAGTGCGAGACGCTGCTCTTCAATGGAAGCTCATCGAGTTCGGGCGCCGCGGGCGCGTTGTCCCTGGTATAAATCACAACCGGTTTCTCCTGGCTCCAACATGGAGTCGCCAGGCAGCAGACTGCCGCTGCGGAGAGACCAAGCGCCAAGGCCGTTCTCAGCATAACATGACTCCTTCTCGTTCTGCGGCCCAAGCTGGCCGCCTCCTCCGGTTGGGATCGGGTCCCACGCGCGGTATTGTAATGCAGGGACGCATGCCTGGCCAGATGTCTTTCCTGGAGATTCAGTAGAAGGCTCCAGAAGCGGAGGGCCGTTCGGAACATGCACTGAGTTTGGCCGTGGCAAGGCGAGTCCGGGATTCGCCAGATGGCCGCCGCCCACATAGCGGTTAGCCATCAAATGTCCGATTCTCACCATCGGAGCCCTTCTTGTCAAGCGAATTGTCCGTGGCGGACTGCTTCCGGCCTGTTTCCAGGCCCCTCGGCAAGGCTCAAACGGAGCCGAATGGCGCTGGATAGCGTTGTTTTCCAACGGCCGCAGACAGCTTCCCTCTCCGCAATCGCGTTTTACGGTGTCTCTGACCGCTTCCCGTGCCGTCAGATCGGCACTGGGCATAGCCGACCGAGCCTACGAAGGATCGTTGCGAAAAGGCGGCGCGGTATGGCGACCTCCGCCATCTGAAAGTTGAAGCAGACAAGCGGATGATAACCATCGCATCCGAAGTAGCCATTGCAGGCCGAACTCCCTGCTCGCCGTACACCGGACTCTCCGAACTGTCCAGATCCAGAATGACCTTCTTCTGCTCGCCGCGTCCATTCGCGCGGTCGGAAACTGCTTGACACCCATGCCTCTGGTCATCATAATCTGATGCTGAGGGCCGGCCTGGCGGTTCTCTCAACGTACTCCGCATGATAGAAGGCCACTTCGGCCCAAGGGAATCCAATTTCTGGTTCAGCATCGTTACGCTACTCTACATTGTTCTTGCGAGCATGGCTGCGTGGCAGGCCTTTAAGGAGAACACGCTGTAATGCAATATAGGAAACTAGGTAAGACAGACTTAGATGTCAGCGCGGTAGGACTGGGGACTGAATACTTGATAAACACGCCTTACGAAAACGTGGCTTCCGTCGTGCACACCGCTCGAGATTACGGAGTCAATTACATCGATTTGTTTTTCGCCCAGGCGCAGATAAGAGATAACATAGGGAATGCCATCAAGGCCTTCAGGGACGAGGTCCTCGTTGCGGGGCACCTTGGAACGGGCGAAAAGGACGGCCAGTACTGCAAGAACCGAAATAAGGAATATTGTGAAAGATATTTCCTGGATCTCCTCAAGCGGCTGCACACTGACCATGTAGACGTGCTCATATTGCACAATGTTGATGCTGAAGAGGATTATAGAACAGTGATGGATGATCTTCTTGAAATGGCTCTTCGGTACAAAGAAGCCGGGAAGGCGCGCGCCATAGGTTTCAGTGGTCATACTGTGTCAACATCTCTGAAAGCTGTTAGCAGTGGATGTGTTGAAGTCCTTATGTATCCCGTCAGTTTCCTCGAGAGCGATATGTCCGGGAGGGAGAAACTGTTTGCTGCTTGTGCAAACAGAGGGGTGGGCATTGTTGCAATGAAGCCGTTCGCCGGGGGAAAGCTCCTGCAGAAAGCTTCCTCATCTGTGACGCCGGTCAAATGCGTCAGTTATGCCCTTTCGCAAATCGGCGTCAGTACCGTCATCCCCGGCCCGAAAAACGTACATGAACTAAGGGGAGACATCTATTTTCTGGAAGCAACTGACGAAGAAAGGGATTTCTCAGCAGCGATAACTGAGGCTCTACCGTCGTTCAAAGATAGATGCGTATATTGCAACCACTGTCTGCCCTGCCCTGCAGCCATTGACATAGGACGCGTGAACCGCTTGCTCGATATAGCACACTCTGGGATATCCAATGAGCTCATGGCTGAGTATAGCGGCCTCTCAGCAAAGGCTTCTGACTGCACTGAATGCAGAGCTTGTGAAGGCCGCTGTCCTTTCAGGGTAGAAGTGGTCGCCAAGATGAAACAGGCAGCCGAGCTACTCGAGCGCCAGAGAATCTCCGGATGAACTGGCTCGTTTCATCCCATCGCTTCAGCCCGGCCCTCCGTATCCTTGCGCTGTTCCTGGTCTGACCGGTAAGTGCCCTTAACTTATGCCATGGGCAACCACGACCTGACCCTTTCTCAGGGTATGCGCGTGGGAGCGCTTCCAGGAACGGTTCACGACGGTCCTTGCTCCTCAATCGGGTCTCTGCAGTCGAAGCGCGGGAACATGCCCGCCTTGTTCTGTTCACCTGATCCTAATCGGCAGGACGCCCTGCCTGGCGGGGAGCTGCTCGCGGAATTCGGCCACTTTGCGCAATGCCTTGGCGGAGCAGAGCCGCCTTATTGGCGCCACTCTGCAAAGTCCTTTCACTTCTCATACGCCCCGATGCACGGCGGCTTGCCCTGGGGAGTCTTCGCGCCGGCGATGTCCTCGTTGAGGCCGATATCCACACCCGTCCCGTCCAACGGGCCGCCCGGCTTGGGGTGATAATCATCCTTCTCCGGAGCGACGAAGAGCTTCTTCAGGTCCGGCTCCACGACCTCCGCTTCGCCCATCTTCCAGGTGTTCGTCTTCGCCCCGGCGACGCCCGGCCGCGTGTAAACGTTGTGGTCGTGAACGGCGACGATGTCGCTCTCGCGGTAGATGCCGTCAATGACGTTGTTCCTGAACTCGTAGCCGACCATCGGGCCCGCGCCGCCGCAGTAGATGGACAGCGCCCAGGTGGAGTTCGGGTCGGAGTGCAGGAAGAGGTTGTTGCAGAAGCGGGCGTTCTTGAGCGTGGCCACGCCCCACAGGCCCATCACCCCGCCGTCGAAGATGTTGTGGTGGACGAGAATATCCTCACCCTCCTGGAGCGTGATGGGGGCGCTGCCGCCCGAGACCCGGTTGTACGCGAACGTGATGCCGCTGCAGTTCAAGTACGCGGTCAGGCCGTTGGCGTGCATCCCCTTGTGGTCGGTCAGGACGTTGTGCTCCGCGCGGATGTTGTGGCTGTAGTACATGAGCAGGCAGGTCGCGCCGTTCTTGTGCAAGCGGTTATTCGAGATCAGACTATCCCGGCAGCGGGTCAGCGCGATGGCCCCGGCGCGGCGGCACTCGTGGACGTAGTTGCCCGCGATCGTGACGCGATCGGCGTCCGAGATGCCGATGACCTGGTTCCTCTCCGCGCGCACGAGCGTCACCTCGTTCTCGCGGATGAGTATGTCGGTGGCGCCGCCGCCGGTGATGCCGAAGGATCTGGGGTTGCCCCCCTGCTTGCGGATGAGGAAGCCATGGATAGTCACGTAACTGGCGCCATTAATCGTGAAGCCGCTGGACTGAACGGAGTACGTCACGCCGCGCAGCCCCTCGGCCCCTTGCGGCGCCTCCAGCGGCCAGAGCCAGACCCGCTGCGTCCCGTCCGCGCGGGGCCTCTCGTCCAGGACGAACTCGCCCGGCCTGCTCAAGATAGCCAGCGCGTTCATCATCGAGTAGCGCCCGATGGTGTCACCCTTCGTGGGGTACTGGTCCGCGGTGAGCATGTCCATCGTGATCGTGCTGCTGTTTGGGTCGTAGGAGAAGACCTTCTGGTAGTAGATCATGTTCGGGCGGCCGTGCAGCGCGAAGTAGGCGCCGTCCCAGGCGTGCGGGTCCTTCTGCGTGAAGCAGTTGGGATCGCGGTAGATGGTGCGCGGCGAGCCTAGGAGCACGTTCTGCCCGGCCTGGTCGTAGGCTTCCAGCGAAGCAACCGCGCCATAGACCGGCTTGCCGCCGTCCTTCGCCGAGAGCACCTTGAAGGTCAGTTCCTTCATCGCGACGGGGCCGGCGAGGGAGAACTTCTGGAGGCCCTGCTTCGCCTCCACCGTCACCCGAAGGACCTCGTTGCCGTCGATGAGGAAGGCGATCTCAGTTGGCGGCGGATAGACCTTCGGGTCGGCCAGCGCAATGCCCACGGCCGTGATCGTGGCCGGCTTCGCCGGGCGGAAGGTGAGTTCCGCGCCAACGAGCGGGTCCAGAATGGCAGAGTTGTTGAGATTGCCGCTGACCATCAGGATGTACTTGCGGCTGGGATTCTCGGCCATCCCCTTGCCGGGAATGATTCGGACGCCCGAGATGTCCGCGGGCTTAGGTTCTATCACGGGCCGGTAGGAGGACACTACGTCCTCGAAGAACGGGTCCGCAGGCTTGGGGTCCTGCGCGATGGGGAGCGTGACGTTGCCCTCGCAGAGGTTGATGGTGAAGACGCCGGCGCCCTTGGGGGCGGGGGCCCAGTAGATGTTCTTCCAATTCGGGTTGCCGGCGCACTCCTCGGCGGAGGCGCACGGCCTCCAGCCGACGAGGTCCTGCGAGCCGTCAATGATCGCCCGGCCCTGGCCGAAGCGACCAGAGTTGCCGTCGAAGACAAGGGGCTTTCCTTCGGCCCCGCCGGCGCCGATGGCGATCGTGCCGCGATAGACCACGCTGCCTTTGAAGAGCACCGTGTCGCCGGGGCCGAGTTTAGCGGCCTTCGGCCCGCCTTCCGCGGCCGGGTCGCCAGGGCTGTGCTTCCAAGCCTGGTCGGCAGATGTGCCAGCGGCGGAATCCTTGCCGCCGTCGAAATCCACGTAATATTCGGCGGCGCGGAGAGGGAAGGTCACCCACATGACGGTCGCCACCGCGGCTACAAGGCAAATAGGACATCGCATGTTTCATCTCTCCTGGCAGAAGCGGCGTAGAACCCGATGCAGGCCGGCACAAGCAGGCCCGCCAACGGAAAAAGTCAATGCCTTAAGCTCTGTCGAAAATCTCTCCTCCCGCTACCCGTGCGTTTCAGCCTGGTTCGTCTCGGCCCCATCTTGGCTCGCATCAGGAGGAATCCTACCCATATCGTCCAGGTTTGAGGCCCGCGTGGCCAGTCATGTTTTGAATCTCCGGTCGCCTGCTCAAGGTGACCGGAGGTCTTCTTTTTAACC
>Ga0187856_1003718_pt1 | contig 10499 bp, 10 predicted proteins | sample June2016WEW_8_40_FD_132443 | JGI IMG/M metagenome (GOLD analysis project Ga0187856, IMG submission 132443) | Peatland microbial communities from SPRUCE experiment site at the Marcell Experimental Forest, Minnesota, USA - June2016WEW_8_40 | ecosystem: Environmental > Terrestrial > Soil > Wetlands...
CATTCCGACGGCTGGGGAGACAGTTTCAGTCAATTCCCCGGATCCTCTTCGCCGAAACTGAGGCCGTCACCCTCAGAAAATCCTCAAACTACCGGCATGTTTCAGTTTGGTGGTGGATTCTGGTTCCATCCCCATGCCCGTAAGCATTCTTGGAAATGTTTACCGGCTCCGCATGATATAATAGAATATGAAAAATAATGGGATAACAAATGCCTACTTCGTGGATAACCTATATAATGCTTTGACGAAAAAGGCGCAGACAGCAAACAAGGATATTACAAGGGAAATAGTGGAAGATTGGGTGGGTGGTGCAGGTACTGTTAATAGACAAATAGCCTTCATGTCTGTAGCGCTTGGTGAACTCTATAGCGGAAAATATACTGCCAAAGAAATGGTGGAGGATATTCTTCAGTTAACGTATTTGGATAACTAATGAAAAAGAAAGCATCGCATTTCTCGGTTGAGGACATTATCAGGAAAGAGTTCAAGAAACCTGTCAGCAGGGGAATTATCGGTAAGGATGCCGATGGATTGCTATGGGCGTACGGTATTGTTCTGAAAGACTCCCTCTACTGTGTTGAAATTATCACGATAGACCTGGAGACTCATAAGGTGGAACGGATAAAGGACAAAGAAAGCTCATATGAGCAAAGGGCAGATGCAACAGCTTATATAACAGAATTGATAAAGGGCATCCTTCCGGTAAAAATTCCGTCCGGAGGCTCAATAAAACAGGATTAGACTCGGCTGGGGCTACAGCCTCAGCGATACTGGATCGACTAAGCATGAATGGCAGATTTATTACCTGTGAAGGGAGGTCTTATAGCAATAATCAATAGCTTTACTGCAAACTGCCCCAAAAAGCCCTGCGGCCATTTCTTTATAGGATTATCTTGTTCAAAATACTGTTGGTCGACGGAGACGTGCGCCCTAGTCAGGCCAAAATCAGTTCCCGGTGCGCCAGATTTGGTTCCTTTCCAGAACCGCCAACAAATAAGGGGAGAGGACTCAAGGATGCGGTAAAATAGGGCGTTCCTGGAAGTCTTCCTCTCCCAACAAAACCATTTCCTTTCACCCTCATTCACCTAGGGGAAGTCTTTATATTAGACACTACACGCTCCTCGTAAAACTTTCAAAATTTCATCGGCCTTTTCCCCGTTGAAGTCAATGCTGTTCTCATCTTCGAAATTAATCACCACTTTCGTTTGCTTCTTTGCAGTCCCGAAAAGAGCTTCTTCAGAAACATGAGCAAAACATATCCTGTCGAGATTTATGATTTTGTCTCCCACTTCAACGAACTCTGCCATTTTTTACCCTCCTTGAATTACCTGACTTCTTGGCACTGTTTCCGCCTTCATTATCGTATCATGTTCTCAAATCATCTTGCATGACAATCACGCCATCTTTCAGTTCACAGAGAAGGATTCCAGAATTTATTTTTTCGCCCTTATATGAGTACATATTCCAGAATCTCATTCAGGTTGTTACATAGGATGAATCGAAGCTCTTTCTCTTCAACAGCTTGTCAAATATCACTGGGTTTGAAAACTTCACAGGACCAGCAAGGCAATCCTCTGTTGTGATAAAGAAGGTGGATTGTTCTTTTGAAAAGAAGAAGCCAAGTGACCCGATCTGCTTAACCAAAACAGCGTCGACAGGAAGCTCTTGTGCATGTCCATTAATCACTCATCACATTCTTCAGGATATTATAGACCCTGTTGAAATTTCTATGGGTGACGATTCTTTCGAACCTGCCATATTCAATACCCGGAGTTTTATCTTGTCTATCCACCCGGATACCTTTTTATCAGGTTCATCGTCTTATTGCTTGCTTAAATCAATATGGAGGCAGAGAGCCTCACTACTCTTGGTCTTTACGAGTGGTTGCACGGAAGTGGACCACTTCCGTCCTGGCTCAAATGTGGCACGTCCGATTGTTCCTGCTCCTCCAATTTTGATGAGTTCCACTCTCCGTTTCGGAAAGGTTCTAACCTCATCAGCGTTATTCAAACTTTTCAGATCCGCTTTTCCCATAGGATGTGGTACACCATTACCTCCGATCTATTGAGATTTTACAACCATTTCGGACTGAGTTCAAATCTAAAGTTTCTTGTATGGTTTTCAAAAAAGATAATCTATGTAGGTGGTTGCAATAGGTTCTTCAACCCATCTACGGGATACCCGTATCCTCAAATCCCCCAAAAACAAACCATCCCGCAGGGGAAAGGGAAATATCCTGCCAGGTGTCTAGCAAAGGTCGGGGAGGTTGCGGGGTTGGCTTTTGAGGCTATTGGTTGGATTCCACTGCCTGATCCGACGCAAAAGGGTAGGGGGATGATTGCTTGGTTTGGTTCAGGCTGCAAGGTCAAGAAAATCAAAATCCATCATTGTCCAAATTTTTGGCGAAGGATTGGTGAAGATTTCGTTTTTAGCGTGTACAATTATATGTTACATCCACAGGTTAGGGCTAAATAATTGCATAAACGCCATTTTTGGTATAGTTTTTCACCCTATACATTGCCTCGTCCGCGAGCCTCAAGAGTTCCTCCTTGGAACGAGCGCTCTCAGGATATGAGGCTACACCGAAACTGGCGGTTATCTTGATACCATAACCTTCTTTTTTCAGAAAGATATATTGTTCTATCGACCTGCGTATCCTTTCCGCAACGTGGGAAGCGATATCAGGTGCTGTCTGGGGAAGGACGACGACAAATTCGTCACCCCCATAGCGCGCAACGATATCGATAGAACGGAGACTCCTGAGCAATAATTGTCCTATCTCTACCAGCACCTTGCTTCCTGTGAGGTGTCCGTGATGGTCATTTACCTGTTTAAAGTAATCGATATCCATAAAAATGAGAGAGACCGATGTCTGCGTACGCTCACACCGCTGCATTTCGACTTCGATGGTTCTATTCAGATAGCGGGTGTTGAACAGTTTCGTAAGGTCGTCAGTCACTGAGAGTTCGGCCATTTTCTGATACAGGGAGGCAACTTTTATGGCGATAGCCGCGTAATCTACGACCCGTGCGAGAAGATCAAGATCCTCCTTGGTGAACCTAGACCCCGAGTTCTTATTGGTAAATTCGATTACTCCCACTGTCTTCCCTCTGCTTTTTACAGGAACACAGATGAGTGAGGTCGTCTGGTGGGATAGACGCCGCTTGCAACGCTTATCCTGCGAGACATCAGGGACGATAACGGGGAGTCCTTCACGGGCCACCCAACCCGCAACTCCTTCTCCGGGCTTTAACCTCAGCTTCTGAGGTTTTCGCTTCTTATCATCAGTGCTGTCTAATACAAGTTCCCCAGTCTCTTCGTCCAGGAGAAATATGGACCACGTTGCCGCCTTGACTCTGTTCTTTATCTTTTTCATGATGAGAAAGAGCATATCATCAAGTTCTCTGTCAGATGTGAGAACCTTGCCAATTACGTCAAAGAGAGCGAGTTCTCCCCTAAGGGAGAAGAGTTCATTCCTCAGCTGCGAACTTTCCCGTTGGCTATTCATTTCGGCGATGAGACGGCGAGCAAGGACAACAACTTCCTTTCCATCGGGGTTGTGAAGCGGAAATGTTCGGGGCAATCTCAGCCACGGGCCGAAACCACTAAAGGAATAATCGGAAGACACAATGAGTTTCGGGACATCCGCCATTGCCTTTGAGAAATCTCCGAAGGAAGCCTCCTTTTGTTGGTCCTTATCGATGATGAAAAGGGCGATTGAGTCATTCGTCGTAACAGGTACCTTGTCGATAGATTTGAGCTTTGACAGTGCACCATACTTCTTAAGGGGATCAAAATTCCTCTTGATGATCTCTTTCCCTATGATGAAAATCTTATGCATTCACACCGCAGCACTTTTTGTATTTCTTGCCGCTACCGCAGGGGCAAGGTTCATTCCTCCCTATTTTTTTCCCTCTGCTTGCTGGTTGGCTGGCCTCCGAGCCTTCTCCTCGGTTATATCGAATCGTCTGCCTGGGGAGGATCTGCTGCCTCTTCACCCCTTCGTCTTCCTTCAGCTGGATCTTGAACAGCCTGCTGAGCGCATCCATGGATATCCTATCCGTCAGTTCTGCGAACATATCAAACGCCTCTTTCTTGTATTCCGTGAGGGGATCTCTCTGTCCATAGCCCCTCAGACCTATCCCTTCCTTCAGGTGGTCCATGGCAAGGAGATGGTCTTTCCACTGAGCGTCAAGCACCTGCAAAAACATCACCTTCTCCAGATACCGCATCATATCGCTACCGACATCTGTCTCTTTCCGCTCATATGCATCTCGGGCAAGGGTTGCAAGAGATGCTCGGAGACCATGAATGTCGTCCGCCGGGGTGTCAAGCACGGGAACCGAGAAAATACCGTAGAAGGAATCCTTGAGGCCTTTCATGTCCCACTCCTCTGAGTGCCTGTCCTCAGGACAGTAGATTCCCAGCAATTCGTCAACCACATCATCAATCAGATTGAATAGTCTCTCCTTCAAGCCTGCCCCCAGGAGGATTTCTCTCCTGAAGCCATAGATTTCTGTCCTCTGCTTGTTCATGATGTCATCATATTCGATGAGGTGCTTCCTGATATCGAAGTTATGCGCTTCAACCCGTTTCTGAGCGTTTTCGATAGCTCGAGAAACCATCTTGTTCTCTATCGGGATATCCTCTTCCATGCCCAGCCTGCTCATTAGCCCTGAGATCCTGTCTGAGCCGAATATTCTCATGAGGTCATCCTCAAGGGACAGATAGAATCTCGAAGAGCCGGGGTCTCCCTGTCTTCCTGAACGACCCCTCAACTGGTTGTCGATTCTCCTTGCCTCATGTCTCTCCGTGCCCAGGATATGGAGTCCGCCCGCGCGAACCACCTCTTCTCTGTCACGCTGACATATTTCCTTCGCCTTCTCCAATACCTGCTGCAACTGTTCATCGGCCGTATCTTTTCGGTCCTGTAAGAGGTCCTTGGCGAGTCCTTCCGGGTTACCCCCCAGTACAATATCCGTGCCTCTGCCGGCCATGTTCGTCGCGATAGTGACCGCACCCTTTCTGCCAGCCTGGGCGATTATCTCAGCTTCTCTCTCATGGTACTTCGCATTCAGTACGGAATGGGGAATTGCTCTTTTCCTGAGCATCTGGCTCAAGAGTTCGGACTTTTCTATGGAAATGGTTCCAACGAGGATTGGTTGTCCCATCTTGTGTAATTCCTCTATCTCCTTGATGGCCGCATCGAACTTGGCCTTCTCGCTCTTATAGATCATGTCATGGTGGTCCATCCTGATCATGGGCTGATTGGTGGGGATGACGACTACATCGAGATTATAGATCTTTGCAAACTCTTCCGCCTCGGTATCCGCTGTTCCGGTCATGCCGGCAAGTTTGCCGTACATCCGGAAATAGTTTTGGAAAGTGATAGTCGCCAAGGTCTGGTTTTCGCTCTCTATCTTAACGTCTTCCTTTGCTTCTACCGCCTGATGGAGCCCGTCGCTCCAGCGTCTTCCCGGCATCAGCCTGCCCGTGAACTCGTCAACGATAATGACTTCGCCGTCTTTCACAACGTAATCCACGTCCCTCTTGAAAAGGGTGTGGGCCTTTAGTGCCTGGAGGACGTGATGGACAATCTCTATATTGGACGGGTCATAGAGATTTGATATGCCGAGAGAACGTTCAACTTTCATATTCCCTTCGTCAGTGAGAATGGCTGTCCTCGCTTTTTCGTCAATGGTGTAGTCAACTTCCTTCTGTAGCTTCGGTATTATCTTGTCGATTTTGTAATATTTATCGGTGGAATCTTCTGATGGTCCGGAGATGATCAACGGTGTCCTCGCTTCATCAATGAGAATGCTGTCCACCTCGTCAACGATGGCGTAATGCAACTCCCTCTGAACGTACTGGGATATCTCGTATTTCATATTGTCTCTGAGGTAATCAAAACCGAATTCGTTGTTGGTCCCGTAAGCTATATCAGAATTGTATGCGGCCTGCCTCTCCTCATCAGTGAGTCCGTGGACGATCACTCCAACGCTCATCCCAAGGAAGTTATACAGCGGTCCCATCCAACGCGCATCCCTTCTCGCAAGGTAATCATTAACGGTGACTACATGGACACCCCTTCCGGAAAGGGCATTGAGGTATACGGGGAGGGTAGCGACGAGGGTCTTCCCTTCACCGGTCTTCATCTCGGCGATCCTTCCCTCATGGAGCACGGTCCCGCCGATCAGCTGGACATCAAAGTGCCTCATCCCGAGAACTCTCCGGGAAGCCTCCCGAACAACGGCGAACGCCTCGGGAAGGAGATCGTCCAGGACTTCCCCCTGGCTGAGTCTGCTCCTGAACTCCGGGGTCTTTGCAGTAAGCTGCGAATCAGTGAGCGAGACGATCTGCGGCTCGACGGCATTTATCCTTTCGACGATGGGCCAGAGCCGCTTCAATTCCCTTTCGTTCTTTGTCCCGAATAGCTTCTTAAGGAGAACTTGAACCATGACATAATGATAAATAATATGTCATGATAATTGCAAGGAAATGAAGAGAGGACTGTGTATAGTGAGATCCGGCTCTATCCTTCGGTTCACCATCTCCAACTGGGCTAGTCTTCACTGTGGATCTGACAATAGAGCTCTCCGTTCTGGCATTCGGCACATTCAAACTGGAGGATAATATGATTGATCCCCATCTCCGTCAGTAGTTTCTCGATCCTTTGCCTTATTCCTTCGGTCTCGCTTAACCGTTGGTCATGGATCCATACGTGCGCGGTGAAGGCGATCCTGTGGTGCGCCACTGACCAGACATGAAGGTCGTGAACACCCATCACTTCCGACATAGCACAAATCTTCTTTGCAATCTCTTCAGCGTGGAACCCAGCCGGGGACATCTCAAGAAAGATGCCCGCTGCTTCCCTTACGACTCGCACGCTGCCCGAGAGGATGACGAACCCGATGATGATACTCGCAAGAGGGTCTGCATATAGCCAGTGGGTAAAAGAGATGATAATGCCCGATATGATAACGCCGATGGAGGACAGGGTATCTCCCAGAACATGCAGCCACGCACTCTTGATGTTCAGATCCTCATGCTCCCTACCGATGATGAATGCCATGACAACATTGCCAGCGAGTCCGAGCACGGCTATAATGAGCATTAATGAGGTGTCTATCTGATGCGGAGTTACAAACCGTGTGTACGCTTCAAAGAAGATGAATCCTGAGATGGCGAAAAGGCTTATCCCGTTTATCACTGCAGCCAGCAGACCGACCCGCTGGTAACCATACGTTGCCCTATGGTCCGAGGGTCTCCGGCTTATGCGTGCGGCGATAATGCTCAAACCGAGGGCAAAGACATCTGTTAGCACATGCCCTGCATCGCTCAGGAGTGCGAGGCTGTTACTTAGTATCCCCCCGACAACCTCCAGGAGGAGGATCAGTAACGTTACTCCTAAGGTCAGCGTGAGCCGTTTCTCTCCGTTCAGGTCCATAGGGAATTAGAGGGTATTTATCTTGTGAGAAAGGCACCCGGCGCCAAAACCGTTGTCAATGTTCATTACTGCGATGCCGGGGACACAGGAATTCAACATGGAAAAGAGTGCAGTGAGCCCGCCAAGACTCGTACCATACCCGGTAGAGGTCGGAACCGCAATGATCGGCCTGTCGGTCAATCCACCGATTACAGAAGGCAGGGCACCCTCCATTCCCGCAACGACAACGACAACCCTCGAAAGCGAGAGTTTTTTTCGTTTATCCAGCAGTCGGTGCAGACCTGCAACCCCGATATCGTATTCCGTTTCCACTCTGCTACCGAGAAACGAGGCTGTGACGGCAGCCTCTTCTGCAACGGGGATATCCGAGGTGCCTGCTGAAACGACTAAGATGGATCCTCTCTTCTCTTTGAATCCGCTCCCGACCGAGATGATCCCCGATGCAGGATAAAAGGTGGCATCTTTAAGTTCGAGACTGTCATAGATTTTCCGGGTAGCCCTTGTAATCAAGAGCCTCTTGCTGGTTTTATACAAGGTCTTTGCTATTACTCTGATCTCATCAATCTTTTTGCCCTGTGCGAGTATTACCTCGGGTATTCCTTGCCTGAGATCTCTGTGATGATCAACCTTGGCACAGGATATGTCTTCATAGGGGAGATGCCTGAGTCTTTCAAGTGCCGATTCAACAGACACTTTTCCCGATCTGACTGAAGCAAGGATGTCGACTATCTGCGAGCTATGCATGAAACTCTGTGGTGAGCGTCCGATTCATCAAGTCCCTGACGGCAAGGCCGGGATCCTTGCCTCCGTAAAGGACGGCATAAACCTGTTCCACGATAGGCATCTGAACGGCGTATTTCCGGGAAAGCTCAAAGGCTGATTCGGCTGTTGCGACCCCTTCCGCGACACTTCTTGTCTGCGAAAGGATGTCGGTGAGTTTCATACCCTGGCCAAGTTTTTTTCCCACGGTGTAGTTTCTTGAAAGGGACCCTGTGCAGGTGAGGAGGAGGTCTCCGAGTCCGCTTAATCCTGAAAATGTATGCTCCTCTGCAGCCATACTGATCCCCAAACGTTTTATCTCGGCCAATCCTCTGGTTATGAGAGCGGCCCGTGCGTTAAATCCAAGCTCAAGTCCGTCTCCGATGCCCGATGCAATGGCGATGACGTTTTTGAGCGCTCCTCCCAGTTCAACGCCCAGAATATCGGTATGGGTATAAACCCTAAAATACAGAGTATTAAAAATCTCCTGCAAGAGCAAGGAAGCTGATACATCCTTGCAGGATAGGGTGACCGCCGTGGGAAGCTTTCTGATCACCTCCTGAGCGAAGCTCGGGCCAGACAGAACCGCAACTTTGTGGGTTGTAATTTCCCTCAAGATGGATGAAACCGTGAGGAGGGTTTTCCTCTCTATCCCCTTTGATGCATTCACAATGACAGCGTCAGGATGGATGGAGGGCAAAGCTTGTTGAATGATCGCCCGTGTGTACTGCGTTGGCACGACCGTGAGGATGTACCGTGCTTTATCAACCGCTGCTCCAAGATCATCGGTGATGGTCACGGTATCAGGGAGAGAAAAACCGGGGAGGTAAACACTATTGATCCTGGTTGACCTCATTTCGGCACAGAGGTCTTTTTCATAAACCCAGAGAGAGGTATCATAGCCTTTCTCTGCGAGGAGACACGCCAAGGTCGTTCCCCAACTCCCCGCTCCTATGACTGCTATATAACTCATACAAAAGTATTCATTCTTAGATAACGATCAGTTGAATATAACAGATTCTTTGGTACGGATGCAATCGGCTGCTATGCGGCTGAGCGTGAGAAGAAGAGCATAGGGCGGTTTTATAGACTTGATGAAAGTGCCGGGAACTCAGGGACCGTCTGAACAAAACATACATTCCATCGGACAAAAAGAGAGTGGGCACACAACAGGCTCTTTGAACGACGGCCCTTACAGGGCTCCATGGCCGGCGGCAACCCACGGCCGTTGTCCTCCAGACCCGCAGTTTATCACTGCGTTCAGTGCATGGCGATATCCCGATTTATAACTCAAGGGGGGGTGCGCGAATAAGGCGAGAATCTATGACGCCAACCAGCAGTGGCGCTGTTCGAGTGCCGTATATGTGATTATATGAAATCACATATTGTCAGAAAGGGTGAGGTGACACCGATTGATTGATACCTGCAATCACCGGAGAATGATTATCTTTGGTATACTATGAGACGGAGATGAAAACAGAAAGCATTTTCACAAGAACAGGAGTTCAAATATGAACGCATTGAAGAATATCCTTTCCCTTATTGTTTTTTTCATTCTCTGCGGCTCTCCTTTGGCCGATGGAGCTGCCGTTCGCTCTTCCGTTGATACGGGGGATGCATATTACAATCAGGGTCAATATGACAAGGCTATTAAAGAATACAGCAAGGCGATCTCCATAAACCCCTCACTCGCCGATGCTTACTATCATCGCGGACTCTGTTATTATCTGATCGGGCAATACGATGATGCCATCGGAGACTACACGAAGGCCCTCTCCCTATATCCCTCTCCTCCCGATGCTCAGGTATATCACAGTCGCGGGATTGCATATCTCAAGAAGGGGCTCTACGACGAGTCGATTGAGGATTACACTGCGGCCATTTCCATAAACCCCCAGTTTCCCGAGGCCTATCATAACCGCGGTATTGCTTATTCCCGGAAGGGACTTTACGATGAGGCAATCGAAAACTATAACAAGGCCATCTCCCTCAGACCAAGTTTTGCCGAGGCCTATTTTTCCCGTGGGGTCGCCTATGTCGGGAAAGCATCGGCTGACTTCAGGAGACTTTGTGATATGGGCAATAAGCTGGCCTGCGACAATCTAAAAGAGCTTTCGGAATGAATGATTTTTCATGTCTGAACGGGACATCGGAGATTGAAGCCGTTCCTAAGAACATGGATAACTATTCCATGACGTCATTCGAACGGTGCTCATAACGATTCGCCTGCCGGAATCTCGCCGGACAACAAACGGTATGATCACAGGCTATGCCGTGCCTTTCGGTCGGTGAC
>Ga0187856_1003721_pt1 | contig 10494 bp, 5 predicted proteins | sample June2016WEW_8_40_FD_132443 | JGI IMG/M metagenome (GOLD analysis project Ga0187856, IMG submission 132443) | Peatland microbial communities from SPRUCE experiment site at the Marcell Experimental Forest, Minnesota, USA - June2016WEW_8_40 | ecosystem: Environmental > Terrestrial > Soil > Wetlands...
CCAGCGCGTTTCCCAGGTTGTAATGTGCGGCCGCGCGATCGGGCTCGACCCGCAGCGCCGCTTCAAATTCGGCGACGGCGTCCGGTAGCCGGCCGGGAGTTCGCGCCAGCGCGTTCCCCTTGCGTTAGGGAGATCCGTGCCCAATGGCTCTCCGGAGCTCGTAACCATGGAGTCGGACGGGAGCGGCAACGAACGGCAACTCACAACTGCAGACCCAAGCGTATCGGCTCCACGCGGTTTGCCCACCGACTGGTCCCGCGATGGCCGGCTGATTGCATTCGACACCGGGATTCCGGAGGAAGAACCGGAGGTATGGATTGCGGACGTAGCTGGCGGGAAGGTTACGCCGCTTTTGCAGGACAAGTCTTCGCAATGGGGAGCTGCTCAAACCGTCTCGGGTTGAAGCCGGCTACCGGCCGCCACTGGGTATGGACACGCTCAATCACCTTCGTGAAGGTGGGCTGCGCCGTGCGCGTCTCCGACGGACTTTGCCGAGCTGAGCGCCACCAGTTCAGGGTCGTGTGGGCACCTGCGCTGTGATAGAACACAAATATGCGGCGACATCCAGGCAAGCGGACTGAACCCCTGCCAGCGCGTGTTGCAATTCCGGCCTGGCTCCGGCCCTTGCTTGTTCTCATTTCCTGCCTGATCCTGACTGGCCTTTTCTCAAGGGAGATTACGAATAGCGATTTCTGGTGGCAACTCAGAACCGGGCAGTACATCTGGCAGACGCACTCGCTGCCCGACCCCGATCCGTTTGCCTATACAACCGCAATGGCGCGGGACGCATATGCGGGCGAAGGAGCCACTAGGCGGTTCAACCTGACGCATGAATGGCTAACCCAGGTATTACTCTATTTGGCGTACCGCACCACGGGCTTCGGCGGAATCGTCTTGATCCGCGCGGGTCTTCTGGTAGCGTTCTGCGTGATCGCGGGGCTGGTGGCATATCGCCGCTGCGATGGATTCTACCGATCCTTAGCCGCCACGTTTGCGGCGGCGGCGGTGGCTTATCCGTTTGTTGCGGACCGGCCGTTCCTGGTCACTTTCGTTTTGCTGGCGGCCAGTTTGGCGATCCTGGAATGGCGCAAGCCAGCCCTGTTGTGGGTAATGCCCTTCTTGATGTTGATTTGGGCCAATTGTCACGGGGGCTTCGTTCTGGGATGGGTGGTGATGGGTGCATATTCCGCGGAGGCGCTTTTCTTTCGTCTGCGAGGCCGGCCGGAGGCAGGTGACATTCGGCTTTGGGTCGTGTGCGCGGCCTCGGTGCTTGTATCGGGGCTGAACCCGAACGGCTTCCGCATTGTCCCTGTGCTGCTGAATTATCACAACAGCTTTCTGCAATCGAACCTGATCGAGTGGGGACCTCCTTCTTTGTGGCCGCCCACGGCATTCAGCGTGCTGCTGGTAGGCGCGGCTGCAGCGCTGTTGTGGGCGCGCCGTCGCGCGCGACTTGCGGATTGGCTGCTTTTCTTGGCCTTTGCGGCTGCGGCCCTATCGGCGGGCCGAAACACCTTTCTCATCGGGCTTTTGGCGCCCGTTCTCATGGCAGCGTATTTACCCTGGAAAATACCCGTCAAGGCCTACGCGGAGATAGGTGCTGCGGCGCTGCTGGTCGTTGGTTTGGGCGTTACCTGCGCCAGCGGCCAGAGCTTTCAATTGCACGCAGCCGAGTGGGCGTATCCGGCCGGAGCTGCCGATTTTCTGTTATCGCATTCCATCACCGGGCGGATGTTCAACACTTATGAATATGGCGGCTATCTGACCTGGAGACTTTGGCCGCAGGAGCGCGTGTTCATCGACGGGCGCGCACTGAGTGAGTCCGTATTCGCGGACTATGGCCGAATCCTCTACAATGCCGGCGGCCGGGATGGCAAGAGCGCGTCGCAACTGCTCGATCAATACGGCGTGCAGGTGGTGGTGATGAATACTTTCGAGTACACCAGCGGCGTGCCCTATGTGCTCGCCGGGGCGTTAGCGGACCCTGAGAACATGGGTTGGAAGCTGGTGTACGCAGATCCACATGCGATGGTGTTTCTGCGCCACCCGCCGGATGAAATGCCGGTTTTGGACTCGTCGCAGGTACTGGCCACGATGGAGTCGGAGTGCGATCTGCACATGCAACACGAGCCCCAGTTCCCTGGCTGCGCCCGGAACCTGGGGCAGATATTCTCGAACACGGGCGACTTCGCCAATGCCCGGCGTTGGCTGGGAGTCTATCTCGCGCATGCACCGGGCAGGGACCCTGAAGCTGAGGAGGCTTTTCGAAGAATGGTCGCGGCGGGAAAATAATCGCCTGGCCAAAAATCCACAGCCGTGGAACGGACGCGGGCGCGGGACGGTGTGGAGAAAGATCGCCGCCGATTAACGCCGATGAAAAACCCAATGTAGTTATCGGCGCTCATCGGCGGCTCGAAGCAATCTCTCTCGCAGTTTCACAGCGGCTGCTCTCGAAGAATAAAAAAGGGCAGCCCGGGGTCACCGGACTGCCCGTGGAGTAATAACTTAGTGCCGTCCTAGAAGTGAATCCTGAGGCCGAACTCCAAGGCGCGCGGATTGTTCGCCTGGCTGGTGATCTGGCCGAACGACGTCGGAGTGGTAAGGCTGAGGCTCGGAGTGCCCGGCTGGAAGTGGTTCAGGAGGTTCGTGAACGTGAAGAAGAACTGCGCCCCCAGGCGCTCCTTGTAAATCCCAAGATCCTTCACGACCGTCGCGTCCAGGTTCCAGGTCGGCAGGTTGCGCAGGTTGTAATATCCTCCGCAACTGGTGTCGAAACCCAGCACGCAGGGCCGGAGCTCGGAGTACACCTGCCCGGGGTTGGCGAACATTTGCAGGTACGGCGTAGAGGTTCTGGTGCCGACGCCGTTGCTTCCGAAAGCCACGTTGGTGCCGGTGGTGCCGGCTACGTTGTATAGCGCCGAGCTGCCGCCAGTGTAGGGGCCAAAGCCGACGGCGTCCTCCGCTACCGAGCTGAAGGCGCTGGTTCCGGGCGTGGTAACCTCACCAAACGCCTCGCAGCCGGTGCAATTGCCCTCGCTGTAGCTGGCCGCGGTGCCGAAGCCGCTTTGCGCCGTAAACAGCGGCGAGATCGTCCATCCGCCCAAAATGTGCCCGAGCAAGCCGCGCTGGCCTCTGAAGAACGGCTCCGCATAGTACAGCGCGAGGTTGTACTGGAATTTGACGTCGAAAGCCTGCGGGCCATAGTTGCCGCCGATATCGTAAGGGTTCAGCGCAGTCGCGCTGCTGTTGAGCTGCAGGATGGTCGCGGTGCCCAGCGCCCGTCCATAAGTGAAATTGGAATTGGCGGTCAGCCCGTGCCAATCGCGGGTGTGCATGGAAACGAACACCGCGTTGTAGTTTCCCCAACCGAGACTTGTATTGGTGCCGATCGAAGTGCTCTGGCCCACGGTTCCACCCGGCACCGGCTGGCTAAAAATGGTACGGCCCAAAACCCAGCCCGGAGCTGCGGCCATCTTGCTCCACAGATCGGACACGGCGGTTTCCTTGATCAGGGAGGCGTAATTAGAAGCCACTGCGGCCGTGCAGCTCGAGTAGCCCGAGCAGAAAGCGGACTTGGTCCCGCCCAGAGCATTTTCGAAGAACGGTTGCGCCGACACGCTCGCGGCGCTCATGCCGCTGAAGATCAACTGCTGGTAGAGCTGGCCGTAGGCCGACGCGAAGGATTGGCCGCCCAGCGTCTCCATTGTGGGTACAGCATCTAGGTTAACTTCCATGAACTCGTTTCTCAGAATCTTCCCGATGTACCCGACTTCGACCTGAATGTGCTGGTTCAATTCGCGCTGGAGGGTGAGGGTGAAATTGTCGGTCCGGTCCGGTTTGAAGCCCGGATCCAGGGAATCAGGATCGATCGTTTCGGCGTTCGCTCCGACGCCGGGATAGAACGGCTGCGGGATGGTCGGACTAGCCGCCGACAAGGGAGCCGTCAGGCCATCCGTCCCGATGCGGAATGCGTTGGCCGGGGTCGCGACGCCGCTGCCTGCGCAACTCCCGTTCGTGAGGGGGTTAACGCAAGTGACGCCCTGCAGCAGGCCGGGGCCGAGCAGCGGAACCAGAACCAGGTCGACGCCGTTCAGGCGCCCGAAAATCCGCGCGTATCCGCCGCGGAGCACCGTCTTGCCGTTTCCGAACAGTTTGCCGAGCAGCCCGTCGCTATAATGCGGGTTCCATGCGAAAGACACGCGCGGGCTGAACTCGCCATAGTAGGCGTTGTAAGGATACTTTTGCCCGGAGCCCACGCCTCTTACCAGCTCATAGCCGATTTGGGGAGTGTAAGAACTGCCCTGCAAGGCCGCCGCCTCGCGCTGGGCGAGGAAGTTTTGGGCGCCGATAAGGTTACCGTCGGAGTCCACCAATTCGACCTGCTTGCCCTGCAACTCATAGGGCGGCATCTCGAGGTTCCAGCCCAATCCGTAGTTCAGGGTAAAGGATGGCCTCATGTGCCACGTGTCGTCGAAGTAGACGCTGTAATAAGGAATGATGCTCTGGTCCGTAGCCGGCGTTCCAATCGGCAACAGGTTCAGGCCCGGAGCCGACCGCGTGTACATGACCTGGCTCGAGCTGACCATGCCGAGAACTTCGGCGTATAAAAGCTCGTAGTTGGAGTACTGGGACGACGGAACCGCGGTCGGGATGTACTGGACGCTCGGCGAGGTCCAGTTGAATCCGGAAGCGGTAGAGAGGTAGCTGATCTGGTCGTTCACGCCGGCGCCGTTGTCGGTGCGCGAGTGATAGTCGAAGTTGCGCCCGTAAGAGCCGCCGAACGCGAACAGGTGATCCCCCTTGATCATGCTGAGATCGTCCCGCATTTGCTTGTCCTGGCCGTCCCAGAAGCGCTGGCGCACGCTCTGCGTATTCACGTTATAGGGAATCAGGTTGGCGGTGCTGCTTTCGCCGCCGATTTCGAGCGCCCCGCCCAAGCTGGGAAGCTGCGCCGGACCGTTTTGAGTGCTCCACTGCCAGAACTGCCGCAGGTAGCTGAACACGAAACTGTTGGTGGTGGTCGGATTGATCGTGGTCGTCATGCCCGTGGTCCAGACCGAAGGCTGTTGCGGCCGCGGGGCCTTGGCTGCCGGAATCCCCAAGGTATCGCCGGGCAGAGCGCCGCCGATGTCCACCTGGTTTCCGGTCAGGTTGATTAGCTTGTAGTCGCGATAGGTGAGGAAATAATGCCACTTTTCGCTGAAGTCGTGATCGATGCGCATCACGTAGTTATTGGAGGTCAGAGGTTCGCGAACGCTTCCCAGATATCCCTGGGTGTTGTAAGTGTCGCCGTATAGGGGATTGTTGGCCAGCGGCATTTGCTTTTGCCAAATCTGATTCACGATCGGGTTGATGCCGATGCCCCTCGGATCGCAGGCCCCCGCCGGGCAGGTCGCCGGCTGGTAGGTGGTGCCGTTAACCGTCACCGGAACCGGATTCAGGTTGTACGGCTCGTACACGCCGGCCGAATTGGGCACCTGGATCACGCCCGCTCTGAGCAAGTTCGATGGCACGTTGTGCTGGTACAGAACCGCGTTGGGAAACCGCAGGCCTTCGTAGTTGGCGAAGAAATACCATTTGCCGCCCAGAAAATCTTTGGGAAGCAGAGGGCCGCCGAGGGCGCCGCCGAACCGGCTGCGATGGTTCTTGGGGATGTCGACCGGCGTGTCCGGCAGCGAGAGACTGCCAAAGGTGAACGGCGTGTGGTTGTTGGTCCAGCTATTGGCTTCCCCGATCGCGTTGTCGAAATAAAACAGATACGCCGCACCGTGGAACTGGTTCGTCCCGCGTTTGGTCACCATCTGGATCTGGCCTCCGGACGAATTGTTGAAGTCCGAGGTCTGGTTGCTGACGGAAACTTTCAGCTCTTCGATGCTCTCGATGGGGGTTGGGATTACGCCTGAAGGAATCGTGCTGCCCTGGCTTCCGCCCAGACCGGAGTAATTCGTCTGATAGGAGGTCACGTTCCCGCCCATGTCGTCGGTCACGTTGGCGCCATCGAGCTGAAAAGTATTCAAATCCTGCTGGCTTCCGGCCGAAGCTCCGGCATAGGTCCCGCCCATCACGGTGCCCGGCTGCAGGACTGCCATTGAGGTCACGTCGCGGCCCAAGTTCGGCAGCATCAGCAGGGACTCGCCTGTAATCGTGCTGCCTACGGTAGAGTTCATGGTCTGGAGATCCGCGCCCGCCGTCGCCGCGACTTCGACCGTCGTGGAAGTGGAGCCCACCCTCAGCTTGACGTTGATGGTCAGCGTCATGCCAATCTCAACCACCTGCCTGTTCACATCGTAGGTCTCGAAGCCCTGTTTTGAAACACTGATGTTATAGACGCCTGGGTTCACTTCGGGGAAGACATAGCGGCCGTCGTTATTGCTAACGGTGGTTACGGTGATGTTGGTCCCCAAATCCGTCACTTTGAGCGTTGCTCCCGCTACCGCTGCGTTTTGCTCGTCCACGACTTGGCCGAAAACGGTTCCAGCAGTACTGGTCTGGGCCCATGCGCCATTTGCGCAGAGCGAAAGGAGGGCTCCGAAGCAAAGAAGCGAGAGCGTTCTCGTGGAAATGCCGACATTCATAGACTGCCCCCTTTGGAACAGATGTTATTCACAAGATGTGGCGATTTGCCTGATTTTGACTAATGCGTGCAATTCTAAAGTGTTAGGACAGAAGGTGTCAACAAAAACTTTTGGATGATCGGCATTTGGCTAGATTCTACGGCAAGGTGGAGACGGGCTAGGCCATTACAAAATTTCATAGACATAACCCCGATACCTTTGTATGCTTTAGCTAGAGATCGTTGGAGCCCCAACAAGGCAGGAAAACGAGAATGGTAAATTCCGATTCCAAAAGTTTCCGCTGCCGTTCCCCAAGCCGATGCAGATCGATACCTGTGGCACGAATTTCACAGGTTGTTGTAAAAACCGGCAAAGAGGTTGCTCGTGCGGTCGGAGGGCCCTCCTTGGGTGGATACTTCCCCCACTGGTGATCTGCCCCGTTGGGGCGCACTGAGAAATGCGGGGTAGTGTCAACGCCCTAGCGGTCGCTCCTTCCGCAATCGATCAACCGCCTGCTGCCCCACCGGATCGGGCCTGATCCGCAGCGCCGCTTCCAGTTCGGCGATCGCATCCTGCTGCCGTCCAGGCATTTGCAACAGCGCGCTTCCGAGGTTATGGTGCGCTTCCGCGGAATCGGGGGCGATGCGCAGCGCCGCTTCAAACTCGGCAATCGCGTCCGGCAGCCGTCCAGGGATTTGCGACAAGGCGATTCCCAGGCTGTTATGCGCTTTCGCATAGCGGGGCTCGATCCGCAGCGCCGCTTCAAACTCGGCAATCGCGTCCGGAAGCCGTCCAGGCATTCGCGCCAGGGCGCTTCCCAGGGTGTAATGCGCCTCCGCGAGATCCGGTCGAATCCGCACCGCCGTTTCAAACTCGGCAATCGCGTCCGGCAGCCGTCCGGGCATTCGCGCCAACGCGTTTCCCAGGTTGTAGTGTGCGTCCACAAGATCGGGCTCCGTCCACAGTGCCGCTTCAAACTCGGCAATCGCGTCCGGCAGGCGTCCGGGCATTTGCGCCAGCGCGTTTCCCAGGTTGTAATGTGCGGCCGCGCGATCGGGCTCGACCCGCAGCGCCGCTTCAAATTCGGCGACGGCGTCCGGTAGCCGGCCGGGAGTTCGCGCCAGCGCGTTCCCCAGGGAGATGTGCGCGTCGGTGTCATCCGGCCGAATCCGGATCGCCGCTTCAAACTCGGCAGTCGCGTCTGGCAGCCGTCCCGGGATTCGTGCCAGCGCGTCGCCCAGATTGTAGTGCGGCCGCGCGCCTTCCGGGCAGACATTCACGGCTCTGGTCCAGAGACTGAGATCGTCGTGCCAGTCGAAATTGCGGGCGCAAGTTCGCCCGGCGAGCGCGAGGCACACGAGCGTTGTTGCGACCCACGCCGTCCGTACCACGACGGGTCGCTTCAGCGAGAGCCGCGCGCTTAGCAACTGTAGGGCCACAATCAGGCACCCGGCAAGGCCGACTGACGGCAGATAGACGAACCGTTCCGCCATGATGCTCCCGATCAGAATCACCAGGTTCGAAGTCGGCAGCATAGCGATGAAAAAGAAACCGAGGAAAAAGAACAACGGCTTGCAGGTGCGGCGCCAACGGACGGCAAGGAAACTCGCGCCGAGACAAACCGCTAGCACGATGAGCGTCTTCAAATCTTCCCAGCTAGCCGGCCTCCAGCCGAATAACGGCACCGCATTATAGGAATAGTCCGGCGCCAGACGGGCTGGCCAGACAAACAGCCACAGGAACTTGCCAATCACCTTAACCGCGGTCAGCCGCGCGGTCCAGAAATCGGTACCCGCCAGGGGATTCTCGGCGAAGGCAATCATCATAATATGCATTTGCAATTGGCCGCGAAGATAGAAAAATGCGGCGAACGGCAAGGCCAGGGCGCCATAGGCCGGAGCGCGCCCGCGCCACGTCGAGCGCGCAGGCCAAGTCAGGTCGTAGAGCAGCATCAAGCCGGGTAACACGGCTGCGTTCTCTTTTGAAAAGAGCCCGGCTGACTGAAAGGCGACCATAGCCGCCAGCCAGGCCAGCTTCCGCCGCCCTGCGGCTGGCGTGCTTCTCACATAGCACAACAAGCCCGCCAATACTCCGAAGGCTGCCAGCAAATCGGCGCGCCCCACGATATTGGTGACGGATTCCGTGAGCAGAGGATGCAACCCCCAGATCCCGGCCAGCGCCAAAGCCAGCTCAGGCTCCCCAAAAACCAATATGCCCAGCCCGTATACCAGTGAAACGTTCGCCCCGTGCAGCGAAAAATTGACCCAGTGATAGCCCGCCGGACGCAACTGGTTACCGAAGCCGGCGTAATTCAGCAGGTAGGATAAGGTGGTCAGCGGCCGATACAGGCCCGAGGCCACGTTGGTGTGCCAATACTCGCTCGTCACAATGAGCTCGACGTTCTGCGCCGTGGCCGCGCGGATCCGAGGATCCTTCGCAATCACCACCGCATTGTCGAACACCATGCCCGCTTGGAAGGAATTCGAATACGCCGCCAAAGCCAGCGTCCAAAGCATCAGGATTCGCCATGCGTGCCACCGCCAGACCCCGTCTGCTGCCTCGGCTGCAGAGGGTTGACTCGGGGCGGACTGCCGGGTGTCACGCGCCCTCCGCAGCTTGCGATTTTGCCTCAATTCACGAGACAGTATAGCGCCGAAGGAGTTTCCCGAGGCAAGATTCGCTGGTTGACTAAGGTCAACTTATCCGGACTCGCGCCAGGCAGCTTTCGGGTTTTCGGCGGATCATTCTCCCGTCGGATCAACTGCAAGGACGAGTGGTTCGGTAGCCACCTGCATGACCTTGGTGGCTAAGAGGGTGGATTCCTACTGCTTCCTGGATGGTGTTGCGAAGCGGGCGGTGAAACCCTGGGCGGCCCTGCCCGGGCAAACACGGATACCATGCGCTCCTCTGGCAGGCCACTTCCGAGTTGCACCGTGTCCCTCGTGTCTTCAGCGGCTATCGCCTTGAAAACCGATCACCATCCGACTCTATTTTTGAATCACAAGATTGTTGGTCACGTCACGGACGTCCTGCACATGTTTTGCCAGGGCAGATACGCGGTCCTTGTCGGCTTGACTCGACACCTCGCCCTCAAGCGTTACGTTCCCGTTTTTGACGATGATATGGATCCGCTTAACCTCCTCTACCAGGTAAATGGACATTTGCTTGTTGATCGATTCGAGAATGGCGTACCGGATCCGGTCATCGATCGCGGATTCCGGCAGCACCTCAATGTCGTTTTGCACGCTGGCCACGCCTTCGATCCTCTTGACAGCGTTTTCGGCATCGCGTTTCAGATCCGCGTGAACCACGGCTCCGAGCAGCGTGACTTTGGCGCTATCGACGCGATAAGCGAGCCAGTCGAAAGCCGTGTAGCCCGGGACCAGCAACAGCTCGTGCTGGACCTCCCGAACCAGATTATCCGCGGCGACGCTCGATACCGCGGATGCAATCACCCCAAGAACGATGACCAACGGTGTTCGCATTGCTCCTCCGTTCGGGGAAGTCTACCATATTCACGCGGTTACTGGTTCCTGGGCGCGGTGGAACGCGTCGCGGGCCGCAACCCGAGCCGCAGCCGCCCGCTACCCTCGTAAATTCCGGCGAACTTCCCGGCCAGGTGCTCGGCCATCACCGCATCGCCTGCAAGGTTGACCCTGGGCAGCGCGGAGATGAGGTGGCTGCCGCCCCAGTTCTCGCTTCAGTCTTTCGCCGATTCGATCCGCATGCTGTAGAAACTGCGGTATACGAAAACCAGCGCAATCAGGAAGAATACGGCTGCCAGCGCCGTGGTGAGCGCTGCGCCCTGCGTTCGGGTGAGACTCACTGCCAGCGAAACCGCCAGCAACCCGAACAGGGTACTGAATTTGATGATCGGATTGAGCGCCACCGAGCAGGTGTCTTTGAAAGGATCGCCCACCGTATCGCCCACTACGGTCGC
>Ga0187856_1003726_pt1 | contig 10482 bp, 7 predicted proteins | sample June2016WEW_8_40_FD_132443 | JGI IMG/M metagenome (GOLD analysis project Ga0187856, IMG submission 132443) | Peatland microbial communities from SPRUCE experiment site at the Marcell Experimental Forest, Minnesota, USA - June2016WEW_8_40 | ecosystem: Environmental > Terrestrial > Soil > Wetlands...
TCCACAATGTCTCGGGCTTGATCGCCGGCTGCCACGGTTTGGTTGCCGCTTGGCAATCCAACAAACGTTTCATCGGCAGAAAGCGCAGTTTGGCGAGAGCTGCGCTGATTGGCGGCCCTGCATTCTGGACGGTCCAGAGAGCGTTCCGAGCCGGATTACGCAGAGAAGGATTGCGGCTCTTCATAAGGGTTTGGCCCTGGGTCGCCGCTGCCGCCTTTGTCCGTCTTCGGGTCCGCGTTTTTGGCAGGCGCCCGACCGAGACTATGTTCGTGCGAATTGGCCCGCCGCACGCAGGCCGACTCCCAAGGGCGTCATAGAACTGAACACAAGGCGTTTGTTCCTACACGAGCGGCAGCACAGCAACGCTGGGTCCGCTCTAGACCCCAAGCTGAATCTATTGCAGTGTGGTCGATTGAGGCGGCTCTTCGCGGGCGCCTATGTGGTAGCGCTTTAGTTTGCGATAGAGGGTGGCGCGGCTGATGCCGAGCATCTTGCCGGCCAGAGCCTTGTCTCCCCTGACCTGAGAAAAGACGCGCTCAATGGTGGCGCGCTCGATATCTTCGAGGTCGGTGCCGGAGAATTCTTGCGCATCGAGCGCTTCGGAGTGAACTTCCGCGCGCGCGATCGCGGGCGGCAGATCGTTGATTTCGATGATGCGCTGGTCGCCGAGAGCGACGGCGCGCTCCAGGCAATTTTCCAGTTCGCGAACATTGCCGGGCCAGTCGTAGGCGAGCAGGGCCTTCATGGCGTTGCTGGAGAGCTGGACGCCGCGTCCGGGAGCCAGGCGTTCGAGGAAGAACGCCGCCAGGATGGGAATGTCGGAACGGCGCTCGCGCAGGGGGGGCAGGGAAATGGTGATGACGTTGAGGCGGAAAAAGAGATCCTTGCGGAAGGTTCCTTTCTTGTATTCGGCGTCGAGATCGCGATTGGTGGCGGCCATGATGCGCACATCCACCTTCACTTTTTGATTGCTGCCGACGGGTCGGACTTCTTTCTCCTGGAGAAAGCGCAAGAGCTTGGCTTGCATCTCGAGCGGAAGTTCGCCGACCTCGTCGAAAAAAATGGTTCCGGTATCGGCGGATTGCAGCAGGCCCGACTTGGAACGGAGAGCGCCGGTAAAGGCTCCTTTTTCGTAGCCGAACAATTCGCTTTCGATGAGGGTGGGGACGAGCGATCCGCAGTCGACGGCAACAAAGGGGAGGTTGGCCATGGTTCCGCGAAAGTGAAGGGCGCGGGCGACCAGTTCCTTGCCGGTTCCGCTTTCGCCGGAAATCAGGACCGGCGTGCGCGTGTCTTTTAGGCGGGAGATGAGGCGCAGGACGTTCTGAATGCCGGCGGAATTGCCGATGATGCCGTGGACGGCGGTCTCGGTTTCAGAGCGTTCGCGGAGGTAGAGATTTTCTTCCACGAGGCGGACCTTGTCGGCCATGCGGCGCAGGAAAAGGCGCAGGTCGTCGAGCGGAGCAAAGGGCTTGGAAATGTAATCGTAGGCGCCGAGCTTCATGGCCTGGACCGCGGTTTCGACCGAGCCGTGGCCGGTCATGACGGCGACTTCGATGCGGGGGTAGGCGCGCTTGACGTGCTCCAGGAATTCGAGCCCAGACATGCGCGGCATGACCATGTCAGTGAGCACCATGTGGACGGGCTGCTCTTCGAGCAATGCAAGAGCAGCGCCGCCGCTCTCGGCTTCGAGGCAGAAGAAGCCGAGCGACTCGCCGACGGTGATGCAGAGGCGGCGGATGGTCTGCTCGTCATCGACAATCAACAATCGGATGCGGAAGTCGTCCTTCGTCAAATTCTGAGTCATGAGGCGGCCCTGCCCATGGTCTGCTCGACCACGGCGATGAATTCATGGACGCGAAACGGCTTTTCCACGCAGGGCGCGCCGGTGCGGCGAAGCGTGGCAGCGGTTTCTTCGTTAGCGATGTCGCCGGTGATAAATACGAGCCGGGAGGCGAGTTCGGGGCGATGATCTGCGATCCAGGCATAGACCTGGGCGCCATCGACGCCTCCGGGGGTGCGCATGTCGGAGACGACACCGTGAAAATCGCCGTTGGCCAGCAGTCGCAGCGCTTCGGCGCCGGATTCGGTCGGAACGACGGCGTATCCGTGTCCCTCGAGAACGGCGCGTACTAAAGCCAAGACGGCCGGTTCATCTTCAATCACAAGCACGGGCGCACAAGCGGGTTTCGTTCCTGTCTGGGTCATTGTGGATGCACTCCTGCAACTGCTCCAAAGGATGCCGTCTCGGATGCTACCGGGAGACGGACGATAAAGGTCGCTCCTTCAGAGTTGAGGTTGTTGTGACACGCAATTTCGCCGCCATGTTCGCGGACGATACCATAGCAAATACTCAGGCCCAAACCAGTACCCTTGCCAACGTCTTTGGTGGTAAAGAAAGGATCGAAAATACGTTCGGGATCGGCGATACCGATGCCGTTATCGCGAAAAGAAATCTCGACGAATGAGCCGGCGGGGGCGCTCATGATCTCAATGCGGGCGGGCCGCGAGTTTTCGCGGACGGCGTCGTACGCGTTGTTCAGGATGTTGAGGAACACCTGCTGGAGCTGATGGGAATCTCCGATGACCTGGGGCAGGGATTCGTCGAGACGTTCGACCACCTGAATGCCGTGACTTATGAAGTCGTAAGAGCGCAAGTGCACGGTGCGTTGCAGGATGGAGTTGAGCTGAACGGGCTGGCGCTGTGGCGGCATCTGGCGGGCAAAGCTGAGCAGGTTTTGCACGATCTGCTTGGTGCGCTGCGCTTCCTGCAGAATCACCCGCAGATCGCGGCGGGCGCTTTCGGGGAGCTCGGGGTTTTCCATCAAGAGGTCGGTGAATCCGAGAATGGCGGTGAGGGGGTTGTTGACTTCGTGGGCGACGCCGGAGACCAACTGTCCGACGGCAGCCATTTTCTCGGCGTGCATGAGCTTGGAGCGCAGCAGGGCGGAGTCGGTGACGTCGGTCATGACTACTACGATGTTGCAGACCCGGCCGTCCTCGCCGTTGATGGGGCTCAGATTGACGGAGAACTGGCTGCTGGCGCCGTCGCCGCGAACCAGGGGCAGATCGAAGTTATCGACTTGTTGTCCGCGAGCCACGGCGGCCAGCGCTTCGCGGAGCGCGGCGCGGCGCGGCGCGGCGCACAGGTCGGGCAAGGGATGACCGACTATCTGGTTCTGCTGAAAGCCGAGACCGCTCCAGCGCCGGTTGGCATAACTGATGACGCCTTCGGTGTCGGTGACCAGAATCAGGCTCTGGGTATGGCTGAGGATTTTGCTGGAGAAATCGCGCTCTTTCTGCAGCTCCGTTTGCGAATGACGGAGGCCGGTAACATCGAGCATGAGGCCGCGGTACTGCAGGACTCTGCCGCCCGGATCGCGCACCGCGAAACAGTTGATGAAGACGTGGACGGGCGATCCATCCTTGCGCCGGAGGATTTCTTCCTGATTGCGCAGTCCGCCTTGGCGTTCGAACAGTTCCTCCATTTCTTCCCGCTGCTGCGGAGAAAAATAGACCTGGGTGGGAATGTCAAGCTGAATGACCTCTTCCCGGCTGCTATAGCCGAGGATGCGAACCAGCGCGTCGTTGACTTCGACGAAGCGGCCCTGGGGTGTGGAGAAGAAAATTCCTTCCTGGATGTTGTCGAACAGCTCGCGATAGCGGCGCTCGGCTTCGCGCCGGTCGGTGATGTCCTTGAGCACGTGCACGGTCTGCAACTGGGCGCTGCTCATCCCCATCGCGCCAACCCCGCGCGATGGGGGCCCCTGGCTGGCGGCATGAATGCGCGAGGTTGAAATCAGGTAAGTGCGTTCGAGGACGGGGTGCACGTATTCGCCGAGACCCTCGCCGGTGCGGCAGAAGGGACAGGAGTGGGGCGAAGATCCGGCGGAAAGGGCGTCGAGCGCCCGCATATTGACGCCGATCAACTGGTCGGGGGCGAGGCCGACGAAATCGGCCAGGGAACGATTGACGCGGAGAATATTGTGCTGTTCGTCGTGGACGACGATGAAGTCGCTGATGGCATCGAAGATTTCCAGCCAGTGGCGGTTGGTCTGCTGCATGCCTGTGAACAGGCAGGCATTCTCGAGAGCGATGCTGGCATGGCTGGCGATAGCGCGCAGCAACTGGTCATCTTCGACGGCGGGCGGGGCGCCGCGGTCGGCGAGACAAAGAACGCCGACGAGTTCTCCCGATGAACCGGCCAGACGGACCAGCGTGCAATCGCTCCATCCCAGACTGGAGGCGAGAGCGACTCCGAGCATATCGCTGGCCGGGGCGAAGGCGACATCGGTGGGGTATTTCGGCAGGGCGGCACTGAGCGCCTGACCGAAACGACGGATCAGCAGCTTATCTTCGACCTCCAAGGCGCCGCACATCAGGACGGTATCGAGCTCCGCTGTCTGGAAAAGGCTGAGGGCAACGGAGCGGCCTCCGAGCAGGGCCGACGCGCGCAGAGCGAAGTTGCGCATGAACTCGGGCAGATGCAGGACGGTGTTGAGCTCGAGCGCGATGGTGACCAGGGCCTCGGCGCGGCGGCGGTGCTCCTCGGCTTGGTGCAGGTTGCGGGTGAGTTCGAGAGCGATGGCAGCTTGCGCGGCCAGAGCGCGCGCGCGGCGGACATCTTCGTCGTTGATCGGCCCGGGCTCGATGCGGTCAAGCACGCCAAACATCCCGAGCACATCGCCGCTCGAACCGAGCAGGGGGACGGCGAGGAATTGGCGGACTCGGAAAACAGCCACGAAATCCAAATTTGCGCCCGGAGTTTTGGAGGCGTCTTCGGTGAAGAACACATTTTTTTGTTTCAGCGCGCGGGTCGCGACGCCATCGTAGAGCGGGATATCGAGAGGACGGGCCACTCCGTTCTCCACTCCCCAGCGAATGTGGAAGGCGGCCTCTTCGAGGAGCCCGATGAAGCAGCGCTGGAAGCCGAGGAAACTGGCGGCGCGGACCACCGAGGTCTGCATGAACTCGTCGAGTTTTCCGGCAGAACCGAGTTCGAAGGAAATCTCGAGGATTTCGTGCAGTTCGTGGGCTTGGGCACGGGCCATGCCGTACAACTCGGCATTGGCGATGGCGACCGCGCCAAAACCGGCCAGGGCGGAGACCAGGGTTCTGTCTTCCTGGGTAAACGGGTTGGCGAGACGGGGGTAGACGAGAATTGCACCGTGCGAGCGCGAGGTGCGGAAGGGCGCCGCGATGAGAACTCCGGGCGGCGAATCTTCTCCGAAATGAGAGGCGCCGTCGATGCTCACCGTAATGCGCTCGCCGGCGGCGACGGCGCGAGTGGCGATCTCGAGCGAAGAGCGGAGGTCGTTCTGCTGAAAACGCGAACGGATGGAGTGGGCGAGCCTGGGAGCCTCGGTCGACACCGCCTGCAACTGGAACAGTTTTTCCTGTTGGACGAAGACGAGCACGATGGGCGAATGCAGCAGCACGCGGAGTCGGTCGGCGATGCTCTCCATCACGGATGCGGTGTCGGGCAAGCCGTGCAGCGCGGTGGCGACCTCGACCAGAATGCCGGCGCGGCGGCGCTCTTCGCGGGAAAGCTGGTTCAAGCGGAGGGCTTCGAGGGCGGTCCCGAGCTGCGCCGCCAAGATCGTGACTTTGGCTACGGCGTCATCGTCAAAACCGGCATCGGACGCACTTTGCACGAACGCGATGGCTCCGACAATTTCTCCTGAAACCAGCAGAGGAGCGGCCATGGCGGCATGGGCGTGGCATTCGGCCAGCCACGGGTAACGGGCGACGTCGACGTGGTTGAGGAAGAAGGGACGACGCTTATGCACCGCCTCAATAGCAATGGATGGGGCGATGGATGGATCTGCGGCGTGCAGGCGGACGCCACGAAAGGACTCGGCATGGTCGCCGTCGGCTTCGGCTCCGACGAGTTCACCGTCGGAGGAACAACTCCAAAAATAAGCGCCGCTGGCGTGAAAGAAGGCGCGCGTGAGGGCGCAGAAAGACCGGATGATCTGGCTGGGATCGCTGCTCTGAAAAGCGGCCCGGGAAAGCTCCAGGAGAAGCTTCTGGAAAGCCTCGTCAGACTGAGACACGCCGCCGGGACCCGAATTACCGGTGTGGGATGTCAGTGGGCACCATCCGCTTAGCTAAGCGGTTGAAAACAATTGAATTACAGATAAACCTACGCTTGATTCTCAAATTGAGTCAAGGAAATATGAGGGGCAGTGCCGACTTGTGAAACGTCACCAAAGTGATACCGGCGTCTCATTCTGGAATCGGAGATCAGTTATCCAGAGGCGCTCTGGGGTTCGTACGCCCCGGCTACCAGTGGGCGATGGGGAGGAACTAAGGGCCGACTCTTCATCGCTTTGCAGAGATCACCAAAGTAATGCAAAGGAAGAACTTTTGGTATCCGCCGGTGTGGTCCATGCACGAATATAGGGCAAATACAACAGCAACAAGGGAGGTACCGTGTCTATTCAATCCCTGAATCGTCTGTTCGCAGTGGGTCTGCTGCTGATTAGCGGATGGGCGGCGACCAGCGTTCCCCTTGCACGGGGACAGGAAGAATTCAGTCGAAAAGCAAAGAGCAAGGTGGCGCCAGTGTATCCGGAGCTGGCGAGGCGCATGAACATCTCCGGCGTGGTGAAGGTCCTGGTAACGGTCTCTGCCAACGGGTCGGTCAAGGATGCAAAGCTGATTGGCGGGCATCCGGTGTTGGCGAACGCCGCTCTGGAAGCGGTCAAGAAGTGGCGTTTCGAGGTGGGTCCGCAAGAATCAACGGGGATTGTGGAATTCCGATTTGATCCAGCCCAGTAAAAAGGCGCGCAGGGCGCGAAGCGCTGGCTGAGGAAGGTTCGGTTATGAATATCGAAAAAAAGTTGTACTGGAGTTTCGGCGTCGTTCTGGGGACGGTTCTGTTGCTTCTGGTGATCAACCTGGTCGCGGTGGCACGCGAGCATGAGGCCAAGGCTGCGGCGCAGCGTTCGATCGAGATGGCCGAGGCCACCTCGTCGGTTCGCTTCCAGATGATGCAGGACCGGCTTCACCTGCAGAACTACCTGCTCAGCGGGGACACCCGGGACGTGGAGAAAATGAATGACGGCGAACACCAGTTGAGCGACGGCCTTCGCCGCACCCTGGAACTGGCGAATTCTCCCGAGCAGCGAAGCAATCTGGAAAAAGTGCAGGGGCTGGAGCAGTCCTGGGGCAACGAGTTCGCCAACCCGCTGGTGGACAAGCGCCGGGCCGTGGACGGCGGCAACGCGACGGTGGCGGAACTGCAGATTTTCTATTTGCAAAAGGATCCGAACGCCTGGGTGTCGCGTTCGAGCGACGTTCTGGACGATGTAGACCGGGAAAACCAAAAACAGTTGGACGAACGGCGCAACAACGATGAAAAGGCAGCGACATGGACGATTCTGGCTGCCGTGTTCAGTTCGCTGCTCGCTCTGGCTTTGGGCATAGTCATTGCCTACCGGACCGCTGCCGGGATCACGGGACCGCTGAGCCGGCTGATTCACGTAGCGGATCAGATCGGCCAGTCGGGGGATCTGGAGCACAATATAGATATTCACGGTACGGATGAGATCGGGCAACTGGCCAGGACTTTCGATTCCATGGTGAAGTACTTGAAGGAAATGGCCGCGGTTTCCGAAGCCATCGCCGGAGGCAACCTGGCGGTCGAAGTCCGTCCCCGCTCGGCCAACGACACTCTGGCGAACGCATTTACGCGGATGGTGGAAGGTCTGCGCGGGATGGTGCGCCACGTGCGCGACGCCGCCTCCCAGGTGGCCAGCGCCTCTGCACAGGTGGCGAGCGCTTCCGACGAGTCGGCCAGGAACAGCCTGCAGACTTCTTCGGCCATCGATGAAGTAACGAGCACGATGCACGAAATGAGCGTGAACGTGCAGAACATGGTGAAGAGCACGCAGACGCAAGCTTCGAGCGTCAGCGAAACCTCGGCCTCCATCGACCAGATGGTGACCTCGATCCAGCGGGTCGCGGATACGGCCAAGGTTCTGCTCGATATCTCGAACCGTTCGCGGGAAGAGGTGCACGGCGGCATCGGCACTATGGAAAAGACCACCGACGGCCTGAACCGGATCAACACGACGATCCGCTCTTCGGGCGAGATCATCGACTCGCTGGGCACGCGGGCGGACGACATCGGCAAGATCGTCGAAGTGATCGACGATCTGGCGGAGCAGACCAACCTGCTGGCGTTGAATGCCGCCATCGAAGCGGCCCGGGCGGGCGAGCACGGGCTGGGATTCGCGGTGGTGGCGGATGAAGTCCGGAAGCTGGCAGAGAAATCCGCGCAGTCCACCAAGGAGATTTCCGAGCTGATCGCGAGCATCCAGAAGGAAGCGCGCAAAGCGGTCGAGAACATGGAGAAGAGCACGACGATTGTGAACGAAGGACTGAATTTGGGACAGGAACTGAATGCCGCGCTGCGCAAGATTTCGAACGTGGTGACCGAGGTGTACAAGTTCGCGCAGGAAATCGGGGCAGCGACCAACGAACAATCGCATGGCTCGTCGCAGATTGCGCGCGCCACGACGCGGTTGAACGAGATCACGCACGAGATCAACTCGGCGGTGGAAGAACAGGCTTCCGGAGCGCAGGCGGTGGTGCAGGCCATGGAGCGCATGCGCGAACTGGTGCAGTCCAACACGTCGGGTTCGACCGAATTGGCCGCTTCCTCCGATCAGATGTCCAAGATGTCGCGGGGCCTGCTGGATTCGATGGACCGTTTTGCGCTGCGCTCGGACGAAAGATCGAACGACAGCGCGCCGGGGAAGGGGAACGCAGCCCGGACGGTGGCGGCAGGATCGCGTTGAGGGGATTCCAACCATGAGCCGGGAAATACATATTGTGGGCTTCCGGGTGGGCCGCGAGACCTACGGCGTACCCATCACCTCGCTGCATGAGATCGTCCGCGTGCCCGAGATTACCGTGGTGCCGGACGCGCCCGCCTATCTGGAAGGGGTGATCAACCTGCGCGGGAAGATTGTCTCGGTAGTGGATCTGCGGAAACGGTTCGGTAAACCGTCCGCCGGAATCGACCGGCGCAGCCGCATTCTGGTCGTGGAACACCGGGGCCGGCTCGCAGGGATGATTGTGGATTCGGCTTCGGAGGTCCTGAAAATATCCGAAAGCGACATCGAAGCCGCGCCCGCCATGATGCAGGAAGGCGGATTGGACTGCGTGACGGGCCTGGGCAAGTATCAGGGACGGCTGATCATTCTGCTGGATATCAGCAAAGTATTGGCGGGGCGTGAGCTGGGAAACGAAGTGTCGGCAGAGAAGCTGGCGGAGAAGCCGGCTGCGGCCGGTAGTGGCAAGGCGGGAACGGCGGGGACAGGGACGAAGAGCGCCTCGGCCGGAAAGTAGCCAGAAGAACCGAACCCACATGAACACGAGCGAAATACCCGCACTCACCGACGCGGAATTGAAACTGCTGCAGACGCTGGTCTACCAGGAGTGCGGCATGCACTTCGACGAGCGGCGCACCGCTTTCCTGCAGGACCGCCTGCAGCGCCGGTTGAAGGAGTGCCAGCTGGATTCGTTCTACAGCTACTATCGCCTGCTCATCAGCCAGCCGGGAAAACAAGAGTTGTCGCGCTTGCTCGAAAACCTCACGGTCAATGAGACCAGCTTCTTCCGCAACAAGGCGCAGCTCGAACTGTTTCAGCGGGAAGTGATGGAGGATACTCTGCGGCGCAAGCAGGAGCAGCGGGACTACAGCTTAAGAATCTGGAGCGCAGGCTGTTCCACGGGACAGGAACCCTACACGCTGGCGATGCTGGTGGCCGATGCGCTGGCGTACTACTATCTGCGCAATCCTCTGCCGTTTGAATCGCCGGTTCCGAAGCCTCTGGTACCCGCGCCCTGGCGGGTGGAGATCCTGGCCAGCGACATCAACTATTCGGTCCTGCGCGCGGCGCAGGACGCCTCCTACGGCGAGCACCAGATGGCGGGAGTCGATTATGGCTACCGCTTGCGCTACTTCGACAAAGTGGGCGACCGCTACGCGGTGAAGAAGAACGTCAAGGAACTAGTGCACTGCGACTTTCACAATCTGAAGACCGAATACCTGCCGCAGCGTAACGACATCATTTTCTGCCGCAACGTGATGATGTATTTCGACGAAGCCGAGCAGAAGCGGCTGGTGGAGAAGTTTTATCGGTGCTTGAATTCCCAGGGATACCTGTTTGTCGGCCATGCCGAGAGCCTGCTGGGGCTGACAGAGAAATTTCAGATGGTGCATAGCAACAGCGGCACGGCGTACCAGCGAGTCGAGGTGAAGATGTGACCCTTCCCCCCGAAGACCGGATGACCGAACTCCGCCAGTTGTTCTTCGAAACCGCGGGGGAACTGGTCCAGAAGCTGAACGACGAAGCGATGCGGCTGGAGAAATCGCCCGGCGATGCGGAGACGGCCCGCAGCCTGCGGCGGACGGTGCATACGCTGAAGGGGGACGCGGCCGCCTGCGGTTTCCGGGAACTCAGCGAA
>Ga0187856_1003730_pt1 | contig 10474 bp, 10 predicted proteins | sample June2016WEW_8_40_FD_132443 | JGI IMG/M metagenome (GOLD analysis project Ga0187856, IMG submission 132443) | Peatland microbial communities from SPRUCE experiment site at the Marcell Experimental Forest, Minnesota, USA - June2016WEW_8_40 | ecosystem: Environmental > Terrestrial > Soil > Wetlands...
ATCGCGGCGTTTGAGAAGGCGCACCCGGCCGGGATTGATACCAGGGCGTAACTAAGTCTTCCTGGGGAACGCTCTTCTCTGAACGCGCTTACCATGCAAAATTCGTGCAATGAGAATTCTCCCGGGTAGGGCGCGATAGTAGATCAGATAATTTCCCATTGGGAACTTCCGCACATCTCCGGGGGGCAAATCAGGCATGTTCACACCCGCGCGAGGGCTGGAAGCAATCGATACGAAGGTCTCATAAAATCTCCAGAGGAAGCCAGTTGCGGTCTCGACGCCGCCGCGCTCTGCGATGTAGTCCCAGATGCTGTCCAGATCGGCACTGGCTTCCGGGGAACTTACATAGCGCTTCACCCGCGCGCGGCTTTCCTTCTAGTCACGAGGCGCTTCTTGCCGCGGCGAACGACGTCGTCGAAATAGCGCTGAAGATCTTCTGGGGTATGAAGCTCGGTGAAACGTCCGCCTTCAATCGAACGAAGTCCTTGAAGGACCGCTTCCTGAACGTTGGTAGGATCCATAATGGCGTTCTGTTGGGTAACTATCTCGTCTTGCTCTAGCCGCCGAAGAGCTTCCCGCACAACCTCACTCGCATTGGAATACCTGCCGCTCTTCACCTTGTCCCGGATATACTTCGAGAAGTGAGGGGTGATGGAAACGTTGAGTTGACGGGTGTTGACGGCCATGTGTCAATTTATTATATTATGTGACACATCGAGTTTCTTTTTTTTTGGCATGCTTCCTCGCGTTCTTTGTTTTGCCGTCATCGCCTGCCCGCTCATGGCTCAACAATTTCATATCGATCACGTGACGGTCGCGGGCAAGAACGTCGACGCGATGATCAACACGCTGCGCGATGTTGCAGGGATCACGGCCCAGTACGGCGGGCCGCATTCCAATCACGCGACCGAAATGGCGCTGGCGAGTTTTCCGGATGGGTCCTATCTGGAACTGATCGCGATCCAACCCAAAGCCGATCCCGCCGCTTTGGCCGCGCATTATTGGCACAAGTTTATGGAGGCCGATGCTGGTCCGTGCGCCTGGGCCATTCGCCCTCCGGATTTTTCCGGGGAAGTCGAGAGACTACGTAAGGCAGGAGTGTCCGTGACAGACGCACGTAGGGCCGGCCGCAAAAGGCCGGACGGCGTCGATCTCGATTGGGAGACCGCCCAGGTGGGCCCGACGAATGGCGGATTCTTTCCGTTCATGATTCACGATTTCACGCCGCGAGATAATCGCGCTTATCCGAGCGGCAAGTCAAGCGTGACGGATTGGACAGGTGTAGTGATGGTAGTGATCGAAGTCCAAGACCTGGACGCAGCAATCGCGCGATATCGGAAAACGTACGGGCTGCCGGCGCCCCAACGCCAAGACGATGCCACCTTCGGCGCGAAACTGGCTTGGTTCCCGGGCACGCCGGTGGTTTTGGCCGCGCCGATCAATTCCAGCTCATGGTTGAGCGCCCGCTTGCAGCGTTACGGGGAAGTGCCTTGCGCCTTCATTTTTGGGGCGCAACATGGCGTCGCCGGCTACCAGGGATCCACGTGGTTCGGGCACTCGATAATTTGGGCCGATTCGGATCGGCTCGGCTGGCATCTCGGCTTTGCAGCAAGTAGTGGCTGAAAGTGCCACACTGGGAGCATGGCGCGGGGCTGGGAAAGCAAGTCAGTGGAATCCCAGATCGAGTCCGCGGAAGCACGAGAGGCCTTGGCCAAATTACCTAAGCTTACGCCCGAGGAAGCCGATCGCAAGGGTCAGCGGGAAAGCTTGCAGCTTTCGCGCACCCGCGTGCTCCATGACATCGAGACGTCGAAGAATCCGAAGTACCGCGCGACGCTCGAGGCTGCGCTCAAGCATCTGGACGATAAGATCGCACAGCTGTCACAGCCCTAAGCTGGCGTACACTCAAAAACTTCTAATTTCATCCCAACCTTTCTCAAGATGAACGCGTCTTAATATTGCGGTATGACAATTCATCGCCATATTCGGAGAGCGGTCTTAGCCTCGATCGCCGTATCGCTCCTCGTTGTGCAGCTAAACGCGGGCTGGGTACCGCAGCCTGCGCAGACGACGGCGGCAATTGTGCGGGCCCATCCAACGGCCGCCAGGCAAGCATCGAATCGGAGGCTGAACACCAAAAGGCTTACGACGTCACTGCCCGCCACCGCAGGGTATGCGCTGCATCCGGGCGTTGAGGGCGATCTTGTTCCACTCGGTGAGCCAGCCGTTCTGGTCCGTCAGGCCCGCGTTCATTCTGCCCGCGCCCCGCCGGTTTCCTAGGAACCTTCTTTCTTTGATGGTCTGACGACGCACGCATTGGTGCGCTAAATCTACTGCATTCATAAAGGATAAGAAATGTTTCGAACACTGAAGTTGTTTCCAAAGGATGGCGTTGTGCAACGCTCCATGAAAGTTCTTCTTCGCTGGGGCACCGGAGCGGTGATCGCCGCTCTCGGGTTCCAAACCATTTACACGCTGCTGCTCACGGAGTGGGAGTGACGAAAATGTCTGCGGTCGCGAGCGGATAGCCGGCGCGCTTACCGCCTAGAGGCCTGCTAACGCCGATGCCTAACGCACATAGGCTGGCAGGCCTTGCAACTCCGATTCCTCTATCTTGACCCAGCCGCCGTCAAAAGCCTCAACGCTGCTGCCTTCGAGGAACCAACTCTTGGGAGCATGGCCGCCCCATAGGGCCTGGCGGCGGGGATCGTGCAACTGCCAGCGGATGGGTTCGAAATCCGGATCGACGCTCAAATAATCGGAAGTGTAGAGCTCGATGCGGTGGCCGTCGGGATCGCGGAGATACAAGAAGTAAGCGTTGGTGATGCCGTGACGGCCGGGGCCGCGCTCAATGCGATCGGTTTCAAATGCGCCCGCCAGGATATCGCACAATTGCGAAATGCGCGCGCCATCGGGCAGCCAATAGGCGAAATGATGCAAACGCGGTCCAGCGCCGTTGGTGGTGGCCAGATCGTGCGCGTGACCTTTGCGCTGCATCCAGGTGGCCCAGATGCGGCCGCTATCGTCTTCGGTGGACTCGGTCAGCCGAAAATCCAGATGCTTCTGATACCACTCGGAGAGTTGCTTTACCTGAGGCGACAGGACATTGATGTGATCGATGCGCTGGATGCCGGGGCCGCAGTGCAAATGGAACTGCTGCAGCAACCAAGGATGTTTGATCGATTCGTAATAGAACGCAATCGGAAATCCGAAAGGATCTTGCATGCGCAGGATGCGCGGGCGATCGCGCTCGGTCTCCCAGCGGTGAGGAAGGCCTTCGGCCTTGGCGATGGCCGCGATCTCATCCAGCGCCGCTTCGGAACCGGCTTTGTAGGCCAGTTGCCTGACGCCGGGCTCCGGGCCGAGTTCCAGTTTCAGGCTCCACTCGCGATCTTCGACACCGCGCAGATAGAGCGCGCGATCGTCCTGGTGAACCACATTGAGGCCGAGGAGATCGACATAGAAATGGCGCGATGCAGTTAGATCGGCGACGGATAAAATAACGTGGCCAACACGAATTACGCGGGGAAATATCATGATTATCCTTTTCCAGTCACTTTTTTCCAAATCCTGGAATGGCGTGCGATCCAAGGGGCACGGCGATGTGTTTTAGCTCGGTATAAAACTCGAAGGAATGCTCGCCCCCTTCGCGATGCGTGCCGCTGAATTTCACACCGCCGAATGGCGTTGGAAGATGGCGCACGTTGTGGCTGTTGATCCAAGTCATGCCGGCTTCCAGCGCCAGCGCCATGCGATGAGCGCGGGCCACGTCGCCGGTCCAAACGTAGGAAGCGAGCCCGTATTTCACGTCGTTGGCTTGGGCCAAAGCTTCGGCTTCGTTTTTGAACGGAATGGCGGTGAGGACCGGTCCGAAGATTTCTTCCTGCGCGATGCGCATGTGGTTCTGGCCGGTGAACAGGGCGGGGGAGACGTAGTTGCCTTCCGAGCCCACCCGTTGGCCACCTACTAAGAGCTCGGCGCCTTCTTTTTTTCCGATGTCGATATAACCCAACACGCGGTCGCGATGTTCGGGATGGATGAGCGGCCCCACTTCAGTGTCGGGATCGAGCGGGCTGCCCACTTTGACGCGCGCGGCACGAGCGGCCAGGCGTCGCGTGAACTCATCGAAGATGGATTCTTCAATCAACGCACGTGAATTGGCGGTGCATCGCTCGCCGTTGAAGCTGTAGATCTGGAAGACGGTGGCATCGAGGGCGCGGTCCAGATCGGCATCGGCGAAAATAACGGCCGGCGATTTGCCGCCGAGCTCGAGTGAGAGACGCTTCAGTTGATCAGCCCCGGTTTTCATGACGATGGAGCCGGTGGTGGTCTCGCCAGTAAATGTGATCAGCGGTACCAGGGGATGAGCCACCAGCGGCGCGCCGGCTTCTTCACCAAAGCCTTGGACGACGTTGAACACGCCGGGCGGCAGATCGGCCTCTTCGAAAATTTGCGCGAGCTTCCACGCGGTGAGAGGCGACCACTCGGCCGGTTTCAGGATGACGGTGTTGCCTGTGGCGAGCGCTGGAGCAATGCGCCACGTGGAGAGCATCATCGGCGCGTTCCAAGGCGTGATGATGCCGCAGGGGCCGACGGGAACGCGCAGGCTGTAATTGAGCCACTCGCTGTCTACTGGATAGGTCCGGCCATCCATGGCCTTTTCAGCGTATTCAGCGTAGAAACTGAAGTTTTCAGCGGTGCGTGCGATCTGCGCGCGGACGATCTTGAGAGCTTGTCCGGCGTCCAGGCATTCAATGGTAGCCAGCTCGTCGCCGTGCTTTTCGATCAGGCTGGCGATCTTGAGCAGATACTTCTTGCGGTCTTTGGCCTTGCCGTGTCCCCATTTTTGGAACGCCGCGTGGGCCGCCTTAGCCGCGCGATCGATGTCTTCGGCGTGACCGCGCCAGGCGCGAGCCAGCACGCGATTGGTAGAAGGATCGAGAGTCTCGAAAGTTTCACCGCGCACGCCCTCGGTCCATTGGCCGTTGATGTAGTGCTCCACCGTAGTGGGAGCGAGCTTGGAACGAACCTGGTCGATAAACTCCGGGCTTATCCCGGCTGCTGGGGACGCGGTGGCCATGGTTCAGTTCTCAGTGGGGGATTTTTCCAGGTGATCGATCACGATGAAAGGGAGTGGCGCTTTGCGCGATTCCAGTTTTAAGCCCAATTGCTGAACGGAGACGAAAATGGTCGAGCCCGACGGTTCGGAGGCTTCCGCCAAGCCCTGGCCGCCATTGCCGCCAGGAGCTCCCGGCATCGTCAGGCCCACGGTCCTCGCGACGTTCTTAAGATCGTCCAACGAGAGGTCCAGAGCCACCTGGTAATTTCCCTTCAGCTCAGTCATGTCGACCACCGGCCGGCCCACAAAACTGGTTGCGGTTTCGGCTAGAGCCGCCATGGTCATCTTTGCGGCTTCCAAGTGCATCCTGCCATCGGCCATCGTCATATGCATCTGGCCCATGGGGCCGCCCTTGACGGTCACGCCGCCGCCCGCCTTATCACCGCTGATGCGAAGCTGGCTCGATCCCTGACCAATCACCATTTCGCCCTTTTTCGGCGCTTCGGGGACGTCCGGCGAAACTTCCGGGGCGGGCGGATCGGGCTCGGATTCCTTCAATTTCGGTCCGCCCTTCGCGACCACCAGCGCATAGATGGATTGATCCTTGGTCTCGCGATGGACTACCAGCTTGAACCGTTCCGCCAGCAGCGCCTGGAGCATTTGCGGAACCTGTTTTTCGATGGCTCCAGCGGGCATCGTCGCCTGGATGTTGAAGCGCTGGGCCTCCAGCGGGGTGCCGAGCGAGTCCGCGCCTGCGATCTGGTAATCCTTCACCTCATAAGCAGTGCGAATCAAATCCCTCAAAGAAAAAGCTCCGATATCGCAGATTGCGCCGTCCACTTTCATTCCGACGTGGACCCTTCCTTGCTGGATGGCGAGAGGGTCGAGCGGTCCAGTTGGTTTGATGGATGCGACTTCGAACGCCAGTGCGGGCGGCGGCGGGGGTGCCTGAGCGAACACGGCCGCGGCGGTTGCCAACGCAGCCAGGCTGCCTATTTGCAAACACATCATTCGCATGATCCTAGCCTACCGCTTTACTGCGTGTCGAGAAAGACTCGACCGCGGGGATGTTTTCTACGATACATCCAACCGCCCAAAAGAGAGATTTGATTCAAATTTGACGCCATGCGCCGAATAACTTGTTGCGCAAGAGTGATAACGTGAGGGCCCAGTGTCCACTCTCGAAAGGAGAACTGCAATGAAGCTTACATTGCTCGTGTCCGCGTTTGCGGCCGCGTTCCTGGCCTCCGCCGTTCCGTCATTCGGACAGGCTCCGGCTCCCATTATGCTCAATGTGGCCCATGTTCGGGTGAAACCGGAACATCTTCAAGATTTTCTGGACCTAGAAAGACAGGTCGCCGGACAGATCAAGAAAGGGGCGCCGACGGATCTTTTTCGAGTGGTGTACCGTGGCACGGTCGGCAACACCACGGATTTCGAAGTTTTGACGCCGCTCAGAAAGTTCGCTGACCGGGATGGTGAAAACCCGCTCAACAAGTACTCAACCGAGCAGGAACGCATTCTACGAGGCGCGCGGCTGGCGCAGTACGAGCAGAATGTGCAGGTGACCATCGACCGGACACTGCCCGACCTCGGCATCGCGCCGCAGGGGCAACTGGTCCCCCCAACTTTCACACACATAATTCGACTCCGGGTCCGTAGCGGCGGCAATGAAGAATTTGCCGCGTTGGTGAAGAACGATTTGGTCCCAGGGCTCAAGAAGGAAGACGTGAAGTTGCTGCTGGTGCGCCGAACCGTACTCGGCGGAGTGGGCGACTATTATTTCGCTGAGGGGATGGAGAAATGGGCGGAGATGGACAATCCCCAATCCCTCTCGAAAGCGATGGGCGCTGAAGCGTACAAGAAGATGGAAGACAAGCTGAATTCGCTGGTCACCCTGCGCGAGGACACCATTTGGCGTTACCAGCCGGATCTGAGCTACTATCCGGGTGCGACGACGACCAGCAGCAGGTAAACCGGCTCCCTAACGGTCGCGGTTCAGTAAGGCGAGTTGTTGATCGAGGCGCTTGGCGCGATCGTGGGCGAAGCGCTCGATACCTTTGAAGATCGATTCCTTGTCCAGGTGCGCTTCGGCGATCACCTCCGGCTCCAGGCCGCCGGTAAGCCACTGATTGTCCCAATCGGAGGTGAGCGAGTAAGCATCGGTGAGAGGGCCGGCATCGCGCAACGGCCACATGCGTCGTGTGCCGGTGCTCACCACCATGAGATCGTAACGAGCTTCCGGCGGCAGCACGGAGCTGCGGTATGCGTCCGGCTGGCGGTCGAATAATTCTTCGCTGATGGCGGCGATCACCTTCACGTTGATTCCGGCCTGTTCCAGGCGAGGCAGAATGCTCACTAGATTCACAGTAGAACTAGAGCCCTGCGTCACGATGTAGCCGTGCTTCGGCTTGCCGGGCGTGAAATCGCGAATGACGTAGAAGCCTTTGGCGGCGGCTTTCAGATCGGTGTCGGCGAACTTGGCGCGGTCAGCGACCGGGAAATCGGGCCGCGCCACTTCAATGGAAATGATTCCGACCTTGGGATCGCGCGCGGCGATTTCGGCTGCGGCAAAGTAGCCGGCCGCGACGTCGTTGTAATCCCAGAAATTCAGGTGAATGGTCTGACCGCGCGGGAAGAGCTTCCAAACCTGCGTGGCGAAGATGCCGAAGTGGGTGCGGCCATCGGCGGCGGTTTCCGGGCCCGAGTGTCCGGCGAGAATGTGCAGCACGCCCATGCGGAATTTGCTGTCCTGGTTCTGTTGGCTCCAGACGCGGGCCGGAGTGTACATCAATGGTGTGAATGCGCCATAGGTGCCGCTCAGCGCCCAGACGCCCGCGAACTTTTCGGGATCCACGCTGGCGCTTTGGCTCACCAGGCCGATGGCGGTAGAAACGTTGCCTGCTTCCTGGATGGCGGCTTTGATGCGGGTGCCGAGCGGATTGGTCTCCGGATCATAGTGGCCCCACAGACTGCCGTGCTCCACGTTGATGGATTCCGATAGATCGGCAGCCAGCGTGATGAAACGGCTGTCGGTGACGTAGTTCATCCACTTGATGATTTCCGAAATGCCCCGGCGCGTGCCCGCAATCTCGCCGGGCTTGCGGAACAGCGCGATCGAGACCTGCTTCTCAGCGCCCGAGATGCGGTTCTTTACACTGACCTTTTGCAGTTCCACCGGAAGATTCGCGACGCGCAGGCGATCGTCTTGGAAGGGGTCGTGCTTTACGTCAAAGTGGAGTTTGGCTTCGTCTTTCACCGTATCGCCGATGGCCACCAAGCGATCGGCCAGCCAATCGCCCAGGCCATTGCGTTCCAGCACCGACATCGCGACGTCGATATTGGCCTTGAACTGGATCAGGCGCTCGCGCGAATCGGTGACCGCTCCCTCGCGGATACCCACAAACTCGACGCCATACTGCTGCTCGAATGTTTTGGCGAGTTCGACGAAGTACTCGGAGTTCATTTTGAGCGCGTACGGATGGCTCTGATAGCCGATAACCTGATCGCACTGTCCGGCTATCTTTCCGTGCGATACGCACGGCCAATAACCCTTGACCGTCTTGCCGACGACCACCATGGGGCGGCGGTCTTTGGGATCCCAGTCCTCCATCGTTTTCAAAGCCGCGACAACCTGATCGTAATCGTTGCCGTCGTCGAGTGTGAAGACGTTCCAGCCGTAGGAGGTCCACTGATCTACCAGGCGATAGTGATCGTACTTGGAAGCGATGACGCCGCCGAGCAACGAATCGTCGATGCCCGCATTGTTATCGGAGAACATCACGCGCAGTCGCTTGCCAACCTGCAAGGCGAGGGCTTGTGTCTTTAACTCCTGGGCGTGGCCTTCGGTCATGGCGAATTCGCCTTCGAAGGCGATAATCTTCGGCCCGGCGATCGGCGCCCCGACCATATCCCAAAATGCGGCCTTGCCTGCGGCGGTGGCGATTCCGATGCCGGAAGGGCCTCCGTTCACGTCGTTGGTGAGGTCGGTGCTTTCGGCGTGACCGGCGAGCGCGCGGATACCGCGTACCTTGGCTTCAGCGAAAAGCGGATGATCGGCCAAACCATTATCTTGCAGAATGGTGGCCAGCGCGCCGGCCCCCCGGCGGAAACCCAGTGCGTCGATTCCGAGCATTGCGATGTGCGGATCAACGTAATAACGTTTGTCGCCGGTGGCTTTGAATTTGCGTGCCAGCGCTTCGCCCATGATCATCCACAACGCGTAGCAGGTGGGGATGCAGTGGCCGCCCGCTAGCATAAACTTGTCGCCGTAGGGATGCTTGGGACGCCGGTAATTGTAGCGCAGGCCGCCGAAATCGGGACCGGTGAGATGCACGGCAACGTTGTAGGGCGTGTAGGCCAAAGGTCCGCCGAAATGGCCAGTTTGCGCGTAGTTGCCAAGCAGGACCAGGGTCATGCAAGTCATGAAGCCGACGTCTTCCAAACGGTCGCGATCGTAGGCCAGGCTTAGCGGTTCAACGGGTGAGAGTAGAGTTTGTGCAGTTACGGCCAAGTGGATGCCTCCGGGTACGCTCAAGGCGTAAACCTCTAATAATGGCAGATTCCGGGGATTGGAAGGAAATGCGGCCGTTTACTCGTCGCGCAGTGCAGTCAGCGGATCCATATGTGCGGAGCGGCGCGCAGGAAGATAACAGGCCAGCAGGGCGACACCGGCCAGGAGCACCGGAGCACCAATGAGGAGCAGCGGGTCGTTAGTTCTCTGGGCGAAAAGCTGACTAAGCTGGAAGGTGAGGGACGAGAGCGCGCGCGAGATAAGAAATGCGCCTGCAAATCCGATCGCCGATCCAATGGCAACCATAACCGCGCCCTCCTTCATCACCAGCCGCAATACCTGGTAGCCGCGCGCGCCCAGCGCCATGCGAATGCCGATCTCTTTGCGCCGGCGAGCGACTGCATAGGCAGTTACGCCCGCCAATCCGATACAAGCCAGAATCAATCCAAAAACTCCGATGCCGCCATACAGGCCCTTGGCCAGGCGAACCACCGTATTGAACTGGTCCAGGCGTTCGTCCATGCTGCCGACATTGAAAAGCGTGAGACGCGAATCGAGAGACGCAATCGAACTGGTTACGTCCGCGATGGTGTTTGCTCCGCGGCCGCGGACGACGAGCGTAGCGCCCAGTGGAACCGGGTAGGAGCCCGGAAGGCGCGCCGCGAGAGGAACAAAGACGGTGGCTACCGGCTTCGCCATCATGAAGCCGGATTTGATGTCGCGAACTACGCCGACGACAGTATAACTGTACCGATCGTCGCGGAGGATGCGGCCCAGCGGACCGTCCTGGCCGAAAAAGTCGCGCGCGGCCGTTTCATTGAGAATGACCGGCAATGCGCCGGCGCTGTTTTGTTCCTCGAATTCGCCGAAGTCGCGGCCGCGCATCAAGGGCACGCCTAAGG
>Ga0187856_1003739_pt1 | contig 10448 bp, 8 predicted proteins | sample June2016WEW_8_40_FD_132443 | JGI IMG/M metagenome (GOLD analysis project Ga0187856, IMG submission 132443) | Peatland microbial communities from SPRUCE experiment site at the Marcell Experimental Forest, Minnesota, USA - June2016WEW_8_40 | ecosystem: Environmental > Terrestrial > Soil > Wetlands...
AACAGCACCGGCGTGTGCGTGTTGGCGACGAAGAGGCGATGGACGAAATCCTCCTCCTTCGTCTGCATGCCGGAGCGGCCCTTGCCGCCGCGCCGCTGCGCGCGATAGGTCGAGAGCGGCACGCGCTTGATGTAGCCGGCGTGCGAGACGGTGACGACCATGTCCTCGCGGGCGATCAGATCCTCGTCCTCGACGTCGCTTTCGGCGTCGAGGATTTGCGTGCGGCGCGGCGTCGCGTAGAGCCGCTTCACCTCGAGCATCTCGTCCTTGATGATGCCGAACAGTTTTTCGCGCGAGCCGAGGATTTCCAGATATTCGGCGATCTCCGCGCTTAGTTTGTGCAACGCGGCGGAAATTTCCTCGCGGCCAAGCGCGGTGAGGCGTTGCAGGCGCAGATCGAGAATGCCACGCGCCTGCGCTTCCGACAGGCGGCAGGTTCCGTCCTCGCCAAGCGCATGGCGCGGATCGGCGATCAGCGCGACCAGCGGCGCCATGTCCTTGGCCGGCCAGGCGCGCGCCATCAAGGCTTCGCGCGCGGCGGCGGCGTCGGGCGACGAGCGGATCAGATGAATCACCTCGTCGATATTGGCCACGGCGATGGCGAGGCCAACCTGCAAATGGGCGGTATCGCGCGCCTTGCCGAGCCGGAACTTGGTGCGTCGCGTGACAACGGTCTCGCGGAAATCGACGAAGGCGCGCAGCACGTCGCGCAGCGTCATCATCTCCGGACGCTTGCCGTTCAGCGCGATCATATTGACCGGGAAACTCGACTGCAGCGAAGTATGGCGCCACAGCTGATTAAGCACCACGTCGGCCACCGCGTCGCGCCGCAATTCGATGACGATGCGCATCCCGTCGCGGTCGGATTCGTCGCGCAGATCGGAGATGCCCTCGATTTTCTTTTCGCGCACCAGATCGGCGATGCGCTCGACCAGCGCCGCCTTGTTCACCTGATAGGGAATCTCGCTGATGATGATCGTTTCGCGATCCTTGCGCGTCGTCTCGATCCGCGCGCTGGCGCGCATGATGATCGAGCCGCGCCCGGTGGAATAGGCGTTGCGAATGCCGCCGCGCCCCAGAATCGTCGCGGCGGTCGGGAAGTCCGGCCCCGGCACGATCTCCATCAGCTCCGCGACGGTCATATCGGGGCGGTCGATCATCGCGATGGCGGCGTCGATCACCTCGCCGAGATTATGCGGTGGAATATTGGTGGCCATGCCGACGGCGATGCCGCCCGCGCCATTGACCAGAAGATTTGGAAAGCGCGCCGGAAGGACGGTCGGTTCGTGTTCCTTGTCGTCGTAATTGGGCTGGAAGTCGACCGTGCCTTCGTCGATGTCCTCGAGCAGCGCGAGCGCGGGCTTCGCGAGGCGCGACTCGGTGTAACGCATCGCGGCGGGCGGATCGTTGTCGACCGAACCGAAATTGCCCTGCCCGTCGATCAGCATCAGGCTCATCGAGAAGGGCTGCGCCATGCGCACCAGCGCGTCGTAAATCGCCGCGTCGCCGTGCGGGTGATATTTGCCCATCACGTCACCGACGATGCGCGCCGACTTCACATGCGCCTTGTCCGGCGTGTGGCCGTTCTCGTTCATCGAATAAAGGATGCGCCGGTGCACTGGCTTCAACCCGTCGCGCACGTCGGGAAGCGCGCGGCTCACGATCACGCTCATCGCGTAATCGAGATAGCTGCGCTTCATTTCGTCGGCGATGGACACCGGACGGATATCGGAACCCGAAGGACCAGGCCCGTCTTTTTCGTTTGTCTCTTCGGCCAAGGGAGGCGCCAATCTGAATCTATTGTTGAATCCTCCCTTTTCTATAGGTGATTCTCGATGCGCGCGCCAGCCTTTGCGGCGCAAGAAATACGCGTAAAAACAGTTGCTTATGAAATGAGAGGCGGCTTTCTCGGGAAAACCCGCTTCGCTTGTCCGGATATTGGGGTTTTTCTCGGCTTTTCGGGCGCCGCGCGCGCTCCCGGAAAGGGCGCGCGCGAGGGTCCGTCTTCGTTAGATGGAAACGGTCGTCAGCCGTTCGCCTCGCGCAAGGATTCGCGCGCGGAGATCGCGATGGACGCCGCCGCCTCGTCGCCCGGCTCGATCAGCGCGAAGGGCTCGAGCGTGGGCGCGGGCGTGGGTTCCGGCGCGGGCTCGGCCCGAGGCGCCGGCGCGGGGGCCGCGGCGGCAGGCCTTGGCGCGGCGCCCGGCAGCGGGCGAACGACTTCCAACTCGCTCCTCTTGACCGCGGCGGCGGTCGCGGCGCCGAAGGACGGGCGTCTTTCGAGGCGCGACAGATCGACTTGAACCGGAACCTCCGGCGCCTTCGTGCGCATCATCGACGCCAGTCTGGCCAAGGAAGTCGCGGGCGACTCCTCGCCTTGCGGCGCGGCGTTCGAAGCCGCCGCCGGCTCCGAGCCCTTTCGCGGGAACGGAAGCGACGGCAATTTCGCGCGCGCGGCGGCGAGCGCCGCGCCGACGCCGGTCTTTGGCCGCGCTTCTTCCAGTTTCGACCCGGCGGCGCCGGCAGAAGCGGCGACCAGCTGGGCGGGCTCGCCGCGCGACCCGAGCCTGGCTCGCGCCGCCTGAATGGCGCGCCGCCAGATCGGCTCGGCGGCGACTTCCGCCTCCGCCGGCTTTTTGTCGTCGGACTTGCGCTTGCGCGCCATCCAGCGGACGAAAGCGAAGACCGCGGCCACGCCGAACAGCAGCATTTTGCCGAACTTCAGCGCATAGACGACGACGAGCGCGATCAATCCCAGCTTTTGCGCGGGCGCGGGCGCGGCGGGCTGGGCGACCGTCACTTTTTTGAAGTTGGTGTCGCCAGTCATCAGCGCGATGAGACCGTAGGGAGCGGTTTTGACCGTGGCGAGGTCCGCGTCGTCGTATCCCTTGCCCTTGTCGTAGACGATGGTGTCGATGAGCGCGCCGGATTCGCCTCTAAAGCGCTGGTAATTCGTCTCCTGGCCAGCGACGACGATCTTGAGGGCACCCTGGTCGCCAAGCGCGAAGGAACTGCAATTGACGATCCGATCGTCCGCGCTCTTCGATCCGAGCACCGTCGCGCCGACGCAGGAGCTCAGGCGATGCTTGGCGTCGTAGCGCGGCGCCTCCATCCAGCCGGTGACCTCCAGTTGCGAGAGGCCCTGACGCGCGCGCGCCGGATTTTCGGCGGCGACCTTCGCTTTGTAAGTCCCCAGTACGGCCTCTGGGTCCATCGCCTTGGCGTCCTGATCGCTGATGTAGCCATCGTCGACGAGACTGACATAGGCCATCCAGTCCGGCCGGCTCGTCGCCGGCAACACGACGCCTTGCGTGGCGTTGTCCCAGTTCTTTCCGGCGCCGAGCAGTTTGCGCGCCTGCTCGCCATCGAGAAAGACGCGATTGGCCGGGAGCCACATCGTCGCGCGATCGGCGAGGCGCACCTCGACCAGTCCTCGCACGCCCTGCGCCAGCAGCGCTGAATAGGCCAGCGTCTCGTTGGTTGGAGGCTGCGCCGCGGTGACTTGCGCCACGGGAACCGCGGCGGGAGTCGGATTGGCGGGCTTGGCCGCCTGCGCGGCCACGACGACCGTTTGCGGCGCGGCGGTATTCAAATCCGGAGCCTTGGCCGCTTGCGCGGCGGGAGCCAGCGTCTCTTGCGCGATAGGCGTCGACGGCGCGGCGGCCACGACCACCGAAGGCGCGGCGGCCTCGCCAATCTTCAACTCCGGGAGCTTGGCCGCTTGCGCGGCGGGCGCGGCGCTTGGTTGCGCGACTGGCGTCGACGGCGCGGCCGAAGGCGTGGCGAAGGGCGCGGGCTGACGCGGCGCGGCGGCCTCGCCGATCGTCAAATCCGGAAGCTTGGCCGTCTGAATGGCGGTCGCCGGCGTTTGTCGCTCGATTGGCGTGGAGGGCGCCGGAACCGGCTCGACGCGCTTCGCCGACTGATCGGCCGTCGCGACCTTCGCCGGCATGACGGCTTCGTCGACTTTTAAATCCAGTGCGTTGGCGCCTTGCGCGGCGGGCGCGGCGCCGGAAACAGCGGGCTGCGTGGACGGATCGGCGGCCGCGACCTTCGTCGGCATCGCGGCTTCGCCGATCTTCAAATCCAGCCCCTTGATCCCTTGCGACGGCTCGTGTTGAGCGACCGACGCCGACGGCTGGGCGGCGGGCTTCGCCGCTTGCGCGACGGCCGCGGCGGCCGGCATGGCCGGTTCGCCGGTCCTCAGCTCCGGCTTCCCGTCCATCCGCGCGGTTTGAAGCGTCGCGGGCTCCGTCTTCGCCGCGTCCTTGGGCGCGGCGGAATCCTTGCTGGCTTCGACCACCGGCGCGGGCGTCGTTTCGCGCGCGACACCCGGCGCGGGCGCGGCCTTCGCCGCTACAGCGCCGGGAGCCGGGCGCAAGGGCGCCATTCGCACGATGATGTCATCGAACCCTTGCCGTGTCGGAGCCGACAGCACGGGGATGTCCGTCTCGTGATTTACGCGATGACCTTCGCGCGCCACGCCGGTTGGAGGAGCTAAGATGACGCCCGCCGCGACCGCCATGACGGCGCTGACGAAGAGGTGCGACAAACGCGGGCGGAAACACGACATCAAGCTACTCCGACACTATGAGCGTGCGATAGCTTGGGCCGCGGAAGCTGAAGAAAGATTTTAGAGGATACTATCCACTCGACCTTACGAAGCATCGAAGTAAACGAGATGCTAACGGACCGAGCGCCTATCCCATTCGCGCGGGGTCGGCCGGCGTCAGCGCGACGCTCTCGCCGCAGCCGCAGGCCGAAGTCTGATTGGGATTTTCGAATACGAAGGTCGAGGAGAATTGATCGGTCTTCACGTCCATGCGCGTCCCGAGCAAATACAGCACCGCCTTGGCGTCGATGATGACGCGCGCGCCCTCCTGCTCGACGACTTCGTCGCCGGGCGAGGGTTCGGCCAGATCCATTTTATAGGACATGCCGGCGCATCCGCCTTTTTCGACGCTGACGCGCAGGCCCGTGACGGGTGACGGCGCGACCCTGAGGAGCCCGCGCACGCGCTCGGCGGCCGCGTCGCTCAGGCTCAGCACGTTGGACGACAGGGCGAGGCTCATGGTTAATCTCCCGATATCGGCGCGTCGCGCGCCATTCACTCAATAATTCGCCCAGAGACCCGGCGTCGCCAACTCCACTAGATTGTGGTCGGGGTCGCGAAAGTAAAGGCTCTTGCCCCCGCGCGGCCAGTTCATCCGCGCCTCGATCGCAACACCCAGTCCGGCCAGCCGCGCCTCCCAGGCGCCGAGATCCTCCGCCGCGATGGCCAGCGCGAAATGCAGCCGCCCCAAGCCCTCGTGCGGCGGAATTTCGCCGCCCGGCAAATGCAGCGTCTCGGCCGTGGCCCCGCGCAGAAACGCCAGCAGCACGCTTCCCGGCCCGCAGTCGAAAGCCCACATTCGCGCGTCGCGCAACATAGGCGCCAGCCCGAGCGTCTCCTCGTAGAAGCGCCCGGCGCGCGCGAGATCGTCGACATAGATCGCCGTTTCGAGCACAGCGCCGATTTTTGGCGCCGGATCGGTCATCGCGCACTCCTCACCACATATCGAGCGAGATGCGGGCCTCGTCGGACATGCGGCTTTGGTCCCAGGGCGGGTTGAACACCATATGCACCTTCACGTCGGCGACTCCCGGCACCGCATTCACGGCGTTTTGCACCCACACCGGCATTTCGCCCGCCACGGGGCATCCCGGCGCGGTCAGCGTCATGTCGATGTCGACATAGCCGTCGTCGGAAATGTCGATGCGGTAGATCAGCCCGAGTTCGTAGATGTCGGCGGGGATTTCCGGGTCGTAGACCGTTTTCAACGCCTTGATGATGTCGGCGCTGAGCCGCTCCAGCGCCTCGGGATCGCAGCTCGGCGCGAGATTGATCATCGCCGCGTTGACCGCGCTCGCGGTCTTCTCCATGGTCTCCGCCTTGTTCAAGTCCGCCTCCTTTACGAGAATAAGGCCCGCGCCCGGATCAGCGCCTCGGCGAACCGGTCGATCTCGCCGCGTGTGTTGTAAAGCGCGAAAGAGGCGCGGCAGCTCGATGTCGCGCCGAAATGCGCCAGCAGGGGCATCGCGCAATGCGTGCCGGCGCGCACGGCGACGCCGGCGCGGTCGATCACGGTCGCGATGTCATGTGCATGGGCGACATCCATATTGAAGGCGAGAATAGGCCCTTTTTCGCGAGCCCGTCCATAGATGCGCACGCCCTCGATTTCCGCCAGCCGCTCATGCGCATAGGCGGTCAGATCGGCCTCGTGGGCGCGGATCGCCGCGCGGCCAAGGCTCTCCATGTACTCGAGCGCGGCGCCGAGCCCCACCGCCTGGGCGATCGGCGGCGTTCCCGCCTCGAACCGCTGCGGCGGCGTGTTGTAAGTGACGCTGTCGCGCGTGACAGTTTCGATCATCTCGCCGCCGCCGCAAAATGGCGGCAGGTTTTCGAGCCATTTGCTCTTGCCGTAAAGGGCGCCGATCCCCGTCGGCCCGTAGAGCTTATGGCCGGTCACGACGTAAAAATCGCAATCGAGCGCTTGCACGTCGACGTCGAGATGCACCGCGCCCTGCGAACCGTCGACCAGCACGGGAACGCCATGCGCATGGGCGATGCGCGCCACTTCCTTGATCGGAGTCGGCGCCGCGACGACATTCGACATATGCGTCAGCGCGACGATCTTGGTGCGCTTGGTGATGAGTTTTTCGAAGGCGTCGAGCGAAAAATTGCCGTCGTCGTCGACCTCGATCCATTTCAACACGGCGCCCTTGCGCTCGCGCAGGAAATGCCAGGGCACGATGTTGGAGTGATGCTCCATCAGCGACAAAATGATCTCGTCGCCCTCGCCAATGTGCGCGAGGCCGTAAGAGGCGGCGACGAGGTTGATAGCCTCCGTCGCCGAGCGCGTGAAGACGATTTCGTCGACGGAGCCCGCGTTGAGGAAGCGCCGCAGGCTTTCGCGCGCGCCCTCGAAGCCCTCGGTCGCGGCGTTGGCGAGGTAATGCAATCCGCGATGCACATTGGCGTATTCGTGCTCGTAGAAATGCGTCAGCCGCTCGATCACCTGCCGCGGCTTTTGCGCCGAGGCGGCGTTGTCGAGATAAACGAGTTCCTTGCCGTAGGGGCGCTCGGCGAGGATCGGAAAATCGCGGCGGATCGCCTCCACGTCGAAGACAGGCGCCGCTCTCGAGGCTTCGAACGGTTGATTCATCACAAAGCCTCCCGCATCCGCAGCCACGCAGCGACGCGCGCCGCCAGCGCATCCCGCGTCGCTTCGTCCTTGACGCGCTCCAGCGCCTCATTGGCGAAGCCTTCGATCAGCAGCGCCTCGGCCCGCGGCTTTGGCACGCCGCGCGCTTCGAGATAGAATAATTGGTCGGCGTCGAGCCGCCCGCAAGTCGCGCCATGGCCGCAGACCACGTCGTCGGCGAAGATCTCCAGTTCCGGCTTGTTGTTCATGCTGGCGCCGTCCGCTAGCAACAGCGCTTTCGATTGCATCGCGCCGTCGGTCTTTTGCGCGAGCGGCGCCACGCTGACCTTGCCTTGAAACACGCCCGTCGCGGACTCGTCGACGATGTAACGGAAAAATTCGCGGCTCTTGCCGCCAGGGCTCTCGTGCCTGATGACCAGCGTGGTGTCGGCGTGATCGCGCCCGCGCAGCAGGCTCGCGCCGTTGAACGACACATCGGCGTTCGCGCCGCTAAGCGTCGCGAATATCTGCCGCCGCAAAAGGCCGCCGCCCTCGACGAGGCAGAAGGAATTCAGCGCGCTGTTTTCTCCCAGCGTCGCCAGCAGCGAGACGACGCGCACGGCGTCCTCGCTCTGCGGCGCGATCGTCGCGACATGATCGAGCTTCGCGCCATCGCCGAGCACCACGACCAGCGCGTGATTCTCCTGCGCGCCGGAGCGCTCCAGCGGCGTGAAGCTCTCCAGCAGCGTGGCGCGGGCGCCGGCGCCCAAAATCACCAGCGAGCGCGTAAAGACCGAGCGCGCGGCGCCGCCGGAGATGAAATTCGCGAATTCCAGCGGCCGCTCCAGCACGCAGCCGGGCGAAACGCGCAGCACCGCGCCGTCCTGCATCAAGGCGGCGTTGAGCGCGAGCGTCGGGTCTTCGGCGTCGCCGGCCAGAGCGGCGAGAATTTCCGCTTCGCCGCGCGCCAGCGCCTCGCGCAAGGAAAGCACGCTAACGCCATAGGGCAAGGCCGAGACGTCGGAGAGATCGGGACGAAAAGCCCCGTCGAGCACGACGAATCGGCAGGACTCCCGCTCGCGCTCCAACGCCGGCGTCGCGGGCCCCGGGACGCGCAAGGGCGCGACGGCCCGCAGCGCCGCGCGCAGATCGGTGTAGTGCCACGCCTCGACGCGCCGGTTCGGCAGTCCTTCGCGCGAAAAGGCGTCCCAGGCGCTTTGGCGCAGCGAGCGAGCGCCGGCGTTCTTCATCGCGTCAAACGCGGTTTTTAGGTCGGCGGTAGCCGATGTCGCTGTGTCGCTCATGATCACGCCGCTTCGCCGATGTAATCCTTATAGCCGCTCGACTCGAGTTCGAGCGCCAGCTCTGGCCCGCCGCTGCGCAGGATGCGGCCCTTGGCCATCACATGCACGGTGTCGGGTTTTATATAATCCAGCAACCGCTGGTAATGGGTGATGACGAGGAAGCCGCGATTCTTCGCGCGCAGCGCGTTGACGCCTTCCGAAACAACGCGCAGCGCGTCGATGTCGAGGCCGGAATCCGTCTCGTCCAATATGCACAAAAGCGGCTCCAGCAGCGCCATCTGCAAGATCTCCATGCGCTTCTTTTCGCCGCCAGAAAAACCGCAGTTGAGCGGACGCCGCAACATGTCCTTGACGACGCCGAGCCGCGCGGCCGCCTCGTTGACGCGCTTCATGAAGTCGGGCGTCTGCAACTCGTCCTCTCCACGCGCGCGCCGCTGCGAGTTGAGCGCGGCCTTCAGAAACGTCATCGTCGCGACGCCGGGAATTTCGACCGGATATTGAAAGGCGAGAAACACGCCCTTGGCGGCGCGCTCATGCGGCGCGAGGCCCAAAATATTCTCGCCGTTCAGCAGCACTTCGCCCTGCGTGACATCGTAGCCCTCGCGTCCGGAGACGACATAGGACAGCGTTGATTTGCCGGTGCCGTTCGGCCCCATGATCGCCGCGACCTCGCCGTCGTGAACGGTGAGCGTGAGGCCATCGAGAATCTTGCGGTCGCCGATGGAGACGTGGAGGTTTTTGATTTCAAGCATGGTCGTGTCCATTCTGAATCGATGATCGAATTGCAGGTCTGTTCAGCTCCATCGCCGCGACTCAACTCTGATGTCCTCGATCAACTCGAACCGCCCCGATCCGGCGTCGATTTCTTCTCGCCAAAGCCCGCGCCATTCCTCGATCTCCGTCTCCTCGGCCCGGCGGCGCGCGCGCCACTCCGCGACCGCGCCGACAACCACGTCCTTCTCGGAACCATATTCGCCGCGCGCCACCGCGCCCGCGATTTCCGCCGCGAGATCGTCCGGCAATGAGAGTTGCAAAGTGCGCCCGCTCATCCGACGCTCCCCTCAAGGCTGATCGAGATCAGCTTCTGCGCCTCGACCGCGAACTCCATCGGCAGCTGCTGCAGCACGTCGCGCACGAAGCCGTTGACGATCAGCGCCGTCGCCTCCTCCGCCGAAAGCCCGCGCTGCATGGCGTAGAACAACTGATCCTGCGAGATTTTCGAGGTCGTCGCCTCGTGCTCGAATTGCGCGCTGGGATTCTTGCTCTCGATATAGGGCACGGTATGGGCGCCGCAGCGGTCGCCGATCAGCAGGCTGTCGCAATTGGTGAAATTGCGCGCGCCCTCGGCCTTGCGATGCGCCGAGACGAGCCCGCGATAGGTGTTTTGCGAGCGCCCCGCCGATATGCCCTTGGAGATGATGCGGCTCTTGGTGTTCTTGCCGAGATGGATCATCTTGGTGCCGCTATCGACCTGCTGGCGCCCGTTCGACACGGCGATCGAATAGAACTCGCCCTGCGAATTGTCGCCGCGCAGAATGCAGGATGGATATTTCCAGGTGATCGCCGATCCCGTCTCGACCTGCGTCCAGCTGATGTGCGAATTGCGCCCCCGGCAATCGCCGCGCTTGGTCACGAAATTGTAAATGCCGCCGCGGCCCTCGCTGTCGCCGGGATACCAGTTCTGCACGGTGGAATATTTGATCTCGGCGTCGTCGAGCGCGACCAGCTCCACGACAGCCGCGTGCAGCTGGTTCTCGTCGCGCTTGGGCGCCGTGCAGCCTTCGAGATAGCTGACGTATGAGCCGGCGTCGGCGATGATCAGCGTGCGCTCGAACTGTCCGGTGTTCTTCTCGTTGATACGGAAGTATGTGGACAGCTCCATCGGGCAGCGCACGCCCGGCGGCACGTAAACGAAGGAGCCGTCGGAAAACACCGCCGAGTTCAGCGTCGCGAAGAAATT
>Ga0187856_1003743_pt1 | contig 10441 bp, 8 predicted proteins | sample June2016WEW_8_40_FD_132443 | JGI IMG/M metagenome (GOLD analysis project Ga0187856, IMG submission 132443) | Peatland microbial communities from SPRUCE experiment site at the Marcell Experimental Forest, Minnesota, USA - June2016WEW_8_40 | ecosystem: Environmental > Terrestrial > Soil > Wetlands...
GCACACGACCTTGCCGACACGGCCGTAGCCGACGACGATCGCATGCTTGCCCCCGCCGGCCGGCCGGGCGGTCAGCTCGGCGGCCACGACGCCGCTCGGCCTGAGCCGCGAGGCGAGGCGCCGGGCGATGAAGGAGAGCAGCGGCGTCAGCGCCATCGTGACCGAGGTGACGGCGAGCGCGAAACTCGCGAGGCGCGCGTCGATCAGTCCCGCGCCCGCCGCCACGCCGATGCCGACGAAGGCGAATTCTCCCCCCGGACCGAGCAGCAGGCCGGTCTCGACGGCGACCGGCCATGCGAGACGGAAAAGCCTGCCAAGGCCGATCAGAAGCAGCGACTTGGCGGCGATCAGGCTGCAGACGCCGGCGACGAGCCAGAGCGGCTCGCGCAACAGCTCGCGAAAATCGATCTCCATGCCGACGGTGAAGAAAAAAATGCCGAGCAACAAGGACTTGAACGGCTCGACGGTCGCTTCGATCGCCTTGCGGTATTCGGTCTCCGCGAGCAGCAGGCCGGCGACGAAGGCACCGAGCGCCATGAAGAGGCCCGCCTGGTTGGCAATCACGCCTGCGGCAACGATCACGAACAGGACGGCGGCGATGAAAAGGTCCCTGGAACGCGTCGTCGCGACCAGCCGAAACAGCGGACGCATCAGCACGCGGCCGAAGACGACGATGACGGCGACGGCGATCGCGGCCTGCAGCAGCGCGGTGGCGAGGCTCGTGAGCACCGAGCCGCCGGGACCTGCCGCAAGGATGGAGACGAACATCAGGATCGGTATGACGGCGAGGTCCTGCGCGAGCAGGACGGAAAAGCTCGTTCGCCCGACGCTGGTGGTCAGACGCTCCTGCTTCGACAAAAGCTCGAGCACGATCGCCGTCGAGGAGAGCGAAAGGCTGGCGCCGAGAATAATCGCGTCGGCGTGCTTTTCGCCCGCCATCGCCGCGACGCCGGCGATCAATGCGGTGGTGAGCAGCACCTGCAGCCCGCCAAGGCCGAAGACCAACCGCCGCATCGTCAAGAGGCGATGGAAGGACAGTTCGAGACCGATCAGGAACAAGAGGAAGACGACGCCGAGCTCGGCGATTCCCTCGACGTTCTTGGCATCGCCGACCGTGAACCAGTAAAGCAGCGGAAACGAATGGATGAATGAGCCGAGCCCGAGCGGCCCGAGAATGGCGCCGGCGCCGAGGTAACCGAGGATGGGGCTGAAGCCCAAGCGGCTGAGGATCGGCACCACGATGCCCGCCGTGCCGAGCACAACGAGCGCATCGCTGTAAGCGGCGATATTGATCGTCGAGCCCACAAATCCCTCCTGCGCCGGCGCGAGCGCGCCTATTGTCGTCTTTCTGTCGAAGGCCAGCAACTTGGACTGGCAACAATATCGCTAGTACCTCTGCACAGAGGATTTGACTCTTTGATTTGGCCTGACGGCGACCATAGGCGTTCTCTGCCAACGGGGCTCAACCAGTCAAAATCACTGTGCAGAGGTACTAGTACCTCTGCACAGAGGATTTGACTCTTTGATTTGGCCTGATGGCGACCATAGGCCTTCTCTGCCAAGGGGGCTCAACCAGTCATAATCACTGTGCAGAGGTACTAGGACTGGACGGAATGGCGATAGGACTGGACGGAGGCGTGAAATCAATTTTCAACCTGTTGTTCCGCGACGACACCGGTCCAGCTATGGCTCCGATATGGCGGGCCCGCGAGCTCAGAATCAGGACGTCGCCCAAGTTCTGTTGCGTCATCAAATTTGCAAACCGATTGACAAACAGGCAAGCTCGCTTCAAATAGCAGTAAATAACAGTCTCGCCCAAATCGCTGAGGCTGCACAACCTGCAACTGCAGCGACGGCCTGGGCGACTTCTCATCACTCGGGACCATTGCAAACTGCGAGGAATGCGATTTGACACGGTATCGACATACGGGAAAGCGGCCATCTCCTCGGTCTACTGCATCCATACGTCTGAGATTGTTGCCGCTTGTCGTCACGCTCATAGTTTCAGCCGGCTGCCTACTGGTGCCGCGAGGCGCGCGAGCAGAATGGCCGGACCGCGTGGTTCGTCTCATCGTTCCTTTCGGGGCAGGAAGCAGCTCAGATACGATCGCCCGGGTGGTCGCAAGCAAGATGAGCGACCAACTCGGACGTCAGGTGATCGTCGAAAATCGGGTCGGCGGCAGCACGATTATCGGAACCGAAGCGATCGCCAGGGCGGTTCCGGACGGTTATACGATCGGGCTTGCCAATACGAGCACGCATGCCACCACCGTGGCGCTCACGGCCAAACTTCCTTTCAGCCCAACGAAGGACTTTTCCCCCATTGCCATGATCGGCAGTTCGCCGTTGTTGCTGCTCGGATCCCCCGAAAAACCTTTTAAAACCTTGCCGGAATTCATACGCTTGGCAAAGGCGCAGCCGGGCGCACTGACCTACGCGTCGGCGGGTACGGGCACCTTGACTCATCTCGCCGGGGAGCTTGTGAAATGGAAAACCGGCATCGACGTCATCCATGTGCCCTATCACGGCACCGAACAGTCGCTGATCGATCTGATGGCAGGACGCATTGACATGGTGGTGGGCACGATCGCGCCGTCATTGGCGCAAATTCGCCAAGGCAAGCTGCTCGCCTTTGCCATGATGAGCGACAAGCGAAACCCGACTCTCCCCGAGGTTCCGACCATAGGCGAGGCCGGGGCGCTTGGTTGCGAGGCCGCTCTTTGGACGGCGTTGGTCGCACCCGCCGGGGTCCCGCCAGCCATCATTGCGCGCCTCAATCAATCTGTTGCCGCAGCCGTCAACAGCCCGGAAGTGCAGAATGCCCTTAATATACAGGGCATAACACCCGAGTTGGGGTCTCCCGAAGACGTGGCGGCACGGATCCGAACCGACGTCGAAAAATGGAAAGCAGTTGCCGACGCTGCCAAGATAAGCGGAACCGAGTAAGTCCTGACTTCGACGCCGCTATGGACGGCACCGAAAGCGGCGCATGGCGCCACTTTCGCCGGCTTTTGTACCCTTTTAGGCGGCAGTTCCCGTCGCGGCCAAACGCAACGGAGTGGCCCTGAAGGAAGCGAGCTGCTGTTGAACCGGCGGATCTTCGTAGAGCGTCGTACGTTGTCGGGGCAATCGGCCTATGGAGCGGATCAAAGCTTCCATTTCGGCTGGCTGCATTTCTTCGCCGTGCGTTGCTCCGGCCGCCCGGGTGATGCTTTCGTTCATCAGGGTGCCGCCGATGTCGTTTGCACCCGCACGAAGGCACCATTTCACGCCTTCCGTCCCCATCTTTACCCACGACGTCTGGATATTCGTAATATGCGGATACAGAGCCAATCGCGCGACCGCGTGCATCAACACCGCCTCACGGAACGTGGGGCCCCTGCGCGAGCCACCGTGCAGATATATCGGCGATTCCATTGCAACGAATGGGAGCGGGACGAATTCCGTGATGCCGCCGGTCAGCGCTTGAAGACGCCGCAGGTGCAATAAATGACGAGCCCAGTGTTCCGGCCCATCGACATGGCCATACATGACTGTGGACGTGGTGCGCAAACCGACCGAATGGGCTGTTTCGACGACCTCCAACCATTGCCGTGTCTTCAGTTTGTCGGGGCAAATAACCGCCCTGATATCGTCATGCAGGATCTCGGCGGCGGTTCCGGGAAGAGTGCCGAGACCGGCGTCCTTGAGTTGCGCAAGAAACGTCGCTACCGACACATGCAGCGTGGCGGCACCCTGCGATATCTCCAGCGGGGAAAACGCATGAATGTGAAGCCCAGGCGCAACATCCTTGATGGCGCGACAGATGGCCAAGTAAGTCGCGCCCGTATAATCCGGATGAATTCCTCCTTGCAAACAAACCTCGGTTGCTCCGCGCTCCCACGCCTCCTTGCTGCGACGCTGCACCTCGTCCAGACTCAAGTCATAGGGCCTTCCGCGCAGATTGGCGGCAAGCTTTCCCTTTGAAAAAGCGCAGAACCTGCATCGGAAATAACAGATATTGGTGTAGTTGATATTTCGATTCACGACGTAGGTTACGCGATCTCCGCAAGTACTGGCGCGCAATTCGTCAGCCGCCTCGCAAACACGGTAAAATTCCTTTCCGCGAGCGGAAAACAGCCTCGCGACATGATCATCGGACAACGTCTCGCCGGCGACCGCGCGATCGAGGATGCCCTGCAATTCATCGCGTCGGGCCTCGCGCGGTGAAGTGCTTGGAGGCCGGGCGACCGGAACCGGTTGGACCGAGCCTGGGGTCCATTCGTCTGCACGGGAATACCCTTCGGAGTCGCTCGCTCGGAGCACAGCGGTACGCAGCGACGCGTCGAGCCAGCGAAGAGGTTCCGCAGCATACTCTGGATAGACGGCCAGCCGCTCGACGAGGACCTTGCCCGCCTCCGCGGTCCGTTGTTGCAAATTCTCGATAGCCGGCCACGGCGCCTCCGGATTTACATGATCGATGGTGACAGGAGATATTCCGCCCCAATCATTAATCCCCGCGGCGATCAGGTCGGCCAGCGGGCCGCCGCTCAGGTTGGGAGGCGCCTGTATGTTCATCGCCGGACCGAACAAGATCCGCGCAACCGCGATCGTCCATAGGTGATCGGCGAAATCCGGCTCGGGCGCAGTCGCCATGCGTGTATTCGGCTTGGCGCGGAAATTCTGGACAATGATTTCTTGAACATGCCCGTGGCGCCGATGAAGATCGCGCAAGACAAGCAACGATTCGACGCGCTCACGACGCGTTTCACCGATACCGATGAGAATCCCCGAGGTAAAGGGCACTGCTGCTTCTCCAGCCGCAGCGATAGTCGCAAGCCGAACCGACGGCAATTTGTCCGGCGAACCGAAATGCGGGCCTCCCTCGCATGTCAACCGATGCGCAACGCTCTCCAGCATGATCCCCTGCGAAACCGACACCGCGCGGAGGCGCTGAATATCTTGCAAACTCATCACGCCGGGGTTGAGGTGGGGCAGCAATCCGGTTTCTTTGAAAACCAAAGCTGCCATCGCCGCCAGGTAGTCGAGCGTGCTCGCATATCCGAGCTTCGCAAGTGCATCGCGCGCCGCCTGATAGCGCAGCTCCGGTTTGTCGCCCAGCGTGAACAGGGCTTCGCGACAGCCTGCCTGCGCCCCGGCGCGCGCGATAGCCAACACCTGCTCGGCCGACATATAGGCCTCGTCCGTCATACGCGGCGGCTGTGCGAATGTGCAGTAATGACAAGAATCGCGGCAAAGCCTGGTCAGCGGAACGAATACTTTCCTGGAATATGTAATCACCGTGCCGTGGCCGCGGTCGCGTGTTTCCGCCGCCGCACGCATCAAGACGGCAAGGTCGTCAAGATCGGCCAGCGCAAGCGCCTGCGCGTCGGTCGGCTCCTTTCCGTTCCGCAGGCAATCGAAAAGTTCGCGCGATGTCGTCATCATCGATCATTCCCTTGAACATTTGCATTTGCGATGCGTCCCCAATCCGCAAAGTTGTTCCGCTCCAAAAACGCTTGGGTACGCGTCGGAGATCCCATGCCGGCAAAAGCTTTCAGGTCATCGGGATTATCAATGTCATGACCAATGCCCGGCAACCGTATGACTAATGGATCGATGCCGCAACGCCGGGCGGTTTGCAGATGAGGAAAAAAGCTGTCCGCTCCAAACGCCAAAGGCACCGCGGTCGGAGGCGAGACAACGACCGTATTCGATCCGAAATCATCGCGCGAAGGAACGATCGTAAAGGAAGGCGCCGGACGATGCATGGAAAGGATCAAGGAAATCTCGTCGGCAGTCACCAATGGAATATCGCCGGGCAATTGCATCATGCCTCCGGCGCCTTCCGCAGCAAGCGATCGTGCCGCTGCCGCGACCGCAGCGGTGTGACCGCCACGCGCATCTGCCGTCAGAATTCTCGCACCATAGCGTTGCGCCAGGCCGATCGCTCGCATGTCGAGAGTTACTACCGCGAGGCCCGCCAGCTTGCGCACCTGCGACACGGCGGTGAGCACGTCTTCGAGCATGACGAGCGCGAGCTCGGGACGCAAGTGCGCGGGAACTCCTGCCGAAAGTCGCCGCTTGGCGCCCGTCGTCTCTTTCACGGGAATGACCGCCCAGATATCGGATTTGCTTTTTCCCAATTCCGCTATCCTCGCACGCCTTTTGCGGTAGCCGTATTGGCCAGTCGGTCGGCGAACTCGAGCGCCGCACTGGCCAAGCGCTCGCGGTCCGACAGACTGCGCATCAAACCGGGTTGAATGGCGACCGGAAGTTCGAGCTTGGCTGCCGCCTGAGCATCAGCGGTATCGATGACAAGCCCGTCAATCAGATCACGGTAATGAGCCGCGACAGTCGACACATCGACGGTGTGCCCCAGTTCCTCCATCATCTTGGCCGTGGGGCCCTTGACGGCCCGTCCTGCGATGATCGGGGAGACCGCAATCACGGGAGCGGCGCAAGACTCGAGCGCGGCTCGAAATTCCGGCAGCGCAAGCATCGGATCGATGCTGATATATGGATTGGAAGGGCAAATGATTATTGCGCGCAAGCCGGGACTTCTTATCGTCGCAAGAATTTCCGGATGTGGGCGAGCCTGCGCAGCTCCGTCAAAGAAGAAACCGGTGACTTCAGGGACGCACTGCGCTTCGACGAAATAGCGCTGAAAGTCCATGGCGCCGTTTCGCGTCATCACGCGCGTGCGCACGGGATCGTCCGACATCGGCAGGATGCGGCTGGAAATGCCCAGCGATTTGGCAATTTCGCAAGTTATCTGCGAAAGCTTTTCGCCGGATCTCAGGCGACGCGTGCGTTCAACATGAACGGCAAGATCGCGGTCGCCGAGCTTGAACCAGGTCTCGCCGCCCAAGGCGCCGAGCGCCTCCATAAAGGACCAGGTCTCGTCGCGACGTCCCCAGCCGGTTTGTCGATTTTGCAGTCCGGCAAGCGCATAGGTCAGCGTATCGATGTCCGGCGAAATATGCAGCCCCAAGTGCTCGAAGTCATCGCCGGTATTGACCGCGACAATCAGATCGCCGGGGGGGAGAACGCGCGCCAAGCCCAGCGCAAGCTTGGCGCCCCCTACGCCGCCTGAAAGCGCGAGGACCGGCCGCCTGTCACTGGCTTGCACGCGAGTCATGGCGCCGCACCGATCTATCGGAACAAGTCTTCGGAAGCGGGCCGGATCAAGGCGCTTGCCGGAATCTTCCGTTCAGCTGCCGCGAGGCCGGAGACGAGCACTACCGGGTGGGATTCGTCGGCTTGCCCCATCAGCAGCGAAGCAGCCGATGCGACTTCGTCCGCCAACGCAGTTTCACTGACTTCAAGTGGGCGTCCAAAGAGGTCCGGCTGGCCGCGCAAGTCATTGACAGCCGCAATCCCGGCGGCGCCGAGTGCGACCCCAACGGTGCCACGACGCCAGGGGCGGCCAAAGCTGTCGCTCACGATGACGCCGAGCGGCTTGTGGAAATGCGCCTCCATTTGTCTGCGTAAGCCCTCGGCGACGGAGTCGGGTTGGCGAGGCAGCAGCAACACCACCTCTCGGGCCGGCGCGGCAGCCACATTGGAACGGTCGACGCCGGCATTTGCGGTGATGTATCCCTCGCGATGCTCGACGATGAGGACGCGCGGATGGCTGCGCACGATCCGTACCGACTCCGACAAAATAACCTCGACAAGTCGCGGATCCTTGTCGACCAAGACGGCGAGCTCGCGAGCGCGCGCCGAAGGAACTACGGTGGCGAGATCCACAAAGCGTCCTTGCGCTTTCGACACCACCTTCTGAGTCACCACCACGATGTCGCCCGGACGCGGCTGTAAAGACGCTTTATCCATCGCGGCGATGATGATCGCACCGAGATCGGCGCCGGGAGCGATCAGTGGAATTCCGGGAACGACGTTCAGAGTCAAGCGCTCGGGCGCTTTCATCGGTCAATCCAACGCCCGCAATCGCGGCAGCACATGTTCTCCGTAAAGACGTATGAAGCGCTCCTGATCCGGACCGGGCGCGTGGAACACCAGATGGCGGAAGCCGAGATCCACGTAGGTCTTGATTTTCGCAACGTGTTCCTCCGGATCGGTCGACACGATCCAGCGTTTGGCGGTACGTTCGACTGGCAGCGCATCAGCAAGCTTCTCCATCTCGATAGGGTCTTCAACGGATACCTTTTCTTCCGGCGAAAGCGCCAAGGCCGCCCAGTGCTTGGTATCGTCAAGCGCCCGCTGGCGATCCGTGTCGAAGGAAACCTTCATTTCGATCATGCGATCGATGGACTCGCTGGCGCGACCGGCAGCTTGCAATCCGGCCGCCACATTCGGCAGCAATGTTTCGTTATACAGCTCCGGCGCCTTGCCGCTGGTGCAGATATAGCCTTCGGCAATCTCGCCTGCCATTTTGGCGACGGTCGGGCCTGATGCGGCCAGATAGATCGGAACCGGCGCGGAAGGTCGATCGTAAAGCGTCGCCCTCTCGGTCTTGTAGTATTGACCTGCAAACGTGACGCGCTCTTCGCACCACAGCCGTCGCATCAGTATGATGGATTCCCGCAACCTGGCAGTGCGCTCCTTAAATCCGGGCCATTTGAAACCGAGCGCCGGCACATCATTGAGCGACTCACCGCTGCCTAGGCCGAGCACGATGCGGCCGGGAAACATCACCGCCAGGGTCGCGAAGGCCTGCGCTACGATCGACGGATGATAACGAAACGTCGGAGTCATCACGCTGGTGCCCATCACGATGCGCTTGGTACGGGCGCCAAGGGCTCCCAGCCAGGGAATCGAGGCCGGCGCGTGGCCGCCGGTATGTCTCCAAGGTTGGAAATGATCGCTGATGAACACCGAGTCAAATCCGACATCCTCCGCGATGCAGGAAAACTCCAGCAGTTCGTTTGGACCGAACTGTTCCGCCGATGCTTTGTATCCAATCTTGAGCAAGTTACACTCCTGTCGCGAACCGGCTAAGGAACCGGGCTGCTATGGGGCGAGCTTCAAAGAAGCGCGCACTTCGGCTTCGATCATGTTCCAAATCCTGTCGACTATCGCCAGGAACTCGGGTTGCCGCTTGACGCTAAGGGAACGCGGCCGGGAAATCGGGATCGGGATTGTGGAGCGCACGGTCCCCGGGCGAGCGCTTAACACGACGACGTTGTCTGAAAGAAAAATGGCCTCGTCGATTTGATGGGTGATGAGCAGGACCGTTTTGCGGCTTTCCTGCCAGATTCTCAAGAGTTCGGTCTGCATGATTTCGCGGGTCTGGGCGTCGAGAGCGGCGAACGGCTCGTCGAGCAGCAGGATTTTTGGATCGACTGCGAGAGCCCGCGCAATGTTCACGCGCTGGCGCATTCCGCCGGATAGCTGGTGCGGATAGTAGTTCTCGAACCCTGTAAGCCCGGTGAGGTCGACAAAACGCTGCGCGATCGCATGCGCCTTCGGCCATGGCATACGTGCCAGCGTAAGTCCGTAAGCCACGTTCTCGATCACGGTCTTCCATGGCAGCAGGGAATCCTGCTGAAAAACCATGGCGCGGTCCGGCCCCGGACCTGTCACAGGCTTGCCGTCGACATAAACGGCGCCCGCGCTCGCCGGCAGCAGACCATCGATGATCCGCAGCAGTGTGGATTTTCCGCTACCGCTGGCGCCGACGATGGAGACAAACTCGCCCTCACGGATCGACATGCCGATGCCGCGCAACGCCGCGATCGACGGCTTGCCGGAGCGACTGAATGTCTTGTCCAGGTTTTCGATACGCAGCCGAACCGCGGCGCTCATTCTTGCCTCCACGGGGCAAGATGGCGTTCCAGGGCTTCGAATAACACGCTGCCGATGAGGCCCATCGCGCCGAGCACGATGACGTAACCGAGCACGCGCGCGGTATCGAATGTCTGGCTGGCCGACATGATGGCAAAACCGAAGCCGGCAAACGAGCCGAAGAACTCGGCGACCACTATGCCGACGAGCGCGCGCGCCCAGGCCACCCGAACGCCGCTGACGATGAAGGGCAGCGCATAGGGGAAGGTGACGGTGGTGAAAATCTGCAGCGAGGTGGCATTGAACGAGCGGGCCGCCTCGATCAACTGCCGGTCGGCAGCCCGCAGGCCGGCCTCGGTGGTTACCACCACCGGAAACACCGCGACCATGAGCACCAGCACGAACTTGGATGCGAAACCTAACCCGAGCCAGGCGATGAATAGCGGGGCAAGCGCGATGATCGGCACGGAATTGAGCGCGCTCAGCACCGGACCGCCGGTCAACGACAACAGCCGGCTCGAGGCCAACGCAAGCCCGATCGATACCCCGACGATCACCGAGACGACGAACGAGGTCCCGACCGCCGTCACGGTGGCCCAGGCGTTGGTCCACATCGTCCCGCGCTGTACTTCGACAACGAGCGCCTGCGCCACGTCCTCCGGCGGCACCAGCAGCAGCCGATTGGTGACAAACAGCGAAGTAATCTTCCAAATGA
>Ga0187856_1003744_pt1 | contig 10438 bp, 11 predicted proteins | sample June2016WEW_8_40_FD_132443 | JGI IMG/M metagenome (GOLD analysis project Ga0187856, IMG submission 132443) | Peatland microbial communities from SPRUCE experiment site at the Marcell Experimental Forest, Minnesota, USA - June2016WEW_8_40 | ecosystem: Environmental > Terrestrial > Soil > Wetlands...
CGGGACCTAGTACCCGGAATCACCAATCCGCGCAGGCAACGATGCGAACAAGTGTCTCATCCGACTCTCGAATTCACTGCCCGCGCGAATCACGTTTCTATGAAAGTGGGTACTAGCCTATCGATCGCCGCTAAAATCTGGGATTGATGAACTTGGATTCGCTTCCAGCTGGTCGTCGGCAACACCAATATCGCCAATCGGCGTCCGGCAAGGTTTTGCTGATAGCGGATGCTTTGATCTGTTGTAATGATTACATCGAATTCGATTTCGGCTGCAGACAAAAGCCTGCCATTGTCGATTTCACTCCATCCCATTTCGTTGGCAGTGGAGACCGAATGGCCGGACAATGCGCGACGAAGCGGCGCCGGAGTGCCGTGGTCAAACAGTATCTTCACGTGAAGGCTTGATGCTCACGCCACAAGACTTTGCTCGGCGTGGCGCAACACAAGCTCAACTTGTTCTCGCGTCACCCCGGGGAACCACTCCAGGAATTCGTCGATCCGGGCGCCATCTTCGAGGTTCTCGAACAACGCCCTCACAGGCACGCGGCTGTGTTTAAATAGCCACTCGCCGCCGCCCTTGCCGGGGATGCGCTCGACCGCCGGGCATTTGCTCCAGTCCAACATGACAGGGATTCTAAGTGTAGGAGCATGCTTTCGCAAGTTAAGCGCTTTCGGACGGGCGGCGCCGGGTCTATCACCGGGGAAGATGACGCGCCCGATTCGCATTCTTGGCATCGATCCGGGGCTCCGCCGCACCGGCTGGGGCATCGTCGAGATTGCCGGCAATCGGCTCGGCTTTCTCGGCTGCGGCTCGGTGACGACGAACGATCGGGATGCGCTCGCGCGGCGGCTGCTTGCCATCCACGATGGGCTGATGCGCGTCCTTGACGAGTTTCGCCCCGACGAGGCGGCGGTCGAGGCGACCTTCGTCAACAAGGACGCCAAAGCGACGTTAAAACTCGGCCAGGCGCGCGGTATTGCCATGGTGGTGCCGGCGCGGGCCGGCGTGCCGGTGGCCGAATACGCGCCGAACCTGGTGAAGAAAAGCATCGTCGGCGCCGGGCATGGCGACAAGTCGCAGATACGCATGATGATCGGCGTGCTGCTGCCGAAGGCCGAACCGTCCTCGGATGACGCCGCCGACGCGCTCGCCATTGCCGTGACGCACGCGCATCACCGGCAGAGTTTGTTGCTTAAGGTGGCGGTGCGATGAACGGCACAAGTACAACTTTCCGCCCCCGCGAAGCGGGGGAGGGGGACCACGCGAAGCGTGGTGGAGGGGGCCTCGGCATGGAGGCTTGCTCAAACGTCGATACTTGCCCCTACCGGCTCGCGGAGCCTGTCATCGGGCCGGCCACTTCGGGCCGGACCCGTTGGCTCGCCACCTCCTCCGCACGGGGGGGAGGAAAGAGAAACGGGCCATGATCGGCAAGCTCAAGGGCGTGATCGACTCTTACGGCGAGGATTCCATCATCCTCGACGTCAATGGCGTCGGCTATCTCGTTCATTGCTCGGCGCGCACGTTGCAGGAATTGCCGCGCGCCGGCGAGCCGGCGACGCTGGCGATCGAGACCCATGTGCGTGAGGACCAGATCCGCCTGTTCGGCTTTACCACCGACGTCGAACGCGAATGGTTCCGGCTGTTGCAGACCGTCCAAGGAGTCGGCACCAAGGTCGCGCTCGCCGTCCTCGGCACGCTGAAACCCGCCGATCTCGCCTCGGCAATAGCGATGCGCGACAAGGCGATGGTGGCGCGCACGCCCGGGGTCGGGCCGAAAGTCGCCGAGCGCATCGTCACCGAGCTCAAGGACAAGGCCCCGGCCTATACCGATATCGATCCGGCGTTGGTGCGGCTGTCCGGCGCGATCGACGAGAAGCGAGCGCCGCAGCCGGTCACCGACGCTGTTTCCGCGCTGATCAATCTCGGCTACGCGCAGCCGCAGGCGGCCGCCGCCATCGCCGCCGCGGCGCGCAATGCGGGCGACGGCGCGGAGGTCAAGACCCTCATTCGGCTGGGCTTAAAGGAGCTGGCGAAGTGAAACGGCCTGCCAAACCCAGCAAGGCGGATCAGGAATTGATCGCGGCGGCGACCGCGGCGATCAAGCGGTGCTATCGCGACGACTGGCAGGAGGTCGGCGCGGCTTTGCGCACCCGCTCGGGCAAAATCTTCACCGGCGTCAATCTCGATGCCTATCTCGGCCGTATGGCGGTCTGCGCCGAGGCGGTGGCGCTCGGCCGCGCCGTCGTCGATCTGGGCGATGCGGGCATCGACACCATCGTCGCGGTGCGTCACCCGCCGCCGCAGGAAAAGGATCAGACGATCGCCGTGGTGTCGCCATGCGGCGCCTGCCGCGAACTGATCTTCGACTACGATCGCAAGGCGCGCGTGATCGTGCCCAACGGGACGTCGTCGGCGGTGGTGCCAATCGGCGAACTTTTGCCCAACAAATACAGCCGGGGGCCGGACAGGTGAGCAGCAGCCCCGGACGCAAATTGGTCACGCCCGAGCGCCGCGAGGAAGATGCGGCGGAAACCACGCTGCGCCCGCAGCATCTCTCGGAGTTTATCGGTCAGGAGCAGGCGCGGAACAATCTCGGCGTGTTCATCGCGGCGGCCCGGGGACGCCGCGAGGCGCTCGATCACGTGCTGTTTGTCGGCCCGCCCGGGCTCGGCAAGACGACGCTGGCGCAGATCGTGGCGCGTGAGCTGGGCGTCAATTTCCGCGCCACGTCGGGCCCGGTGATCGCCAAGGCCGGCGATCTCGCGGCGCTGCTCACCAACCTCGAGGAGCGCGACGTACTCTTCATCGACGAGATTCACCGGCTCAATCCCGCGGTCGAGGAAATCCTTTATCCGGCGATGGAGGATTTTCAGCTCGACCTCATCATCGGCGCGGGACCGGCGGCGCGTTCGGTGAAGCTCGATCTCGCCAAGTTCACGCTCATTGGCGCGACGACCCGTGCCGGGCTCCTCACCAATCCGTTGCGCGACCGCTTCGGCATTCCGGTGCGGCTCAACTTTTATTCCGAGGCCGAGCTCGAACAGATCGTCAACCGCGGCGCGCGCGTCCTCGGTATTGTCGTGACCGCGGACGGGGCCAACGAAATCGCGCGCCGCGCCCGCGGCACGCCGCGCATCGCCGGGCGGCTGTTGCGACGGCTGCGCGACTTCGCCGCGGTCGCCGGCGCCGCCGCGATCGACCGCGCGGTCGCCGACAAGGCGCTCGCGGCGCTCGAAGTCGACGCCGCCGGCCTCGACGCCATGGACCGGCGCTATCTCACGACCATTGCGGTGAACTATAGCGGCGGGCCGGTCGGCGTCGAGACGCTCGCCGCCGCTTTGTCGGAGCCGCGCGACGCCATCGAGGACATCATCGAGCCCTATCTCATCCAGTGCGGATTCCTGCAGCGCACCCCGCGCGGCCGGCTGATCACCGGCCACGCCTTCCGCCATCTCGGCTTGCCCGAGCCGGCACGCGATCCGGCGCAGTTCGGGTTGTTCGGGCAAGATGCTGAGTAATCCTTTGTTGCGGAGGAACGGCTCGACCCCACCGACCCCGAACACTTGCGCCGTGCTCGTATTCTCGCCGAGACCATGTCCGCCTGCACCGGCTATCGCCGTCGTTAGGTCAAGAGTCGGTCCGGCGCTCTCAATGAGCAGCCTTTCGGCCGAAGGCAATCAGCGCCGACACAGAGCCGCGATCATTGGGATGCCGCGCCAAATTGTCTCTGAGAACGGCTGCGGCTTCGTCATCGCGTCCGGCTGAATGCAGGGCGACGGCGTAGACATAGGCGTATCTGGCTTCGCCGGGGTCGAGTTCGGCCGCGCGGCGCAACTCGTCGAGCGCTTCATCCCGCCGCTGAAGCCGCACGAGCGTCAGGCCGAGCGCGTGATGCAGGCCGGCATCTTGCGGGGAAACAACAAGTGCGGCGCGCAGCACATGCTCGCCGTCGGCGTCGCGTCCGATCCGGCGATAAAGATCGGCGAGGTTGGCGGCCGCCGGCGCGTATTGCGGGCTCAACCGCAGCGCAGCCTTATATTCGGCCTCCGCATCGACGGGACTGCCGCGCTTCGCAAAGAAACTTCCGAGCGCTGAGCGTGACTCCGGCCGATCGGCATTGAAGCGCTGAGCCTCGATGAATTCACGGGCTGCACGCGCGAAGCTCTCGCGATCGGCGGCGGGCTGCTCCGCGGTCGGCACTGTGGCCAGCAACGAAGCTGCCCTGATGCGCACGCTGCGGCTTTCGTCTGACAATAGCGGCGAAACCCGCGGCCAAATCTGAACGGCCGGAACGCCTTCGAGCATGTCGAGAGCACCGATCCGCACCATCGGATCGGGGTCCGACAGCCCTTCCCGCACCAAGTTGTTATTCTCGGCTGAGAAGCTCGGGGCAAGATCGGTCAACGCGCTTGCGCGCGCAAACGCGGGGGCATTTTGATCGGCGGCCACGGCGGCGAGAAGTTTTGCAGCGTCCGCTCGATCGGACCAGTCCGCATAAAATGCTTCGGCATAGGTCTGAAAGCCCTCGCGGCTCGGTCCAAACCAGCGTTCGACTGTCGCCGCCGCCCATTGCGCCGATTTGTCGGTGTGGCAATCGTTGCAAGCGTTCGGCGTGCCAAGTTTCGCCGAGATGTCCGGACGCGGAATCCGAAAACTGTGATCGTGCCGCCGATCGATCACCATGTAGGTGCGCGTCGGCATATGACACGACGCGCAGGCGACCGCCGGGTCGACGGCGGCATGATGGTCATGGGTCGCGGCGGCGTATTTGTCCGACGAGTGGCATTGCAAACAGACGCCGTCGCCGGATGTTCTCAGCTTGGCGCTGTGCGGGTCGTGGCAGTCGCTGCAGGTGACGCCAGCCGCAAACATCTTGCTCTGCTTGAACGAGCCGAAATTGTAGACCTCGTCCAGCATTTGCCCGTCTGCATGATAGAGGCCACGAGTGAGCGGTGCGACCACGTGCGTGTCCGACAGCCATTGACCGGGCACCCAATCCTCGGAGAATTCAGCTCGGCGGGCGTGGCAAAGCCCGCAAGTCTCGACTTCCTTACGCAAAACAGGCGGAGTGGAATTGCGCTGCGGATTGCCGGTTTTCGCATCGGCTCGCCATGTGACGTTACTGCGCTCATCGAAACGAACGGCGAGTCCCTTGGACTTGTCCTCGTGTTTTCCGAATGACCACCAACTCCGCCGGTCGCGTGCCCAGTCGACGTGACGCGAGCCGTGGCCGTGGCAGGTCTCGCAGCCCACGCTGATCTCCGCCCATGTCGTATGGAATCGATCATTGGCCGCATCGTAATTCTTGCGCACGCCGGTCGAATGGCACTCCGCGCACATGAAATTCCAGTTCTGGTTCAACTTCGTCCAATGCAAGATATCGTCGTGCTTGATCTCGTCGTTCGGGTAGAGGTGAAACCAGCGCTGGCCGCCCTGCTCCATCGGTCGGCTGTCCCAGGCGAGCGACAACGCCTGCAATCGTCCATCCGGGAATTCGACCAGGTATTGCTGCAGCGGATCCACGCCGAACGTGTACTTCACCGCGAAGGCGGCGAGCTTGCCGTCCGGTCCGTCGGTTTCCACGAAGAATTTGCCGTCCTTGCGAAGGAAGCGCGATTTCACGCCGTAATAGTCGAAGGTTGCATCGGAAAAATCACCCAATACCGACTGATCGGTCGCGTGATCCATCGCGTGCTTGTGCTGCGAAGCATGCCAAAGGTCGGCCTCCGCTTGGTGGCAGCCCGCGCAAGTTTCGCTGCCGACGAAGACGGGCGCCTCCGCTTTGACAGCCGGGTCTCGGAAAGCGTCCAAGCCTGCCGTCGAGACCACGAATGACAGGCCGCCGGCCAAGACCAGCGCCGCCGCGACCGATCCGGCGATGACGATCCTGCGCCTTGACGCCCATCGCGGAGCTGTATGACCGCCGTTGGTGTCGGCGTCGTCGCTTCCCGGCGAAGTGGCCGTCGATTTTGGGGAGCCGCGTTTTTTCCCGGAACCTTGTCTGGATCGAGCCATGTTGCCGAGCCATGTTCCCGAGCCATTTTCCCGGGCCATTGTCCCGGGCCATGTTCCGTGGTCCCGGATGTCGACGTGCGACGCGGAAATGTTTCGATGACGCGGGCCGTTGCCATCTCACATCCGTGCGATTGGCGCGAAAGCTTTCAGACGCGGACGCCGAACGCCAGGACGATCAGTCCCGCGCCCTGGAAGAGCAGGAGCGCGCCGAATACCATGGGGACCGCGAGCGCCGCCGCGACCGGCGATCCGAGCAACAATATCCCGACCAGAACGCTGATCGCCCCGAGAATGAACGGCCCGATTCCACCGCCCTTAAATCCGCCGATGATTTGTAGCGCGCCGATGACCACCCCCTGAATACCGAGGATGATGACAAGAACGGTGGGCGCCGTCAGCGCGGAAAACAGCGGGTGGCGCAGAACAAAGAGCCCGGCCAGAATACCGACGATGCCGGCGAGGAGCGACCAGACCCACGGCGTCGAGCGATCGACGAAGACCTGCACCAGCGCCAGCAGTCCGATGACGAGCCAGTAGAAGCCCAGCACGGTCGTCAGCGCCATGAGCGTGGCGCCAGGCTCGGTGATGAGCATGAGGCCCAGCATGATTCCGGCAAAGCCCTGGAGTAGAAAGACCCACCAGATGTTCGACTTCTGCGGTAACAACGCTACGGCGGTCATGACGGCGATCTCCATGATGCATAGAGCGAGACAACCAAATTTCGAACTTCATTCGAACGCGAAGACGCGCTTCCAGTCGGTCTTCATGCTGATCACCGTCCAGCTGTTCTTTTTCGCCTCATCGTAAAGCGCCGGGGTGAAGGTGCCGACCTTGGTATCGGGCAGGCCCCGCGCCGGACCGTAAGAATATTCGCGCTGCGCATCGTCGTGCAGCACCAGCATCATCAGACGCGCGCCGGCGCCGGCCCCGGTGTACTCCAGCATCTGCCGGTCTCCGGTCGAGTTGCCGAACGCCGCGTATGGACGCCGACCGATCATCAGGTGAATGCCCTCCGGCTTGCCGGCATTGTCGTCGTACAGCGTGAGCTTGGGTTGTTTGATCAGGATCGGCTTGCCGTCCTTGGCATAGGCATACTTGACCGCCAGCGCCGAGCCGATCACCTGCTCGACCGGGATGTCGTAGATCTGCTGCGAATACACGCGCGCGAAATCCTCGCCGAAGCCGGTGACAATGTATGTCTTAAAGCCGTTCGCACGGAGGTAGCTCATCACCTCAAGCATGGGTTGATAGGTGAGCTCGGTATAGGGTCGCTTCCAGCGCGGGTCCCTGGCCGTGGGCGAGCCAGGTCTTCACTTCGGCGTCGAACGCGTCCGTCGTCATGCCGGTGAGCGTGGCGACAATGATCTTTTCGAGGTCCGGCGTCGTGAGCTTCGCCATCGCCTTGCGGTCGCCGGAGAGAACGGTCTCGAACGGCTCCACACGCTTGAGCGCCGGCTGCTCGGCCGCCAACGCCGGGACCCGGTCGAGGCAATACATCATTTGGCTATACATGGGGTGCTCGACCCAAAGCGTGCCGTCCTGATCGAAAGTGGCGATGCGTTCCTCGGGCCGCACGAATGTCGGACTTGCCCGGTCCGTAGTGTCACGCACGAAGCCGAGGATCGCCTGTTTCGCGGGCCGGTCGTTCCACGATGGCAGCGGATCGGACTGATGGGCCTTGGCCTGCCTCGAGATGGGAAGCGCAGGCACAAACAAGATCGGCAGCGTCGCCGCCGTTGTGAGCAGGACGCGGCGGTTGATGCCGGAGGACGCCCGCGTCGACTTCAAAATATTGTCTCCGTCTATCGACGAAAGCAGCGAAAATGCCAATTCGAAAGGACTGTAGGTCGCAGGAGTGACGCTCGCGTATCTTGACGGAAATAAATAGCCAGCTATTTCCGCAATGGATTTACTCAATTTTCTGGAACGAACGTCGTCCGGTGTTTGTAGAAGGGGACGTCTGAAATGAAACCCATGATGTTGCTCATGACAAGACCGACAGGAAAGCTTTGCCAAACAAATTAAAGGCAAAAACTGTGGTCGAGGCGACGCGGGTTCAGCCGTCTTCGTCGGCAATCGATCGCCGCCGGCGTCTTTCAGTCTCCGGTATAGAACCGCATGGCCGGCGGTACGAATTTCGGCCGGTCGGCACCGACCAGCGACGCACTCGGCAAGATATCGGCGTTGGGGAACTCCTTCATCGATGTCATCATCTCTTGGAACGGCGCCAGCGCCATCATCAGGGCCCAGCCGCTGTCCTGCCCCGACCAGCGGCCGGGCGAGGTCTTGAGCACGCCGGCGGTCGGCGGTGCCGCGCCGTTGAACATTTTATCGTAGGCTTCGCCCGGGTCTTGCTTGAGATTGTTGATCGCCGGCACCTCCAGCGTCAGGTCCGGACCGAGCCAGGTATCCTTGGCGGTCCAGATGAATTTCCAGTCGCCGGTGCGCAGGCCGAGCATGGTAATGCCTTCGATGTAGATCATCGAATCGCGGGCCGACTTGGCTTTGCCGAGGACAAAGGCGCTGTCGTCGATGCCATCGAAATAGATCGGCTTGCCGTCGTTGCCGACCCATCCGCCATGGGGCGGCGGCGTCAGACCCGCCAGCGCCGCGGCGGTCGGCCAGAAGTCCATGTGGGAGATGATGCCGTCGGTCTTTTTGCCGGATGGAATGTGGCCCGGCCAGGACATGATGGTCGGCACGCGCCAACCGCCCTCGAAGCCGGTCCCCTTCATGCCGCGGAACGGCTGGTAGCCGGCGTCCGGATACGCGTCGATCCAGGAGCCATTGTCGACCGTCCACAAGACGATGGTGTTTTTGTCGATTCCAGCGGTGCGCAACGCCTGCAGGACAACGCCGGAATTGGCGTCCATCTCCATCAGCGAGTCGAGATAGAGGCTCGCATGCGACTTGCCCTTGAAGTCCGGCGCGGGGTTGGTCGGATTGTGCATCTTGGTGAAGGCGACGTACATGAACATCGGCTTGGCGTCGTTCGCGTGTGCCTTGATATAGGCGGCCGCATCCGCGGCCTGCTTCTCGTCGAACGTTGCGAGGTCGGGATAGCCGAAATGTTCGATGACGCGTCGGGGCGGCTGGCCCGCTTCGCCCTCCCACATGCCGTCGTTCACCTGGCTCCAATAGGTCGCCATGAACTTCGGATCGTCGCGCGGGAAGTCCGGGTGCAAATTTGTATCCGTGTAGGCGTAGACCCCGGAGTAATAGGCGAGGAAATCCTTCATCGTGTCGAAGCCATGGTTGAGCGGCATGGCGTCGACCGTGTCGCCCAGATGCCATTTTCCCGAAAAGTAAGTCTGGTAACCGTTCTTCTTGAAAAATTCCGCGATGGTCGGCGTCTCCGGTCGGATCTTGTTCGGGTCGCCGGGCGCGATCACCACCGAGAGGGCGGAGCGCACCGGGAGACGCCCGGTTATGAAAGAGGCGCGGCCGGCGGTGCAGCTCGCCTGCCCATACCATTCCGTGAACGTCACGCCGTCGGCCGCCAGCTGGTCGAGGTTTGGCGTTGGCGCGTTGCGGGTTTTGCCGCCGCCAAAGGCGCCGAGATCGCCCCAGCCGGTATCGTCGGTCATGATGACGACGACATTGGGCCGCTTCTCCGGCGTCTGGGCGCATACGGGAAGCGACGCCAGGAGCATTGCTGCAGCCGCTACCCCGACATAGCGCGGGAAGCGATTGCTTGTCGACCACATATGCCTTCTCCGATTTTTTAATCGACGCCTTCGTTCGATCGATGCTCGCTGCGGCAGTCGATCGGCAGGAGCGGCAGCGTGATGCGCGAAGCCTAAAAGAGCCGACCGTGCAACTCCGAGTATTCTCGATAGCCGCGGGAGATTGCCATCCCATGGCGGCAATCGCTAAAATTAGCCGTCAATCGGCTTCCAATTTAGCCCCGACCGGCCGCCGATTTTGACCGCGGGTTTTGTGTCGCTTATGAATTTATGACCGACGTAGACGTATGAGATTGAAGTATTTTTTTGATTGACTCGTCGCGCCGGGCGAAAGCGGAGCAACAAAAGCAGCCACCGGCGGCACGCTTCAATAGCACGCCCATTCCGACTACGTATTAGCCGTTAGGTTCGTCGGCGTGCCGATCTGAAGTGAGGTCGTCGCGCGCTTCGCGAGGCGCCGCCGGTTCGCTGGCAAGATATCGAGCATCCCTTTGACGTCATCAAAATCAAAATGATGACGATCGACTGGATAACCATACCTCCCGGCGTCGTGTTGTCGAGATAAAATAGCCGCAACTGAACGTCGAGTGTCCTTGCGTATATCCGGCTAATACGACTGAGTCAGAAAGTCGCAGTCGTTTGTTGTTGAGAATCAGGTATTTGGCGAGATTCACAGATCGGCGGAGGGCTGATATGGGTCTCGCAACGATAGCGGATGGTGCGTCTCGATTTGC
>Ga0187856_1003751_pt1 | contig 10421 bp, 6 predicted proteins | sample June2016WEW_8_40_FD_132443 | JGI IMG/M metagenome (GOLD analysis project Ga0187856, IMG submission 132443) | Peatland microbial communities from SPRUCE experiment site at the Marcell Experimental Forest, Minnesota, USA - June2016WEW_8_40 | ecosystem: Environmental > Terrestrial > Soil > Wetlands...
CGGTGGGGCGTTTTTTTCTTTCACCCAGAGCGAAGCGAAGGAAAAAACGGACCACCGGGAGACAAAGAGGAACGACAAAGGGCGAGGGGGAAGGCCCGAGAGGCGGGCACGGCAAGTGACAAAGCGGCCTTATCGTTTGGCGCGCCGCCGTGCTGTCCCGAAGGGCCGTCCCGGAGCGAAGCGGAGTGGTCACACTCGCCCGGCGGGAGTGGAGAAAAGACGCGCGGCCAAGCGCAACCGAACACGAAGGAGGCAGAAGTGGGGCAAAGACGGCGTAGCCTTCCGTTGAGATTTTTGAAGTGTATGGCGAAGATGCGGAAGGCACCCTGCAAACCTCTGATCTCTTTCGGCGCGCCTCGTGATGTTCTGCTTTCAAAGCAACGATCCCAACGCTGTTGCAATAGTGAGGGTTCTGGGCTAAAAGGGAGGTTCCCCCTTTTCATTTAAGCCACGGAATACTAGGCATGGCTCTGAAGAAATCCGAACTCTATTCCTCGCTCTGGTCCGGTTGCGACGAACTTCGTGGCGGCATGGACGCAAGCCAATACAAGGACTACGTTCTCGTTCTGCTCTTCATCAAGTACGTTAGTGATAAATATGCGGGGATGCGGTACGCGCCGATCACCATCCCGACAGGCGCCAGCTTTAAGGACATGGTCGCGCTCAAGGGCAAGCCCGACATCGGAGAGCAAATCAACAAGAAGATCATTGCTCCGCTGGCCAAGGCCAACAAGTTGTCGCTTTCGGACTTGCCGGACTTCGATGAAGTTACGAAACTCGGCAGCGGCAAGGAAAAGGTGGAACGGCTCACCAACCTCATTGCCATTTTTGAAGACAAGGCACTCGATTTCAGCAAAAACCGCGCCGACGGCGATGACATTCTTGGCGATGCCTACGAATACCTGATGCGGCATTTCGCTACCGAGAGTGGCAAGAGCAAGGGGCAGTTTTACACCCCGGCGGAGGTCAGCCGCGTCATCGCGCAGGTTATTGGCATCCATGACGCTGCTACAACGAGTTCCACCACGGTCTACGATCCCACTTGCGGGTCTGGCTCCCTTTTGCTCAAGGTGGGTGATACGGCGACTACCAAGGTCACCCTCTACGGCCAGGAAAAGGACGCCGCCACCAGCAGTCTCGCCTGGATGAACATGATCCTGCACAACAACCCCACCGCAGTCATCGTGCAGGGGAACACGCTGACCGTCCCCAAGTTCAAGGACGGCGACACGCTTAAGACCTTCGATTACGTGATTGCAAATCCGCCCTTTTCCGATAAGCGTTGGAGTACCGGCATTGATCCGCTCCACGACCCGTACGAACGTTTCCAGCGTTTCGGCACTCCACCCGCCAAGCAGGGCGACTACGCCTACCTGCTGCACATCGTCCGCTCGCTCAAGAGCACCGGAAAGGGCGCGTGCATCTTGCCGCACGGTGTATTGTTCCGAGGCAATTCCGAAGCCGAAATTCGCCGCGCTCTGGTCCGCAAGGGCTATATCAAGGGCATCATTGGATTGCCCGCGAACCTCTTTTACGGCACCGGCATTCCCGCCTGTATTGTTGTCGTCGATAAGCAGGACGCCCACGCCCGCAAGGGCATCTTCATGATCGACGCCAGCGCAGGCTATATGAAGGATGGCCCCAAGAACCGCCTGCGCGCCCAAGATATTCACAAGATCGTGGATGTCTTCAACCGGCGGCTCGAAGTCCCGAAATACTCGCGGATGGTCTCCTTCGCGGAGATCGAGAAGAACGAGTTCAACCTCAACCTGCCGCGCTACATCGACAGCCAGCTAGCCGAGGACATCCAGGACATCGACGGCCATTTGCGCGGCGGCATTCCAGAGCGCGATGTGGATGCGCTCGACCACTACTGGAAGGTTTGTCCGAAACTCCGATCAGTGTTGTTCAAGGCCAACCGCCCCGGCTACTTCGATCTCGCCGTGGACAAGGCGTCCATCAAGTCCACTATCTACGGGCACCCGGAGTTCGCCGCCTTCATTACGGGCATGAATGCCCACTTCGCCGCGTGGCGGCAGAAGAGCGAAAAGACGCTGCGGCAGTTGAAGGCCGACTGCCATCCGAAGGAAGTTATCGCCGCGCTATCCGAGGATCTGCTCGCCCATTACACCGGTCAGCCGCTCATTGACAACTACGATGTGTATCAGCACCTCATGGATTATTGGGCGGAAACCATGCAGGACGATTGTTACCTCATCGCAGCCGATGGCTGGAAGGCCGAGATCTACCGCGTCATCGAGAAAGACAAGAAAGGCAAGGAGAAGGACAAAGGCTGGGCTTGCGACCTGGTGCCCAAGGCGCTCATCGTCGACCGTTATTTCGCTGCGGAGCAGGAGGCCATTGACAAGCTCACTGCCGAACTGGAAAGCGTCACCGCTTGCATGACAGAGATCGAGGAAGAACACGGCGGTGATGAAGGCGCATTCTCCGAACTCGACAAGGTGAACAAGGCCAACGTCACCGCCCGCCTGCGGGAGATCGTGGACAACAAGGAAGCCAAAGATGAAGCCGCCGTGTTGAATGAGTGGCTAAGGCTCGCCAACGAGGAAGCTGAACTCAAGAAACGGTTCAAAGACGCCGAGGCCGAGCTGGATACCAACGCCTATGCCAAATATCCGAAGCTCGGTCAGTCCGAGATCAAGACGCTAGTCGTGGATGACAAATGGCTCGCGGCGCTCGATGCCGCTATCAACGGCGAGATGGACCGTATTACCCAGGCACTTACCCAGCGCGTGAAGGAACTGGCCGAACGCTACGAAACCCCAATGCCGCAGATGGTCAGCCGTGTTAGTGATCTGGAGGCAAAAGTGAATGGGCACCTAGAGAAGATGGGGTTCTCATGGGACTGAAGCCTGGCTACAAACAAACCGAGGTAGGGGTGATTCCCGACGATTGGGAGGTAAAGCCTCTTCACGCTCTTTCTGACAAGATCATGGTCGGGATAGCAAGCGCCGCCACACATGCGTACCGGGATCGTGGCATTGTCATGTTCCGCAACCAAAACATCAAGCCCGGCTGCCTTGACGACTCCGACATTCTTTACCTCGATGAGGATTATGAAGTTGCTTTTAGAAACAAGCGACTCAAGTCAGGAGACCTCCTGACTGCGAGAACCGGCTATCCGGGTACAACGAGTATTGTTCCCGCGATGTATGAAGGCGCCCAAAGTTTCACGACGTTGATTACACGCCCGCGCCGGAATCTCGTCGATTCAACCTATCTTTGCTGTTTGATTAATTCTCAGGTAGGCCAGACTTACTTCGAGCGAAATCAAATTGGCGGCGGACAGAAGAATGTGAACGCTGGTTCGCTAAAATATCTGCTCGTTCCTCTCCCGCCTACCAAAGCCGAACAAGAAGCCATTGCCGAGGCGTTGAGCGATGCGGATGCGCTCATCGAGTGCTTGGAGAAACTCATTGCGAAGAAACGAAGCCTCGAACAAGGTGCCGCGCAGGAATTGCTCACGGGTAAGAACCGCCTGCCGGGCTTCAACGGGTGTTGGGGAGTGAAACGGTTTGACGAGATTGTTCAACCGCGGAAGGAACGAATAGATCCCCGACGGACGGGAGTCCACGAGTTCTGCATTGAACTTGAACACATCGAACAAGGAACCGGGTGTCTTGTCGGTCACACAGTGACCGCAGAAGGCTCCTCTCTTAAGTCTGTGTTCCAAGAAGATGACGTTTTATTTGGAAAACTTCGCGCGTACCTGCGTAAGTATTGGCTCGCAAACCGTGAGGGCGTCTGTTCAACAGAAATATGGGTACTGGTTGCTAAACGCTCTGTACTCCTCCCACGATTTTTGTTTCAGCTCGTGAAGATGGATCGCTTCGTCGAAGCAGCGAGCTCAGCCTATGGCACTCATATGCCTCGTTCCGACTGGAATGTTGTGAAGAACTACGAACTGAAACTGCCCCCCGTGGAAGAACAGGCCGCGATCGCCGCGATCCTGAGCGACACGGACGCAGAAATCTCCGCGCTGGAGGCAAAGCTGATCAAGGCTCGCCAGCTGAAACAGGCCATGATGCAGGTGCTCCTCACCGGAAAGGTCCGATTGGTATGAAGTCTGTGAAAAGTTACTACCGAGTCATGCTGGGACAGAAGAGCGTCTACGCGGCGGAATGCTTCGCGGGGGACTTCATCGGCACAGACTTCGACATCGACCAGGACCTGACGAAGAAGCTGCCGGAGGAATGGCGAGCCTTCAATCGGGAGTTCATTCCCATTTACCTGGCAACGCACCCCGACAAAACGAAAATCGGAGCTGGGCTGGCGTGCGGAGCTTTGTGGACGGTCTCGAAAGGAATCAAGAAGGGTGACATCGTGCTATGCCCGGATGGGTCTGGACAGTATCGGGTAGGCGAAGTCAGCGGCGATTACGCATACGAGCCCGGCAAGATTCTTTTCCATCGCCGGCCCGTTCATTGGCTGAACGTCAGCATCGACCGCGCTGCCATGAGCGAGGCATTGCAACATTCCACTGGGTCAATCGGCACGGTTAGCGATGTTTCGCGCTACCATGAAGAAATTGAGAAACTGATTGGCGGCGTTTCTGTTCCCAAGCTCATATCGACCGATGAAACGGTTGAAAACCCTTCAGCTTTTGCGTTGGAGGAACACCTTGAGGACTTTCTCGTAAAGAACTGGGCGCAAACCGAACTAGGCAAGGAGTATGACATTTACGAGGAAGACGGTGAAAAGGGTCAGCAATACCAAACCGATACTGGACCGCTCGACATTCTTGCTATCAGCAAAGATAAGAAGCGGCTGTTGGTCGTGGAACTGAAAAAGGGCCGCGCCAGCGATGCCGTTGTTGGGCAAACGCTACGCTATATGAGCTTCGTGCAAGAAATGCTAGCGGAAAAAGATCAGACCGTTCATGGAATCATTATCGCTCTCGAAGACGACCAGAGAATCCGCCGGGCGCTGGCGATGGTGTCGAACATCGGGTTCTGTCGCTACCAAGTCAACTTCAAATTGATTGGGGCATGAAATGAACGGCATCGGCCAACCTGAACGCGCCACGCAGGACCGCGTTATCGCACTCTTCCGCAATGAACTCGGCTATCACTACCTCGGCGAGTGGACCGACCGAGATAGCAATAGCAACATCGAGGAAGGAATCCTTACCACTTATCTGACGAAGCGCGGCTATACTCTGGCGCAGATCAGCGTGGCCCTCTACAAGCTGCACACCGAAGCGGACAACCACAGCCGGGGCCTCTACGAAAACAACCTAGCAGTTTACAGCTTGTTGCGTTACGGCGTGCCGGTAAAGATCGAGGCGGGCAAGGTCACGGAAATCGTCCACCTTATCAATTGGAAAGAACCGGAAGAGAACGACTTCGCTATCGCCGAGGAGGTCACGCTCCACGGCAACCACGAGCGTCGGCCCGACATAGTGCTCTATGTAAACGGCATCGCCCTCGGCGTGCTGGAGTTGAAGAACAGCCGCGTCAGCATCGGGGACGGCATCCGCCAGAGCCTTTCCAACCAGCAGCCGGAATTCAACGAGTGGTTTTTCAGCACGGTCCAGTTCATCTTTGCCGGCAACGACTCCGAGGGCCTGCAATACGGCACCATCAAGACAGAAGAGAAGTATTTCCTGAAGTGGAAGGAGGACGAGCAGGACGACAGCCGCTTCAAGCTGGATAAATATCTGCTCAAGATGTGCGCCAAAAGGCGGCTAATTGAGCTGATGCACGACTTCGTGCTCTTCGACGGTGGGATAAAGAAGCTGCCGCGGGTACACCAGTATTTCGGAATTAAGGCCGCGCAGGAGCATGTGCGCCAGCGCAAGGGCGGCATCATTTGGCATACGCAGGGCAGTGGCAAAAGTATCGTTATGGTGCTGCTGGCAAAGTGGATTTTGGAAAACAATCCGAACGCCCGCGTGGCGATCATTACCGACCGAGACGAACTGGACAAACAGATCGAGGGCGTCTTTACCGAGTCGGGCGAAACTATCAAGCGCACCAGCAGCGGTCGCGACCTGATGAAACAGCTTGGTCAGGCTAAGCCTCGGCTCCTTTGTTCTCTTGTACATAAGTTCGGCAGGAAGGATGTAGACGACTTCGATGCGTTCATCAAGGAGTTACAAGCAGAACCCAGCCAGACCGTGGGCGAGGTCTTCGTTTTCGTGGATGAATGCCACCGGACGCAGAGCGGCAAGCTAAACCAAGTGATGAAGGCGATGATGCCCAACGCGGTGTTTATTGGGTTCACCGGTACTCCGCTGCTGAAGACGGACAAAAAGACCAGCTTTGAAGTTTTCGGCGGTTACATCCACACGTACAAATTCAGCGAGGCAGTCGGCGATGAAGTGGTGCTCGATCTGGTTTATGAGGCGCGTGACATTGACCAGCGCCTCGGCTCCGAAGATAGGATCGACGCCTGGTTTGAGGCCAAGACTAAGGCTCTCAACGACTGGCAGAGGGATGAGCTGAAAAAGCAGTGGGGCACGATGCAGAAAGTGCTCAGCTCCAAGTCCCGCATGGATCGGGTAGTCAACGATATCGTTTTTGATTTCAGCGTGAAGCCGCGCCTTTCGAGCGAACGCGGCAACGCGATACTGGTGGCGTCGAGCATTTACGAGGCGTGCAAATATTTCAGCCTGTTTCAGAAGACGCCATTTAAGGGCAAGTGCGCGGTCGTCACCTCCTATAACCCGCAGACGCAAGACGTGACCAAAGAGGAAATCGGAGCGAACACCGAGACCGACAAGCAGTTGATCTACAACACCTATACCGAACTGCTCAAAGATGTCGTGGCCACGCGGGGGATGACGAAGACTGAGACGTATGAGGAACGAGCCAAGACGCTGTTCACTACGCAGCCCGCTAACATGAAGCTGCTCGTGGTAGTAGACAAGTTGCTGACCGGTTTCGACGCGCCGCCCTGCACCTATCTTTACATCGACAAGTCTATGCAGGACCACGGCCTGTTCCAAGCAATCTGCCGCGTCAACCGGCTGGACGGCGAAGACAAAACCTTCGGCTACATCGTGGACTATAAGGACCTATTCAAGAAGGTCGAGAACGCCATCGCGGTTTACACTTCCGAACTGGATCGCAGCGCGGGCGGAGTAGATCCCGAGGTGCTGATTCATGATCGCCTCAAGAAGGGGAAGGAAAGACTCGACCAATCCCTGGAAGCCCTTGCCCTGTTGTGCGAGCCGGTTGAGCCGCCGCAGGGTGAATTGGAGTACATCCACTATTTCTGCGGAAATACGGAGGTCCCGGCAGACCTGCAAGAACGGGAGCCGCAACGCGCCTCACTGTACAAAACGACCGCGTCCCTAGTTCGCGCCTACGCCAATATCGCCGACGAGTTGGAACCGGCGGGATATAGCAGTACCGATATCACCCGGATCAAGCGGCGGATCGAGCATCACCTGAATGTCCGGGAGATCATCCGCAAGGCCAGTGGCGAGAGCCTGGATCTTAAAGCTTATGAAGCCGACATGCGACATCTCATCGACACCTACATCGAGGCCGATGAACCAAGGAAGATTTCGCCCTTTGACAATATGGGTCTACTGGAACTAATCGTGAAGACCGGCATCGCCAATGCCATCGCGACGCAGCTCGGTGGATTGAAGGGAAACAAGAATGCGATTGCCGAGACGATTGAGAACAACGTCCGCCGGAAGATCATCAAGGAGCACCTTACCGACCCGGCCTACTACGCGAAGATGTCGGCGTTGCTGGACGAAATCATTGCCGATCGAAAGGCCAAGGCCATCGCGTACGAGGAATATCTGAAGCGAATAGCTGAACTGGCGAGGAGAGTAGATGCAGGACAGGCGGAAGAAACACCGAAGACTCTGAACACTCCTGGGAAGCGCGCCCTCTATAACAACTTGAATCAGAACGAAGAATTAGCACTGAGAATTGACGAAGCCGTCAGGACAACACGACCCGACGGCTGGCGCGATATCCAGGCCCGTGAGAACGTTATTAAAAGGGCGTTGGATGAGGTATTGCGAGACGAGGCTGAAGTGGAGCGCATTTTCCTCATCATCAAAACGCAGAGCGAATACTGATGGTGACGCAATTAAGGCTTGGCGAGATCGCGGTTGATGTAGTGCTGAAGGACATCAAGAACGTCCATCTCAGTGTCTATCCCCCAACGGGCAGAGTGCGTATTTCGGCTCCGAAACGCATGACCCTTGACACTATTCGCGTTTTCGCAATTTCCAAGCTGGGCTGGATCAAACAGCAAAAGCTGAAGCTCCGCGGCCAGGAACGGGAGACGCCTCGCGAGTATTTAGATCGCGAGAGCCATTACGTTTGGGGGAAGCGATATTTACTCAAAGTAGTTGAAGAGCGATCGGCGCCGAAAGTCGAGCTGAAGCACCGTGAGATGTTTCTGCGAGTCGGCCCCGGAGCGAGCCGCGATACAAAGCAGGCCATCGTCGCCCTGTGGTATAGGGAACAAATCAAGGCTGCCGTGCCAGATTTAATCGCGAAGTGGGGACCAACTATCGGCGTGAACGTGGAGCGCGTCTTCGTGCAAAAAATGAAGACGAAATGGGGAAGCTGCAACCGCAGTGAGAGCAACATCCGATTGAACACCGACCTCGCGAAGAAACCACGCGAATGCCTCGAATACATCGTCGTCCACGAGATGGTTCACATGTTGGAACCGACTCACAATACCCGGTTCGTCACCCTGATGGATAGATATATGCCGCAATGGCACGTCTGCAGAGATCAACTGAATCAATTGCCGGTTTGCTATGAGGAGTGGACTTACTGACGCGAATACTTCATGCTGTTTGGTCGTTTAGCTCCGCGAATAATGCCTCAATCGTCAGGGTAACGAACTATGACAGACGCTGTTTCTCCAGTTCCCTGTGGGAGCGGTCGAGTTCCTCGGCAATGAGATTTTCGTCGGGAAGGACGGTCTGATACTCGGCGGCGAGCACCTTGTTGGGGAGATTATCGAGTGTGTAGTGGGCCTCTGCGGCTCCTTTTTCGGCGCACAGAATGAGTCCGACTGGCGGGTTCTCGCCGGGTTTCATCCAGTGCTCGCGGGCGTAATTCAGATAGAGGTGCATTTGCCCAGCGTCCGCGTAACTGAACTTTCCAACTTTCAGATCTGCAATTATCAAGCAGCGCAAGCGGCGGTGAAAGAATATGAGATCAATGCGGAACCAATTGTCGTCGATGCGAAGCCTTCGCTGACGACCGAGGAAGGCAAAATCGTCGCCCAATTCCAACAGAAAGTCTGTGAGGTGTTGGATAAGTCCCTCTTCCAAGTCGGATTCTGAGTATTCGTCCTTGAGGTCAAGAAATTCGAGAACGAACGGGTCTTTGATGGCCTCTTCGGGTGTAACCACATCGGTGGGTTCGGAGTTCTCGGCATTCTCCAGCATGGCGGCTCTGTTCTGAGAGAGCGCGATACGTTCGTAGAATTGGCTGCCGATCTGACGATCCAATTGCCGGACAGACCACCCCAACCGGAAAGCCTCGGTCTCGTAGAAGGTTCTGGCCTTCGGGTTCTTGACGGACAGTAGTCGCACGTAGGCGGACCAGGGTAAAGGGAACTGGTTGGCCAGAATCTGAATTGTCGAGCTCGAAGACTGTATACCGTTGAATAATGCGGGTGTAGAAGATTTTGCAGACGGTGTCTGCAAAATCTTGTCCTGCGACCAAGTCAGATAGAAGCTCCTCATCTGGGCGAGGTTACGTGGCCCAAAACCTCTTCCAAACGAGGCCGAGAGATCTTTTGCCAACCGCTGGATGAGCACATCTCCATACTCGGCTCGCTTCTCTCCACCTTGCTCAGACTCAACGATCCTTCGTCCAATTTCCCAATACACGGCGGTCATGATGGAATTGACATTCCGGGCAACAGTAGAGCGGGCTGTTTTGAGCAGCTCAACGATTTCGGCACGGATGTTGTTGTAGTTCTCTGGAATGATTGTCATCTTCGTCATTGCGATTTCTCCATCATAAATTGTTGTCACTGTTAGATCCCTATCCCAAGTCCTTGTGCGACGGATGGGGCTGGGCTGATTTCCAGGGCGGATGTTTTCGAGACTTCGGCTCCGAGTTGGGGGGCGAGTTTGGCCTTGTCGTCGGTAAAGAGCATGGCCTGGTGGCTGGCGCGGGAGAGGGAAACGTAGGCGAAACGGTTGTTGAGCAGGTCCGGGTGGACGCCGGTGTCGGCGTGGACTAGGACGCGTTCGGCGGTGAGGCCCTGGGAGCTGTGACTGGTGACGGCGTAGCCGTGGTCGAAATGACGATGCTCGCTGGGGTTGAACTCGATCTGGCGATTGTTGTCGAGGCGGGCGGAGAGACGTCCATCGGGATGGACGGTCTCGATGGCGGCCAGTTCGCGATTGGCGACGCCGAGCGATTTATCGGGCGCGGTGAACTGGATGCGGTCGCCTA
>Ga0187856_1003752_pt1 | contig 10421 bp, 9 predicted proteins | sample June2016WEW_8_40_FD_132443 | JGI IMG/M metagenome (GOLD analysis project Ga0187856, IMG submission 132443) | Peatland microbial communities from SPRUCE experiment site at the Marcell Experimental Forest, Minnesota, USA - June2016WEW_8_40 | ecosystem: Environmental > Terrestrial > Soil > Wetlands...
ACTCGCCGCGACAGGTTGTGGACCATGAGCGCCAGCGCCACGACGAGCACCGATTGACTGACCAGCCAGATGGCTTCGAACAACAGCACGTGTTTGAAAGCGGGCATGAACTCAGGCAGGTGATAGCTGTCGACGAAGTTCGCAGCACCAAGGCCATGAGAGGTCCTGAGCGCGAGTGAAATCGCATAGACCGTGGGAGCGACGCCGAGACACAAGAGCATCGCTACGTAGAGGGCGACGAAGAAGTAGCCCGCTGTACGCGAGCTGCCGGCCGGTGGGCGCTCTCGGCGCCGCCGGGACCGGCGCCGCCGGCGAGCGCTTGCGTGCTCGCCGGGGGCAACCGTGACCAGAGGGTCAGTCATGTTGCGCTGTTGCAAATTCCCACTAGCAGCCCGAGCCGCCGAAGGAGTTGATGCACTTGCTGGTGCTCTTGACCGTCCAGCCGGCCAGCCTGGCGTCGTTCGCCAGAGCCAAGGCGAACGAGTTCATCTGCTTTCCAAGTGTGCTTGGCGGGGTGGCGGTCACGCCCGGCACCACCGTCGACGCCCAGGCTGAGTCGGTGCTCCACGGAGTGGGGCCCCAACCGTTCCAGACCTCGGCCGCGGCGGTCTCCCATGCTTTCCCAGAGGCAACCGGGTTGGCGAAGACGGAGCCGAACGCGCCGACATAGGCGTCCTGGTCCGGCGTGTAGTCGGGCAGGCCCGCGTCGACGTGAACATTTTGGATGTTCGGGCTTGTCGACATGTACTCGGCGAGCGCGGCCGCAGCAGCCGGCTGGCTGGTGTGGCTCGACACGAGCCACAAACCGCCGCCGAGGGCGCCGGTGATCGGTTGGCCGAGGACTGACAACGGCGGCGGATAGGCCGCCATCGTGCCGTCCGGCACGCCGTCCGGTGCCTTCTTGCCGGTCTCGAACACGGCGGTTCCATACCACAGTGGCCCGACCATCATGACGACCTTGGCGGCGGGGAAGCCCCCGGCTGCAAAGACGTAGGTGGTGGTGATGGCGTTGCCCTCGAGGCCTGAGTTGTCGAGCAGGTTGTCGATCTTCGTGCAGGCGAGGTTGGTCGGGTCGATCTCGACCGTGTTCGGGCCGACGACCTTGTCGAGCGGACACCCGTTGCCCCAATAGATGAAGTCGTCATCGAACTCGTCGCCGATGTCCCCGACCATGTAGCCGGGGTGGCTCTTCTTGAGCATTTGTCCGTCTGCGACGATCCCTGCCCAGGTCGTCGGAACTGGCGCTTTGCCAAAGAACTTCGTGTACAGACCCTGGTCGACCCAGAGCACGTCCGCGGCGGTGTCATTGCGCAGGCAGATGATCTCGCCCGAGGGGGTGGTGCAGGCGCTCATGCTCTGGCCCGCATAGCTCTTGAGAACGCTCGCCGGGATGTACTTCTTCAGGTTGAGCAGGTCGTTGTACGGCGCCGTACCGAGCTGGACCGCGTCGTAGTTCTGCGAGTCGAACATCACGTCCGGCGCGACCGATGGCCAGCCGATGCGGTTCCACAGCGCGAACTTCGACTGCAGCACGCCGGTGCCATTCTCGTTGCCGTTGTAGATAACCCACTTGATGTTGGCACCAGGATGGGCCTTCATGTACGCCTGCTCGTACGGAATGCGAGAAGTGTCGATCCAGACGATTAGCGGCTTCGACGAAGACTTCGTTGTTGCTGTCGAAGCCCCCGGTACCGCGAGTGCAAGGCCGGCGACCACAACCACGCCGAGCGCGACGCGGCTCCGTAGCGAGCGACCTCGCCAGGATTTGAGGTTGAAAAATGACTTCATGATTGTAGGCTCAACTCCTTCCGTCTTGTGATGCTTGCTTTCGGTTCAAACTGCAACTGCTCCCTTCGTCACGGCTCGACCACGTATTCGGCGAGCTCGGGCGGATAATCGGGACCTGGATCCAAACCGATGCCCGGTCCTCTTGGCGCGCGAACGATGCCCTTCTCGTCGAGTCCGAGCTCGCGCTGAACCGGGTTGGTGGTGACGAGCGACTCGTAGTACGTGCAATTCGGGATCGCCATGCAGAGGTGCCTCGCGTAGACGGTGTTCCCATGGGGCTCTGCGCGAAGCCGAAAAGCGTCGGCGAGATGGGCGATGCGCATGGCCCCGGTGAACCCGCCACGGAGATCGGTGCTCGTACGGACGAAGGTGGCGCATCCGCTGGCGATGAAATCGGCGGTGTTCATGTGGGCGCCGTCCGAGGTCTCGGCGACGTTCAGGGGAACGCGTACTCGATCGGCGAGCCACTTGTAGGCCGTTACGTTGAACTCGCGCATCGGCTCCTCGTACCAGAGGTAGTGGGCCTCCGAGAGTGCGTCTCCGACGTAGACGGCGTCGGCAAGGTCAAAGGCGGCCGAGCCGTCGTACATGAGCGGGAACGTCGCGCCGACATGTTCGCGAACCGCTGCGCACAGGGCGGCGTCGCGCCGGGCGTCACCCCAGGCGTGAACTTTGATCGCCGGGTAGCCGAGCTCGATGCACTGTGAGACGACGTCGAGGTACTCGTCGACTGAGGCAAAGGTCGATGTCGAGGCGTACGCAGGGATCTCGCGTCGAAAGCCGCCCAGCACCTCCCAGGTCGGCGAGCCGTAGAGACGCCCGACGAGGTCCCACAACGCGCAGTCCACGAGACCGATCAGCCAGATCGGAAACTCTTCTGTCCTGTCAAGCTCCCACATCCGGTGCCATATCCGCTCACGCTCGAGCGGATCGGTCCCGACGAGCTCCTCACGAAGGACGCGCCCGACCAAGTCCTCAAAGACGACGGCGCTCCCGCGATGCTGCGTGACGGCGACGCCGGCGACGCCCTCGTCGGTGCGAAGGCACAGCACGGCGACAAGTCCGTCAACAGGGCCGCCCAGAAGTCCCTCACGCCACGCGAAGCCTGGCCGGGCGCCCGGTGCGAACACCTTGAAGCTCTCGACGTGAGTAATGCGCACCCGTGCCATTGACATCACTCCTATGACGACTGGCTTATGATGTCATACCTATTAGGACAGCGCAAGGAGCGCGGTTCTTCGATTAGGACGCGTCAGCCTGCACGGTGACGAGCAACCTGCTCCCGGTAGTCCTCGGCTCGCGGCGGCCGGTCTCGCCCCGCGCGACATGAAGGTCCAGCTCAGCTACTGCTTTCAGTCCACTGCACGAATACACCACGGACTTGGGCGTCCGAACCTCCAAGCCACGCCCCGGGGCTGCCGGCTGCGCCCGGCCCGGAGTGCTCTCCACAAGGAAGCCGCCCGGCTGGATCGGTTGGATTAACATACTACGTATGATCAAATTCGTGGATGGCTGTCACTGCCACCGAGGGGAGATGAGGCAGAAGTGACCCTGGCGGGACAGCCTCCAACGAAAAGCTTCGAAATGATCTTGGCAGGGGCCGTTCCGCGCAGACCCGCTCGTCTCGCGACGGCCGTGCTCTCGACCATGGTCGACAAAATCGTGGGAGGCGAGCTCCTTCCTGAGTCGTCGCTCCCGACCGAGTCAGCGCTGTGTGAGGTCTTCGGCGTCAGCCGTACCGTCATCCGGGAGGCACTGAAGCTGCTCGAGGCGAAGGGACTCGTGCGAGTCAAGCAGGGCCAAGGTACGACCGTGGGGCCGACCGAGCAGTGGGACCTGCTCGACCCGCTCGTACTCGACGCCGCGATGCGCTACGCCGACACCTTCGAGATCCTTGACGACGTGGTCGACGTGCGTGTCGCGCTCGAGTGCCAGATGGCATACCGCGCGGCAGTGCGGATGACAGATGCGCAGCTGAGCGAGCTGCACGACGCCCTGACGGCCCTCGAGAAGCTCCTGGACCAGCCGGAGCAGTACCAGCAGGCTGAAGGCGACTACCACGATCTGATCCTTCGAGGCTCAGGCAACCGTCTCGGGCGATTGATCATCCGCTCGATCCACCCCCGCGCGCGCGTGAACGTCCGCTACCGCGGAATTGGCGTAAGCGCCGACCACATGATGATGAGCCATCGAGGTCACGTCGCCATCTACGAGCAACTGGCGGCACGCGACCCCGATGGTGCAGCCGAGGTGATGCGCGAGCACATCTTGCGGTCCTGGCTCGAGCGCAAGTCCGGCGCGCCCAACACCCAGGACCCGTGAACGATGGCTAGCTGGCCGACTGACAGGGACACGTCGGTCTCCGGATCGAACTTGGTCCCTTCACATCGAGCTCCGTTCTGCCTGCGGACGTATGGCAAACCCGCGAGCGCGACCCGCCAGCTATGAGCGACAGCTTGCCCGACATCCCCCCAGCCCTTCGTGGCATAGAGCGTGTCCGTCTCGGTCATAGCGACGTCTATGTGACGCGGTTGATGCTGGGCTGCGCACCCTTGGCCGGGATGTACGCCCCGGTCGACGACAGGCGGGCCGAAGCCGTTCTCGAGGCCTCTTGGGACGAGGGGGTCCGCGCCTTTGACACCGCCCCCCAGTACGGGGTCGGACTGTCGGAAGAGCGTCTCGGCGCCTACCTGGCCAATCGACCGGCCGGCGATGCGGTGGTCTCGACAAAGGTCGGCCACCTGCTAGTCGACGCCGACGACGGGGTCCAGGGCGGGGACCTCTTCTACGGAGCACCCAGTCGAAGGCTCGTGGACGACTACACGAGAGACGGTGTGCGCCGATCCATGGCGGCGAGCCTCGAGCGCCTAGGCCGCGATCGCGTTGATGTCGCGTTGATCCACGATCCGGACAAGTACGCCGAGCTGGCGCTCACCGAGTCCTACCCGGCGCTCGAAGAGCTCCGCGCCGAGGGCGTGGTCGGCGCAATCGGCGTCGCCATGAACCACGCAGACGTGCTCACTTGGCTCGTCGAGCGGACAGAGCTCGACTGCGTCTTGATCGCCGGCTGCTATTCCCTCCTCGACGTCCCGGCGGCCGACCGGCTCTTCCCCGCGTGTGAGAAGCGGGGGGTTTCGGTGCTGGCGGCCGGGGTCTACCGCAGCGGCATCCTCGCCGATCCACGCCCCGGGGCACACCTGGACTATGTACCTGCACCCAGTCCGATCGTCGAGCACGTGAACCGCATCCGTTCCATTTGCGATCGCCACGGCGTTCCCCTGGCCGCAGCGGCATTGCAGTTCGTCCTCGCACATCCGGCCGTGACGGCGGCTGTAGTCGGTGCGGCCAGCGCTCAAGAGGCTCACGAGAACGCTGCCCACTTCCGGTTCGCGGTTCCCGAGGAGCTGTTCGAAGAGCTCGCCGGGGCAGGGCTCGCACCGGCGTTGCCGCCAGGCGCGTCTCACCGCACAACTTCCTAGCCCGCGGCGCGTTAGAGCAATGATGACCGGGTACAGCACCGATATCTCGCCTAAGACCGGCGGCATCGTCGATTCGCATCACCACGTCTGGGACCCTGCCAAGCGCCCCCACGAGTGGCTCGTGGCGCTTCCGTCGCTCAACCGACCGTTCGATTTGGGTGAACTCGAGCAGGTCGCCACGCCACTTGGCGTGTCGGCCACAGTGCTCGTGCAGGTTCTGAACGATCCCGCGGAGACGGAGGAATTCCTGGCGCTTGCCAGCGCAAGCGAGTTCATCGCCGGAGTGATCGGCTGGGTCGATCTGACCGACCCGGGAGTTGGAGAGACCCTGGCACGCTTAGCTGAGCTCCCCGGGGGAAACAAGCTTGTCGGCGTCCGCCATCTCGTCGCCAACGAACCGGACCCTGACTGGCTCCGACGAGACGAGGTGCGCCGCGGTGTCCGCGCCGTTAGTGAGAGCGGAGGGGCCTTCGATCTTCTCGTGTCCACCCGTGAACTCCCCGCCGCAGCAGATCTGGCCGAGCACCTCGAGGGTGCGACTCTCGTCATCGATCACATGGCCAACCCGGAGATAGCTGCCTCGACCTGGGAGCCCTGGAACAGCTTGATCAGCCAGCTTGCCCGCAGTGAGTCGGTCGTCTGCAAGATCTCGGGGCTGGTCTCCCAGGCAGGCAACCATTGGGATCCGGCCGCTGTTCGTCCCTACGTGGAACGGGTCGTCGAGCTGTTCGGCCCGGACCGTCTGCTCTTCGGTTCCGACTGGCCGGTTTGCACGGCCGTGGCGAGCTATGACCAGGTGCTCGGGCTGGCCCGCGATCTCATCACGCCGCTCGTAGGACAAGAGATCGACGCCGTCTTTGGTAGCACGGCACGTCGCATCTACAAACTCGCATCGGTTCGTAGGGAGGAACGCTCCGGAGAGAGGCGCTTCGACATCTGACAACGCTGATAACTGGGTTGACGAACTCACACAACCATCCACACCTCTTCCGGCCCTGTCCCTGTCGGCAAAAAAAGCCAACATTCGAGCCAACAAGCCCGTCCCAGAGCGTCGCACGCTGTCGCACGCCGTAGCGGACGACTCGCTGGACGGCTGTCTTGACAGGCCAGAATGCAACGACGCGGGACGGACTGACACAAGCAGCGACAATATTGAGCTACCTACGGATCAGAAGGTTGGGGATTCGAGTTCCTCCGAGCGCGCTGAATAGATGCAGGTAGAGTGGCTGTCTACCTGGCGGATGCTTGACATGGCCCTCCGTTGGCCGCCAAGACGATCGACACAGATCGACTCGCAGCCAGAGGGCAGCCAGGGACGCTGCCGGTTGTGGCTCTGACACGATCCAGACAGCAGGCACGCAAGACCGCAACTACGGCCAACGGCTCCCGGGCAGGCGTCAGCGGTCGAGTTCGCAAAGCCGTGCCCGTTTCGTACGGGTAGGGTTCTGTGGTGAGTAGTCGCGATGAAACGAGCACTGGGCCGGAGGGAGCCCAGTTGGTCGTGGTGGCTAACAGGTTGCCGGTCCGGCGGGTGGAACGCGACGGCGAGATGCATTGGGACTTGAGTCCAGGTGGACTGGTCTCGGCGCTGACGCCGGTGCTGGCAGGCGGGGCCGGTATGTGGATCGGTTGGCCGGGCGGTGGTGTTGAGATGGCCGTTCCAGCTGAGCACGAGGGGATCGAATTGCGCGCGGTGCCTCTCGACGATGCCGAGTTCGAGCAGTTCTACCTCGGGTTCTCCAACGCCACGCTTTGGCCGCTGTATCACGACGCGGTTCGGACCCCGACGTTCCACCGGGAGTGGTGGTACGCGTACGTGTCGGTCAATGACCGCTATGCGCGTGCTGTCGCCGAAGCCGCCGCGTCGGGAGCGACTGTCTGGGTGCACGACTACCAGTTGCAGTTGGTTCCGAAGATGCTCAGGGCACTGCGGCCAGACCTGCGCATCGGCTTCTTCTTGCACATCCCCTTCCCACCACAGGAGCTGTTCATGCAGCTGCCATGGCGGAGACCGATACTCGAAGGGCTTTTGGGCGCCGATCTGGTGGGGTTCCAAGTGCACGGGGCGGCGTCGAACTTCTCGCGGGTCGCTCGACGACTCGTGGGCGCGTCGGGTACTGACAGCGTGCTGAACTACGACGCGCGCCAGGTCCGGGTCGGGGCGTTCCCGATATCAGTCGACACGATAGGACTGATCAAGCGGGCTTCCGACCCCGCTGTGCAGAGACGGGCCCGTCAGATCAGAGAGGAGCTCGGCAGCCCGGATGTCGTTATGTTGGGCGTCGACCGCCTCGATTACACCAAGGGCATCGACCGGCGGCTCATAGCCATCGGCGAGTTGTTTGCCGACGGTTCGCTGACTGGGTCGCAGGCGGTGTTGGTCCAGATCGGCATACCGAGCCGTGAGGATGATCCGCACTACCGTCGCGAGCGCGAACACCTCGAGCAGCTTGTCGGCGAGATCAACGGGGCATACTCGACAGTCGGTCGACCTGCGATCCACTACCTGTACCAAAGCGTCGAGGTCGACGAACTGGTGGCCTTGTACCTCGCCGCCGATATCATGCTCGTGACACCGCTACGAGACGGCATGAACCTTGTGGCCAAGGAATATGTGGCGTGCCGGGTTGATAACACCGGGGCGCTCGTGCTCAGCGAGTTCGCTGGTGCCTCCCAAGAGCTACGAGACGCCATCCTGGTTAATCCCCATGATCTGAATGGCCTAAAACAGGCCATCTGCCACGCCGTCGACCTCGACCCCAACGAAGGAACAGCACGCATGCGCCGCATGCGCCGTGTCGTGAGGCGCTACGACGTCCAGGCATGGGCACACGCCTTCTTGGGCGCCCTCCGGGCAGACAGCCGTCACATTTCGACCTCGCCCGACCCGGCGCTAGAACCAGGGGGCACACCTCATTAGGCCGACCCAACGGAAGTTACCCAGCTGGGTCGCGCCGCCGCTTTCCATCGCTGCAACAAGCGAAAGAGCAAGTCCTTGTCCTGGACTGACACCACAAGCCGCGGGAATACGATCTCGTGATAGCTCCTCGCGCTCCTCGCGACTCCATTGGCATTCACAGCGAGCCGATCGCTGCGGGAACGTCGAGCAGCCCGCGGACGTCAGTACCACGTCGGCACAGATCTGCCCGAGTCTCGCGATCGCCGGCACGTCATCGGCCACGAATTCGTCTCTGTCTCGCTGTTAGCCCATCCACCCTTGACAGCCGGTCCCCACCCTGACTTGTCAGTCCGGCCGTTTTCCCAGCGGAGTGCGTAAGCATCGTCCCTACCCGGGAATAATGCTCGGAAGAGTTCGACCTTCTGTTGCGGCGAGGAACGCTGTATCACCCTCGAGACCAGAGGTGGCCCTTCCGCCGGAAAAGGCGTTGGCTCCCACGCAGTTGCCGAAACTGCACGGTCTTCGCGCCCCAGGCCGAACAGGTCGCGCAAGGAGGCGGTTCTCGGCCTCGAGCTCCGCGACCCGCCGAGCAGGGTCGGCCGAGCGACGTTCCTCAGGCCAGTCGCTGATCGGATCAATTGCGGGCTCGTCTTGCCTCCGACTCGCATCTCACTCCCCCCGCCGCTCATACTCGAGAGTCTGCTTCGCGCCAAGGCAACTCTCCGGGCAGTAGCAGCGGGTGCTCCAGGCCGCCGTGGGCGCGGGCTCGGTCGTCGCGCACCGCTGGAACCCGGACGGCCTCCGACCAGGAGTCCGACTGGTGCGTGCACATAAGAAACGATTGTTTCATTCGTGATCGATATTCTAAGCTAAAGCGTGGACTTTCGCCGACCCGTGCAAAGCGTCATCCCAGGTGCGCAAGGTCGAATACTCGCCGTCCTCGCGGAGAGTACCGCCTACCTCAATCTGCGCACGATCGCCCTTCTCGCCGGTACCAGTCCGGCACAGACATCGCGAATACTGCCCGAGCTGGCCCGTTCTGGGTTGGTTGAGCGCCGAGAAGCGCCACCTTCGGCGCTGTTTCGCCTCGTGGACGACAACGTCGGCTCGCGGATTGTGCGAGCGCTCAGCAGGAGTCGCGAGACAGTCCTGGCCGAGCTTGGCTCACAAGCCGAGACTCTCGAGCCCGGTCCCGTCAGTGTCATCGTGTTCGGCTCATTCGCCCGAGGCGAGGCTGAAGCTGATAGCGACCTTGACGTGCTCTTTGTACAGCCAAAAGGCATGAATGACGACGACTACCGTTGGGCCGCAGCGGTCGAAGGTTGGCGGCAGTTCGCACGTCGACTGACCGGCAACCGAGTCGAGGTCGTCGAGACAAGCGAGAGCAGCGTGGGCCGCTTCCTACGAAGCCACAAGACGTTGTGGGCCGACATCGTTCGGGACGGAGTTGTGGTGTACGGCAAGTCGCTCGAAGGCCTGCGAGGGCGGCGGAGTGCCTAGGCAGTCACGCACGCGGCCCGTGACCAGGGATCAGGTCGCCGCCTATGTCCGCAAAGCAGAGGAATTCCTTGTCGCGGCTGCGGTTGAGCTAAACGCGGGTCGAGCGATCGCCGCGACAAGCCTCGCGATTCACGCCGCCGTGAATGCGGCCGACGCTTTGACCGGAGCACGTTTGGGCAGGCGCGCCGCCGGCCAGGACCATGACGAGCTCCTGACTCTCCTGGATGAGGCCGGTCCCGATGGCGTCGCAGTCGCGCGCGATATCGCCCGCCTGCTGCCGTTGAAGACGAGATCGGAGTACGAGCCCGACAACGTTCCGCGAACAGCTGCCACCAAGGCTGTGGAACGAGCGCGACGTTGCGTGTCAATCGCCCACCGAGTTGTCGACGCGACGTCTCTGTAGCCAATTCGTGAACTGGTTTGCGGACCGCGACCCGCTGGGGTCAGACACTCGGACTTGGCAGCCACGTTGGCAGCCAAGAGACTCGACACCAGTCGACATCAGCCGACACCCAACGAACAGCGTCCCAGGTCACAGACTCAGATCGACACCAATCGACACGCCGAGGGTACCTACGGATCAGAAGGTTGGGGATTCGAGTTCCTCCGAGCGCGCTGAATACAGCAGCTAAAGCATTGTGAGACTCCCGCAGGTCACTCGCTCACTGACTAGCGCAGCCCAAGAACTGCAGTCAGCGCCTCGTCGATGCCCCACATCTCCTCGTGGGTGAGATGGCCTGCGAGCTCGCCTAGAC
>Ga0187856_1003754_pt1 | contig 10418 bp, 8 predicted proteins | sample June2016WEW_8_40_FD_132443 | JGI IMG/M metagenome (GOLD analysis project Ga0187856, IMG submission 132443) | Peatland microbial communities from SPRUCE experiment site at the Marcell Experimental Forest, Minnesota, USA - June2016WEW_8_40 | ecosystem: Environmental > Terrestrial > Soil > Wetlands...
CCCTGACGGGAGATCTGCCCTGTCAGGCAGTTATGATAAGACCCTACGACTTTGGGATATTGAGACGGGTGAGTGTCTCAGGGTGTTTGAGGGCCACACCTCTTATGTGTACTCAGTGGCCATAAGCCCTGGCGGGGGATCTGCCCTATCAGGCAGTGGGGATAAGACTCTGCGGCTGTGGGACATTGAGACGGGGGAGTGCCTCAGGGTATTTGAGGGCCACATAGATGATGTGTACTCAGTGGCCATAAGCCCTGACGGGGGATCTGTCCTATCAGGCAGTTATGATAAGACCCTGCGGCTGTGGGACATTGAGACGGGCGAATGCCTCAGGGTGTTTGAGGGCAGCACGTGTGATGTGAACTCAGTGGCCATAAGCCCTGACGGGCAATATGCCCTGTCAGGCGGTGGGTGGGAAAAGACTCTGCGGCTGTGGGACATTGAGACGGGTGAGTGTCTCAGGGTATTTGAGGGCCACACCGCTTATGTGTACGCAGTGGCCATAAGCCCTGGCGGGGGATCTGTCCTGTCAGGCAGTTGGGATGATACGCTGCGGCTGTGGGACATTGAGACGGGGGAGTGCCTCAGGGTGTTTGAGGGCCACACCGCTTATGTGTACGCAGTGGCCATAAGCCCTGATGGAAGATTCATTTTGTCGGGAAGCAAGGATAATACCGTAAAACTATGGGAGCTAGACTGGGAGTATGAATTTGATGACGATGAGCAAGATGAGGATTACCAACATTTCAAAAAAGAATATGATTACATCTACACACCGATTTTGAAAATGATTGTTTGCAGATCGAACAATATAGATGATGACATTCTTGCTGAGGTAGATAAGGAATTCCAATCATTTAAGGATGATTACGATTACATCTATGAGAATGTCCTTAAAATGATTGACTGCAGGATAAGAAGTGAGGACGAAGATCAGTTGGCGGAGGAGGATGAGAAATTCAGCACATTCAGGGTTGAATATGATTATATTCACAATAATGTGGTCAAAATGCTTGACTCAGGAATGAAAGATGTACGTTAGCCCAAAATTCTCTTCGACCCTGACAGGTTCTACCCCTTGGGAGTGGATTCCCCTTAATTTCGATTATTTTCTTGAAGAACTTGATGGAATAAAAGATTATGCTGAAGAGAGTGGCCATCTCCTACTTTATAGAGGACAAAGCGATATAAATTGGTTGCTTGATTCAACTTTTGTGAGGTTTTGCAAGGAGCATGTTTTTGGCATTAATCAATGCGCTAAGCTCAGAGAAGATTTCAGGTTGTCTATAGAGCATCAGCAAATAGTTGGGAATCTTCTTTTATTCAAGTTTGGATTTGCGACTGTGCCGAGTAAAGAACTGTTTGAATGTGAACGTCTGTATGGCATTGATCCCTGGTTTGAGTGGCTCAAGAGATTGCAACAGTATGGTGAGGACGATAAATTACATTTGAAAGGTACTTTTATTATGGATTGGACTGATAAGGCCGAGGTTGCCGTATATTTTAGTAATTATTGTAGAAGAGGTGATGGAGGAGTATGGATATGCGATGCCACAGTGACAGGGAGAACCCTTCAATTAATTACGGTGGCGGAAATCCTAGGTAAGATGAAAGAAGGTATTCTGAACAACAGAGGTCTTGGGATTCCGTTGATGTTTTATCCAAGAAAGCAAATTGCCTCTGAAAGGGCTTCCAATCAAGGTGCTATTTACTTTGCGCAAATGGACTTAAGGTTTGATTTATCCGAAATATGGAGTGTTTACGAAAAGGAAAGAAATAATAAGGAAAAAGTATTTATCAAACTTGTTCTGCCTATAACAGTCTCTAATGATGAATGTACAAAGTGGCTAGTAGATAGGGGCATAACGAGAAACTATCTTTTCCCAGATGAAACAAGAGATCTGAAAAGAGGTTGACCCCATGAAGAACCTTTCAACTGGAGCTAAAATAGTCTGGCGGGTAGCCGCTTACGAAACTGGCGAATCAGGGTATCGCTATATCGAAAAAGAGCATGTCTTTATTGGAATCTTGAGTCTTGAAAAAGTTATTGCCGATGGCCCGGAGAAGGCAGGATTAGACCAGAAGGCATGGCAGGACTTGAAATCCGAGCATTCTCTTCTCAAGAGAACTCTGCGTTCCTATGGTATTGATCAGACAACGCTAAGAAGGCTGATCCGAAATAAGCTTGGCAATGGTGGCCACAAGCACACTGAGAAGACCATCCATCGAAGCGAAGAATGCAAAGCTATATTTGAGAAGGCTGCGGCTATTCCCGATTTAAAACTCATAACCACACTGCATCTTGCTGCTGCAATAGCCGAGAACGCGGGCGATATTTTGACAACAGTTTTCAACGACCTCGGGGTTGATCCGATAGCGCTTCGGGATACCCTGCTTGCCCCCCTTGAAAAGGAGCCTGTCCAGGCAAATGAAGGCCAGATGAACAATGAGGCTCCGGAATCATATGTTGAACGTTATGGCCGCGATCTCACACAGGCTGCAAGAGAAGGCAAGCTTGGCCCCTTTGTCGGCAGAAGGAATGAGCTGCTTCAAGTGATCCAGACACTTGCCCGCAGCATGAAAAACAATCCTATACTCGTCGGTGAGGCAGGTGTCGGGAAGACTGCCATAGTCGAGGCTTTGGCCGTCAGGGCTGTTCAAGGTAAAGACCCTCAGGTGCTCGCCGGCAAAAGAATAATTGAATTGAACCTGGGGGCCCTCGTCGGTGGCACCAAATATCGAGGTGAATTCGAAGAACGGCTTACAAAGGTCATAGAAGAGGTGCGTTCTGATTCTAATATCATTATTTTCATTGACGAGATACATAACTTGGTGGGAACAGGACGTGTGGGAGGGAGCATGGATGCTGCTAATATCATGAAACCCGCCCTTACGAGAGGAGATATCAAATGCATTGGAGCTACCACCATCGGGGAATATCGTCGTTATATCGAAGCTGATCCGGCTTTTGAGAGACGGTTTGAGAAGATAATCGTTGATGAGCCTACCAGGGATGAGGCAATAGAAATCCTCAGGGGGATACGTCCTAAGTGGGAGAGACACTTCAATATTACGGTTGGTGATAAGGCATTGGAGGCTGCCGTAGATCTTTCGGTGAGATTTGACACCGATCACTATCTCCCCGACAAGGCAGTCGACCTCGTGGACAAGGCAGGTTCCCGCGTTCAAGTCCCCTTTCTGAGCATGGTGCAGAAAGTGAAGCCTGATGGGGCAGAAGCCGGCGCAGTTCTCAACGACGGGGGTGTCACAGAGAGCACCATCGCACAGGTTCTTTCGGATAAGCTTGGCATACCGGTGGAGATAGTCGCGGGTCATCTTGAAGGGGCATCGAGTTCTCGACTGCTCGGATTAAATGCATTCCTGGCAAAGCGAATAATCGGACAAAAGGATGCGGTTGACCGGGTGAGCCGGCGAATCCTTATGGCCCATGCCGGGGTTGGAAGAAAAGGCGGGCCGATGGCGGTCTTTTTATTTTTTGGGCCGACAGGGGTTGGGAAAACTGAACTTGCGAAGTCCCTTGCTGAGTTTCTCTTCGGAAACCAGGCCAACTTGATTCGCTTGGATATGTCTGAGTTTATGGAAGAACACAGCGTCTCCAAACTCATCGGCTCTCCTCCCGGATACGTCGGTTACGAAGAAGAGGGGCAGCTGACGGGTAAATTACGGTCTAAGCCATATTCTATAGTACTGCTCGATGAAGTGGAAAAGGCGCATCCGAGAATTCTTGATATCTTTCTCCAGGTGTTCGATGAGGGGCGGATTACTGATGCGAAAGGAAGAACCGTAGACGCAAAAAATGTGATATTCATCATGACATCCAATATACAGCAAGGAAGCGCTAAAAAGCTCGGCTTCGTTGCAGAACGGGAGGGCGAGCAGCAGATTACTCAAGCTGATTGTTTGAGAGAATATTTCCGCCCTGAATTGCTAAATCGTATTGATGAACAAATAGTATTCAGACAGCTAGAGGAAGAAAATGTAAAGGAGATCCTTAGACCTATGCTTGAAGAGATCTCTGTTCGTCTCGAAGAGGTGCATCATGTAAGTTTAATGATTTCCCAGGATGCCGAAGATTTACTCGTACGGGAAGGTTATAAACAACAATTTGGTGTCCGAGAGTTACGACGTGTAGTTGAAAGATTTATTCAGATGCCTTTAAGCAATCTGATTTTGAGTGGGAAAATGAAGAATTGCAGTTCTTGGCAAGCGGTTTGTGATGGCACGGGAATTTCGATAGTTCCAGGGGACTAATTTTATTGGCATATCAAATTTGTCTCTTGATGGTTTAATAAAGACTTTGTACAAAAAAGGAAGAAGTTAATGGAACAGGTGGGCAAAGCAGAAGAATCAACGTCACAACAAATGACCCTCGAAGAGGCCCGCAATGTAATGTGGCTTCGCAACAATCCCGAGTTTCATAAGCCTTTGGGTACGTTGCTTGACGACGGATATCTTACTCGGGACAGATTGAAGTGGGCCGCCGACAATGCGTACAACCCTCAACTAAGACAAGCCGCTACGGTAATTTTTGATTCGCTGAAGCAATCTAACGAGGAACGGAAGATTGAGACATCCCAAACTCCTGGACAATCTGTAGCTTCACCGCTGCCCGGCGTTAACGTTGACATATCGATCGAGGATGCGCAAAACACCATATGGCCTTTTTCCTCGCCACCAAATTGTAAGGGGCAACCGATGGGACTTTTGGTTAACGCCAGACAATTAGTTCTCAAAGACCTTGCCTATGCTATAGAAAAAGCGTGGGAAAAGCGAGTGAAACAGGCAGCCACGGTTCTTATGCTGCAGCAACTAAATCATACAGTTAACGAACCTCCTGAGTCGACGGGGCCTTTGAGAATAGTCTCGTCGGGAAGAACCTTTGCGGAGAGGAAACAACTACAACTGGCAATGTGGATGGGACTTTTACTAGGAGGCATCTGTCTTCTCCCGATCTTTTTATATATCTACTTTGTTATGCCCAATGCCAATCATATAACTCGAAAGCTCCTGCAGATAGAACCGATTCAAAGATTGATATTTTTGCCTTTCACGTACTTCGGTCTATCTCAAACTACCTCCTCCTTAAAGGCCGCGGTATTCATAGTCCTAATTGTAATAGGGTTGTTTGCAAGTGGGATCATAATGTGGCTCTACAATCGCGTTATCAATCACATCATGGACAAGATGGTAAAAAACATCGACAGGTACCGAAAAGGGCAGGAGGGCGAAACCAAAGTTGTCGAAGCCATGATCGCAAATCTGGACGATAAATGGTCTCTGTACAGGAACATATCGCTACCGGGACGAAAGAAAAGCGATCTTGATGTGATACTCGTCGGGCCTCCGGGCGTATGGGTACTGGAGGTAAAAAACTATGAAGGCGAGTACAAAAATACTGGAGAAGACTGGCAATATCGTGCCGGACACATCTGGAAGTCGCTTAGGAAGAGCCCGAGCAGGCAAGTCCAGAAGAACGCGGGTACACTGTCTAATTTTTTGAAGGCGGATGGAATAAGACAATATGTGAACTCTATCGTTGTCTGGGCAAACGAGGAAACACCATTGGCTGTTGAAAATCCTATGGTAGCAGTCTGGCAATATAACCGGCTACCTGAGGAATTAGGCAATATTTGGCAAAACCAACCAATAGAACAAACACAGCAGAAAAGAATCGAAAGCAAATTAACAAAACTATGTCAGAGGTAAAACCCATATACCTCAATGTGCACATTTGCAGGGCAAAGCCTAGCCGATTATGATCGCCCCTCACCTTTCTCAGATATCGCTTATCTATCCTCGATAGCGTAAAGTGAGCAATCACGTCTTGTTGAAGGATATCTTGAGGAAAACTGCTGAGGCGTTCCCTATCCTGTCTGGTGAAAAAGCTCGATCAGAATCGATTAACTTTTGAAATATATCTTTTTGAGAGTTTGTGCAAAAATCCCCAAGTTCCAAACTCAGGCAGCTTGACCCCCGACTTTTTAACGCTCTCGCGATAGAGGACCAGCGGGGGCACCCCTTTGAACAGAAACCTACGGTTTTAATTTAGTAAATGTCGATTTCGTCATAGTTGTTTAGAGGATGTTTTTTGATACTGAACTATATCGACTTAAACAGCTTAAAGACTGGCCTGCATATCCAAATGGATGCATTTTAAAACTGGTCGGTATCACCTTCTTGACCCCTGTTGTAGCGGCTTTAGCTTGCCCCTTTTTTGAAATGGTTGGTCCCTTGGAATCTGCAGAAACGCAGCACGTTTGCCGATCTTCACTGTCCACCAGATCGCTATAGGAACGCTGGCAGCTTCGAAGCTTCTTGGCATAGACTTTGCTTCATATTAAGTGGAGGTTTGACATGGAAAAGTTCCTTATCTCCACGTTCATCGATTCGTCACTCTATCTGACCATGCCGCTGAAGGACAGGATGTCCCTTTTGTCAAGACTGACAAAGAGTTATCCAACCCTGTTTATCTCGGAAGGATTTGACGAAAGCACAGACGGGGATACAGGGAAAATGGTTGCACAAGACGTGAACAGGAGAATCTTTTACCAACAAGGTGAGATGGCTGGGCGGCATGGGTGATTTGACCGATGAAGAAAGAGAACTTATAGGCGATAAGTGGAGCTGAAGGAAACAGTGAGATAAATCACTTCATACTGTTCTTTGAGAGTGTTATAACATTTCGTTTCCGAAGAGGTAAACCCTGGGTAACCAAGGGGCACAAAGCCACGAGTCCTGTCCTGAGACAGCTAACACCCGGAGAGGATTGTCGGGCCATCGAAGAAACACCCGTGCCTTATCCCAGGGTTTCTTGAAACATTGCAACCCGGAATAAACATCCTGGGAAATAAAAAAAGGAGGGATAAGATTATGAAAGCCGGTGCAACAGCAAACGTGTTTCGTGGGGAGATAAGATCTGAGAAGATCTCGGCTGAAGGCGGGAAGATGTCCATAGGCCGAACTCTCGACGTGAAACTGCAGTGTCCGGTATGCAAGGAAGTGCGTGAACTTTCGTCGCCTGAGCTTAACAGCCTTTTTATGACCCGTTTCAGGTGCAACTGCGGCCAGCAGCTTGATCCGAAAAGGGATTGTGTTGCCGATGATGAGCGTGAAAAAAGTTAGAATGACTGATGAGCCAACGCTGATGACGCATTCAACAGCAATGGTTGGTCTTAGTCATTTCTCTTGCGTCACCGCTTCACTTCAAAATCAAGATACTGCTTGATACTGATAAGCTGCCACTTCCCTCGATTTCCGCTCGACACGTTTGTCACGTTTTAATTGGAGAGCAATTCAATCCGGGGGCTGGCGCTTCTATGCCCCTGGCTTTATCGTCGATTGCCCCTCCGATTTCATTCCCGGGGAACCATCAGCAGAAGGTTTCCCGCAGGTCGTTGTTCAGAACCTCGATTGCTCCAGCCCCCGGATTGAACCGCTCTCCATCATGGCGCATGTGCCCTGCGATCCTCAGGCTGACCCTCAAGATAATTCACCAATTAGTCATGATTAATAATGAAGCATACAACAAGACATTCTCAAAAAATCATGGTATAATTTTATATATTTATAAGAAAGGAGGTGATATAGACTTATGAGGTACTTGATTAGGTATAGAACCTTACAGCAAATCTTCAGTTTTATAACAAGTGGCGGTTTGTTCTGCGGAGGATTTAAACTGCTTTCACTTGGAATAGAAGCTAAAGGTTCTCTTGAGATTAAAAGCAGTATATTATCGGGTACTATAAATGCCGAGTCTGCGGGTTTGGCAATGATCTTTGCTGGCGTTATTGTTTTCTTGGCACCTTTTGTTTTTCGAGCAAAGATCGTGCGCGACCGCATGCAATTTCGGATCATGTTCAGACCTCGGTTGACGTCCCTGAGAGTATTTCAAGGCGGATAAAAGCATTTAAACAACAGAAGCGGAAAAGTAACAACAGTGTAACTTCTGTAATTGATCTGCTAAGATATCACTCACTTGGAGACTTGCGCCAAAAACTAATAAAATTAAAATCCAAAATGCCAATAACTCCAGCAGCCCTGATGCTCCATTCTTATCTCGGCAAAATTAAGCGTTCTAAATAGGGGATTTTTGCACAAACTCTCAAAAAGGTATATTTCAAAAGTTAATCAATTCTGATCGATCTGGGTGCGTTTGGAGCGGTATTGTTTTTTTTTGCGAATTTTATCAGAATTTAGATCACCCCCACAAAATCGCTCTCAAAGCGACCAGGAACGTCTCTTTTTTGAAATATACCTTTTCGTCCTTTTGTGCAAAAAACCCCTTCTATGAATCATCTTTACAATTCTTGTGGCGGCTGGTCCTATTGGAAGTACTCCTTAAGACTGGATTCAATTCAATTGTATCGCCAGTCAAGTCCAGATACTCAACGTTGTCTCGGCAGACCCAATTCAGCATTATCCCTGCCGGTTCAGGATTCTCCGCAAAGCCAGATACTGCTCTCGCATACTGACGATCTGTTGTTCTTGAACCTTTGATACGGTCTAAATGTGCCTTTATCCCTGACAGATTGTCTCCTTCAACTTCCGACTTGAACGCAGTTACTGATCCGCCTGGGCTGACTGCAAGGAAAAAATATTCTCCACTCCCGATCATCTCGCTCAACACGGTTTGAACGAGGAAATTATTCGGATTGACCAAGACGTTAAAGGTTTGGAAATTGTAGAACTCAAACGCCAAATGAACAACTTCGAATTCTGAAGTGCCAAGCACAGAATGGCCGAAGTTGAATCCGCCACGGGAGATGTCGGAGGGGATAGCCTGCGCAGTGCGAAGCGCCAAAAAAGCACACGTTTGTTTCCCTTCCTCAACCAATCCCATCGCAAAACAAGGTGCCGCTGCTGAAATAAAATCCTCAAGAAATTGACGGTTGAGCATTAGCCGCGGCAGCAATTTATGAATCGTTCCCATTTTGTTTTTCTTTATAAATAATTATTGATTCGTTGAATAATGTCTGTCCTGCTTCCTTCACTGTGTCATATCCATTGACGTATGCGTAAAGCGAGTGCGGTGCTCCCAAGCCGTTTGGCCACATCGGCGGGCACCGAGTTTCGATCGGACATCGTGGCCATGCAGAGAGCCAAACAAGATTATCTTTTCAGGCTTGCACCTTTCGATAAGCTGTTTTTTGATTTCGTCTACCTTTTCCAATGCGATAATCCTCATTTATTTACACATTATACCAAAAGAGCACATAACGGAATCTCACTCCACAGCCGGCCAAGGCCCGATAATTTCCGCGAACGACCCGATGCGAAGCCGCACTCAGGGTGGTGTGGGTGGGGACGGTTAATTACCGTCCCTTATGCTATTGTGCTTTCATTACTTTGCCTTCAACCATTTGATCGAGAAGATTTATTCCTTAAACAAACCCGTTTTCGGGTCTATACCTTTTCGAGGCGTTGTACAAAAAACCCCCCTTATCAATCCCAGCACAATTGTAACAGATAACGTTATTTTAGTAACGTAACGATCTGTTATTTATGGATAACGGTTATGATTGCATTTGCTGAATTTACCGAGTAGAATAACGTTACTAGAATAACGTTATCGGAGGGCGAAATGAGACAATCTGTAGGTTATGACCAAGTGAAACAGGTTTGCGACAAATTAAACCTGGAGAATAGAAAGATAAGCACCCGTGCGATCCACGCTGAAACTGGTGGGTCAATGTCGACTGTACTTGAACATCTGCAACGCTGGCAGAAAGAAAAGCAGGGCTCGAACCAAAAAGATATGTTGGTGCTTTCTGATCGTCTGAAGGAGGCAATCTTCTATGAAATTACGGAACGCGTGAATTCCGCGAAGTCGGAACTGAATGAACAGCTCGCGACGGCTCTCAATCATTTGAATGAATCACGGGAACTCCTTGCTCAGGCGGAAAATAAAATCGAGGACCTCAATGCTGAAAAGCAAACCATGATAGAAGAGAAGGGCAAATTAACGCATGAATTTGAAAAGCAGACAGCTCTTCTCGATCAGCGGTTACAAGCCCTTCAGGAAGAATGCAAGGGAAAGCTGAATGTCGCACAACACCAGATCGAGGCGCAGTCAAAGGAGATTTCTGATCTTCGTAATATGAAGGGGGATGCAGAAAAAAGAGCTGCGGTGGCGGAGGCCCATGCCGAAGACAGGGCAAACCAGATTGCTCTCCTACTTGGTCAAATAGAGGATCTGAAAGAAGAGAAATCCGGATTGCGATCCATGCTTGATTCCGCATTAAAAGACCGAAACGAGGCGGAGAAGAAGGCCGCAACTTTGGAGGCAAGATTAAAAGAAAAAAGATAAGAGGATAGGAGCAAAAAAGGAATCGATTGAAGTAAACTGTTTGACGAAACGTTCGATAGAATATTCTCAGTTTTGTGTAGAGAATGGGAGC
>Ga0187856_1003760_pt1 | contig 10387 bp, 9 predicted proteins | sample June2016WEW_8_40_FD_132443 | JGI IMG/M metagenome (GOLD analysis project Ga0187856, IMG submission 132443) | Peatland microbial communities from SPRUCE experiment site at the Marcell Experimental Forest, Minnesota, USA - June2016WEW_8_40 | ecosystem: Environmental > Terrestrial > Soil > Wetlands...
AAGGGCGAAGGGCGAGGGAAGAGGAGAGGCTGGAGCGTTCCGCGCTCACCCTCGATCCAAGGATCGAACTCTCGATCCGTCAAGTGGGAGCTGTGCCACAAGCTCCTAGTCGCGATCCCGTCACGGACCCGGGAGACGGGAGTCGCCCCGCGGCTCGGGAAGGTCGCCTTCAGTTGGTGTTATGGCCCCGGATGGGGTCCCCAGGGCCGGTGTCCGACCGTAATCGGGGCCTCGTGCCCTTCTGGGTTCTGGCCGGAGCCGCCGGTGAACCATGACCGCACGCGGTACCTACATCGTCATCGAAGGCATCGACGGGACCGGAAAGACCGAGCTGGCCGCCCGATTGGTCCCTCCGTTGCTCGGGCGCGGTCACTCGATCTCGAGCTTCCGTGAACCGACCGACAAGTTCCTCCGGTCGGAGTTCGCCCGCATCAGCAAGCTCGATTCGTTCGCGGCCGCGCTCTGCTTTACCGTCGATCGTGCCCTGCTCCGGCCCCTCGTCGAACGCGCGCTGGAGATGGGAGACATCGTCGTTCAGGACCGATCGTTCTACTCCACGCTCGCCTACCAGTACCCCGGACTCAGCGCGGAAGCGTGGCGCGAGGTGGACCGCATCGAGCGCGAGATCGCGATCGAGCCGGACCTCGTCCTCTACCTGGACGCGCCGGTCGAGGTCGCCATGAAGAGGGTCGAGTCCCGGGGCCAACGCAACGCGTTCGAGGACGAGCCGTACCTCGTCAAGGTGAAACGGAAGTTCGAGCAGATGTTCCAGCCCCCCCGGTGGGTACGGATCGACGCGGGCGGCACGCCCGACCAGACGCTGCAGCAAGCGACGAACGCCCTCCTGTCGATGGGCCTCTGATCGACTCGAAGTCGCTCCCCGCGTCCATCTATGTCAACGTACCCGATCTGAACCCCCGCCTCCCATCGGGGGCAACTCCGCGAAACGGCTCTTGTGCCGGCCGCCCGCGCCAGCCTGTCGAGCTGGCTCTCGCGCGAGCTCCTCTACAGATTGATGACGACGCCCAGAACCCCGACCGACACCACGAAGGCGAGACTTGCCCAGAACGCGCCCCGCCAGAGGCCTCGGGAGGCCTCCGACCCCATGACACGAGGATCGGAAACCAACTGGCCGAGGAAGACTCCCGGGACGATGAGGATGAAGACCATCGCCACCATCACAGCGAGGACCAGCGTTACGAGCTGGAAGAAGAGAAGCGGGATGATGACCGCGGGGATACTCTCCACGACGTAGACCCAAATGGTGCTCTTGGGAGAGAGACCGAGCGACTCGGTCACGCCCCAGGCGCTACCGAGGGAGACCACCACGAGAGCCAGGAACGCCGCCGCCACGAGACCCACGCCCAGGAGATAGGCCCAGTACGTCCCCAGGGCGGAGGAGAGGGCGGCGGAGAACCCGGCCGCGCTCGTGAAGTCGATGGAGACACCGATCCCGGCTCCGATCATGACCACAACGATCATGAGGACTTCGCTGGTGGCAGCGCCCAGGAGCGTGGATTGGCGCGAGATCGCGATCGTGCTCCGTTTCGCGGCGGTGGCCGAAGACTGGAAGAACAGCATGAACGGCATCACCACGGCACCGGCGTTGGCGGCGAGGAGGAAGAAGAACGACGGCGTGCCGGCGACCCCTATCGGCGAGTACGGAAGGAGCCCCACATGGAGAACCACGATCACCAGCGAGATCACCACCGCCGCGGAGACACCGATCAGGATCCGTTCGACCCAAGCGTAGGGTCTACGCGCGACCAACGCGATGTGCACCACGAACGCAAGGGGAAGGGAGATGATCGGGGGAACCCCGAAGAGCCCTAGACCGAGGGCGATGCCGGCGTACTCCGCCACGTAGATCGCGACGTCCCCGACGGCCATGGAGAGCGCCACGGTCGAGGCGAGCCGGGGGCGGAAGCGCTCCCGGGTAAGTTCTCCGAGCCCCTTACCCGTGACGGCACCGATACGGCCCGACGCCTCTTGGATGAAGAACAGAGGTACGGTGAGGGCCACGAGAAACCAGACGAGATCGTAGCGGAAGCTCGCGCCGGACGCCAAGGCGGTCAGGATGCTCGCCGCGTCCAGGTTGGCGATCATGACGAGCCACGCGGGGCCTCCCCGCCACCTTCGGGGCGCTCGCAGGTGGCGCGAGAGGGCTGGGATCCTCCCGCTCTCGAGTGGGGTGGGAGCTGCGCCCGAGGGAGGAGAGTCGTCGGCCATCTACGGTTCGTCCGAATGCACGCGACCCATTAATCCTGGGTTTTCAGAGCCGGAAAGGAAGCCCTTTTCCCCGTCGCTAACACACCCGTTTCACGATCTCCCCGATAGTTCTTAAGCCGAGTTCGGATGGCAATGTGGGGAGACCCATGAGCGGAGAAGTCGTACATTTCGAGGTGCCAGCGGACAACGTGGACCGAGCGGGCAAGTTCTACCAGAAGATCTTCGGCTGGCGTCTGACCCCGCTTCCGCAAATGAACTACACGATGCTCGGCACGGCCCCGGTGGACAAGGACGGGATGCCGACCGAGCCGGGAACCATCAACGGGGGGATGGGGAAGCGCGGAGGTCCCCTGGAGCATCCCGTGTTCACGATCATGGTGGATGAAATCACCACCACGGAGAAGGAGATCGTGAAGAACGGCGGAAAGATCATCCAGAAGAAGCAGCCCATCGGGGACGGCTCGATGGGATTCACGGGCTACTTCCGCGACTCGGAAGGGAACGTCGTGGGACTGTTCCAGCAGCCTAAGACGTAGGGACTCCACCTCTCCCATCTCCGGGCGGGTCCGCCTCCGGTACCTCTCCGCGCCGCTCGCAGCCCGTCATCGGCGGCAGGACCTCGGGCCTCGCCGAGTTCGGAACGGCATCGCGTCCTGGGTGGAAACCTGCCCGGGTCGGCCCACGGTCGTCGCTATGCGAACTCCTTCCCAAAGAAACCGCGCACCCGCTGCCACGCATCCCGGGCGCTCTCCGCGTGATAGTTCGGCCGCCGGTCGTTGAAGAAGGCGTGGCGTGCCCCGGGGTAGACGTGGTAGTCGAAACGCTGCCCGGCCCGCTTCATCGCTTCGGCGAACTCGGGAACCGTTCCCGTGATCCCGGGATCCTCCGAACCGTAGAGGCCGAGGACGCTCGCCCGGATCGATGCCACACGCTCGAGCGGAGGGCGCTGCCCGTAGAAGATCACCGCGGCCTTCAGCTCGGGATCGACCGTCGCGAAACGGGCGACCACCGAGCCTCCGAAACAGAATCCGACGGCGCCGATCCGAGCGGGATCGACACTGGGAAGTCCCCGGAGGTACCGACTGCCGGCGAGTAGATCGAGCGCGAAACCGTCCTGGGTCGTTGGATCGGTAACCGTGGCGAACGCCTCGAGGATGGGCCGGCGCTCGGCCGGTTGGGAGGCCGCGAACTGCTGGAACTTGGACGGGTCGGACCGAAGGCCCGGCGGCGCCTCCGCAAGCGCGCGCATCGCGATCTGGACGTTCGCCGGTGTCATCACCTGCTGCAGGGGGCCCGTGAACAGGTTCGGGGCCAACGCATTGTACCCTTGGTCGGCGAACCGTCGGGTGACGTCTCGGACGTGGTCATCCAGGCCGAAGATCTCGTGGATGATGATGATCGTCGCATGCCGGCCCCCGGCGGCCTTCGGTTCGGCGAGATAGGCATCGAGGGTCCGGCCGTTTCCCGGGACATGGATCTCGCGAGCACTCATCGCAACTCGTCGGCGCGGTACGTGGTTCGCTTCACCGATATCTCGTTAGCGTACGAAGCGGCGTTCCAACCTGGGAAACGCACCCGCTGCGAGGGAGTGCCGCGGTGAGGGGATCGAAAATGGCCGGTGCCGCTGAACTGGCTGCCGTACAGCTCACGACGCAGGGCCCCCGGTCGGTCCACCATCGTTCGACGAGAAGCTCCGTATCGCGCCCATGTGACTCCCACGAGCGATCCCGCCGGTTACGACCCTGCCGGCGGGTTCGGAACGGGGCGATCATCGGCGGAGGTTGCCGGGCCCGTCTCCCGGGCTCCCGTTGGGGAGCTCGCGGTGGAGCCACCGCCCGCCGCGGGATCCACCGATTGGCCGTAGATGAACCGACGACCCCGCATCGCGGAGATGAGGGCTCCCACAGCGGTCGCGGACCCCGCGAAGAGGAACGAGTCCTTCAGGGCGCTCCCGAAGGCGGGTGAGATAGCGTCCGCGAAGAAGGTCGGTTGGAGCAGGGCCGACGTGGCCGATGCGGACAGGGGTTGCCAGCCCGGGACCGTCGCCGCCACGACCAGGTACGTCTGCATCGGATTCTCCCCCAGGAACGCTCCGAAAAGGGCGCCGGTCGGGTTGGACGACATGAGGCCGGCGAGGATCTGAAGGTCGGGTGGGCCGACACTGGCCGCGGAGAGCGCGCCGGTCACCGAGCTTCCGAGACCCGCGGACAGGCCCAAGATGACGACCGTGAAGAAGAGCGCCAGCGAAAGCTGCTGGCCGGTGTTCTGGAGGGTCGCGAGCATTCCGGAGGCCGCGCCCCGGTCCTCGGCCGGAACGGAGTTCATGACCGCCGCGGCGTTCGGCGAAGCGAACATTCCCATCCCGCACCCCTGTACGTAGAGGAGCATGCCCACCTGCCAGTAGACGAAATCGACGGGGATCAAGAGGAACAGGAAGAACGTGGCCGAGGCGATCGCCATTCCGACGGTCGCGAGCGTGCGGGCCCCGTGTCGGTCCGACAGCCACCCGCATAACGGGGCGGCCGTGAGGAACCCTGCGATCATCGGCATCATGAGGATCCCCGCCCAGAACGGGGTCTGGGCCAGCGAGTAGCCGTGGAGGGGCAACCAGATCCCCTGGAACCAGACGATGAGCAGCAGCATGACCCCCCCACGGGCGATGGATCCGAGCATCGAGGCGAAGATACCCGCGGCGAACGATCGGACGCGGAAGAGGTGGAGGCGGAACATCGGGTCCTTCACCCGGGCCTCGATGAACGGGAACAGCACGAGCAGCGCGATCCCGACCCCAAGACCGCTCACGACCCAGGGGCTCGACCATCCCGTTGGGGACGAACCGTACGGGAGGAGGCCGTAGGTCGTTGCAACGAGCACGAGCGTGAGCCCGACCGCGAACGTGATGTTCCCGAAGTAGTCGATCTTCTGGTGGGCACGACGTATCGACGTCTCACGAAGCCGGGCGTACGCCCACACGGTCCCGAAGATCCCGACCGGTACGCTGACCAGGAAGATCAAGCGCCACGTCGGCAGAACGAAGGGACCGATCGGAATGTCGGGAATCGAGGCGAGCATCCCGCCGGCCACGAGACCGACGAGCGAGCCGCCGATGAACGCGACCTGGTTGATCCCCATCGCCTTGCCCCGTTCGTCCGGACCGAAGGCATCGGTCAGCAGGGCGGCCGAGTTCGCGAAGAGGAACGAGGCCCCGACGGCCTGAATGAGACGGAACCCTACGAGCATCCACGCACCGGTCGTGCCGGAGAACGGCTCGACGAAGAGCAGGATCGAGCCGGTGGAGAAGATCGCGAACCCAGCGTTGTACATGCGCGCGCGACCCCACATGTCGGAGAGCCGACCGACCGTGACGAGCAGGGTCGCCGTCACGACTCCGTAGCCGAGCAGGAGCCAGATCAGGATCGGGAAGCTGGAGGGCGCGAAGGGGTCGACGCCGAGCCCCCGGAAGATCACCGGCAGCGAGATCAGCACGATCGTGCCGTCCACGGAGGCGAGGAGGGCCCCCAGCGTAGTGTTCGACAGGACGGTCCATTTGTACGCGACCATCGCCCTCCCGGCGCTACCGCGCGGCTCGCGCCTGGAGGACGGCCTGGAGCTCCTCGCTTCCCCGCCGGAGCGCGTCGAGTCCCTCCGGACTGACCTCGCTCGCGATCCCGCGGATCACCCGGGCCACCCGGCGGGACGCACACCGACACGTTTCGACGCCGGTCGGGGTCAGCTGCACGACGGTCGCCCGGCGATCCCGCGGGTCCGGCGTACGGCGAACGAAGCCGCGCCGCTCGAGCCGGTCGATGATCTGCGTGGCGGCGGACGGCGTCAGGTCGAGTCGGTGCGCGAGAGCGGTGGGGCGGGTCGATCGCTTCCCGATCAGAGCGAGGGCCCGCAGGTCGGTGAGCAGGAGCCCTTGCGGGATCAGGGTCCCTCGGACCTCGCGCAAGAGGCCGGCCATGTTCGAGCGGTAGATCTCGAGCGAACTCCCGGCGAAGGGGTCCGGCACCGGTGCGAGAGGCGGGCGGCTTCGACGGGCAGAAGCCATGCGCGATTTACTTAAGGAGTGTATATTACATCACGGCAGCCCGACCCCCGGCCTATCATGCGTCGAGGATCCTCCCGCTACGGGAGCCCCATTCCGGATCCACCAGGGCCTCGGTCCGTGCACGAGCGGCCGCTTCATCCCGGTGAGCGGTGAAGAGACTCGGCGGGGACCCGTCGGATGAGGACGTCGAGGAGCGAGGCGACATTCGTCGTGGCGGGACTCCCATGGCCCGGGAGTGGAGCCGCGACATCGAGTTCCCGGATCCGCGAGTGCGACGGAACTGCTTGGTCCAGGTCCGTTGCGAACCTCGCGGCGGGCAACGTTAGTCGTTCCTTCCACGCGACCTCGGAATCTCCCCGACGCCGTTGACCACCGGCACCCTGGCGGCCGCCCGCGATCCGCTCGCCGCCCCCTCCTCCTGTTGATTGGCCTCGGATCGTGGGGTCGTGTCGTTCGTTACTCCCTATCGAACCGGGGGGCTCGACCGACCGGTCCCGATCGGACCGGTCCTAGAGAAGGCACTGGATCCACGTTGGGCAAACCACCCACGAGCGGAACCTCGCCTGCACCGTACTCGTCCGCCGCTCGAACGCCCACCCACGGATGCAGAACGTGTTTCAGTAACCTCGGAATTGCTCGACAACGAGGTCCTCGGGAGGAAGGTTGAGTCGCTTGCTCAGCCCAGCCACAGTTTCCTGCACCATCTCAGGGAGCCCCACCACGTAGTACCGGGGTCGGGTGAGGGAGTCCGTGGCTCGGGTGACCCAGTCCGTATCAATTCGGCCCACCCTTCCCTTCCAGCGGATATCGGAGTCCGCCGGACGTGTGACGGTGTAGTGCACCGAGATGTGTGGGGACGAGCGCGCGAGCCGGTCGAGCTCCTCCCGAAACACGAGTTCCTCAGGGACCCGGGCCGAGTAGAAGAGGGCCAGCGGCTGCGCGAGCCCGGTGTCGACCGCGAAGCGCAGCATCCCCCGGAACGGTGTGATGCCGATCCCGCCGGCGAGGAAGACGGAGGGGCGGGACGGATCGAGAAGGAAGTGGCCGAGCGGTCCGTAGACGTGGGCCGAATCGCCCGGGACGAGGTGGGAGAGCGCCCGCTTGAAGGGGGTGTCGGTGATCTTGCATATGACCGCCAGGATCCCGGTCTCCGAGGGGCTCGACGAGAGCGAGAAGGCTCGCACCGCCCCCCATGGATCGTCCACGCCCGGCAACGCCAGTCGAATCGCCTGGTTCGAGCGGTAGCGGAACGATGTGCCCTCGATCGAGAATCGAAACGTCATCACCGTAGGGGACTCCCGATGACTTTCGATCAGCGGGAGGACGTACTCCCCGGGCGTCGGAAGTGGACCCGATTCGCCACCGACGCCGATCATGGAGCGGGCGAACGTCTCCCGCGGATTTGGTGACTGGGTCTCGCTCGAAGGCGTCCCGCCGCGGAGAGCGGAGTTGGAGGTCCCAGAACCGTCTCGCTCCTTCCCTGGATTCCTCGGTGGCGGTAAGAACTATAGAGGAACACCCGCTCTGAACGTCTGTGTGCCCACCGCCATCGCCGTCCCCACGGGCCGACGACCCGGACCGGGGACCCGTCGCGGATGTCGGCCGATCGCCCGCTCGGGACGTGCTCGCCATCCGGGACGCCCGGATCTACCCGTCTCCTGACGCACCTCCGATCGAACGAGGCACGATCCTCATGTACGACGGTCGGATCACTGCGGTAGGAACCGGGATCGAGATCCCACCGGACGCGAAGGTCATCTCCGGAGCGGGCCACGTCGTCACGGCAGGCTTCTGGAACGCGCACGTCCATTTTACCGAAACCAAGTGGAGATACCCGGATCGGCGGTCCCCCTCCGTCCTCAACGCGCAACTCCGCGACATGTTCACGAGCCGCGGGTTCACCACGGTGGTCGATACGGGCTCGGACCCGCGGTTCACGCCCGCTCTACGCCGGAGAATCGAGTGCCGGGAAGTGCTCGGTCCCTCCATCTACACCGCCGGCTCAGGTGTGTTCCCTCCGCACGGGATCCCCTACTACGTCCGAGACAGCATTCCGTTCTGGCTCCGCGGCTTCGTGCCGCAACCCTCGACCCCCGCGGCCGCCGCGAAGGCCGCCGAACGGAGCATCGATCGCGGCGCCGACCTCCTCAAGCTGTTCACCGGTTCGTACGTCGCGCGAGGGAAGGTCGCGACGATGCCCGAACCGATCGCCCGGGCCGCCGCGAACGTCGCCCACGCGCACGGTCACCTCGTCTACAGCCACCCATCGAACCTGGAGGGGACGCGGATCGCGATCCACTCCGGTGTCGACGTCCTCGCGCACCCACCGGATTCCACCGAGGGGGTCGATGAATCGGTGCTCCGGCAGATGATCGACCGACGGATGGCGATGATCCCGACCCTCAAGATGTTCGCCGATACGGCGAGCGCGCATCCCGAATACCTCAACCCGATCTATGAGGTGGTGGGTCGGTTCCACGCGTTGGGCGGCCAGTTGCTCTTCGGCACGGACGTCGGCTACATGACCGATTACACGACGGAGGACGAGTTTCGAGCGCTCGCGCGTTCCGGTCTGGACGCTCGTGACGTCCTGAGAATGCTGACCACGGCACCCGCCGAACGCTTCGGGAAGGGGAATGAGGTCGGATCCATCGCCGTCGGCCGGCGCGCCGACCTGGTGCTGTTGGAGGGGGATCCGATGGACGATATTCTCGCGTTCGCGCGGGTCGGTGCGACCCTCCGTGCCGGTCGGGTGCTCTATCTACGATCATAGGGCCGACATGGCCGAGCGGATCCCATCGACCACCGGTGGAGCGGCTCGCGAACCCACCCTGGTTTCGGACAGGTCGATTCGGTTTGACGGGGACCTCATCTCTCCGGTAACGGCTCCGGTCGCCCGATGAACGCAGCCTCTCCAGCCGCCAAGAGAGCGGATCTCGCCGGCCCGGGAATCGGGGACTATACGGAGCTCGAGCGCATCCTCCCTTCGGACTACCACTCCTCCTGACCCCCCGGGAGACCCAGCAGGCGATCTACGCGGCGAAGCGCTACATCGAGGAGAACCTCGCGAAGCAGCTCAACCTGATGATGGTCCAGGTCCCCCTCATCGTGGATACCGAGAGCGGGGTCAACGATCTTCTCGATCGCGACGGTTCGCGAACCCCGATAGGGTTCCATATATCGAACGACCGCGACCAGCATCCTGTCGATGCCCAGGTCGTCCAAGCCGCGACCAAGTGGAAGCGGATGGCGCTCCGGGAGTTTGGCATGGGCCCCGGGGAGGGCCTCATCACCGACATGCGCGCCGTCCGGAAGGACTACTTCCTCGACCACGACCACAGCGCCTACGTCGACCAGTGGGACTGGGAGCGGACGATCGCATCGACGGACCGTAACCTGGAGTTCTTGAAGGGAACCGTGCGCAAGATCTGGAAGGTGATCACGGGGGCCCAGCAGCGGGTCCAGAAGCTCTTCCCGGCGCTCAAGGACCCTCGGTACCCCGACCTCCCGAAGGAGATCGAGTTCATGCACGCCGAAGATCTCTTGGACCGCTACCCCGACCTCCCCCGGAAACAGCGGGAGACCGCGGTCCTGCAGGAGCATCCGGCGCTCTTCATCATCGGTATCGGGTGGACGCTCCAGGACGGCTTCCCCCACGAGATGCGCGCCGCGGACTACGACGACTGGTCGACCGAGGTCACGACCGCCGACGGTCGAACCCTGCACGGGTTGAACGGAGATATCTTGGTCTGGAACCCGGTGACCCGCCGCCGCCACGAACTGATGTCGGGCGGCATCCGGGTGGACGCCGAGTCGCTCCGCCGTCAGCTGGAGCTTTCCGGCCAGCTCGACTTCCTAAAGCTCCCCTACCACCGTTCGATCATCTCCGGCGAGGCTCCCCTATCGATCGGAGGAGGCATCGGACAGTCCCGGACGCAGATGCTGCTGCTCCGCAAGGCCCACATCGGCGAAGTGAGCGTCACGGTCTGGCCGAGGATCCTCAAGGAGATCAGCGCCCGGAAGAACATCCACGTGCTGGAGTAGGCGCCGGTCTACCGCGAAATGGAATCGGCACTCGCCAGGGCCGTTTCCGGTCGATCGGAGCGA
>Ga0187856_1003761_pt1 | contig 10385 bp, 8 predicted proteins | sample June2016WEW_8_40_FD_132443 | JGI IMG/M metagenome (GOLD analysis project Ga0187856, IMG submission 132443) | Peatland microbial communities from SPRUCE experiment site at the Marcell Experimental Forest, Minnesota, USA - June2016WEW_8_40 | ecosystem: Environmental > Terrestrial > Soil > Wetlands...
GAGAGAGTACTCGTTCAGCCCCACGGGCGAGCTGCTGGCTGATCCCACCTTCACCTTGGACGAAGTGCAGGCCATCGTCGACGAAGCCCATCGCCATCATCGCGGTGTCGCCTGCCATGCCTTCGGCGGCGAAGGTTTGCGCAACTGCATCATGGCCGGCGCAGACTCCATCGAGCATGGCGAGGGCCTTGACGAATCCGAGATCGCCATGATGGTGCAAAAGGGCCTCTACTACGTGCCCACCGGCTTTCGCTACTCGATGCCCGACGTGGTCGAGCACGATCGCGTCACCTCCGGCGGCAAGTACAGCTTCCCCGCTCTCGGAGACAAGGTTTTCCGCATGGCCCTGGCCCGCGGCGTGAAAATCGCCTTCGGCAGCGGCGCCGACGGTCATCCTTATCTGCATGGCACGCAGGTCAACGAGTTCGCATGGATGGTCCACCATGGCATGACCCCGGCCCAGGCCATCCAATCCGCCACGACCGTCGCCGCGCAAATGATGGGCTGGCAGGATCAGATCGGCTCAATCGAGAAGGGAAAGTACGCCGATCTCGTCGCGGTCTCCGGCGATCCGCTGAAAGACATTACCGAGCTCGGGCGTATCAAATTTGTCATGAAGGGCGGCAAGATCATCCGCAACGACCTTGACGCCGCCAGGACACCGAGCACCGCGCGGTGATGGCAATCGTGCCGACAACTCGCTCGTAACCGGCCTGCGTGACTGCTGCCGCAGGCTCCAAGCCGAGGCTCAGCTTTTGTCCCGCAGAGCCTGAAAGCTGGTGATGTAACCTGCCAGCGCGCTGGCCGCGACGGTGTATGGGCTGCCAAGCCAAACCTTGCCCGGCCCGGAGCGCCCAGGAAAGTTTCGGTTGATCGAGCTGATCGTGACCTGATCTTCGTTCGTTGACTGGCCAGGACCGCAGTTGGCACACGCGCCGCAGCCTGGCGAGACCACTTCGGCGCCTACTACCTTGAACGTCTCCAGGTATCCCTTCGAGATGCAATAGTCCCTGACCCCGAGGGTGCCGAATTGCAGCACGAGCTGTGTGCCCTTGGCGACGCGCATGCCGCGGTCAAGTCCCCACTTGAGCACCTCGTGATAGAAGTCGAAGTCCCGGCGCTTTGCCCCCGTGCAGGAACCGCCCAGCGCGATGTCAATCCTGATCTGTTCCTTGATTTCGGCCAGCGGCAACGAGTCTCCGGGATCGCCCGGGCGGGCTACCATCGGCGACAGCCGGTCGCAGTCGATGCGGATCGTATGCTTGTAAGGAGCCCCCGGGTCCGAATGCATCCAATCTTCGATCTGGAAGTCAATGCCGCGGCGTTCGCGCAGGAAGGCCACCGTCGTCTCGTCGGGCTCGATGATCCCGGTAAACCCGCCCATCTCCGCGACCATGTTGGTCAGTGTCGCCCGTTCGTCCATCGGCATCGCCTTGACCACCGGCCCCGTGTATTCGAAGACCGCGCCGATTGCGTCTCCTTTGCGAACCAACTCGGTTTGCAGGAGATATTGCACGATGTCTCTTGCCAACACGCCGGGGCGCAGTTTTCCCGCGAGTTCCACGCGCAGGACTTCCGGCATCTTGCAGCGTATGAGCCCGGTGACCCAACTATTGGCAATATCCGTTGCCCCGCCACCGAAGGCCAGGCATCCCAGCGACCCGGAGTGTGGGGTGTGCGAATCAGTGCCGACAACCACCTGCCCCGGCAAGGCATATTGCTCCGCCATCATCTGGTGACAGATTCCTTCCGATCCCGTTTCATCGCGTAGTTCGCCATGGGCACGCACCCGGTAAGTTGATACGAACCGCTGGTGCGCACCGTGCAAATCGTTGACGGCCGCAATCAGATTGTCCTTCACGTGAGGGAAGCTCTGGCTGGCCAGGATCAGATGGTCTTTGAAGGCGATGATCTCCTCCGGTCGCTCCAGAGTAATCTCGGACCCGAACGCATCGTGCATGAAGTGGGCGGCCATGCCGGTAAAGTAATCGTGGCTGAAGCGCCAGTCCGCTGAGAGAAACATGCCTTCGCCCGGTTTCACCTCGCCGGCGGGCATCACTTTCCGGCGAACGATTATCTTCTCAGCCAGCGTCAGTGGCACGGCCCCCGATCCACTCTCGTAGGTCCGCTCAACTTGTTTACGTGGCAGATGCGCTTTACTGTATGGCAGTAGGCCGCCGCAACGGATGACATCCTGCGTCACTTCGTCGCGGCCTTCCAAGAACTTCTCCAGCGGAATCGCCTCTTCGGCCGCAATGCGGTTAATGATCGAGAAATCGGTAGTAGTCAGGATGCCGAGATTGTCGCAGTTCTGGCGATAGATACGCTCGAAGCTGCGGGCGACGATCAACCGGATGCCCGCCGATTTCTCCGCCAACGGGCTGTGCTCGCGCGATGAACCTTTGCCATAGCGCTCACCCGCAACGATTACCTCGAAGCCGCCGTTCTTGACCGCATCAACACCGATCGGCAGTTCACCGCCGACCTTCAATCCAACGTGAGCATAACGTCCCAAACGCGCGTCGTAGATCAGCATCACGGTGACGGGCGTGATCTCGTCGGTCGAGACGTTATCACGCAGCGGGCACTGCTGGAGGGTAAGGTCGGTTCCGTTGAGCTGCGCGCGTATGTCCTCGACGCGCGAGGAAAGAAACAGTACGCGCCCGGTGAATCGAATTACGTTGTCCATGGTCAGCACCTAATGCGAAAGTTTCTCAAGCGCGACGTCCCTGGTGCGCGGGCCCATTAGTCCGATGGCCAGCATCACCACCAGCATCGCCGCCGCAATGAAGACAAACACGCCGGTCACGCCGAAACGGCGCAGGAAGAACGCGATAATGAAGGCGGTGAAGATCGCCGAGAAGCGGCTCCAGGAGTACACAAAGCCAACGGCTCGGGCGCGGATCCCGGTTGGAAACAGCTCAGTCTGATAGGCGTGATAGCTGTAGGAGATGATGTTGCCGGCCAGCGTCAGGCAGATGCCGATGACGATCAGCGACACCTTGGCCGTCACTTGGCTGAAGATAAGCCCGCAGACGACGTTCACCCCGGCCATGGTCACAATCACCGTTTTGCGCTCGAACTTGTCGGCGATGAACAAGCCGATGATCGGCCCGAATGGCGCGGCAATCGCGATAATTGTCGTGTACAGCAAGCTTTGCGTCACCGTGATGCCCTGCTTGATCAAAAGCGTCGGCACCCAATTGGCGAATCCGTAGAAACCCACGGTCTGAAACACGTTGAAGATGATCATCATGATCGCCCGCTTGCGAAAGGGCGGCATCCACATCTCGCGGAACTTGCTGTGCGCCACGACCGGCTCCGGGGCCGCGGGAGACGGCAGCGGGCGGCCATACTCGGACTGGACACGGCTCTCAAGCCGCGTCATGATGCGGTCCGCTTCCTCGATCCTCCCTTTCTGTGCAAGCCATCGCGGGCTTTCCGGGAGCTCTCTCCGGATCCACCAAACGAAGAGAGCGCCGTGCGCTCCGATCAACACCACCCAACGCCAACCATCAAGACCAAACGGCGCTCTTGGCACCAGCAGGTACGACAAGTAGGCCACGACCGGAACCGCCGTAAAGCCGAAAACCTGTTCGCAAGCGAAGGCGCGGCCGCGGATATGCTTGGGCACGAGTTCGGAGATGTAGGTGCCGATGGTTACTAACTCGACGCCGATACCAAGGCCGGAAATGAATCGCCAGAGATTGACTCCGAAGGCGTTGTGCTGAAACGCCATGACCACGTTCGCGCCGCAATACCAAAGCAGGGAATAGGTAAAGATAGCCCGCCGTCCAAATCGGTCGGCGAGAAAGCCGCAGGCGAGTGTGCCGATGAACAATCCGGAAAACAGCGCGGCAATGAAGCTGGCAACACCGGAGGTGCCGAACAGCCCGGGTGTTGTCGGCGTGAGAATCCCGCTCTTGACGAGTCCCGGCGCTACGTACCCGGTGTACAGCAGATCATAGAGTTCGAAGAAGAAACCCAAGCTCAGCAATATGACCAGCTTCCAGACCGAGCGCGTGGGGGGCAGTCTGTCCAGCCTTGCGGAGATAGCACCCGCATCTAACGCGGCGTTCTCCCACCCAACGCTTCTGGTTGGAGAGGCGGAGACTGACTTCTCCGAATTCAAATCACTTTCCTCCGTAATCCGATGTACGACGAGACTGTCGCGCAATCGATTCTCGCAAGCCAAGCGGGCAGTCCCGAAAGCGCCGGCTAAGCCGAGACGGGGCCTCGACCGTCCCGTCCATAAGCAAGCGTATCATCTCCCGCACGGTGGTTTATCATCTACTCAGCCGGCTCTGGATTCCAAACAGCCGCTTAGTTGACCTATAAGCAGAAGGAGGAAATATGAGGGATGTTCACGAGGCTTTCACAAGATTCAAAGCGGAGTTTCCTAAAGTGTACGCAGATTATGAAGCCCTGGGAAAGGAGATCCACGAAAAATCCGGCCCCCTTCCCGAAAAGGTCCGATGGCTGCTGAAGATCGCCATTTCCGGTGCCAGCGGGCATAAGAAAGCTCTCGAGACCCATATTTACAAAGGGAGAGAGTCCGGATTGACTGATGACGAAATCGGACACGCCCTGCTGCTATTGATACAGACCAAAGGATTTCCGACATTCATGAGAGCCTACGAAGTTTTCAGAAATATGAAATAGAAAAAAGAGGCAGGCGGCCACGCTAAAGGGATGAGTTCACCCGGACGATCTCAACCGCCTTAACCGGATCGTTTCACCGTAGCGCAGGCCGAAGTCGTAGCTGAAACTCGTTGAATTGGAAGCAGTGCACGTCACCATAAACGAAGCCGAGCACGGAGTCCGGTTGGGCTGGATTCCACCCGAATAGCGCCTACTTTGCCGCGACGGAGGGTTCGCGCCAGGTCCCCAAGGTGGGCTTTTCGAATCCCGGCACGCCGACTCCGCAACCCACTACTCAGCCCGCGCCCGCAAAGTAGTGGGCTATGGATGAGAATTCCAGATACGAGATGCGCTCGGGTTAAAAGCAACTGAGGGGGCAACCAGGAGCCGCGACCGTGATGAAAGATCTACCTCTGTCGAAAGTCTATCAGTTGCTTGAACCGGGTCCGGTGGTCCTGCTGACGACCGCCCGCAAGGGCCTCGCCAACGTCATGGCCATGTCTTGGCATATGATGGTCGAGTTTGAACCGCCGCTGGTTGCCTGTGTCGTCAGCAACGCCAATCACAGCTTTGGCGCATTGCGGGCGACAAAAGAGTGCGTGATCGCCGTTCCGGCGTTGGAACTGGCTCCCAAGGTCGTGCAAGTCGGCAACTGCTCGGGCCGGGACGTGGACAAGTTCAAGAGAATTGGTCTGACGCCGGTGCCAGCCGAGCGCGTGGCTCCGCCCCTAGTGGCCGAGTGTTTCGCCAATCTCGAATGCAAGGTGGCAGATACCCGCCTCGTCAACAAGTACAATCTCTTCGTCCTTGAAGTGCTCAAGGCCTGGACCGATCCGGCACAAAAGAATCCGAAGACCATCCACCATCACGGATACGGCAGGTTCGCCGTGGATGGCGAGATGATCAAGCTGAAGTCGAGAATGCCGTAATCGGCAAACGTCAACAACGCTGAGCTGCTCATCTCCTGGGCGTGCGCGCCGCCGAACGCAGCTGTCGTTACGCCAGGTGCTTCTTTAGAAAACGCAGCGACCGTTCCCGCGCCTCATGCGCCGCCTCTCCGTTGTAGCTCGCGCGGGCATCGCAGTAAAGGCGAGATGATCGATCTGCTCAAAATTGATACCCACTTGACCGATAACGCTGATGAATGGGGGCAGTTCGGGTACTTGCAGGTACGAAATGGCAAGACTGAATACCGCAAGGAATCTCCCGATTACCGCTCGGGCAAAGGAGATTCTTAGCGCGTGGATGGCAAAGTCGAAGTGCGGCCACGTTTTTACGCGTGAAGATGGGGTGAGTCCTGTTTCGGCGTTTACCCTGGTCCAGCAACAGGAGCGCATGCGCTCCCTGCTGGACCTGCCGTGGGATGCTTGTGCACACAGTGCCCGTCATACAGCGCTGATGAATCTCGGTCTAACCGGAATGGATCCATTCACGCTCCAGAGAGCTGCTGGCCATTCCAGCATCACAACAACGAGGAAGTACGTTCACCCGACGCCGGAGTCAATGAAGGATGCGTTCAAGAAGAAGACCTCAACCGAGCGTTCTAACAGCCGCAAGGCCACACGCAAGCGGTCCGCCAAGGCTGCTGTAATGGGACGGCTCCGGAGCAGCAGGCGACGGTTGCCGGACTTGGGGACCTTAGGGCATAAAACTTGGGGGATTCTCGGGGACTCAGGGTTGCTGAGCGTTACTTTTCGTTACCGAATTTAAATGAGGCGAAGAACCCGAGAAGGCCTCAAGCCTGCGGAAATACAGGGTTTGCAAGGGGTTAAGATGGTGAGCGCGGAAGGAATCGAACCTTCAACCTACTGATTAAGAGTCTGAGTCTTTACTGATTTTACGGACACCACCCGGACATTTCCCTTCAAGCACCTCCAATTATAGCCGCAATAATACTGGACAAATATAGACATACCGCTGATTATGTGAGACACTCACAGACGTTGGCAGCCGAAATACCCGGACATGGTACGGACACGGAGAATGGATATGGCCAACCTGACACAGACCTTCGCGAAGCGAGTGAAACCCCCAAAGAGCGGAAACCGGATTCACTACGATGGCGGCCTTCGCGGTTTAGGGCTGCGCGTCACTAGCAACGGCGCCAAGAGTTTCGTGCTGAATTACTGGTTGCATGGTCGAGAACGTCGCTTCACCATCGGACAGATGAGCGCCTGGACGGCGGAGATGGCGCGACAGGAAGCGCAGCGGTTGCGGACGCTGGTAGATCGCGGGGAAGATCCTTTCGCAATTGAGCAGGCACATAAGCAGCAAGCCATCGAGGACGAAGGACGCCAGCGGACGATGAAGGACTTGTCCGATTACTACCTGTCCAATCACGCCGAGGTGCACAAGCGACCCCGGTCAATTGCCGAGGACAAGGCCATGCTGGAAACCATCATTCTGCCCCGATTGGGCCAGATGCGCGTTTCCAGCGTTACCCACCGCGACGTGTCCGAGCTGCACGCGATGCTGAAAGCCACCCCTTACCGTGCGAACCGCGTGCTCGCCCTGCTGCACAAGATGTTTTCCTTTGCGGCGGTCGGCGATGACAACGAATGGGGTGTGACCCGGAACCCGGCTGCTGGCATCCCGAGATTCCACGAGGAGAAACGTGTGCGGTGGCTGTCCGAGGAGGAGTTTGAACGATTAGTGGTCGCGATGCAGGAATATCCCGAGCGTTGCACTGCTGAAGCCGATGTATCGCAAAAACAACGCGAGTTTCTGCGCAAAGAGGCACGGCGCGCCATGAACGCGATACGGCTCATCGTGGTGACGGGGAGCCGCAAGGGTGAGCCGCTCTCGGCAAAGTGGAGCGACTTTAACTTTGAGCGCGGCGTATGGACGAAACCAAGCCATCACACCAAGGAAAAGAAAACCGAGCATGTACCCCTCAATCAACAAGCGTTGGCGCTGCTGGAGTCGTTGCCCCGTGATGGTGAGTATCTATTCCCAGGCAGGAAAAAGGGCGCGCACCTGAGTGACCTGAAAGGTCCATGGGCCAAGGTATGTGATATCGCGGGGCTAACGGGGGTACGCATCCACGACTTACGACATTCGTTCGCGTCCCATTTGGTTTCTAGCGGTGTTTCTCTGCCGATTGTGGGAAAGCTCTTAGGACATACCCAACCGCAGACAACCGCGCGGTACGCGCACTTGGCTGATAATCCACTGCGGGAAGCAGCAAACCGATTTCCGGTTGTGCTATGACAAAAACGCGCCATGCCGGTGTTATCAGCACCGACACGGCGCTAACCGATGTCGCCTAACAAGGAGGCAACATGGCTAAGCAACACCGTACCACCGCATATCCGTCGGTTCAAGAGTCCTCTCTTGCCATCACCCGCGTGGCGCTGTACGCCCGGGTGAGCACGTCCAATGGTCATCAAGATCCCGAAATGCAACTCCGGGAACTGCGCGAATACGCCGAGCGCCGCGGGTGGCAAGTGGCCGGCGAGTACACCGACCACGGCGTATCCGGCTCGAAGGAATCCCGCCCGGAATTGAACCGGTTGGTAGTCGACGCACACCGGCGCCGGTTTGACGCAATCCTGGTCTGGAAAATCGACAGATTTGGAAGGTCGCTGAAGCATCTCGTCAATGCGCTGGCCGATCTCGGCGCGTATGGGGTCGCTTTTATCAGCCTTCGCGACAATCTGGACCTGAGCACTCCATCTGGCCGGCTGATGTTCCAAATCATCGGGGCGATGGCGGAATTTGAGCGCGCGCTGATTCAGGAACGGGTCAAGGCGGGCCTGCGGAATGCGCAAGCGAAGGAAAAGCAGCTTGGACGTCCGTGCCGGGTTGTGGACGCCTCCAGAGTTGCCGCTCTGCGCGCCTCCGGGGCTTCCTGGCGGGCGATCTCGCGTGAGATGGGGATTGGGCTTGCTACCTTGTACCGCTATTGCAAGTCCAACTGCTAATCCGTTTTGGCGGTCAGGAAGAAAGAGGGAGCCACGAGGAATGTCGCTCAACACTGACTCCGTCGGCCGCCCTGGTGGCAGGCGTGTCGGCTGCGGTTATGTCCAAAAGTGTCATTGGGGATCTGTGTTGATTTGTATTTCTTTATTGCGCTGTCGTATTGCTTGAAAACGCTGATCTTCTGACGCCAGAATTACCTCGGCCGTATGGGCAACAGCAAATTAGGGCGGGATCATTCAATCGCCGCCCATCGGAAGCAACTCGAAGGCGCAGCGTGGTCACTGTGCCCGACTGAACTCGTAAACGACCTCCCATAGGACACGAACGCCTGCGGTGAATCCATTGATAGGTATGCGCTCATTGTCACCGTGTGTTCGCAGCCAATCCTCGTTTTTCATGGGAAACGGCATGAAGCCGTAGCTTGTGATGCCCACCTCACGGAAGAAGTGGGAATCAGTGAAGCCCTGGCTCACGCTTCCGACTACGCCGGCGGACGGATAGAGCTGCTTAACTGTGCGTTCGATGACCGCGTGCAGCGGCGTTTCAACTTTCGACTCCGTCGGCGGGAAGTTCTGAACGACGTCGATGGCGATCGAGTCGTCCTGGATGATCTTGTGAATCTGTTGCACCCACTGCTCAATGGTCGTATCCGGCAGCAGCCGGCAATCGAGCAGCGCGCTAGCCGCGGAGGGCACAATGTTGACCTTGACTGAGCCCTCCAGCCCGGTAATGTTGATGGTGTTCTCCAGCTTCGCTAGTTCCACCGGCCGTTTCAGGAGTTCTTCATAAGCGCCCGGTGTCTGAATAAAGGTGCGTATATCAGCAAAGCGGCTGCGCCAGGGCTCCGGCTCATACGGCGCGTTGGTGCGGAAAGCGTATTCCACGGCTGGTGTGACTCGCAACGGCGACCGGTAAGTTCGCAGGCGCTCAAGCGCCGCAACTAGGCGGTTGGTCGAGGAATCAGGATTAGGGATGGAGCCGTGTCCGGCGCGCCCTTTGGCAGTCAGCTTCAGCCAGGCGGGGGTTTTTTCCGCGATACCGACGCCAAAATACATCAATTTCCCCGAATCGTCGATCATCGTCCGCGATCCTTCCGTCACCAAAAAACCGGCGCCGGCGATCCACTCCGGATGCTTCTTGACCACCCAACCCGCACCGTATTCTCCTCCAGCTTCTTCGTCGGCGGTTGCAAGAAAGATGACGTCGCGCCGCAGCGGGACATGGTTGCGATGCAACAGCAAAAACGCCTCCAGGTTGGCAATTCCTAACGGCTTCATGTCCACCGAGCCCCGGCCCCAAAGATAACCATCCTTTATCTCGCCAGCGAAGGGATCGACTGTCCAAAACTCCCGATTCACCGGAACCACATCAATGTGGCTCAGCAGAATCAGTGCGGGGTCGTGCCCATTCCCTTTGAGCCGCGCTACGATGCTTCCACGTCCCGGGGCCGATTCCCCCGTCTGATAAGGAATTCCTTCGGCTTGGAGAATTTGTTTCAACCACTCGACGCCACGAACTTCATTTCCCGGCGGGTTGGAAGTATTGATGCGAATGTATTCGGCCAAGCGCCGGGTAGCCTCGGTATTGACTTGATCCCAACTGATTTGGACTTGACCGGCTGGTGTTGCTTTACCCTGAGCCAGCATCGCTGGGACAGCGAGCGCCAGCATTGAGAACGTGACAATCACACTGCGTAGTTTCATCGCCTTTCTTCCTCCGTCTGAAAGATTTGTGGTCTGCCCACCAATAGCTGATCATTGCTGAAATCAATGTTTAGGTAAGGCCGTCTGCCCTATTTGGGCGGATGAAATGCGAATTATTCC
>Ga0187856_1003765_pt1 | contig 10372 bp, 5 predicted proteins | sample June2016WEW_8_40_FD_132443 | JGI IMG/M metagenome (GOLD analysis project Ga0187856, IMG submission 132443) | Peatland microbial communities from SPRUCE experiment site at the Marcell Experimental Forest, Minnesota, USA - June2016WEW_8_40 | ecosystem: Environmental > Terrestrial > Soil > Wetlands...
ACCGGGTACTCATCGTAACTAGCTTATTTTTCATCAACATCACGGGGTAGCGGCGTTGTGACATTTTTTGCCCCTTTGTTTTCATGCACATCACGGGTTATTCCTGCATTTTTGATATGCATTTATTGCCACTTCGTAGCCTCGGATAAGCACACTATCTTGTTTAGATTCAATGATCGATTTTGCCCAGATTTCCGCCATTCGTAGATAACCCGCTTTGTTTCTACTACATCATGGGGTAGGTGCGGTCCTCTCAACGTCGCCCTTGTGCCATGGCCAATCTTGACCATGACTCCTTCACGGGCAGGATGCCAGTGCCAGCCGTCGCATTCTTTGCCGGGGGCCGAAAGCTCCCGCCTATGCCGTGTTTGCACCATCAAGAACACTCACCCGCCACAATGAGGGGCACTTCCCGAATCGAAAATCGGCATTCGCAAATCGGCATTCCTAACTTCACTCCACAGTATCACCCGGTTATTGTATCACCATATATTAAAAAGTCAAGACAACTCTACCAGAGCTAGAGGCTACAAAATGTCGCTGCCGGGAGGCCAGCGGAGCGCGGCGAAAGCGCGCGTTGCCGGGAGGGCGTAGCGCAGAGTCATTTCGCTCTTCAGAAATTACTCTGCGGCTCGTCCTCCCGAGCCACCGCGTGGCGGTCATGTCGTCTTCCTTCCTCATATTCGTGTACGCGGGCCGGCGGGCAGGAAAACGCGGTCGTAATCCGCTCGACGTCACAGGGCGATCGTTCACGTTCCCCGTGTAAAGCCACCGGGGGGCGAATTGGCATTCGCCTTCCCGCCAAGTGCCGCAGAGAAGAGCCGACAGCGCTCATCTCTGCGCTACGGCCTATTGTAGCGCGGACCTGCAAATCAGGTCCGCGCTGCGCTTGCTGCTGCCAAATTGCAAAGATGACCCTTGCCCTCCCCGCCCCCATGTGGTAACTATCTTCGATTAACCTGGTGCCCCGGCGTGGTTCGATGGCAGAAATCAACGAATGGACTTTCGCGGCGGATGTTTGCAAGACGATCCAAGGGATACTTGCCAACAATCCGAACCTCCCGTTCACTGAAGCCAAAGTGGAGCAAGGCGCGGGAACCGGACGGAAGCGCCGGGACCTGACTCTTTATGGCACAGAAGGGCGGCCAGTTCTCACGGGCGAAATTAAGCTCCCCGACCGGCCCGATGGTCAAAGCCCGTACTCAACCCCACTCCTGGAAGATGCCCACCAGAAAGCCAACGCCAAGGGGGTAGAGTATTTCTTTACTTGGAACGTCAACCGCTTTGTTCTGTGGAAGACGTTCGAAGCCGGAAAGCCGATTCCTGAGCGGGACCTGGAGCATTTCAACGTCACGTCGATTACCCATAGCGGAGAGCTTTCGAGCCCCGGTGTCCAGACTGAGATTCAGGGTTTTCTCACTCAGTTCCTCGGCCGCTTTGCTCGTATCCTGGAAGGCACAGAGCCGATCCGCTCGAAGCCCATGGATGAGAAATTCATCCGGGTATTGGAATCCGCCCTGGAACTGCCTATCCTGCAAACGCGGAACGCTATCGCCAGGCTTTATTCCACTGACCGCAAGTTTGCGCGCAAGCTTGACGGCTGGATGCGGGACTTTTTCCAGGAGTCCCTTTCCACCGACCCCGAGAGCGTTCGACACCGACAGGAGCGAGCCGCCAGACTGAGCTGCTACATACTGGTCAACAAAATCGTGTTCCAGCAAGCCCTCCGTCGGCGCTTCCCTTCACTGCGCAAAATCCGCGTGCCCGAAAGCACCAAAACCGTGGCCCAGCTTCGGAGCTTTTTCGAAGCCGTCTTTGAGGACGCCAAGCGCACCTCCCGTGACTACGAGACAGTCTTTGATGGCGACTTCGGAGATACCCTGCCGTTCCTGGAAGACGCCACGGTTATTAGTTGGCGGGAATTCTTGCGGGAGATTGAGGGATTTGATTTCAGCAAAATCGGCTATGACATCATCGGACACATCTTTGAGCGCCTAATTAGTCCTGAAGAACGCCACCGCTACGGCCAGCATTACACGCGGAGCGAGGTTGTTGACCTCATCAACGCCTTCTCGATCCGCGAACCGGGAGCAACCGTCCTCGATCCTGCCTGTGGTGGGGGAACGTTTCTTGTGCGCGCCTATATCCTGAAGCGCGAGCTTTCCGGCGGCACACTCGCTCACGTTGACCTTTTGCAGCAAATCAAGGGAATTGACCTGTCGGCCTACCCGGCGCACCTTTCCACCATCAACCTTGCGACGCGGGATTTGATTGACGAATGGAATTACCCTCTTGTCGCGCGAAGTGATTTCTTCAAGGTGAAACGCGGGGAGTCCGTTTTCCATGTTCCCATGTCGGTGCACGGCAAGGGCAAGCAAATGGTTCCCCTTGAGATTGGTGAAGTGGATGCCATTGTGGGGAACCCGCCATATGTACGTCAAGAAGAACTCCCCAAGGAATACAAAAAGCTCCTGAGCGACCTGATTGAAGGCGAATTTCCCGACGCCGACCTATCGGGCCGGTCCGACCTGCATTGCTATTTCTGGCCCCATGCCACGAGCTTCCTGAAGGAAGGCGGCTATTACGGATTCCTGACTTCCAGCGCATGGCTTGATACCGAGTACGGCTTTCATTTACAGGAATGGCTCTTGCGGCATTTCGAGATTCTGGCCTTGTTCGAATCGAATTGTGAGCCCTGGTTTACCGGGGCGAGAGTCACCACAGTTGCCACGCTCATGCGGCGGGAGAACGATGCTGCAAAACGGGCGAGTAACACGGTCCGCTTTGTGCAATTGAGGAAACCACTCAAAGAAGTCTTGGAGAGCTTCGATTCCGACCCGATTAAGGCCGCGAGGATGCTGCGCGACTTCATGGAAAGCCAGAATGAGAACCTGCTTGATGATCGCTGGCGCATCCGCGCCGTGAATCAACACGAGCTTTGGAGAGTCGGGTGTACTGGCGGTGTGGCCGGGGTTTCTGTAGCGCCGGTGTCCCCACCGGCGACTTTACACGGCGCTGGGGACAGCGCCGCTACAGCGCTCTTCCACGGGGAGTACGCCGGCGGAAAATGGGGCATCTATCTCCGAGCGCCAGATGTATTCTTCAAGCTGCTTGACCGCTGCGGCTCGCGCCTGGTGCCTTTGGGCCAGCTCGCGGAAATTCGCCGGGGCGTGACCTCGGGCGCGGATGATTTCTTCTTCGTCTGCGATGTGACGGAAGATGAAATCACCAAATGCAGCGCGGGTCTTTACCCCGGTAGTCCGCAAATTGCCAAGCGATTCAAGGAAAAGTGGGGTATTCGCCTTGCGGACACAAAGCGCGTCCGTGTTGTGGAACCGGGCGACGGCTCGCGCCACTTACTTGAGGCTGAGTACATGGAGCCCGAAGTGCACAGCTTGATGGAGATTGACTCCGTTGAAATCGACCCGGCCAAGCTCTCCCGTAAAATCCTTCTCGTTTCTGACCCACCCGAAAAGCTGAAAGGGATTCATGTCTTGAAATACATCAAGTGGGGCGAGCGCGAAGGCTTTGACCAGGGCTCCACGGTTCGACAGCGGGCCGCAACCCGACAGTGGTATGACTTGAAGCCGAGAGAACGGGGGCAACTGGCCTGGCCCAAGTCGCAACAATACCGCCACGTCATCGCGCTGAACTCGCGGGGCGTCGTGTTGAACTGTAACCTGTATGAAGTGTATGCAAGAGATTGGGACCCGGAAGTTTTGGCAGGCATCTTGAATTCGACAGTTGTTGCCTTGTCAAAACATCAATTCGGTCGTTTTATGGGCCGCGAGGGAAACCTGAAAACAGAAATCGTGGATGTCAAGATGATGCTTGTTCCACACCCACGTTTCTGCGGGCAAGAGAACATCGTCCAAATCAAAGGAGCAATCGCGGCCATGCGCAAACGGCTGACATTACCTTTGATTGAGGAATTTGCTTTAGAGGATAGGCCGGGTCTGGACGACGCAGTGCTGAAGGTGCTTGGCTACAAGGATAATTCAGAGCGCGAAGCCATGCAACAAGACCTGTATCAGGGGATGACACGGATTTACAAGGAAATCCGTGAAGTCGAACTGGAAATGCAGGTGTTCCGCCGTATGGCTGCCCGCCGGGAGCGGGCCAGCCCGCACACTATCGCAGAAGAGATTTGGGAAGAGTCTGACAAGTCGGCGCTGCGGGCATTCCCCCAAGCTTTCATGCCCATGGGCGAAGAGATGGAGCGAGTCACCATTCCGGCGGGCAAGCCGAAAGTCCTAGATGATCTATTCGAGCGCGGGGCCGTCCAGATTAATGGAAACGTGGTTCGTCTCGGCTCGAAACCACGAGCCGAATTCGCGGCCAAGATTGCAGAGCTAGGCCATTACGGGCAAGTGCCAATCCCCACGAGTGACCGGGCCTGTGAGCGAGCCCTGGAAGCCTATCGGCGCTATGAAGCCCAAATGGAATCCATGTTCAAAGACCTTGCCGAAGAGCGCAGCGCCGATGCGGAAGTCCAATCCCGCATCGTGCGGGAACTCTGGAAACTCCTTTATGCCTTTGCCCGACATACCTGATTTGGCCCGAAGGGGGCGCCAATGGAGCAAACGGGCCACGGTCAGCGCCTTGCGGACTCTGGGTTTGTGGTCACGGGGAAGGGCCCACGGTCAATCAGAGTACGATTGACCGTGGCCCGCTTGAAGCTTTCGAACAATGGTGGGAGCATAGCAGTCCTATCGAATTTTCAACAGAGCGAGATCTGCCCGAGGGAGAAACCGTTATGCCTGAACCTGAATACGTCGTGTTCAGTAAGTGCCCAGCCTGGGGCATTGGTCAGTTGCAAACAAGTGGAGGCGGCATCTTCGGTCAAGCGCACTGGCTGGCGCTGTCCGATGTATCGCCCTACCACCCCGAGAACCTCCCGGCGAGGATTCAGGTGCCGGAATCGAGGATTGATAGTGCTAAACCAGTGCCTTGGGCGACGCCTGGTGCTGAACTTGCGACCGGCACGCTGCCAGCTGCCAAGCCGGCGCGGGATCATTTCCTGCGACTTTGCGCGTACTGGTTGCAGTCGGAGAACCGACAGGGCCAGCTCGACTCCGTACCTGTGCTCCCTCTGCGGCATCAAGCCAGTCTAGTTGAGTACCTCACCCGACGTGAAACCCCCTCGCGCATGTTGATTGGAGACGAGGTGGGGCTTGGGAAGACGGTAGAGATTGGGCTACTTATTGAGCGGCTTCGGGCTGCAGACCCAAATATCCGAGTCCTTTACATTACATTGGGCGGTTTGGTCTCCAACGTGGCCGAAGAGTTTAGGAGAATGGGACTTGACGGCTATTACGTCTTTGGAAATCAGGCCTTGTATCAGGAGGGCTATACGCAAGCGCGGCTGGGAGACCCGGATCAGGATCCACGCGTAATAGCCTCATTACACCGCCTCGCGTTCGGAGAGAACTGGGAAGACAGGCTCAAGAACACAAAATGGGACGTGGTAATCGTCGACGAATGCCATCGGTTGCGGATGTATGGCACGGGCGAAGACAAGAAAGCTCAGAAGTGGTTCCGATTCGTCGAGAATGTTCTCACTTCGCATCTTGTTGCAGACGGACGCGTTTACTTCCTCTCCGGTACACCCCATCAGGGAAACCCGGATGTCTTCCTTAACCTAGCAGGACTACTCTGCGGCTTGCCGCGGGGAGCTGCCGCCGACGAACAAGGCCGGGCACTTGGTGGCCACGTGATTTATCGAATTAAAGAAGAGATTCGTGATTGGGAAAATAATCCGCTGTTCCCGAAGAGAGATATTCGCGACCCCGCCTTAGCGTCGACCCCCGCTGAATACAATGCCCTACTGTCGAGCATTGCAGACTACTTCGATTGGGTCTTGTCCGAAGGCATCCACCTCCCGGGTGCCACGCGCTATGCAATAGGGTTTGTGAAGAGTAACGCGTTGCAGTATGCAGCGAGCTCGCCAAAGGCCGGATTCGCATATCTCCTCCGCCGCTATTTACGAAATTTCGCCGAGGAAGGTAACCAGAACAGGATGGAAGCATGGGCCAGCCTACTGATTCCTTACCGCAACAGGTCCTCTCAAGAGAAGCCCAGCAAGCTGCTGACGTACCTCATAGAAGCCGTGAAAAAACGAGAAGAAGAGGAGGATGTCGAGGAAACTGAGGCCACTCTGTCCGAAGCGGTTGGGCCAAGTGCAACCGCTGAGGCGCGGCAGGAGGAGCAACGTCGACTCGGCCAGCTACTGGACGAATATGCGCGTTTGCTCAAGGGCCCACATATGCAGGCAAAATTTCGCGTGCTGAAACGATTGCTCGACGAAGCTGATGAGCCTTTCGTCGTGTTTGCTCAGAGCGTCGACACTGTGTACGAGATCAGGCGTTTCCTGGGGGAATCCTCGATTCCCTGCACGGTGATCGTCGGCGGTCAAGACCCGGCAGAAAGGAAAAGACAAATGGAAACTTTTCGGGAGCCTGGACGCTTGGGGCGCCGCGTGCTGGTCTCTAGCAGCGCCGGCGGGGAGGGCATCAACTTGCAGGTGGCAAGACGGCTCATCCATTTCGACTTGCCCTGGAACCCCATGGTGTTGGAACAACGGATCGGGCGTATCCACCGGATCGGCACGATAGATACCGTCATCGTAGACACTATCCTTCTTAAGGATTCACGCGAGGCTGACATTTACTCCCGTCTGATTGTTCGCCTCAATGTGATCGTTGGGGCGTTGGCGCAGGATCCGGAGGTTCGGGCTCAATATTTCAGGCGAATTCTTGCGGGTATCCCCCTGGAAACGTTGCGAGCCCTTTTTAGTGGTCAGCGTGGCGATGATGCTGCTGCGATCGCGGCAGCCGTAGAAGCAGGCAAGCAAGCAGTCGACCTTGTTGACGCGGAACTTCGTCAGCACCGCGTGCAGCTAACGGGCGAAGAGCAAGGCAGAGCCACGATGGAGAGGCTTGTGCAGTTGCTTGTGCTCGCAGATAAGATTCGACCGATTAACAAATATGTCAAATTCACTCGGATAAAGTTCGACCAAGACACGCAGGCGTTCACCTCTAACGAAGTCAAGCGTCGTTGTTACCGAATAAATCATGAGTCACCGAACGCAGGCGTCGACTGGGTGGTCTTTGACCGTGAGGCCGCAGCGCTTTCGTCGGAGGTCACGGGAGAGCGAACGGGAGGAATTAACCACCCGCTTATTGCGCTTGCTCTGGGAACTCTAAGAACGCCGGACGATGCCGGTGCCTTCCACACCGTAGCTATTGGGATAGGTACTTACGACTCAAAATCGCCCTTGCAAACCTTTGCCGAGGGTCAGGGCGAACCAATCGCGATATTGACATACCTAACCGCATATAGCAGTGGCGGGCACTTTTTCAACCACCGGCTGCGCGTTTATGCGTTCTCGCCTGGAAAGGCCGATCCGATTGACATAAGTTCAGATGGCGAACTCGTCGAGGGGATCTTTTGGTCCCAACTTGCGAAGGATCATTCTTCCCGGATGCTGCCGGAATTGAAGCCGATATATCGGGAGAGTATCGGGAATCAGGATCGGCTGTTGCGCCTCGCGCTCGAAGCGGAGGTTAAAGACGAAACCGGAAACTGGATCGGAGCCGTCTGGCCGCTCGCAGTGAGCCTTTTGGTCCCCGAATAGGAGCAAGCGCGGACCTGTGTTGTAGGTCCGCGGCTTTTTGCGCCTGCCCGCGCTCGTCGGTTCGGCTCACTGGTACATCCCCCCAGCGCATTCTACCCTTTCCGCCTGGCCTTTGAGCGAACGCAAGCCGAGGGTTCGTTTAAGGTCATGACGGAACGTGTGGCCGAGCGGTTGGATGCGGACATCATCCTTCCGGCATCCTCGGTGAAGCCGGAATACAAGGGCAAGCCGACGCTTCTCAAGTGGCTCACGGGCGAGGTAGGTAGTAGGTCGTAGGTGGTAGATGGGGAGATCCGGGCAAGTTACACCTCTTCGCCACCGGCAAGAGTGCCGGTGCCACCCGCCGACTCGATGGAACTCGAGATCAAACCCTACGCTCTCGCCGAGTTGCGGGAATATGCTCGCCCCACTTTCACGCCGGGGCGACCGCTACTCGACGCGCTGGAAGAGCTCACCCGCCGCATTCATGATGAGTTCGCCTACCAGCCCAAATCCACGTCCATTGATACCCCGCTTCTGGAAGTCCTCCACAACCGCCAGGGCGTGTGCCAGGATTTCGCCCACCTGATGATCGGCGCCCTTCGTTCTCTGCGATTGTCGGCGCGATACGTGAGCGGCTACATCCGCAGCAGCCCGCGCTTTCAAGGAGCGGCAGCGTCACACGCCTGGGTGTCGGTGTTCGATCCGCAAAACGGCTGGCTCAGTTTTGATCCCACCAATAACATGATGCCTTCTGACGCCCACATCACCTTGGCATGGGGACGCGACTATGGAGACGTAACCCCGGTGAAAGGGCTCACCCTCGGCGGCGGCGGGCAGTCGGTTGAGGTGGAAGTACGCGTGCAGCCGCTGGAAGGCTGATGGGCTCGTCGGGGTATTCAGTGATTTGTGATTAGTGATTTGCGATTTTGGGAGCCGACAAATCACTCGCGGGGAAATCGCCGTAGGGCTTGCGGCGGCTCTCACCAACGGCGTTACCCAAAGATTCATTGTGTGCGAGGTTCCCAATGCCGCTCGATTTCCTCAAGCGTCCGACCGCTGGTCTCCGGAACAACTTTCCAGGTGAATAGAATCATCGCCAGCGCGATCACGGCGAGGAAGCCGAACGTGGCGCTGCCGCCGGTGTTTTTGAACATCCAGGGGAAGAAAAGCACAACCAAGAAATTGGCGAGCCAGTTGGTGAAGACGGCGGCCGACATGGCCAATCCGCGAATGCGGCTGGGGAAGATCTCCGACATCAGAATCCAAAACACTGGGCCTATACATCCGGCAAACGACGCGATGAACAGCAAAATTAGAATCAGCCCGACGAGTCCCTGTACCCTGCCCACTAGAAACCCGGCGCTCAGCAGCGTGAGGGAAACCGTCATTCCGGTTGCTCCGGCGATGTACAGCGGTCGGCGGCCGACACGGTCCACGGTGAAGATCGCGACGAAGGTGAGCGCAAAATTGAGGAAGCCCATGATGAAGGTCTGAAACAGCGCCACACCGATGGTGTTGCCGGCCGAACGCAGAATGATGGGAGCGTAATCGATGACGGTGTTGATGCCGGAGACCTGCACCAGAATTGCCAGCACGATGCCCACCAGCATCACCCGGCGGTACCGCGGCAAGAACAGATCCCGGAGCGAAGCGGCCTCCTCCTTGAGCGGCTGCTGCATCTCGCTCAATTCCTTTTCGGCGTTTTCGATGCCGCCGACTTGCACCAGTACGGCCGATGCCTCAGCCCGCTTTCCTGCACGAAAAAGCCAGCGAGGGCTTTCCGGTACCAGAAACAGCAGACCGAAGAACAACACCGACGGAAATACGCCCGAGGCGAACATCCATCGCCAGTTGTCCGGCCCTGCCCCCCGCAGCAGGTAATTGATGAGATACGAGACCAGGATTCCAGTGGTGATGGCCAGTTGGTTCAAGGCCACCATCCGTCCGCGCATGGCGTATGGTGATACCTCCGCGATATAAAGCGGTGACACCATCGAGGCCGCGCCTACGGCCAATCCGCCGACAATTCGGGCAGCGACAAACCAATAGAACTCGGGAGCAATCGCCGTCAGCACGCTGGTAAAGGCAAAAACCAGGGCGATGCTCACGAGCGTGCGCTTACGTCCGAATGCGTCGGCCAGGCGCCCGGCGAACATGGCGCCAAGCATGCAGCCGGCCAGCAGCGAACTCACTCCCCAGCCGAGTTGCAACTCATTGAGCCTGAAATGCTCCTGCACGAAGGGTGCGGCGCCGGAGATGATCGCGATATCGAAGCCGAACATCATGCCGCCCAAGGCCGCCACCATGCTGACCAGCAGCATGTACGCGGGTCGCGCGCGCCCGCTCACCTGTGGGGCTGTTCTCGCTTCGATCACCCGGAGGTCCCCTTTCAGCGGGCAGCCATCGCGACACCGTGACGGGGCTCCGCTCAGAGTCCGTCAGCTTATCATTCCTGGGGATTTTTCACTAACGCGGGGGATGCGGGCGTGCGACACGAAACGTGAAGGCGGAGATCACCTGGAAGTAGCGCGGGCGTCCCGCCCGCTGTGGCGAGGGCATCCTGCCCGCGCATTCTTGGTGGGAGCGGGACGCTCCCACGACAGCGGGCGGGACGCGCTACATTCGCTTTATCACTATGTGCCCTTCCTGACTATGTCGAGTAATTGAGAGCCTGTGCAGACTTGGCCTGGAGAATTCAGTTCGGCGTGGGCAAGGCCCCTGACATTACCCGACATAGTTTTGGGCCGGTTACAG
>Ga0187856_1003771_pt1 | contig 10364 bp, 9 predicted proteins | sample June2016WEW_8_40_FD_132443 | JGI IMG/M metagenome (GOLD analysis project Ga0187856, IMG submission 132443) | Peatland microbial communities from SPRUCE experiment site at the Marcell Experimental Forest, Minnesota, USA - June2016WEW_8_40 | ecosystem: Environmental > Terrestrial > Soil > Wetlands...
GAATCGAGCCTCCTATTCGACTGAGAAAACGTCTACAAACAGAATATACGACCTTGTGGTGACATGCCCTGTCTTCACGACGGAGAGATAGGTGCCCCCCTCTGGGAAATCGTCCTGGCCAGGTTTGTAGCCGGAAAACCCTGCGATGCATTAAGGTTTGTCCCGCGTGAGGGAAGAAACCTTGCCAGGAAAATCAGGGATGCTTGCTCGGCCATTGGTGGTTTTGCCTCAACCGCACCGCTAACATAGCTTTGCAAGCCGTAGACCAAACGCAACCATCAAAAAAGGGGCTTATGTTGAAATATGCAACAATATCCGTCCAGGTTTTCGGACATATCTGGCATGAAATTGGCCTTTATATGACACCATGCCTTATGGTCTATTTGTCATGGCTTTAATTGCACAGCTAGCCGCGAGTGCGCTGTTTTTTCCCCCTCGGCCCATCCTTTATGAATGGGCGCCTCTGATGGGACGGAACCATCCCTACAAACTGGGTCAACTCGCGCAGGCGTAGGGTGATTCTTCAGCGCGCGAAGAGGGAATCTGGAATAGCGTTCGGTTGCATGTTATTCTCCTGTTCCCCATCCCGTGCCACAGGAGATGGCGACATGATTGTAACAGTCACGTTAAATCCGGCCATTGACAGAAGCCTCACGGTTCCGCGCTTTGAGGTTGGCAAGACCAACCGAGGAGAAGTGAGGCGAACCGACGCTGGCGGCAAAGGAATCAACGTCGCCAAAGCAGTGAAGCAATTTGAAACAAAAGTTTGCGCGCTGGGGTTTGTGGCGGGAAGCAACGGCCACTTCATCCTCGAGACGCTCGCCGCCAACGGCATTCCCGCGGACTTCACGAGCGTCCCGGGTGAGACGCGCGTGAACCTGAAAATCCACGATCCCGTGTACAGGACAGAAACCGAACTCAACGAACCCGGCTTTCAAGTGCTTCCTGAACACCTGGAAGCGATGAAACAAAAGATCAGAGAATATGGCCCCCGTTGTGACGTGATGGTCTTTTCCGGAAGCCTGCCGCCCGGAGCCCCGCCCGAGACATTTGCAGAACTCATCACCATTGCAAGAGCTTTGGGGGCAAAGTGCATGCTAGACACAGCAGGACCCGCTCTGAGGCACGGACTCGAAGCCAAACCCCTTTTGCTCAAGCCTAATCGGGCTGAAGTTGAAGAATTGCTTCAAGTGCGATTGAGGACCCGCCGCGAACTGGCCGAGGCAGCCCGCAAATTGCTTGCAATGGGCGCCGACGAAGCGGTGATTTCCCTGGGGGCTGAGGGTGCGATCGCGGCTACCAAGCAGGATCTGCTATCGGCCCGCCCCCCAGCCGTGGCCCCGCGAAGCAGCGTCGGAGCCGGCGATGCCATGGTGGCAGCCTTGGCTTATGGAGAAGTGAAACACCTTTCATTTCGCGAGTCATTCCACCTCGCCATGGCTGCCAGTGCCGCAGCGGTGACGATGGAAGGGAGCAAGGTGGCCGATCTTGCGCTCATCCAAAGTTTGATTCCCCTGGTTCAGATGGAAGATGTCGGGTGAAGCAGTCAGGAGTCAGGAGTCAGGAGTCAGTTGTCCCGCCACGACGGGTCAGTCGTCAGTTGTCAGTTGAGAGAACGGGGCTAGGGCAATTTTAGATTTTGGATTTTGGATTTTGGATTGCCCCCATCCGCCACCCCCTGCCTCCCGCTTGCTGCACGCCTTCGGTCTTCCTCCTGACTTCTGTCTTCTGGCTCCTGAATTCTGTAGGTGGGGGAAACACTCCGACTGCCCCCTGCCGACTGCATACTGCCCACCTTCTGTCTTCTTCCTTCTTCCTTCTTCCTTCTTCCTTCTTCCTCCTTCCTCCTTGCTTCTTCCTTCTGCCTTCTGATTTCTAATTTCTGCCTCCTGCTTTTCAATGGCCCGATCACCCAATGACCCGATGGCTCAATGCTTTGATTCACCATTCATCATTCGCTTCGTCCCTTCTTGCCGCTTGACTCATGGCCGCGCAAAACCTACACTCAGCGCGAGGGAAAGTTTCATGGGTCTGACGTACATCCAAGCGAGCATTGCCAATCCCGCGAGGCCTCGGCGCAGCGCGCGGCTCAAGTTCCTCGTTGACTCCGGCGCAATGTATTCAGTAGTTCCGGCGCCCGTGCTTCAGCGCTTGGGTATCAAGCCCGGCAAGACCAAGAGTTTTATTCTTGCGGATGGCACTGAAATCAAGCGGTCCCTCGGACAGGCTCTGTTTCGTATGAAGGGGGAGGAGGGTGCCTCTCCGGTCATCTTCGGAGAGAAGGGCGACAGCATTCTGCTGGGCAGTATTTCGTTGGAGGTTTTGGGTTTTATCCTCGATCCCTTCAAGCGCGAACTGAGGCCATTACCCATGATCTTGGCTTCGCATCGGCCCGATTGGAACCAAGCCCTGCTTTCCCCCCAGTCCCTAGCCCCCAGCCCCTAGCCTCCAACACCTAGCCCCTGCCCTGCTGACTCCTGACTTCTGATTTCTGATTTCTGACTTCTGTTTTTCAATGGCCCGATCACCCGATGACCCGATGGCTCAATGCTTTAATTCACCATTCATAATTCGTCATTCATAATTGCCGTTCTTTCCCCCTTGCCTTGCCCTCCGATTAGCTGTATACCGGAATGGTAACGTGGCGGTTATACACCCGGACTACGCGTCGCCATTGCCCGGTTGTCCGCGAGCGCCATGTTGTGAGAGCGAGGCTTGTTCCACACGTTGCGTGCGTGACTGTTTACATGCCAGCCGTGGCTGATTAACGGTAGGGGCCGATGTCCAACGACATACTGAACTCTCAAAATCTGCAGACACTCGTGACAAAAGTTGAGGAGGCAGCTCGCTCAAGCGAAGAAGGGGTGAAACACTTCATCGAGCCGGCGCGGGGCACGCTGCGTAGGGCTGTCAATAGACGACATCACATTGTCTTTGGGCGACGTGGTTCAGGAAAATCTAGCTTGCTTAGGAAGGGCGGGGCAGACCTGACAACGGGTCGCCGCCCGATCGCGTATGTGAACCTGGAAGCCTTCAAGGGGCACAGTTATCCTGACGTCCTCCTAAGCGTCCTGATTTCCACTTTTCAGGAGTTCAAGCAGTGGATCGAAACAGCCGCCGTGAATCCAGCACACAAAACATCCTTCTGGGATAAGCTGTTTGGGACGAAACCGGCACGCCCTGCCTTCAACCGCAGGGCAAGCGCTCTGCTCGCCGTTAAGCTTAAAACCCAGATCGAAGAGTTGCAAACACAGTTGCATGCAGTTGAGGACGCACACCTGAAGATTATCAGGTCAGTGCAAGAGCAGGACAGCAGCGGACTTAAGGCCGGCGCCGGAATGAAGGCTGAGTGGGTTTCCGCGTCCTTCGAAGCCTCGACCAGCTCGGCCAAGGCCCGGCGAGAGGAGGCGGAGGAACAGTACAGACGGAGCAAGATAGACTTCCTGCACCGCCATATTATGGATTATCAGCAATTGTTTCGTGACATGTCTGTCCTTTCGTCAGGAGATTCCTACCTGTTCCTAGACGACTTGTACCACATCAGGCGGGCCGACCAGCCTCAGGTCATCGACTACTTCCATAGGATCGCGAAAGACCATGGTCTGTGGCTCAAGATCGGGACAATTCGCCATCGAACCGACTGGTACTATCACGGGAACCCTCCGATTGGGGTCAAGCTAGGTGATGATGCGGACCAGATCGATCTCGACATTACCTTGGAGAAGTACTCCGTTGCCAAAGAATTCTTACTCAGGATTCTCAGTAATTTTGCGAAGGAGTGCGCTCTCAGCGTTAGCGATCTAATGACAGACGGCGCAGTAGATCGACTGGTCTTAGCAAGCGGCGGCGTGGCCAGGGATTTCTTATCGGTTTTCCGAATGTCGGTCGAGGTCGCACGAGAGCGCACTGGGTCGAGCGCCCAAGGCGGAGACAAAATTAACGCCGAGGACGTCAACGTCGCCGCAGGCGAATATGATGGTCCCAAGCGGGAGGAGTTCAAGAAAGACACTCCGGAGGACGACCAGAGCCTCGATGAGGAGTTCCAGACCATTCGGAATTTCTGCCTGGAAGAAGCCAACTCGAACTGTTTCCTCTTGGGGAAGGACGCCAAAGGGAGCGAGGTCGCTCTGATTCACGAGCTGGTCGACCTCAAGTTACTTCACCTGGTTCGGTCACGTGTCACGGTCAGCGGTAGGCCCGGAAAAATCTTCGAGGCGTACATGCTTGACCTGAGCCAATACGCCGGTGCTCGGAAGCGGCGGGGCTTGGAAATGATCGAATTCTGGAAGCCAGGGGGCCAAGAAAGCCTAAGAAAGGCGTCCTTAATCTACAATATCACATCCAAGCAGGCCTACGGCTCGCAATAGGCGACAGCCAGGAAGAAAGCAGGGGGCAATCGCAACCGCAATCGGGTAGCCACGGTCAGTGCGGTTTTGACCGTGGGTTCTTCCCTCGGTGGCGAAGGCATAGCCTGTTGGAACGGCTTCACGTGAGTCCCATGCTGTAAGGGGTGGTGAAGATGCTGGAAGATCGCTGGTGGTAGAGTTCCAACAATTTTCCTTTGGAAAATGTAACAGTTGCGGCGCGCCCCATCCACATTGACTACGTGCGGTTAAAGTTGGGGCATAGGGCATGACAAAAGCCCACGGTCAGGACTGGATTGTCCGTGCCTGCCCGCTGGCGTTGAGGGTGGGGGAAGTGCTTTAATGCAAACATCCCAAGAAGTGGGATGTCCAACGCGCGAACCGCCTATCGGGGCAGAATGTTGGTTGAAACCGTGCATCCGGACAAAAATCTACGAGACCTCGATCTGAATGGTCTCTTTCAACGCCTGACGGTCGCCTATTCGGACCTGTCTTCCCCGCCTAAAACGGCGCTGGAGCACCTCAACTCTGAACTTGAACGCGCTCGTCGAAAAGAGGACACACTTATATACATCGCAGCAATTAGTGCGGCGGTTAGCGTCTTCGCGATCTTTCCGGTGTTGTTGGTGGGAGGATTTCGGCTTGTAAGATCTGTTGAGCCAGCGGTCGAGCACCTACTCCGCCAGAGGAACTACTTAGTTTCACACCCTGAGATGGGTTTCGCCGCTGCCGCAGCCAGCTTTTCAGCCAGCTTCTACACATTGGTGCTGCACCAGCGCTTAGCGCGGCATTTGGCGGGGCGGTTTCCTCGTTTAGGACTTTGGACGCCGCGAGACATTGATCGGACAGGGTTGCCCTTTATTTTTCTTGCTGTGCTCCTCAACTACGCCGCCCTGGGTGTAGGTCTGTTGTTCCTGTGTAGTTACTCAGCCCCTGGAACCCCATGGACTACCTGGGCCGTGACCGCCTGGATGTGCGTCCCTCTTCCTGTGACTAGTTTGGTGCCGTCCTACCTCCTGATGTTCGTTTTTACCTATCCCCACATCAGATATGAGCTGTACGATGACGCGCCGCAGGCGACGCTTTTGCGAGAATTGCTCCTACTCCTCGATTATCTACAAGATATCGCAGACTCGGGTAGTGTATCGAGCGAGCGTAGGCGAACTATAATGCGGCGCATCGGCAGGATAGCTGACATGCTTCGACGCCTGTGCAGTACCAAGGGCACCCGACACACATCGGTGGTGGGTGTCTATCGGCGAATTGGTCAGGCGGCTGACCACTTCTTGGCTCTATCGAGCTGCGTTGCCTTTCCAAGGGAAGATACTCTGCCGGAACTGAAACGCAACGTCGTCACCTATGCAAACATCGTCGCTGGGGGAACCTATGACGCGCTTCCGACGAGCGAGGCTGGCGAATCTGAGGGATTAACAAAGGGCTCGCATCGGATGGCTATGTGGCGCCGAGCCGGCGGCTTACTGGGACTTTTCCTAGTTGTAGCGTTGCCGCTCGCGGTCTACGCAGAACTCGTGACACATTTCCGTGTCGAGATCCCAGCAAACCTCGACCCGACCGCTGGGGTGGTTTACTCAGGCTGGGTCGCGTTATGCCTCCTTGCTTACATCGATAAGCTGGCACCTGATGCAAAGGCCGCCCTGATAGACGTGATCAAGCTCGTCTTCAGGCGTTGAGCGGGTAGCCACGGTCAGCGCAGTACTGACCGCAGGCTGGCGCAGACCTTTCAGTTTAGGTCTGTGCACTGAAAGTGCAATGAACGCGAACGTCGCATACGCCAAGGGTCCGCGCCAGCGCCGTGCGCCAAGGAGGACCGTCTGTGACCGAAGAGAAAAAAGGGCCTTCGGAGCCGACATTGACGCAGCGGGTAGCCACGGCAGGGACTGTGTACCGCGGGCTTTTCCTTTAAGGGAATCGCGGTTAGTTTAAGGCGCGAGCTGACCGTCGTTACAAAAAAAGGGGGCGGTCTTCGAGGCGCAGCATCCCGTGTGCAGGCAACGTGTCCTGATGAAGGAGGCGAAATGCAGGAAGCAAGAGCCGGGCAGCGTCGAAGGATAGATCTCCCGCAGTACCCAAAGGCCTTTGTTGCAGCAGCCAGGCTTGCAAAGGAACGGGACCGGGTATTCGTAGCAATGCCATTTGAGGACGAACACCCGCGTATTTTGTGGAGAGTCATTCAGGGTGTCTGCAATATCCGTGGCTTGAACCTGCGCAGGGCTGACAGTTCCTCGTACCCAGATCTGATCGTCGCCGACATTCTGGAAGAGATCGAACGAGCCGAAATTGTCGTTGCGGATTTAACGGGTCTGAATCCCAATGTGCTTTACGAGCTGGGCATAGCCCATGTGCGCTGCGATTCTGTGATTTTACTCTGTCAGAAGGGGCAGAGGCTTCCATTTGACCTAGCTTCCTTTCGAGTCATTTTCTTCGACTTTTCATCCATTGATGGACAGGTCGCCTTTGCGGACCGGCTAGGCAGAACGTTGGATGAGATAAGGGTCATCGGGCCGCCTACTACCATTCAGTCAGTCCTCGAAAGGACGAGGCTTGTTATCAGCGACCTGCAAACCCTCGCAAGCCGACCTGATGATGAACTATCTAGGGAGGTCGTTTGGTATAGCGGCTTTCTGTCTTCTTTTGCGATCAGCGCCGAAGAGCCCTTTCCTCCGGAAGAAGAGGAATACCAAAAAGCGCTCATGCAAGAGAAGGATTCTCTTCTGGCGTTAGCTCGCCGGGGCTGTGTTATTCGATGCATAATCACGCCCCCAAGCCCAGACGCCCTGCTGCGTGGTAAATTGGATATCGCTTATTGCCGAGTGAAGGCCCTACTGCAGTTCCTCATGAGCCACGATGAGACGTTGAAGAATATTGAGTGGGCAGTCTCCCCCTTCCGGCAGAAGAGCCTTTACCTGATAGGCCACGTCTCACTGTACGAAGGATATAAGAGAGGGTTTCAGCGCGGATTCGGCCTCACTTTGCGCCAGACCGGGCTTGATGCCATCAATGCTTGCATTTCTTTATACGAAGTCTTGTTTGAATATCAGTCTACGTATACTCTCGCAAACTTTGGTGTGGGCGAATTGGACGACCGACGGGAAGCGCTCCGCTTGTCAACCATCAAATGCCTCGAGGGCTCACTTGAATTCCTGCGCTCGATTCTTGAGCGCGAGCGGCCCGAGGCATCCGCCACGTGCGGAACGGCCGATGATCCGCTGCAGGCCGCGCGGAAAATGGACATCCCGGAGCAGCCTGATGAAAACAGTAGGCAGCAACAGAACAGGCTCAGGCGCAATCACGGCTGAGGTTTTTCGCCGGCTGGCGCAGAGCGCAGTTCTGCGGCCCACAGACAAGACTGAAATCAGGCGAGCCGATCCATGCTCAGAACCCACGAATTATTGAGGTAGCAAGGCAGCGCAGACCTGTTCTGTAGGTCTGCGGCTCCTATTGTATTCGGCCGGGCGCATCGGTAGAATCCCGGCATGTCGCGCTTGCGGAGCCTGGTGCCCCCGGACGGCTATTCCTTCGTAACCCGCAATTTGCAGCAAGCGTAGCGCGGACCTGTTTTGTAGGTCCGCGGCTTTTCGTGCCCACCAGCGCACGTTGGCTCGGTTGACCATTGCCTCCACACGGCATCGCGCGTAGATTGATCGCATGTCAAAGTTGCGGCGCCCGTTCCTTTATGACCGCTATATCTTCGTGACCGTGAATTTGCTGAGATCGAGACGCAAGCTGGAGGAACGCGATTTCGGACGGTTGGCGATTTCACTGGCGCGGATGCGCCAAAAGCAGCGATTTGCACTGACGGCCTGGGTGTTTCTGCCCGATCACTGGCACGCCATCATTTACCCACCCCATCCGTTGAGCATCGCGAACGCAATGAGTGACCGCAGCGCAGACGTCCGCCCTTGCGTCTGCATTGCAATGCCGTAGGTTCTTGTTTTTTTAGCAAGGATCTTCAAGCACTTCGTAGGGCCGAACGGCGTTCGGCCCAGGGCCAGCGCCGCTGGCCCCTACACGTTTGGTTACAGCTCCGCCGCGCTGTGCCACACTTGCTTCCTTCACCGGAAACATACAGAATTGTCAACGCCAAGCGAGAACGTCATGAAAACCCTTATCATCGGCAGGGGTGTGGTCGGAACGATTTACGGCTTGGCCTTGTCCAAGGCAGGCATTGATGTCACCCATGTCGTGCGCAAGGAGGGGCTTCCTAGCACCGACACCTTGGACCTGCTGGACTTGCGGCCCGGCTACCCGAAAAACACCCGGGTGACGTATGCTGCCAAGACAGTTGGGCAGATCAGCCCTTTAGACGGCTTTGACCTCGTGATTGTCGCTACCAAGCACTACCAGGCGGCTGAGGCCATCCGCCAATACTTGCCCGGTGCACTTGGCGCCACTTTTCTACTGTTCACCGCTAATTGGGATGGAACGGGGGAGATTGACCGCCTTCTGCCGCGATCTTCTATCCTTTGGGGTTATTCCGCCGCCAGTGGTGGCCCCGATGCTCAACGTATCCTTATCGCAACCGTGAACCCTACGGTGCGCTTCGGAATGTTGGAAGGCTCCGATGCGGAGAAATTCAGGGCCGTGACGGGATTGCTCCAACGCGCAGGTTTCACCTTGGACATTAAACCCAACATCATCGAATGGCTGTGGGCACACCATGCTATCAATGCTGGCACTATAGGAATCGCCCTCTGGGCAGGAGGGATCGCCGAAGCGACCCGGAGTTTCAAGACCTTGAAGCTGGGGGCGTTGGCCATCCGGGAAGCATTGCATGTGGTTGCGGCCCGTGGCGTCGACCTAGGGCGTTATCCCGACGCGAGAAGTATTTTGAATATGCCTGCCTGGCTTGCGGGCCTTGCCGCTATTTATGCCATTCGATTCACTGAAAAGGGTCGACGCCTTCTCAGGGCGAGTCACTTCGCCTATAGCCCGGAGGAAATGAAACGCTATTACTTCGATGTGCTCAACACCGGAGAGAACCTGGGCGTGGCTATGCCGCACTTGTCCGCGCTTCGCGAAAAGGTCGAACGTTATCCAGAGGTGTAGCGCAGACCTGTTTTGAAGGTCTGCGGTTCGTCCCATGTTGACAACAAAAAGCCGCGGACCTATAAAACAGGTCCGCGCTACACTTGCTGCGGTTCGTCCCATGTTGACAACAAAAAGCCGCGGACCTATAAAACAGGTCCGCGCTACTTCAGGAGGGATGCATGAAAGCTACGGAAGCGGAAAGATTGGGTAAAGCCGTTATGCTTGGGGCGCTGATGGTTGCCATGATGCTCGCGCCCGGCCGGGCTTGCGGGGAGGGGACGATGGGCGCCGCGCCGGTGCGTTATGTCGCCAATTTGCGCCTGTGGGTCCTCACGACCGAGCAAACCTCCTATGTGATGGGGCTCAATGAACGCGACGAGCTGCAAACGCTCTACTGGGGAGGGAAGCTCGAGAGCGACCATGACCTTTCCGCCGCGCGCCTGCACCCTGAACACGCCTCCTTTGATTCTCAGGAAACCATGAGCAATCTTGAATACCCGGGATGGGGCGGCCGGTATTACAACGAGCCCGCCTTGAAGGTGACGCTGGCATCGGGCGTCCGTGACTTGAGGCTGAAATACGCCAGTCACGAGATCCGCGGCGACATGCTGGAAATCCGCCTGAAGGATATTCAATATGACCTGTTCGTGAAACTCACCTACAAGGTATTTCCTAAAGAAGATATCATCCGCAAGCAGGCGGAAATTGAGAATCGGACGCTGCAGGTCGTGACCGTGGAAAGCGCGCAGTCGGGGGTCTGGTACGTGTCCGCAGGGGAGGGATATCGGCTCACCTATCTCACCGGGCGCTGGGCGGGCGAAACACAACTGGTGCGGGAACCCCTTCATCCCGGCGAGAAGGTGCTGGAAAGCCGCCGCGGCAACACCAGCCACCAATTGAATCCCTGGTTCGCCATCGACGAAGGGGGAGAGGCCGACGAGGAACACGGCC
>Ga0187856_1003776_pt1 | contig 10354 bp, 4 predicted proteins | sample June2016WEW_8_40_FD_132443 | JGI IMG/M metagenome (GOLD analysis project Ga0187856, IMG submission 132443) | Peatland microbial communities from SPRUCE experiment site at the Marcell Experimental Forest, Minnesota, USA - June2016WEW_8_40 | ecosystem: Environmental > Terrestrial > Soil > Wetlands...
GCGCCGGCATGCACTTCGAGGTAGGAATCGTTGGCGTCGGCCTCGCCGGCAAGCAGCGCCTCGAGCTCGCGGCGCGCGACCTCGGCCTTGAGCTTGCGCAACGCTTGCTCGGCTTCGGCGACGACCTTCTGGTCGTTCTCCGCCTCGCCGAGCTCGATCATTGTTACTTGATCGTCGAGCTCCTGCTCGATGCGCGAGAGCGCGCTGAGCTGATCCTCGAGCACAGTGCGCTCCTGCATCACGCGGCTGGCGCGCTGCGGATCGTTCCACAGATTGGGGTCTTCGGCCTGCCGGTTCAGCTCGGCAAGCCGGACGCGCGCCTTGTCGACGTCAAAGATGCCTCCTCAGCAGCCCGACCGACTGCTTGATCTCGGCGACGATCGTTTCGATTTCCGCGCGCATGGGTTCCAGAGGTCGGAGGTCGGAGGTCGGAGGTCGGAGGTCGGAGGTCGGAGGTCGGATAAGGTCAGTTATCAAATACCACAATTCTCAATCTGACATCCGTCATCCGTCATCCGTCCTCCGTCCTCAATACAGTCCACCCGTCCCGCTGCGGACGGCACGGTCGGCCTCGGGCGAGACGTGCAGCGGGCCGCCGTTGCCGGACTCCGCCCCGATGACCGAGTAAGAGTCGGGCGGCGCGGTGCCGGGCTTGAAGGCTTCGAGGATCACGTGCGTGTCGCCCGGGCCGGCGCGCATGCCGGTTTTCGCGTCGACGCGGATGAGCTTGATGCCGGGCGGCACGCGGAACGGAATCGGCGGCTTGTCGGCGAGCGCGACTTTGAGGAAATCGCGGACCACCGGCGCCGCAAGATGACCGCCGGTCGCCAGCCGCGCGATATGACGCGGCTTGTCGTAGCCCATATAGACGCCGCAGACGATGTCGGGCGAGAAGCCGATGAACCAGACGTCCTTCTCATCGTTGGTGGTGCCGGTCTTGCCGGCGATCGGCTTGCCGACATCGCGGACCACGGTCGCGGTGCCGCGCTGGACCACCCCCTCCATCATCGAGGTGATCTGATAGGCGGTCATCGGATCGATCACCTGCTCGCGGCGATCCACCAACGACGGCTCGGGCTGATCGCGCCATTTGTCGGCGTCGCAGCCGCGGCACTCGCGCGCGTCGTGCTTGTAGATGGTGTGGCCGTAGCGGTCCTGGATGCGGTCGATCAGCGTCGGCTTCACCCGCCGCCCGCCATTGTCGAGCATCGAATAGGCGGTGACCATGCGCAGCACGGTGGTCTCACCGGCGCCGAGCGCGTAGGAGAGGTAGGGCGGCAGATCGTCGTAGACGCCGAACCTTTTGGCATATTCCGCGATCAGCGGCATGCCGATGTCTTGCGCGAGCCGCACCGTCATCACGTTGCGCGATTGTTCGAGGCCGAAGCGCAGCGTCGATGGGCCAAAAAACTTGCCGCCGTAATTTTCCGGCTTCCAGACGCCGCCGCCGCCCGGCCCGGTGTCGACTTCGATCGGCGCATCGAGGACGATAGTCGAGGGCGTGTAGCCGTTGTCGATGGCCGCGGCATAGACCAGCGGCTTGAACGATGAGCCCGGCTGCCGCAGCGCCTGGGTGGCGCGGTTGAACTGGCTCTGGTCGTAGGAAAAGCCGCCGACCATCGCCAGCACCCGGCCGGTGTGCGGATCCATCACCACCATGGCGCCGGAAATTTCCGGCACCTGGCGCAGCCGGAACTGGCCCTGTTCCTTGCCCGACGGCTCGACATAGACGACGTCTCCGGGCGAAAGGACCTGGCTCACGCGCTGGATCGGCTTTGCCGGCCCGCTCGCCGGCTTCGCCCACTTGACGCCGTCGAGCGGCAGGATGCCGACCTCGCGCTCCTTGAGCAATGCGCCGCCGGGATCGCGCGGCGGCTGCAGGCCGATGCGCGCCGACTGATCGTTCACCTCGAGCACCACCGCGAGCCGCCAGGGATCGGCATCGGACAGCGATTTCACGTCGGCGAGCTTGACGCCCCAGTCGCTGTCAATGTCGATCTTGCCGGCCGGGCCGCGCCAGCCTTGCAGCTCGTCGAAATTGACCAGCCCGTCGGTCATGGTCTTGCGCGCCAGCACCTGCATCTTGGGGTCGAGCGTGGTGCGCACCGAGAGCCCGCCCTCGTAAAGCTTCTTCTCCCCGTAATTGTCGAAGATGTAGCGCCGCACCTCCTCGGCGAAATATTCGGCCGCGAACGTGTGGGCGCCGGTCGGCCGCACGGTGACGCTGAGCGGCTCCTTCTTGGCTTTTTCGCCGGCTTCGGCGGCGATGTAGCCGTCCTCGACCATGCGGTCGATCACGTAGTTGCGGCGCGTGACTGCCTCGTCGCGGCGGCGGAACGGATTGTAATTGTTCGGGCCCTTGGGCAGCGCCGCGAGATAGGCGGCCTCGGCGATCGTCAGCTCGTGCACCGACTTGTCGAAATAAAGAAGCGAAGCCGCGGCGACGCCGTAGGCGCCCAGCCCGAGATAGATTTGGTTGAGATAGAGTTCGAGAATCTTGTCCTTCGAATAGGTCCGCTCGATGCGCAACGCCAGCAACGCTTCCTTGATCTTGCGCGTAATCGAGACTTCGCTCGACAGCAGAAAGTTTTTCGCCACCTGCTGGGTGATGGTCGAGGCGCCCTGCGGCCGGCGGCTGGAGCCGTAGTTTTGGACATAGACCATGGTAGCGCGCGCGATGCCGTAGAAGTCGAGCCCGCCGTGCTCGTAGAAGTTCTTGTCCTCGGCGGCCAGGAACGCATTGATCACCAGCTTCGGCACCGCCTGGATCGGAAGATAGAGGCGGCGCTCATTGGCATATTCGGCAAGCAGCGAGCCGTCGGCGGCGTGGACGCGCGTCATCACCGGCGGTTCATAATTCTGCAGCTGAGAGTATTCCGGCAACTCCTTGGAGAAGTGCCACAACAGCACCGCGGCCGCGCTCACGCCGACGATGAACAGGATCGTTCCCGCCGCGAACAGAAAGCCGAGGAATCGCAGCAAGATTTTCATCGACAACGCCCCGCCCCGCCGCGGCCCGCGCGCGCTTGGTTCGCGCCTGACCGCGCGGCCAAAACCCAGTGTGCCAGTACTGGCCCGAGCCCGCCGGAAACTCCGCTATGCATCGCGTGTCGTCGCTCCGTTTTTTGTTCAAACTGAGGCCATCCGGGCACACCAGGCGCCCCGGTCCGGGCCTCAGTTCGCGCCGGCATGGGCGCCGGCCATGTGGGTCGCGAAGTAGGTCTCAATCGCCTGCGCGATCGTCTCCGCCGTCCGATTGCGCCAGTTCTCGGACAGCAACGATTGCAGGTCATCCCGATTGGAAACATAGCCGAGCTCGACCAGCACCGAGGGCACGTCCGGCGCCCGCAAGACGCGGAACCCCGCCGATTTCAGCGGAGTTTTATGCAACCGCGTCGCGGCTTTCATTTCACCGACCAGTTTATGCGCGAACTGCACGGACAAGCTCTTCGTCTCGCGCTGGGCAAGATCGATCAGGATGCCGGCAACGTCGTCCGGCTCGGTTTTGAGATCGACGCCGGCGATGACGTCGGCCCGGTTCTCCTTCTCGGCAAGCCGCGCCGCCTCCGAATCGGAGGCGGTCTCCGAGAGCGTGTAGATGCTCGCGCCCTGCGCATCGCCCTCCCCGTGCGGCAACGAGTCGGCGTGAATGGAGACGAACAGCGATGCGCCGGCGCCGCGCGCCATGCGCACGCGCTCGGCGAGCGGCACGAAGGTGTCGTCGTTCCGCGTCATGAGGACGCGGTATTTGCCGGCTTTTTCGAGGCGGTCGCGCAAGCGCTGCGCGAAATTCAAGACAATATCCTTTTCCAGTTCTCCGTTCGGCGCCTTGGTGCCGGTGTCGATGCCGCCGTGGCCGGGATCGAGCACGACCAGCGGGCGCGGATCGCCGCTGCTTACCGGCGGCCCGTTCGCGCGCGGCAGGTCGGTGCGGGTGAGCCTGTCGTCGAGGGCTATCCGGCGCAAAAAGCTCTCGCGATCGGTCGCCGCGAGATCGAGCACCAGCCGAGCCGGCGCGCCGTCGGCCGCGTCGATGACGAAGGCCTTGTCGATCCGCACGGGTTTGCCGAGATCAAAAACCACGCGCGAGCCGCCCTGCATCACCAGGCCGAAACGAAAGGCCTTGATCAGGCCGCGGCCGCTCTCGCCGGTTTTCGGCGGAAGCTGAAATATCACCTGCGGGATGTCGAGAACGACCCGGTAGGGGTCGGAAAGCGTAAAGGCGTGAACATCGATCTTGCGGCTCAAATCCATGACGAACCGGGTCTGCGATTCGTCGCCGCCGAGCCGCGCGTCGGTCGCGACCGGAAACGAATCGGCGGCCGATGCGGCCGGCGGCCGTTCCCCCGCCGATGCGGCCACAGCGAAGAGTAGACCGAGGAAAGCCCAGCTCGCTGCCCGGACAGCCATCGGTTTTTCCACCCTCCGCGCTCCTCTTACTTCATTAGGCAGGCATGGTTAATCGAAACTTAAGTACCTACATCCCGGGTGTCCGGACAGCCGGCACGGGGCGCCTTAAAAAAACCCCCCGTGCGCCGCGTTTCGCCGAGCTGGGTAATATCTTGGCGCGCAAATCCCAGAGGCGGCTTGCCAATTCCGTACTCGCGGCCTTAAGAAGAGCAGGCTGACGGTCAAAGGTTCCGGTTGTGTCCCGTCAGGGCATCCGCCACGTCCGCCGCGATAGCTCCCGAACCGATAGCGGGAGCGGGCGGACGCCGCTTTCGATCCGCTCCGGCGCCCGCTACGCGCCGACCGATGCGGAACGAATAAGCGAGGCCGATACCCTTAAAGGAGCAGGGCAGCCGGAGCTTAACGGGCAGCGCGCGTGCCGGCAGCGATGTGTGCTGCCGGCGCGGTGTTGCTGATACCGTGAGCACTCAGAGTAACCGCGGCGGCGCAAGCGCCGCCGTCCACCACGGTTTGGAGTTCATGTTCGAGGCGCAAGAGGTTCGATCGTATCGGTACGGCAGCGTTCACGTGACGCTCGCCGGCCGGCGGGCGCACTCGGAGTTCCCGATCCGTTTCCTTCACCGACAAACGGGCGGCTCACCGTCCTCCGTCGCCGCTGCGGCGCGGAGCGGGCGGCATGCCAGCCTTCACGAGATTTGCAATGGCCAACAAAATGCTCATCGACGCGACCCATCCGGAGGAAACTCGGGTGGTCGTCCTGCGCGGCAACCGCGTCGAGGAATTCGACTTCGAAACCGCGCAGCGTAAGCAACTAAGGGGCAACATCTATCTGGCGAAAGTGACGCGCGTCGAGCCGTCGCTGCAAGCCGCTTTCGTCGATTACGGCGGCAACCGCCACGGCTTCCTTGCCTTCAGCGAAATCCATCCCGATTACTACCAGATCCCGGTCGCCGACCGGCAGGCGCTGATCGACGAAGAAGGGCGAGCCCAGCGCGCCGCCGAAGACGAGGCCGACCAGCGCTCCCGCCGGCATCGCGGCCGCGGCAGACCGTCCGCTGCGCACCGCGACGAGGAGGTCGTGCAAAGCGAATTGGCCGAAGCGCCAGCCGGCGATGCGGTGGTGGAGCAGGCGGCCGAAGCGCCGTCGAACGGCGAGGAGCCGGTGCAGCCGGCAAGTGGCGCAGGCGCCGAAGATACCGCGGCGCCAGGTGCGGAAGCCGAAGACACCGCGGCGCCAGCCGGCCCAGAGTCGCAATCAGCGGCAGAGTTGGCGCAGCCGATCTCGACCGAGCCTTCGCCAAGTGTGTCGCCAAGCGCTGCGCCAAGCGAACTCGAATCCGACACGCCTCATCCATCCGCCGCCGAGGCGGCGTCGGACGCCGCCGATACGGGCGAAGACGAGCCCCCCGCAGACGAGGCCGGTAAAACCACGGCCACCGCGGCCGAAGCGAGCGAGGAAGAGAACGGCGCTCGCGAGACCGCCGAGCATGGCGACCGGGCGGAGAATGGCGAAGACGATGAAGCCGCCGAGGAGGTCGTCGAATCGGTCGGCGGCGCCGACGCGCTCGAGGAGGTTCCCGATCGCGCGCCGCGCTACCGCCGCCAGTACAAAATCCAAGAGGTGATCAAGCGCCGGCAGGTCATGCTGGTGCAAGTGGTCAAGGAGGAACGCGGCACCAAGGGTGCGGCGCTCACGACCTATCTGTCGCTGGCCGGCCGCTATTCGGTCCTGATGCCCAATACCGCGCGCGGCGGCGGCATCAGCCGCAAGATCACCAGTGGCGAAGATCGTTCGCGGCTCAAGGAGATCGCGCAGGAGCTCGAAGTGCCCGAAGGCATGGGCGTGATCGTGCGCACCGCCGGCGCCAGCCGCACCAAGACCGAGATCAAGCGCGATTTCGAATATCTGCTGCGGTTGTGGGAAACCGTGCGCGACCTGACGCTGAAATCCACGGCGTCCAAGCTGGTCTACGAGGAAGGTTCGCTGGTCAAGCGCTCGATCCGCGACCTCTACAGCAAGGACATCGACGAAGTGATCGTAGCCGGGCCGGAGGCCTATCACGAGGCGAAGGATTTCATGCGCATGCTCATGCCGAGCCATGCGAAGAACGTGAAGCCTTATGCCGATACGCAGCCGCTATTGTCGCGTTACGGCGTCGAGAACCAGCTCGACGGCATGTTCTCGCCCGTCGTGCAACTGCGCTCGGGCGGCTACATCGTGCTCAATCAGGCCGAGGCGCTGGTTGCCATCGACGTCAATTCCGGCCGCGCCACGCGCGAGCATCATATCGAGGACACCGCGCTCAAGACCAATCTGGAAGCTTCGGACGAAATTGCGCGTCAGCTGCGGCTGCGCGACCTCGCCGGCCTCATCGTCATCGATTTCATCGATATGGACGAAAAGCGCAATAACCGCTCCGTCGAACGTCGGCTGAAGGAATGCCTCAAACAGGATCGCGCCCGCATCCAGGTCGGCCGCATCTCGCATTTCGGCCTGTTGGAGATGTCGCGCCAGCGCATCCGCACCAGCGTGCTGGAAAGCTCGACGGAGAAATGCCCGTATTGCGGCGGCAGCGGCCATGTCCGCTCGGTGTCGTCGTTGGCGTTGCAGGTGCTGCGCGCCCTCGAAGAGCAGCTGATCAAGGGAGCGACGCACAATCTCGTCGCGCGCACGCGACCGGACGTTGCGCTCTACGTGCTCAATCAGAAGCGCGCGCATTTGCGGGCGCTGGAGGAACAGTTCGCCATCACCATTACCGTCAGCGCCGATGAGACGCTGACCGCGCCGCTGGCTTTCGTCGTCGATCGCGGCGAGCAGGTGCACACGGTCGAAGCCGCCAAGGCGCTGGCCGCGCAGTACGAGCCGACCGCCGCACCGCTCGAAGAGGAAGACGATCTCGAAGTGGCCGGCGCGGTGGAAAGCGAGGAAAGCGAGGAAAGCCAGGAAAGCGAGGCGATAGCGGCGGACGCGTCCTCCGAACCGGGCGAAGGCGGAACGCGGCGCCGGCGGCGCCGGCGGCGCCGCGGACACAATGGCGGCGAAATAACTGCGCAGGGGCAGCCTCCTCCGCGCCACGAGGAGATCGCCGAGGAGGTCGGCGAAGCTACCGCAACCGCAGCCGCCGCTAATGGCGAAACGCCCGCAGACGGGAACTTCGCCGAAGAGGTTAGTGACACTGCCGCCGCCGACAGCGGCGAGCCGCAGCGCGAAGCGGAGCGGCGGCGGCGGCGACGCGGCCGTCGCGGCGGCCGGCGCAATCGGCCGGAGGGCGAGGCGGCGCCGGCAGCGCACGACCGCGGCCAGCACGCGCCCCAGCATGCGCTCACGACAGCCGAAGAGCTGGCCGCGCCGCCGGTGACCGAAGCGGACCTTAAGGAGGCCGTCGCCGATCTTGAAGCGGCGCCGGCGCCGGCGCCGACACCGGCGCCTGCAGCCGCATCCCCCGAGCCGGCGGAAATGGAAGCGGCGCAAGCCGCCGCGCCGCCGCCGCCGCCCGCCGAACCCAAGCCGCCGCGCCGGCGCTCGACCGTGCGCGAGCCGGCGCCAATCGTCGGCAGTAATGAATCAGCGCAGCCGGCGCCGGCGCCGACGCCGCCCTCACCTCCCGCCGCGCCGCCGGTGATCACCGAACTCAGCGAGAGCGAGGATGCCGAGCGGCCGCGCCGGAGCGGGTGGTGGTCACGCCGCAGCGCCGGCGGTTGATCGGGCTGTTGATGCCGGATGCATCGTCTCATGACGAAGCAGGCGCGCGGCTCGACGCGGCTCGGAGCGCGTCGTGAAAAGCGGCTGGGTCGAGCGTGACGCCGAGGTTTTGGTCGCCAAGGCGGCAAAATCCGGCATCGACCGCGACCTCGCGCTTCGCCTTTACACCACGCGACTTCTCGGCCGCGATCCCAAGCTGGTGCTGCATGGCGGCGGCAACACCTCGCTGAAGACCCGTATGCGCGACCTCCTCGGCGAAGATGTCGAGGTGCTGCGGGTAAAGGCCTCCGGCGCCGACATGGCGTCGATCGAACCCGAAGGCCTCCCGGCGGTGCGGCTCGCGGCGCTCCGCCGGCTGCGCGTGCTCGACGCGATCGCCGACGACGAATTGGTGGGCATCGAGCGCGCCAATCTGATCGATCCGATGGCGCCAAATCCGTCCGTCGAGATCATGCTGCACGCGTTCCTGCCGCAAAAATTCGTCGATCACACGCACGCCACAGCGGTGCTCAGCCTGATCGATCAGCCGGACGGCGAAGATCGATGCGCCGAGGCTTTTGGCGACCGGATGGCTTTCGTGCCTTACCTCATGCCGGGCTTCGGCCTCGCCAAGAAGGCGATCGAAGTCTTTGAGCATGCCAAGCCGAGCGACGGGCTCATTCTCAGCAAGCACGGCATCGTCACCTTCGGCGACGACGCCCGCGAAGCCTACGAGCGCATGATCGAGATGGTGTCGCTCGCCGAGGATTTTATCGCGCGCCATCGCCAGGCGGTCGTTGTCACCGCGCCGGCGCCGCGCAACCTCGCCGCCATCGCCGAGGTCGCGCCGATCGTGCGTGGCGCCTGTAGCCAGAAGGACGAAAAAATCGAAGGCGCCTGGCGTCGGCTCGTACTCGACTTTCGCGGCAGCGACGCCGTGCTGAACTTCCTCGATAACAAGGACTTAGCTCGCCTGAGTGAAAGTGGCGTGGTAACGCCGGACCACACCATCCGCACCAAGAATTGGCCACTCGTGTTGGCGCATCCCGAGGTCGGCAAGCTCGATGACTTCAAGCGTGCGACCCACGAAGCAGCGAGCGAATTTGTGGCGCACTATCGGCAGTATTTCGAGCGCCACAACAAGCGCGTCGGCGGCATCAAACACGAACTCGATCCCCTGCCCCGCGTGGTCCTCATGCGCGGGCTCGGCCTGTTCGGCCTCGGCCGAACCAAGCACAACGCCATCATCGCCGCCGACATTGCCGAGGAATGGATCGCCGTCGTCACCAACGCGGAAGCGATCGGACGCTTCGAGTCGATTTCCGAGGCCGACATGTTCGATTGCGAGTATTGGCCGCTCGAACAGAAAAAGCTCGGCGCGCGCAAGGAGCCGCCGCTCGCCGGACAGGTCGTCGCCGTCACCGGCGCCGCCGGCGCGATCGGCGCGGCCACGGCGAAAGCGTTCGCCGCAGCGGGGGCGGAAGTCGCGCTCCTCGACGTCGATCTTGCCGCCGCCAACGAGCAAGCGAAGGCGATCGGCCCAACTGCGCTGCCGGTCGAATGCGACGTGACCGACGCGGCCTCCGTGCGCGCGGCATTCGATGAAGTGGCCGCGACTTTCGGCGGCGTCGATATCGTGGTCTCCAATGCCGGCGCGGCCTGGCAAGGACGCATCGGCGAAGTCGACGAAGAAATCCTGCGCCAAAGCTTCGAGCTCAATTTCTACGGCCACCAGCGCGTCGCGCAGGCCGCCGTGAAAATCATGCTGGCGCAGATGACCGGCGGCTGCCTCCTGTTCAACGTCTCCAAACAGGCGGTCAATCCGGGTCCCAATTTCGGCCCCTACGGCATCCCGAAGGCGGCGCTGCTGGCGCTGATGCGCCAATATGCGCTCGATTACGGCGCCGACGGCATCCGCGCCAACGCCGTCAACGCCGACCGCATCCGCTCGGGCTTGCTGACGCCGGACATGATCGCGGCGCGCGCCAAAGCGCGCGGGCTGAGCGAGAAGGACTACATGAGCGGCAACCTGCTCGGCCGCGAAGTCATCGCCGAAGATGTGGCGCAAGCTTTTTTGCACCAGGCGCTGGCGCTGAAAACCACCGCCGACGTCACCACCGTCGACGGCGGCAATATCGCGGCGGCGATGCGGTAAGTGTATCTAGTACCCACTTTCATAGAAACGTGATTCGCGCGGGCAGTGAATTCGAGAGTCGGATGAGACACTTGTTCGCATCGTTGCCTGCGCGGATTGGTGATTCC
>Ga0187856_1003779_pt1 | contig 10350 bp, 11 predicted proteins | sample June2016WEW_8_40_FD_132443 | JGI IMG/M metagenome (GOLD analysis project Ga0187856, IMG submission 132443) | Peatland microbial communities from SPRUCE experiment site at the Marcell Experimental Forest, Minnesota, USA - June2016WEW_8_40 | ecosystem: Environmental > Terrestrial > Soil > Wetlands...
AAGTCGAGGCGAAGACGGCGCCCCTGATCCGTCGTCTTTCCCGTCAAAGGCGGGAATTTGGGCGACGTTTGACCGGTCCGTCCGCCCGATGCTACGAATTAGCTCAACGCGTCATGTTGCTGCGGTTCGAAGCGGACGTTGCAGGCCATGAAATTACCGCCCTTCGAATACGCGTGCCCGACCAGCCTCTCCGACGCTGTGGCGCTTCTGGCCGCGCGCGGCGGCGAGGCGAAACCGCTTGCCGGCGGGCAGAGCCTGGTGCCGATGCTGGCGTTCCGCGTTGCCTCGCCTTCGCTCATCGTCGACCTGCGCAAGCTTCAGGAGTTGCGGCAAATCCGCATATCCGACGCTGGCGTCACGCTCGGCGCCATGGTGCGCTGGCGCGACATCCTCGACGATGCGCGGTTGCGCAGCGCGCATCCGCTTCTGCTGGCGGCCGTCGCGCACGTCGCGCATTATCAGATTCGTAACCGCGGCACGGTCGGCGGCAGCATCGCGCATGCCGACCCCGCTGCCGAAATGCCGGGCATCGCCGTGACCTGCGAGGCCGAAATCGCCGTCGTCGGCAAAGCCGGAGCGCGCGTGATCGCGGCCGCCGGCTTTTTCCTCGGCCCGCTGATGACGGCGCTCGAGCCCGACGAGATCATCACCGAAATCCGCCTGCCGCCCTGGCCGCTGCGGCGCCGTTGCGGCTTTGCCGAATTCGCCCGCCGCCAGGGCGATTTCGCTCTTGCCGGCGCCGCTTTGTTCTATGATCAGGACGACGGCGGAAGGGCGCGCAACGCCCATGTCGGCGTCATCGGCGTTGCCGACCGGCCGCTGCGCCTTGCCACCGTGGAGGACGTTCTCAACGGCAGCGCGATCGATGAGGCCACGATCGCGCAGGCCGCCGCCGCGGCGCGCGCCGCCGTCGATCCTTCGGACGACATTCACGCCAGCGGCGCCTATCGCCGCGCGCTCGTCGGCACCCTGGTCGAACGCGCGCTGGGTGTAGCCCGGATTGAGTGAAACGAAATCCGGGGAAAGCCTCGACGTGAATCCCGGATTTCGCTGGCGCTCAATCCGGGCTACTTGCTGACGCTCACTTCAGCCGCTTCGCCGCCTCCTCGACCAGGCTGAGGTCGGAGTGCGTGCGAACATCGAAGCTCGTATTGATGAAGCCGAGATCCTTCGTCATGTCCACGTTGCTCTGCAGCGCATCGAGATTCGGCAGCAGGTCGGGATCGCGGTAATAGTCGCTCTTGGTGAAGACCCAGCCGAAGCGATCGGCCGGCTGCCTGGTCACGCGCGCGGCGATCTCGACGACTTCGTTGTGGTTCTTTGCATCCAGATACCAGTGCACGATGCGCAGCGTATCCGCCAGGAAGTCGACGAGAACGGCGCGATGCGCCGCGATGAACGGCTGGCGCGCGGTCCACATGATGAACTGCGAAATGCCGATGGCGTCCTTGCTGGTGAACAGCGGACGCGCGATCTTCTTGAGCTCGGGATCGAGCGAGAACGGCAGCACCGCCGGAATGAGATCGACCTTTCTTTCCGCCAGCATGGCGCGCATGGCGGCTAACGGCGCCTCGATGGTCGTGTAATCGCGCTTGTCCTCAAGTCCGTGCTTGCGCAGCATCGCGCGCATGGCCAAATCGACGGCGCTGCCGGCGGCATTGGTGGCGACGACCCGGCCTTTGAGGTCCTCCACTCTCTTGATCGGACCGTCGGCGAGCACCTCGAATTCGTTGGAGTAATAGCCGTCGACGCCGTCCTGGAATTCGTCGGCGATCACCCTGATGTCGTCCATGCCTGCGTTCACAATCGCGATCGGCAAGGTGGAATAGGCGAGGTCGCCGATTTCCAGCTCGTTGTTGGCGATCGCCGTGATCATCGTCGGAGTGCCGGCGGAGCGGACCGGCGCGAATACGTAGGAGTTGCCGTAGTGAACGGCGAGGTCCTTCTTTTCCAACCAGATCGAGGCCCAGTTGGCGAGCGGCGCCACCCAGGCGACGCGGAGTTTAACCGGCTCGGCGCGGGCAAAGCCGATGCCAAGCGCAAGCAGGGCGAAACTCGCCGGTGCGATTTTTCCACGCATGATCTTTTCTCGATCCGTTGCGGTTCCGTGGAGAGTGCCGCACCGTCGCCCGCGACCCTGGGCGATTGTGGGCGCAAGGGTCATATCATACGGTGCAAGCCTACTGCTTGCCGCAGCAATCCGTTAGCGGCTACGCTGCAGTCAGTTCGCTCACCGCCGGGGGCTTCAAATTCACGACCTCGTCAAGCACGTGTCATTTCAAGTTTACCGGTTCGGATGTTAACGGCATAGCGTCCGAAAAAAGTGGCGCCGCGGCAGGTTGAGGGCAATTCGTTGAACGAAGAATAGCTTGTCACCGGGTCAGATCAGCGCCGTGCGCTTTTTCGCCGACCTGACATCGTAGCCGACCCGCATTGCCCTACGGCTGGATGCCGCACAATGACAGGCACTCCGTTGAGTGGGGAGACCAATCATGGACTACGTCGTACACCAATCCGCGGGCACGGTGAGAGAGCCGCCCAAGCTGCCGGGCCAGGTGGTCCTTGTATTTCAAGGCGGAGGCGCGCTGGGCGCCTATCAAGGCGGCGTCTATCAGGCGCTGCACGAAACCGGAATAGAGCCGAACTGGGTCGTCGGCACCTCGATCGGGGCCATCGCCGGCGCCATTATCGCCGGCAACGAGGTTGGTTCGCGGCTCGATCGCCTGCGCGAATTCTGGGATCGGCTCGAGCGGAAGCCGGTGTGGAGCGATTCGCTGTTTAGCTATATGGGCGACAATGCCGCCGCGTACTTCACGACCATGGTCAACGGCATTTCCGGATATTATTCACCCAATCCTGCGATCGCTTTTGGCGGGCTCAACGCCATGGTCGGCGTCGAAAATGCGGCCTTCTATAAGGTCGACGATCTGCGCAAGACGGTGAGCAAATTGGTCGATTTCGAGCGCGTCAATTCCAAGCAGACGCGCTTGACCGTGGGGGCGGTCAATGTGCGGACCGGGAAGATGCACTATTTCGACAGCCGCAACATCCCCATCACCCTCGATCACGTCCTTGCCTCCGGCGCATTGCCGCCGGGGTTTCCGGCGATACGCATCGACGGCGATCCTTATTGGGACGGCGGGCTTTACTCCAACACTCCCATCGAGGTGGTGTTCGACGATAATCCGCGGCGCGATTCCGTCGTGTTCTCGGTGCAGATATTCCCGATCGCCGGACCGGAGCCGGAATCGGTTTGGCGGGTGCTGAGCCGGCAGCTCGACATTCAATACGCCAGTCGCGCCGACAGCCACATTCCGCGCCAGGAGCATATCCATCAGCTCCGGCACATGGTGCGCGAACTGGTGCGCATGCTGCCGGAAAGCCAGCGCGAGACTCCGGAAGTCAAGGAAATGGCCGGCTACGGCTGCGGAACGCTCATGCATATCGTGCGCATCAACGCGACGTCGCTCGGAAATGAAGATATGCTCCGCGAGATCGATTTCACCACCGCGGGCATTCAACGGCGCTGGCGCGCCGGCTATGAGGACACCATGCGCATCTTGGAACGCCGGCCGTGGGAGATTCCCATTGACCCGATGGTCGGCGTTGCCGTCCATGATTCCGACGCGCCGGACCTTCCTAGCAGCTTGGAAAAAGCGACATGAGGACTCGGTTGGCCAGGATCATGAGGATCCGGTTGGCCAAGATCAAGCGTGTTCCTCCGACTCCTGGTGCCAAGCGAGCAGCCGGCCGCGGATGAAGGCCATGGCCTTGATCAGGGCATAGCCGACGATCGCGATCTCGACGATGCCGGCGAACACGCCGCGCGGTCGATTTCACATTGACGCGGTCGATTTCACATTGAAAAGTCTAACGCCGATAATCGGTCCCATAAAGAGTCCTTTTCGGGACAGTTGAAGTGTACCACCCCTGCAGCATATGGCGTCTACCAACCGCCGCGCATGAGCTAGTCTAGATTAGCTCCCCTCCCCTTCCCACGGTCGCCTGCGCGCACCGTGGCGGACGTAGTGAATGATCACTTCGTCCTTTCCAACCTCATACACGATCAAATAGTTGCCGACTGGGAAGCGCCGGAATTCGGATTTGCGTGTCGCTTCCCCCATGTATGGCGAAGCGGCAATGCGCCTCGCAACGTCTTCGATGCGATCGACAAGACGAGCTGCTGCTTCCGGGTTGTCCGCAGCGATGTATGCAAAAATCTCATCGAGATCGGCGAGTGCGCCGCGTTCGTATCGAAGCTTCATGCGCTTCGATAGCGACTGAACACTTGTTCGACCTCTTCATCGGTCGCCAAGTCTCGCCGCACGGCGCGCTCCTCGATGATTTTCCATTCTTCATCGGTGATCTCATCGCCTGCGCGCCGCTGTTCAATCTCGCGGACGATCCGCGCCAGCTTCTCCTGGTCGGCCGGCGCCCAACTCAGCACGCGATCAAGAATTTCTTTGACCTTTTCTCTCGTCATGACAGCATTGTACCACATGATGTCTTCGCGAGCGATGCCACGATCACCAGGACGTGTTGCCTGAGCCTATGGCGAGCCTAACGCCACCCCAGGCAAGATAACCTATTGATATCATGCCGTTGTCAGCTCACTGGCCTCCTGGTGCCAAGCGAGCAGCCGGCCGCGGATGAAGGCCATGGCCTTGATCAGGGCATAGCCGACGATCGCGATCTCGACGATGCCGGCGAACACGCCGCGCGAATCGGCGAAGCGCGAGGCGCTCATCATGGCGCCGCCGAGCCCGTAGCCTCCCATCGCCATCTCGACCACGATCTCGACGATGAGCGCGATCGGCAGCGCCACCTGCAGGCCGGTGAGGATTTGCGGCAGCGCCGCCGGCAGCGCCACCTGCCACATCAACTCGTGCTCGCGCGCGCCCATGTTGCGCGCCGACCAAATAAGCTCCTTGTCCACGGCCGCAAGGCCCGCGATCGTCGCCGTCACCACCGGGAAGATCGCGTCGAACACCACCATGGAGATTTTCGACTCGTCGTAAACGCCGAGCCAGAGCATTATGATCGGCAGAAACGCGATTTTCGGCATCGGAAAGCCGACCGAGATGATCGGGTCGAAGAACCAGCGTATGAACCGCAGGCGCGACATCGCCGCCCCGAGCGCGATCCCGGCGACTGCGGCAATGAGAAAGCCCGCCATCGCCCGATAGACGGTGAGGCCGAGGTTGAGCCAAAGCTGGCCGGCAATAGCCTCCGCATAGATGCGCGCGACGACGGCGCTAAATGGCGGCAGCATGAAGGGGGTCACTTTGCCGCTGCGGGCAAAAGCCTCCCAGGCGACGAGCAGCAGCACAATCGCCAGGAAGCGCGCGCCGACCCGGAAGACGACGAGGCCGCTTGTCGGCTGCCGATTGGCGCCGGCCGCTGCAACAGAAAGGGCGGATTGGTCCTCTATTCGCGCCATCGCAGCAGCCATTGCATGAGCATCTGATAGAGCCGGTCCGCGGCAAAGCCGAGCAAGGCGACGGTGAGCACGACCGCGAACATGCCCTCATACGCGCCGGTGTCGCCGAGATAGCCGATCAGGTATCCGAACCCTTGCTGAGCCGAGATCAATTCCGCGCTCACCAGCAGAATGAAGGACAACGCCAGCGCCGTGCGGATGCCGTTGAGGAGTTCCGGCAGTGCGCTGGGCACCACCACGTCCCAAAGCATGCGCACGCGGCTCGCCCCCATGCTGCGCGCCGACCAGACCAGCGCGTGATCGGCCCCGCGCGCCCCGTTGTAGGCGCCGATGGTGACCGGGATCATGCAGCCGAGGAAGATGAGCAGTATTTTCGAGCCGTCGTCGAATCCGAGCCAGAGCACGGTCACCGGAATGAGCGCCGATTTCGGCAGCGGATAGAGCAGCTCCACCAGCGGTTTCAAAAGCGCGTCGAGCGGCCGCCAGAAGGCCATGGCCACGCCCAATCCGCCGCCGCCGCCGACCGCGAGCAGGAGCCCGACGCCGCCGCGGTAGATCGAGATGAGCCCATTGTCGATGAGCTCGCCGTCGCGCACGAGATCAAGCCAGGCGACCGCCACATGGCTCAATGGCGGCAACGCGAGCGAGGACACCAAGTGGAGCCGCGCGGCGGCCTCCCAAGCGAACGCCAGGATGAGGAGCGGGAGATAACGAACGGCGGTCCGCGTCACGGCGCCGCTTTCTCCTGCGCTTTGATCGCCTCGACGCGCACCAGGTTCCAGATTTCTTCGACCCTTTCGATGAACTCTTTGCTGCGCAGGATGCTCGGATCGCGATTGCCGAAGCGGGTCTCGATGATCGCCTTGATGCGGCCCGGCCGCGCCGACATCACCGCCACGCGGTCGGCGAGATAGACCGCCTCCTGCACGTCATGGGTGACGAAGATCACGGTCTTCGGCGTGCGCTGCCAGATGCCAAGAAGCTCGGTCTGCATCAGCGAGCGCGTCTGCGCGTCAAGCGCGCCGAACGGCTCGTCCATCAACAGGATGCTGGGATCGAAGGCGAGCGTGCGCGCAAGCGCGGTGCGCTGCTTCATCCCGCCGGAGAGCTGCGAGGGATAGCTCTCCTCGAACCCGCTCAAGCCGACAAGATCGATGAAGGCCTGCGCGCGCGCCTGGCGCTCCGCGCGCGGCAGTCGTTGCCGTTCGAGGCCGTAGAGGATGTTCGCGCGCACCGTTTTCCACGGGAACAGCGCGAAGTGCTGGAAGACGATGCCGCGATCGGGACCGGGCGCCGAGACCGGCTTGCCCTCGACCGTTATCCGGCCGGCCTCGGTAGGCAGGAACCCGCCGACCAGATAGAGCAACGTCGACTTGCCGCAGCCCGAGGGTCCGAGCAGCGCGAGGAATTCGCGCGGACGGACCTCGAGGGAAACATCCGAGAGCGCGAGCACGGCGCGCCCATGCGCCGGGCGGTAGGTGTGAGACACCCTGTCGATGACGATCTGCGCCTGGCCGTCCATGGTTTCCTACGCATACCCGGCGCAAAGATTAGAGCGCCGGCGGCCCGGTAGCCTAGCCGCCGTCGCTGCCGCGACCAAGAGAAGGCCGTGTCGCGTCCTCCGCCCGTCATGCAACGGCTTGACGTTAAACCAATTGGCGCCTGACGGAACAAATCCAGCGGTTATGCAATTTTCTCCATGTCGGCGGCGTGAGAGGAATTTGCCTGTGACGCGGACAGCTATTCGGCAAAAACCCACGCGGCAAAAATCGAGCCGGCAAAAATCGACTCGCGGCAAGGCCACGCGCTATTGGTCCGATCGCGTGACCAGAGAGAGCAACGCACTCGATCTGGAAAGCGGCGTCTTCACTTGGAACGACCCCAAGCGCATCGCCGCATCGCTGAAACGCTCGGCGCTTGAGAGCAGCCGGCGCAAGGCAGAACCCTACCGCTCGGCGCTGTCGATGCTGGTGTTCTATATCAATCGCGCCGGCAAGAACCTGCCCGCCGACCGGCGCCGGACGCTGGAGCAGGCGAAAACCGAACTGCGCAAGCAGTTCGGGCGTTAAATAGGCAAATAGGCAGCAGTCCTGACCGGCCGATTTTGTCCACCCGGTGCTATCATTTTACCGCAAATTAACCAGCCGCATCAATCATGGCGCGCTTGCATCGGGACCGGACGATGGCGGTTTACGATTTCTCCATTCGTACCAAGCTCTCGATCTGGGCCGGGGTCGGCGTGCTGCTGGTCGGCGGAATGCTGCTCGAACAGCAGTACGGGGATCACTTGGCCACACGCCAGCGTGCCGCCGCCGAGAATAAGCAGCTCGCCGCCGTCGAGGCGCTGCGTGCGGCCGATGATTTGCGGAGCATGCAGCTGGAGACCCGCGAAATTCGCCTCGCCATTGCGCCGAGCGAGGTCGATCGCGCGCTGAACAGGCTCCACGCCGACGAGACGGCGGCGGCGGGGCACATCGAGATCGCGCTCGAGATCACCGACGAACCAGCCGACAAGGAACGGCTGGAAACGCTCGCCGGACTTGTCAAAGGCTATGTCGGCGTCGTCGGCGAGCTCGCCGCCGCGGCCAAGGAATACGCCGAGACGGTCAACAAGATCAAACGCACCGGCGAGCTCGGCAACGAGATGAACGCGCTGATCGAAGCGACAACGGTCGCATTGATTGCAGCGGCCGAGGAGCGCAAGGCGCAAGCGAACGCCGAGACGACGCACGCAAACCGGGTCGATCTCGGCATCGGCCTGTTCGTCATTGCCGTGCTCGCCGGCGGCGCCGTGTTCGGCGCCGTCGCCATCAGCGCGCCGATCCACCGCATCGGCGAAGTGCTGCGGGAACTCGCCGGCGGCAACAAAGACGTCGAGGTCCCCTATACCGGGCGCCGTGACGAGGTCGGCGACAATGCGCGCGCGGCGCAAGCCTTCAAAGAAAAACTCATCCGCATCGAGCAATTGGAGGCCGCCGAGAAGGAGACGGCGCGGCGCATGGCCGAGCAGCGCCAGGCCGATATGCGCGCTCTCGCCAGCGCGTTCGAGACGACGGTGGCGAGCGTCGTGCGCTCGGTGTCGTCGTCATCGACCGAGCTTGAAGCGGCGGCCGAAGCGTTGAGCGCGACCGCGGGAGCGACGCGGGATTTGTCCGGAAAAGTTCTGTCGGCGTCCACGCAGGCCTCGGAGAACGTGCAGTCGGTCTCGGTGGCCACGGAGGAGCTTATCGCCTCGGTTGCCGAGATCAGCCGGCAAGTGCAGGAATCGACCCGGATTGCGCTCGAGGCGGTGGCGCAGGCCGAAAAGACGGACGGGCGGATCGCGGAGCTGACGCGCGCGGCCGGCCGCATCGGCGACGTCGTCAAGCTGATCACGGCCGTTGCCGAGCAAACGAACCTCCTCGCGCTCAATGCCACGATCGAGGCGGCGCGCGCCGGCGAGGCCGGCCGGGGTTTTGCCGTGGTCGCGCAGGAGGTCAAGGCACTTGCGGCGCAGACGGCGAAGGCGACCGAGGAGATCGGCGTGCAGATCGCCGGCGTGCAGGCGGCGACGCAGGACTCGGTTGGAATTATCAAGGAAATCGGCGCCACGATCGGCCGCATCTCGATGATCGCCGCCGCGATCACCGCCGCGGTCGAGCTGCAGGCGGCAACGACACGGCAGATCGCCGAAGACGTACAGGCCGCGGCCGGCAGCGCCTCGCGCGTCGCCGCCAATATCGCCGAAGTCAACGATAGCGCGACCGGGATCACGTCTGCTTCGGCGCAGGTTCTCGCCTCCGCCCAGTCGCTCTCGCAGGACGGCAGCCGGCTTTCGGCGGAAATGGAAAAGTTTCTCGCCGCCGTCTGCGCCGCCTAAGGCTGCGCTAATCCAATCTACGCAGACGCCCTTGCGGCGCGTCGCTGCGCATCGGCTGCGCTCAGGTCATGTCAATTAGTCTAGAACCGCGTTATGCGGTTCTGCTGCCCGGATTTGATCGCCGGCAGCCTTCTGTCACCGGCTTCGATCGAAGCGCGTAGGATGGGTTGAACGGAGTGAAACCCATCGCCTCGGCGGCTTTGCTATGCTGGGGAAGATGATGGGTTTCGCTGCGCTCAACCCATCCTACGGGCTGCCTGAAGGGCGCATGGCTCCCCGCGAGGCGACGGGAGCGCGGATTTTTCAGTGGCAGTTTTTGTTTGTGCTGTGTTTCACCACGGCCTCTAGGTCTTTAAGACCGCCAAAAAATTCCGAGTTTTCCGCCATATACTTTTGCACTTCCTCGTTTTTGGAAGTCGCGGTCACGTAATAGGAGAAGGATGTGCATAGCTCGTCCGGGGTGAGTAGACCCTCTCGATAAGCCTGATCTATAGTCTCGAAATCACCAAGATAGTTGTCGAGCTGCGTAGTGGTGTGTTCTGTGAGAATTTTTCCGTTTCTTTTTTCGATAGCGTTGATGATGCCGGTGTTGGCGTCGCGTAGGAACATGGTGCTTAGTGCGATGTTATTTTGAGACGATGCGATCCGTCTAACTTCGTAGACCTGATAAAAGAGGCCAACTGCTGAAAGTAGAAGAAGTGGAAAGCCAACAATCGCGACAATGTAGGCAATGCGCTCCAGTGTTTCCGTTTTGAAGTGCCACGGTTGTTTCATGCACGCATGTTATCAAGACACCGGGCCACATTGCAAGTTTGAGTTTTCTTTTTGATTTTTGGTAGGGCGCCCTTTCGAGTTCTCGTTCGCAGAAATCTCGCATGACAAGGCGCATGGCGTCTGCGCTAGGGCCCGACATTTCTGACCCTACGGCCTAGCGCGAATCTCTCACACTACTGAGTGCATCGGGGCTGCGAATCAACGAAAACCGTTGTGCTGCAACAATTCATCGTCGATTCGCGGAGCGCCCCGATGCCGACAGAGTGTAGCCCGGATT
>Ga0187856_1003781_pt1 | contig 10348 bp, 10 predicted proteins | sample June2016WEW_8_40_FD_132443 | JGI IMG/M metagenome (GOLD analysis project Ga0187856, IMG submission 132443) | Peatland microbial communities from SPRUCE experiment site at the Marcell Experimental Forest, Minnesota, USA - June2016WEW_8_40 | ecosystem: Environmental > Terrestrial > Soil > Wetlands...
ACCCGTCAGGGCGCCAGCCATCCCGTGGTCACGACGGCGCTGTGCGAAGCGCCGGCGGGCCGTGCAGCCCGCCCCGGCGATCAGCTCTTGGCGCGGCCCCGGCTCATGAACCAGATCACCGCCGCCACGATGACGATCACGACAACGATGTAGACGATGATCTCTTTGATCCCGAACGGGGTGAAAGCCAGCATTGATGATCTCCAGGGTGGACGGCTTCGCGTCGCGGCGAGGGCCGGACAGTGCGAGGCGCCAGCCTACCCCAGTCGGGAGTGCTGTCGCAGCGTCGCCGGCGGCGCCGCGCCGCCCGCTCTGACCGCCTGGCGCGGGTCGGGCCGGTCACCCCACCATCACTGCGGGCGTTTCGTCACTCGCACAGCGGTCACGGGCAGGCGGTGGCCCGGCGCGGTCACGAGCTCACGAGGAGCGGTCGGCACCCACCGATCAGTGCCCGCGTCGTGGGGAGGTTCCTGACGCGAACCCGATGCGGCGCCGCGGAGGGGTGATCGACGACACCCGCAAACGTCGGGAAGGCGAGATTCGACGGGCGGCTGGAAGCGGTCGTCAGCCGCAGGCAGCGATCGCCAGGGTTGTCAACGATTTCGACGCCTGCGAGGGCTCTCCAGGGCAGCCGCGGCAAGCTGTCGGCAAGCCCGCGTTGGGGTAGCAGTTGGGGTAGTACCCCAACGACGCCCGGCTACGCCTGGAGAAGCCGCCCCGGCTCGGCGCCGAGAGCCCTGGCGGACACGTGCACACGCCGTGTGTCACTTGGAACCCATGGTCCCATGCCGTCTCACATGGGCGAGTGAGCCCCTGGTGCCACGTGCCCCGCGCGGGCGCTGGCGCGTGATCAGGCCACCCGGGAATTCGAGCCTGTAAGCCCATGCCGCGCAGTCCGTTCCCGCCGCATGCACCACATACCCCAGGGTTTCACCCAGCGTGCGGGGTGTGGAGGAGTTACCCCGCTGCCGATGTGCTGAGCGGCGTAGACATCAGCCGAGGCGCCCCGCGCGACGGCGCTGGCGCTCCTGTAGTTACTCCCCGCCCGAATGGTGTAAGCCTTCGTCTTGCACCAAGTCTTCCGCGGAGGACCCCGACGTGATTCCTCCTCCCCCGGCGCCTCCATTGCCACCCGGGGCGCCGCCGCAGCCCCTCTTCCGGCGTGTCCTGCGCCCCCTAATTGCGGCGCTTGTCGCGGTCATCGTCTTTGGCGCGCTTGGTTTCTTCATCGTTGACGATCTCGGCCAGTGGACGAAGGTCCAGAACGTCAGCGATCGCCTGAGCTCGGAGCAGTCGGCATACGGCGTGGACCAGCAGGCGATCGCGGCAATGCAGTCCCAGAACGCCGCCCTCCAGTCTCAGGAGGCCGCAGATCAACAGCAGATCGTGGCCCTTCAGTCCCAGAACGCCGCCCTCCAGTCCCAGGTGCCCACCACGCCGGACTTCATGGTGGTGGGCACGGGGTGGAACGGAAGCTGCAATCTGGACGGCTGCTACGCCCGGGCGGTTCGGCCGAGCCCTTCGTCTCACGCTCGATAGCATTAGCCTCGGCCAAGCGGGCCGTCCCGAGGTCGACCCATAAGAGCGGTACGCCGGGCACCGACCTAATCTGCCTAAACGCCGCAAGAGCCGCCAGCCTAGCGCAGCGAGGTGACCTGGTGCTCGGGTCCGGACCGGCTCAGCTCGGCCCTCGGGACCGCGTCACAGGGCTGCCAGCCGTGACCCCGTGCGGCTCGGTCCGGTCGGATCGAGACTGGCGCGAGCGGGCTCAGGTGCGGGCGCGTCCTCGCGCTACGAACCAGACGATCCCGACGATGATGATCAGGATGACGATGTAGGCGATGATGTGCTTCAGCCCGAACCAGTCACCGAAGATCACGAGACCGAGCATCTGGTATCTCCCTGAGCCTCCCTGCGGCGCCGCTCTCCGTGGCCGACGGGTGAGTTCGAAAGCCTAGCGCAGCGGGGCTGCATCCCGTACCGCCCGAGTCCCAGCGACCACGCCGGACGGTGCGAGCGGCCTGTCCACAGCCGCAGACCGCCGAGTGGAGAGCCGGATCCCCCCCGTCGCCCCGGAAGGTGTCGGGGCGTCGGGTCACAGGCAAGCCGAGGGAGTAGACGGAGCTTCGCCTCCCCCACGGGCACCCGGCGGGACGCCGGGTTGGTGGCGGGTGACCTCGCGATGGAGTCACCGGGTGGCACTCTCCGGCCGGCTACGGCTTGTGATCGCCTCGGCGGTGTCCATCGGTCGCGGTGCCGTCCTTCCGGGCGTCCTGGCCTTCCTGGAGGCGTGGCGCGCGGGCGGCGGTGTGACCTGCAGGGGCCTCAGAGATGACCGGACACCCGGTCAGGAGGGAAGCCCACACACGCGGTTGGGGTATCGGTTGGGGTAACAGCCACTCCCGGAGCCGTTATCCGAATTTGCCGGCCGGCCCCCCGTCGGGAAGGCGAGATTCGAACTCGCGACCTCACGGTCCCGAACCGTGCACTCTAACCTGGCTGAGCTACTTCCCGATCGTCGGCATGATAGCAGCGGGGCTCCGGTATCCCCGACCCACCCCTCGGCCACCCGGCGCGGGGTCGCGGCTCGGCCGACGCCCCCGGCGCCCACGAGGGTGGGGGGCCAGCCTGGCCGGCGAACCGGAAACCCGCCTCCGGGTCAGTGCACCTAGCTGAGCTTGCTGAGCTGGGCGACCTGGTCGTCGGTGAGGCCGACCAGCGCCGCCTCGATGTTCTCCTCGAGATGGGGAACGGTCGATGTCCCGGGGATCGGCAACATCACCGGCGAGCGGTGCAGCAGCCAGGCCAGGGCGAGCTGCGCCGGGGTGGCCCCCAGCCTCTCGCTCATGGCGGAGAGGGGGCCCTCACGCCTGGCCAGGTCGCCGGTCGCCAGCGGGAACCACGGGATGAACCCGATCCGCTCGCGCTCGCAGTAGGTGAGGACGTCCTCCGAGCCCCGGTCCACCAGGTTGTACCGGTTCTGCACGGAGACGATGCCGGCCACCGCCCGCGCCGCCCGGATCTGCTCGACGGTGACCTCGGACAGCCCGATCAGCCGGATCTTGCCCTCCGCCTGGAGGTCGGCCAGCTCGCCGACCTGCTCCTCGAGCGGCACCGCCGGGTCGATGCGGTGGAGCTGGTAGAGCGGGATCTGCTCCAGGCCGAGCCGCCGGAGGCTCATCTCGCACTCCTGGCGGAGGTACTCGGGTCGGCCGAGCATCTTCCACACGCCCGGGCCGGTCCGGACGAAGCCCGCCTTGGTCGCGATCACCAGGCCGTCGGGGTAGGGGCGCAGGGCGGCCCGGATCAGCTCCTCGCTGACGTAGGGGCCATAGGAGTCGGCGGTGTCGATGAGGTCCACGCCCAGCTCGACCGCTCGCCGCAGCACGCGGACGCACTCCTCGCGATCGGAGGGCTCTCCCCAGATCCCCGGTCCGGTGAGCTGCATCGCCCCGAACCCGAGACGGTGCACCACCAGCTGCCCCCCGAGGGCGAATGTGCCGCTTGCGGTCGCCGGTCGCTCGATGGTCGAATCCACGGTCTCCATCTCCCCTGTGGTCACCGCGTCGGGTCCCCCATCTCTCCTCGGCTCAATGCTGACACAGCGGTCCCGGCACCCACCCTTCAGCCCGCTCGCGACCGGGCTGGGCGCCCACAGCCGCCGGCCCGACCGCGGGACGGCGCGATGGCGTCCCGCGGTGGGGCGCCTAGAATGGGGTCGAATTCGCCAGCACGCACGGAGATCGCAACGCCATGAGCGCGAACGGCAAAGGCGACGACCAGGCCCCCGACGGCGAGCACCGGGGAGGGCTTCGGGTCAAGCGCGGCCTGGCCGAGATGCTCAAGGGCGGGGTGATCATGGACGTGGTCACCCCGGAGCAGGCCAAGATCGCCGAGGATGCCGGGGCGGTGGCGGTGATGGCCCTGGAGCGGGTCCCCGCCGACATCCGCCGCGAGGGCGGCGTGGCCCGGATGAGCGAGGTCTCCCTGATCAAGGGGATCATGGCCGCGGTCACCATCCCGGTCATGGCCAAGGCCCGGATCGGCCACTTCGTGGAGGCCCAGGTCCTGCAGGCCCTGGGCATCGACTACGTCGACGAGTCCGAGGTGCTGACCCCCGCCGACGAGGAGCACCACATCGACAAGTGGGAGTTCACGGTCCCCTTCGTCTGCGGTGCCCGCGACCTGGGGGAGGCCCTCCGCCGCATCGGCGAGGGGGCTGCCATGGTCCGGACCAAGGGTGAGGCCGGCACCGGCAACGTGGTCGAGGCCGTCCGTCACATGCGGGCCGTGCTGGGCGGGATCCGCCAGCTCCAGGCGATGCGCCACGACGAGCTGATGGCCGAGGCCAAGCGGCTGGGCGCCCCCTATGAGCTGGTGGCGGAGGTCGCCGAGACGGGGAGGCTTCCGGTCGTCAACTTCTCGGCGGGCGGCATCGCCACCCCCGCGGACGCCGCGCTGATGATGCAGCTCGGCGCCGACGGCAACTTCGTGGGGAGCGGCATCTTCAAGAGCGACGATCCGCTCGGCTACGCCAAGGCGATCGTGGCCGCGACCACGTACTTCGACAAGCCGGACGTGATCGCCGAGGTGAGCGCCGGGCTGGGCAAGCCAATGCGCGGCCTCGATGTCGCCTCAATGCCCAAGGAGGAGTTGCTCGCCACCCGCGGCTGGTGAGGCAGTTTTCGGCTCTGGACACCGAAACCTGCGTCCGCCGCGCTGCTCTGGACCCTCCAGCTCGCCGGCGCCCTCGCCTGAGGTCACCCCGGCGGTCTCGCTCGCCGCGAGCTTGGGTACACTGGCGGGAGTGACCGAGATGCTGCCGGCGCCGTCCCCTCGGGATGGCTCGCGTCTCCGGGGGATCTGAGGCCATCGTCCGGATAGGTGTGCTCGCCCTGCAGGGGGACGTCCGCGAGCACCTCGCCGCCTTCCGCCGGGCCGGGGCGGAGGCCCTCCCGGTGCGGACCGCCGAGGAGCTTCGGAGCGTCGACGCGCTGGCCCTGCCGGGCGGTGAGTCGACCACCATGAGCCGGCTGATCCGGGTCTTCGGCCTGGAGGCGCCGCTGCGCCGCCGGCTGGCCGCCGGGATGCCCACCTTCTCGACCTGCGCCGGCACGATCCTGCTGAGCCGCGAGATCCTCGACGGCACCCCCGACCAGCTCGCCCTCGGCGTCCTCGACCTGCGCACCCGGCGCAACGGCTACGGCCGCCAGCTCGAATCCTTCGAGCTGGACCTCGAGCTCCCGCTGGCCGAGGCCGGAGCGTTCCGCGCCGTCTTCATCCGGGCCCCGGTCATCGAGGGGTGCGGTCCCGGCGTCGAGGTGCTCGCGAGCCACCAGGGTCGCGCGGTCGCGGTCCGCCAGGGCGCCCACCTCAGCTTCACCTTCCATCCCGAGATGACCGGCGACCTCCGTCTCCACCGCCTCTTCCTCGCCACGGCCGTGGGCGAGGGCGCGGGAAGGCGGAGCCTCCCGCCCACCGAGACCCTCCTGCCCACGGAGGACAGCGCGGCATGAACATCCGCCCAGCGTCCTTCCGCGACCTGGCCCGCATCGAGCAGCTCTACAGCGAGGCCGGCAGCGGCGACGAGCAGTCGTCTCAGCTCTCGCCCGACCACCCGGTCCCCCAGGCCACCCTGCTGCGGCTCTGGTACGCGCTCAGCAAGACGGTCTCGTCCCTGGTCCCCTTCAGCGTGGGGACGGCCGGGGACACGCTCTTCGTCGCCGAGACCCGCGAGGGCATCGTCGGATTCATCCAGGCCCAGGCATCGGGGGAGCGGGCGGCCACGCTCCAGATCCTCAACCTCTGCGTGACCGCGACGGCGAGCGGGCACTTCGCGCGCTCCCAGCTGCTCACCCACCTCACCAACCACGGCTTGGAGCACGGCATCCAGCGGTTCGTGGTGCGGCTTCCGCTCGACCACCCGCTGGTCGGGATCTTCCTGGAGCAGGGCTTCGTCCAGCTCGCGACCGAGCAGATCCTCTACAGCGACGACGCGCCCGTGACCCCCCAGACCGCCCGCAGCGTGCGTCTCCGCCCCGCCCGGCCCGAGGACGTGGGGGCGATCTACCTCCTCTACCTGCGCACCACGCCCTCCCACGTCGCGAGCCTCGAGGGGTCGTCCCTCAAGGTCTGGCAGTCCAGCTTCGCCGAGGGCGCCATGACCCGGATGAGCCACGACGACATCCACCACCTGGTGGTCGAGGAACCGGGGGTGGTGGCCTGGGCGGCCATCCGCCCGGCGTCGGCGACGCGGCCCACCCTGCTCTCGCTGATGTGCGACGGTCACAACCCGCGGCTGCGCGAGGCGGTGATCGACGGCGCGCTCCGGGAGCTGCCGCCGGGCCCCGTCTCGTCCGTGCTCCGCCACTACGACTCGGAGCTGATCCGCGGTCTGCAGAAGCGCGGTTTCGCCATCTACGGCACCCAGGTGCTGCTGGTCCGAGACCTCGCGAGCAAGGTTCGGCTGCGCACCGCGCCGGCCCGCAAGAAGCCGGTCCTGGTGCACGCGCACCTGGCCCAATCGGTGCCCGCCGACACCTCCCCGAGCCTGAGGGTGCTGACCCGGAGGAGCGAGCGATCGCCGCTCCCCTGAGGCTCCACCGCTGTTGACGGAGGGAAGAGTGCGGCCGCGGGCTCCGGCGCCGAGCGGAGGAGGCATCGGTGCGCGCAGCGAGTACGGCCCCGCCTGGAGGGAGGAGCTGGCGCTCCTCTTCGAGGCGCTCCCACCCCGGATCGCCTCCGCCGCCCAGGCGGCCGCGGCCGACCGCGGCGACCTGCTCGAGGTGGTGCTCGACCTCGGTCGCGAGCCCGAGGCGCGCTTCGTCGACGGCGAGGTCATCCTCGACAGCGCCCCGGTCGCCACCGCCGACATCGAGTATGTCGTCGAGCGGGTCGGCGACTTCGGTGACGACAATCGCGCGGGCATCGAGCGCACCCTGCACCGCATCAGCGCGATCCGCAACCGCGCCGGCAGCATAGTCGGGCTGACCTGCCGGGTCGGCCGGGCGGTCACCGGGACCATCGACATCATCAAGGACATCGTGGTCCAGGGCCGCTCCATCCTCCTGCTCGGCGCCCCCGGGATCGGCAAGACCACCATGCTCCGAGAGTGCGCCCGGGTGCTGAGCGACGACGAGGGGAAGCGGGTCGTGATCGTTGACACCTCCAACGAGATCGGCGGTGACGGCGACATCCCCCACCCCGGGATCGGGCGCTCGCGGCGGATGCAGGTCCAGACCCCGACCAAGCAGCACGCGGTGATGATCGAGGCGGTGGAGAACCACATGCCCCAGGTGATCGTCATCGACGAGATCGGCACCGAGCTGGAGGCGGCAGCGGCCCGCACCATCGCCGAGCGCGGGGTCCAGCTGGTGGGCACGGCCCACGGCATGACCCTCGACAACCTGCTGGTCAACCCCACCCTCAACGACCTGCTCGGCGGCATCCAGACGGTCACCCTCTCCGACGAGGAGGCGCGCCGCCGCGGGACCCAGAAGTCGGTGCTCGAGCGCAAGGCGCCGCCGACCTTCGACGTGCTGGTCGAGATCCAGCAGCGCGACCGGGTGGCGGTCCACATGCCGGTCGCCGAGACCGTCGACGAGGCGCTGCGCGGCAAGTACAAGCCCCCGCAGATCCGGATGCGCGGGGACGCCGGGCAGATCATCAGCCGGATCGACACTGGCGGCCCGCCCACCCAGTTCGAGCCCCCTCCCTTCGGCGGGGGGCGGCGACCCCGCGAGCGCGAGCATCGCCGTGGCGGCTTCGACGTGGAGCAGTACATCGCCAACCAGCAGCGCGGCCGCCGAGAGCCGGGCGAGCGCCCCGGCAACGGCTCGCCCCGCCTCGCCCCACCGCTCTCGGTCTTTCCCTACGGGGTGTCGCGGAGCTACCTGGAGCAGTCGGTGCGCGAGCTCAAGCTGCCGGTGCGCATCCAGCACCACGTCGAGGACTCCGACATCGTGCTGACGCTCAAGAACTACTACCGGCGCAAGGACTCCCCGGTGCGCGTCGCCGAGTCCTCAGGCATCCCCATCGAGGTGCTGCGCAGCAACACGGTGTCCCAGATCAAGGGCGCGCTGGCCCGGGTCTACGGCGTGGAGACGTCCGATCCCACCGAGACCGCCCTCGAAGAGGCGCTGGAGGGGATCAACCGCGCCCGGCAGCTCGGTGGCGAGGTGGAGCTCTCGCCGCAGAACGCCTACGTCCGGCGGCTTCAGCATCAATTGGTCGGCGAGCACGAGATGGTTGCCCGCAGCACCGGCGAGGAGCCGAACCGGCACCTGGTGATCGTCGGCCCGGCCGAAGCCTGAGCAGAAGGCGCCAGGGCCCCCAGCTCCGCGTCGGCTCCGTGCTGCGAGGACGGCGGCCCGTGGGGCCGCCGTCCTCGATCTCAGGGGTCCTGGACGCCTTCGGTCTCCCTCGCCGGCCGCGGCAGGGGGCTCATACTCCCAACCCGTGTCGTCCTGGACGGGTTACTTCATCTCGCTGGAGGGGATCGACGGTGCCGGCAAGAGCACCCAGGGTGCCGCTCTGGCCGGCGAGCTGAGCCGAGCCGGCCACGACGTCGTCACCCTGCGGCCGAGCGACACCCAGCTCGGCGACCTGGTCAGGGGCTACCTGCTCCAGCACCACCGGGTCCGGGTCGACCCCTGGACCGAGGCCCTGCTCTTCACCGCCGGGCGGGTCCAGCTGCTCCGGGAGCGGATCCTGCCCGCGCTCGCCGGCGGCGCGGTGGTGATCGCCGACCGCTACGCCGACTCGACGCTCGCCTACCAGGGCGCGGGGCGCGGGCTGCCCCTGCCCGCGCTGCGCTGGCTGCACGCGGAGGCCTGCGGCGACGTCTGGCCCGACCTCACCTTCCTGCTCGAGCTTCCCCGGCGGGTGGCCGAGGATCGGCAGCGCTCGCAGCAGCTCCCCCTGGACCGCTTCGAGTCCGCCGCCAACGGCTTCCACCTCGAAGTCCAGCAGGGCTTCGAGGAGCTGGCGGCGGCCGACCCCGAGCGCTTCGTCCGCATCGACGCCGGCCGCGCACCCGCCGCCGTGCTGGCCGAGATCAGCGCGGTGGCCCTGCGGCGGCTCGCCGAACGCCAGGTGGTCGCGCCCCGCCGGGAGGGTCCGCGGTGAGGCTGATCATCGCCATCCTCCACGCCAAGGACGCCGAGGCCTGCGTGACCGCCCTCAACGACGCCGGCTTCGCCTGCACCCGGCTGGGCAGCTTCGGTGGCTTCCTGGACCGGGACAACGTGACCCTGCTGATCGGGGTCGAGGTGGCCCAGGTGGACACCGTGGTGGGGATCCTGCGCAGCCGCGCCAAGCGCCGCCACGAGCGGCTGCACACGGCGGTGACGCCGGTGCCCGCGGGTGGGCCGCCCGCGCCGCTCCCGGTCGACGTGGAGGTCGGCGGCGCCACCCTCTTTGTGCTCCAGATCGATCGTTTCGAGCGCCTCTGAGCCCCTCCGGCCGCGAGCCGGCCCGGCGGGGCGCCACGCCAGAGGGTGGACCCGCCCGCCGTGCATCCCCGAGCCGGCGACAGCGCTCCGCCGGCCCCTGTATGCTGCCCGGAGCCGCCGTCCGCGCGAGCGTGCAGGGCGCGCAGAGCATCCGGCGACCGGAGGCCTTCCATGCGACCGACCCGCTTCATCACCGCCGTTCCGGTTGCCGTCGTGGCGCTCTTCCTCGCCACCGCGGCGCCGGCGGGAGCGCTCCCCACGTCCGGTACCGGCTGGCAGATCTTCGAGGAGACGGGGAACGCCCAGACCTTCACGGTCCCCGCCGGCGTGGTCGGGGTGACCGTCATCCTGGCCGGCGCCGGGGGCGGCGAGGGATGGGATGCCGCCGGCGACGGGCAAGCGGTCGCGGGCGCCGCCGGTGGCGGGGAGGTTTCCGACCTCTCGACGACCCCCGGCTCGACGCTCGAGGTCGTGGTCGGCGGGGCGGGCGGGGACGGGACCGGCGGGTCCGGAACCGCCGCCGGGGGAGACGCCGGCTTCAACGGGGGTGGCGCCGGCTCGGCCAACTCCGACGCCGGGTTCGGCGGCGGCGGCGGCGGTGGCGCCACCGAGGTCGGATCCGCCTCGTGCGCGGCGACCCTCACCTGCGCCCTCGTCGCCGGTGGCGGCGGCGGGACCGGCGGCGGCGCTTTGCAGGCGAGCCCGGGCGGCCAGGCGGGCTCCCCCGCGGGCAGCGACGGGACCGGCGCGGATGGGACGAGCGGCGGAGGCGGTGGCACCCAGAGCGCCCCGGGGGCGGGCGGTGGCACCGGTACGGACGCGGGCTCCCCGGGGGTCCTCAACGTCGGGGGTGCCGGCACCAGCGGCGGCGGCGGGGGTGGCGGCGGCTACTACGG
>Ga0187856_1003783_pt1 | contig 10342 bp, 12 predicted proteins | sample June2016WEW_8_40_FD_132443 | JGI IMG/M metagenome (GOLD analysis project Ga0187856, IMG submission 132443) | Peatland microbial communities from SPRUCE experiment site at the Marcell Experimental Forest, Minnesota, USA - June2016WEW_8_40 | ecosystem: Environmental > Terrestrial > Soil > Wetlands...
ACGATCTGCTCGACGTCGCGGCCGACATAGCCGACCTCGGTGAATTTCGTCGCCTCGATCTTGAGGAACGGCGCGCCGGCGAGCTTGGCGAGGCGGCGGGAAATTTCGGTCTTGCCGACGCCGGTCGGCCCGATCATCAAAATGTTCTTCGGCAGCACTTCCTCGCGCATCCGTTCGTCGAGCTGCAGCCGGCGCCAGCGGTTGCGCAAAGCGATCGCCACCGCGCGCTTGGCATCGGTCTGGCCGATGATGAAGCGGTCCAGCTCAGAAACGATTTCGCGGGGGGAAAAGTCGCTCACGTTTTCAACGTTTCTATTGTGACATTGCGATTGGTGTACACGCAGATATCCGCCGCGATATCGAGCGCGCGGCGCACGATCGCTTCGGCGTCGAGCGGCCCGTCGGCAAGCGCACGCGCGGCGGCGAGCGCGTAATTGCCGCCGGAGCCGATGCCGGCGATGCCGGCTTCCGGCTCGAGCACGTCGCCGGTTCCGGTGAGCACCAACGACACGTCCTTGTCGGCGACGATCATCATCGCTTCCAGCCGGCGCAGAAAGCGGTCGGTGCGCCAATCCTTGGCAAGCTCCACCGCCGCGCGCGTGAGCTGGCCGGGATATTGCTCGAGCTTCGCTTCCAGCCGCTCGAACAGGGTAAAGGCGTCGGCCGTGGCGCCGGCAAAGCCGCCGATCACTTCGCCCGCGCCGAGCCGGCGCACCTTCTTGGCATTGGCTTTGACGATGGTCTGGCCGATCGAGACCTGTCCGTCGCCGCCCACGGCCACTATCCCGCCCTTGCGGACGGTCAGAATGGTGGTGCCGTGCCAAAAGCCGGATTGGCCGGATTGGGGAGGCTGCATGCGTTGGAAAGCCTTTGTCCAAGGCATGATTTAGGAGTTGGCTGCCGGCAATGCAAATGCACGGCGAGGGCGGCGGGCGGATTGGCGGAGCCGACAAAGCCCTGATAAAAGGCACGCGGCTTGAACCGTGGAGCACGATATGCGCAAGGCGTCCGTGAAACGGACCACCAAGGAAACCGACGTCGAGGTCGCAGTCGATCTCGATGGCACCGGCGCCTCGTCGATTGCGACCGGCATCGGGTTCCTCGACCACATGCTCGACCTGCTGGCGCGGCATTCGCGTATCGATATCAACGTCAAGGCCAAGGGCGACCTGTACATCGACCATCACCACACGACCGAGGATGTCGGTATTGCGCTCGGCCAGGCGGTGAAGCAGGCGCTCGGCGACATGAAGGGCATCGCCCGCTACGCCGACGTGCACGTGCCCATGGACGAGGCGCTCACGCGTGTGGCGATCGACATTTCGGGCCGGCCGTTCCTGGTCTTCAAGGTCGAGTTCGTGCGCGCCAAGGTGGGCTCGTTCGACACTGCGCTGGTGCAGGAATGGTTTCAGGCTTTCGCCGTGAATGCCGCCGTGACGCTGCATGTGGCGACGCTCTATGGCAGCAACGACCACCACATTGCCGAATCGTGCTTCAAGGGTCTGGCGCGGGCGCTGCGGGCGGCGGTCGCCATCGATCCGCGTGCCGCGAACGAGGTGCCCTCGACCAAGGGCAGCCTGGGTGGCTAGTTCGATGTCATCGTCCGCGAAGGCGGACGATCCGGTAGCCACCTGTGTTGATGCCTATATTGCAGGTTTGCGGTTACTGGATGCCCGCCTTCGCGGGCATGACAAGTGAGAGGAAGGCAGCCGTCGATCGGCTGAAAAAACAAGAGAAAAACAAGAGAAAAACAAGAGAATGTCGGTCTACACCGTTCATGCGCCGCCGCTGCGGGCTGCCGATGCATTGCCCGACGCCGAACGCTTTGCGTTCGTGCGCGACGGTTTCTCGCTCTGGGCCTTCCTGCTCGCACCCTTGTGGATGCTGTGGCACCGATTGTGGCTCGTGCTCGCGAGCTATGTCGTGGTCTCGGCCGGGCTTGAGACGGCGTTGGTCGCCGGCGGTGCGCCCTCCTGGGGCGTGGCTCTCGTCGCCGTACTCATCTCGCTCCTGGTCGGGCTCGAGGCCAGCACGCTGCGCCGCCTCACGCTGAGGCGCCGGGGTTGGAAGAATGTCGGGATCGTCAGCGGCGACGATCTTGAAGACGCCGAACGCCGGTTCTTCGACGCCTGGCTTCGGGACGCGCCCTCCCAACAGGGCGCGTCGTCAGCGGCGGCACCGGCGGCAACGGCTGTTCCGACTGCGCCGATGCCGCGCGTACCGCAAGCGCCCGACGTGATCGGTCTCTTTCCCGAACCGGGAGCCCGTCGGTGAGTGTGGCCATCGTCGATTACGGTTCCGGGAACCTGCACTCGGCGGCGAAGGCGTTCGAACGTGCCGCGCACGAGACCGGCCTCGACCAGCCGATTATCGTGACCCACGACCCCGCGATGGTGGCGCGCGCCGACCGCGTGGTGCTACCCGGCGTCGGCGCCTTTGCCGACTGCCGGCGCGGGCTGGACGCCGTGGAAGGGATGGTGGCGGCGCTCGAAGAAGCGGTGCGTCGCAAGGGTCGGCCGTTCTTCGGCATCTGCGTCGGTATGCAGTTATTGGCCGAACGCGGCCGCGAATACGAGGTGACCGAGGGCCTGGGCTGGATTCCAGGCGAAGTCGATCGGATCACGCCGAGCGATCCGAGCCTGAAAATTCCGCATATGGGTTGGAACACGCTCAACGTCGTACGGCCGCATCCGCTGCTCGATGGCCTGACGCTGGGACCGCAGGGCCGGCACGCCTACTTCGTGCACTCCTACGAGTTCAAAGTGGCGGAGCGCGCCGATCTCGTCGCCGAGGCCGATTACGGCGGCGCCGTCACCGCGATCGTCGCGCGCGACAACATCGTCGGCACGCAATTCCATCCCGAGAAGAGCCAAAAACTCGGTCTCGCGCTGATCGCGAATTTCTTGAAGTGGCAGCCGTGATCCTTTTTCCCGCCATCGACCTCAAGAATGGCGAAGCCGTGCGCCTCGAACAGGGCGACATGGCGCGCGCCACATTGTTCAACCGCGATCCGGCCGAGCAGGCGCGCGCGTTCGCGGCGCAGGGTTTTGAATATCTCCACATCGTCGATCTCGACGGCGCTTTCGCCGGCCGGCCGATGAACGCTGCGGCGGTCGAACGCATCCTCGACGCGGTTGGGGTAGGGACTAAGGTGCAGCTCGGCGGCGGTATCCGCGACCGCGCGACCATTGAAAGCTGGCTCCTCAGGGGAATAGCCCGCGTTATAATCGGCACTGCCGCAGTGCGCGATCCGGCGCTAGTGAAGGAAGCGGCACGCGCCTACGAAGGCCGCGTCGCCGTCGCGCTCGATGCGCGCGATGGCAAGGTCGCTGTTGAAGGCTGGGCGGAGAGCTCCGAACTTTCTGCCTTCGACATCGCAAGGCGCTTCGAGGATGCCGGCGTGGCCGCCATCATCTACACCGACATTACACGCGACGGGATGCTCCGGGGCCTCAACCTCGATGGCACGATCATGCTCGCCGATCAGCTCTCGATTCCGGTTATCGCCTCGGGCGGGCTTGCTTCGATCGACGACGTGCGCGCCTTGCTGGCGCCGCGCGCACAAAAACTCGAAGGTGCCATCGCCGGCCGCGCGCTCTACGACGGCCGGCTTGATGCAGCGGCGGCTTTGAAATTGATCCGTGCAGCGCGGGCGGCCTGACAAATGTTCAAGGTCCGTGTCATTCCCTGCCTCGACGTGAAGGACGGCCGCGTCGTCAAGGGGGTCAATTTCGTCAACCTGCGCGATGCCGGCGATCCGGTCGCGGCGGCGGTCGCCTATGACGAAGCGGGCGCCGACGAGCTCACCTTCCTCGACATCACGGCGAGCCACGAGAATCGCGGCATCATGCTCGACGTGGTGCGGCGCACGGCGGAGGCCTGCTTCATGCCGCTCACGGTCGGCGGCGGCGTGCGCACGATCGAGGACATCCGCGCGCTGCTCTCCTCGGGCGCCGACAAGGTGTCGATCAACACCGCGGCAGTGGCGCGCCGCGGCTTTGTGAAGCAGGCGGCGGAAAAGTTCGGCGACCAGTGCATCGTCGTCGCGATCGACGCCAAGAAAGCATCGAAGCCTGGCGAGGCCGACCGCTGGGAGATTTTCACGCACGGCGGCCGTAACCCGACGGGGATCGACGCCATGGCCTACGCGCGCGAAGTGGTGGCGCTCGGCGCCGGCGAAATTTTACTCACCTCCATGGATCGCGACGGCACGCGGCAAGGTTTTGATATCGCGCTCACGCGCAGCATCGCCGACGGCGTGTCCGTGCCGGTGATCGCCTCGGGCGGCGTCGGCAATCTCGATCACCTGGTCGAGGGCATCCGCGACGGCCACGCCAGCGCCGTCCTCGCCGCGTCCATCTTCCATTTCGGCGAGTATTCGGTGCGCGAGGCGAAGGAGTACATGGCCCGCGCCGGTCTACCGATGCGGCTCGATCCATGATCTTTCTCTCCCCGCGCGTCGAGAGAGGTGATAAGGAACGCGGCATGTCGGCGTTCACCCTCAAGGACCTCGAAAAACGCGTGCAGGACCGGGCGCAGTCGAGCCCGGAGGTCTCCTATACGCGCAAGCTGCTCGAGCGCGGCATAGCCCATTGCGCGAAAAAACTCGGCGAGGAGGCCGTCGAGGCTGCTATTGCCGCGGTCGGCGAGGATCGCGATCGCATGATCGCGGAAGCCGCCGACGTGCTCTATCATCTCCTCGTCGTGCTCCATGCCCGCGGCATCGCCCTCGAGGAGGTCGAGGCCGAGCTCGGCGCGCGCACGCGCCAATCGGGCCACGACGAGAAGGCCGCGCGCAAGAGCGGCTGAGGGCAATCCGCATGGAGCAGCGCATCGAGCAGGACGTGTCGCCCTATCGCGTGTTCTCGCGCGCCGAATGGGCAACGCTGCGCCAGGATACGCCGATGACGCTTGAGCCGGCGGAGGTCGCCCGGCTGCGCTCGGTGCACGACCGGCTCGACATGTCCGAGGTCGAGGAAATCTATTTGCCGCTTTCGCGCCTCCTCTCGCTCTACGTGGCCGCGACCCAAAGTCTATTTCGCGCACAACAGGGCTTCCTCGGCACCGAGGACGCCAAAATGCCTTACATCATCGGGGTGGGGGGCTCGGTCGCTGCCGGAAAATCGACCACGGCGCGCGTGCTGCAAGCATTACTGGCCCGCTGGCCGAACGTGCCCAAGGTCGATCTGGTCACCACCGACGGTTTCCTCTACCCCAATGCCGTGCTCGAGCGCGAAGGCCTGATGGAAAAGAAGGGTTTTCCGGAGAGCTATGATCTGCCGGGGCTCTTGCGCTTTCTCTCCGACATCAAGGCCGGCCGCCGGCCGGTGCGTGCGCCGGTCTATTCGCATCTCGTCTATGACGTCATCCCGAACCAGTGGATCGAGATCGACCGGCCGGAAATCCTCATCGTCGAGGGCCTCAACGTGCTGCAGGCCGGGCGGTTGCCCAAGGACGGCAAGGCCGTTCCCTTCGTCTCGGATTTTTTCGACTTTTCCGTGTATCTCGACGCCGACGAGGACGTGCTGCTGTCGTGGTATGTCAGTCGTTTTCTCGCGCTGCGCGGCACGGCGTTCGCCGATCCGAAATCCTATTTTCACCGCTATGCGCAACTGTCCGACGAAGAGGCGGTCGCCTTCGCGACATCGATCTGGAACCGCATCAATCTCGTCAATCTGCGCGAGAACATTTTGCCAACGCGCCCGCGCGCCGATCTCATCCTGAAGAAGGGCGAAAGTCACCAGGTGGAAGAAGTGGCGCTGCGGAGGTTGTGAGGGGACGATACGCATCGGGACGATAGGCACGGATGACACAATACCTTGCGCAAAATATCTGTCGATACCCCCAAATATAGTTGAAAGTTGAATCAAGATGATTCAAACTGAATCATGAATCGCCGATTGTCGAAAAAGCCGAACCTTCGGCCGGCTCCTTCCCGCTTGGAAACTCGCGATTATCAACGACTTATCGCTCTAGCAGACCGGCAGGACAGGCCTATCGCGCGTATCGTGAAGCTGGCAATCGTCGAATATCTGGACCGGCACGCGCCGAACCATCTTGACGCCTCAGCAAGGCCCAATCGGGCGACTAGACGGGACTAAAGCCCATGGCGAGGAACGACGGAGACGTGGTAACATACTCAAAGTTGAATTCCGAGACTGCTGATGATAGGTCTCTGGCTGTGCAACACGATGTGTACAAACAGGCCGGCGTCGATACCTCCGAGGCCGACGCAGGACTCGATCATATAATTAAGCGTGTTCAGGGTACTTGGCCTAAGCACGGGGTAGGCCGAGTTGTGCTCCCAATCGGATATTTTGCCAATGTCATCGAACTGGACGGAGCCGGTATCGCGCTGTGCACCGACGGGGTCGGATCCAAGACGATCATCGCGACGATGATGCAAAAGTACGACACGATCGGAATTGATTGCATTGCAATGAACGTCAATGACATGATTTGTGTCGGAGCAAAGCCGCTTTCACTGGTGGACTACATCGCCGTCGAACGAGCCGACGCTTCAATGCTTGACGCCGTTGCCGTCGGGCTCTGCGCTGGTGCTAGAATGGCGAGCATTTCGATCTCGGGAGGCGAAACGGCTCAGCTGAAAGACATCGTGAAAGGCTTCGATCTCGTAGGAACGGCCGTTGGTTGCGTTGATCTCGATAAGGTCATTTGCGGCAAAGACGTTGCTGAGGGAGATGTGGTCGTCGGAGTGCGAAGCAATGGTGTGCACAGCAACGGCCTATCGCTCGCACGCAAAGCCTTTTTTGAGAAACATTGCTATCGGGTCGATCACAAATTCGATGAACTTGAAATTACTCTCGGGGAGGAACTGCTGCGTCCCACGGATATCTATGTACCTGAAGCCATGGAAATTTTGCAGAGGGTCAAAGGCGTCAAGGCACTTATAAACGTCACTAGTGACGGCTTACTCAATCTAGCGCGGGTCGAGGCGAACGTGGGTTTCGAAATCGACCGGTTATTCGAGCCTCATCCGATTTTTTCGCTAATTCAGCGACACGCGGATGTTGCCGATTATGAAATGTTTGAAGTCTTCAACATGGGCGTCGGCTTTTGTTATGTGGTTCATCCAAAAGATGAAGCGCTCACGATCTCAATCCTCAAACGCCATAATCGCGAAGCTCAACGCATCGGCTATGCCGTCTCCGATCCCAAACGACACGTCCGAATCCATGAGCGGAATCTGCTCGGATATCACAAAACCTTTGGAAATGAAGATCGGCACGTCAGAAAGTTCGGCTGACTTTTGAACGATCGTTGTAGTATTGAGCTGGAGCTAAGCGCGCTGCGTAGCGAGATCGCAGCGTTTGCAAATTTGCCTGTGTTGTCGCCGCAATTTGCGACTTGGCTCGGTAAGCTTTTTTCGCTCGTCGAAGCTGGTTTTGGCGCCGATTCGGATGAAATGCGTGATCTTCGCGCTATCTCTCCGGAGCTGCCAAGCGAGTTTTACGATAGCGTGACAGACAGGCTCGGCTCGCTTGGTCTAGATGAAAAGTGGACAAGTCAGCTGCTTGCAAAACTATACAATGATGTGCCCGAAGGAGTTTTCAGGCGTCGGCTCTACGATTATGACGATTTGATCGCAGCATTGATCCTCGGACTTCGATCTAGCCGCTAAGACCGATTGATGGAAAACCGCGACATCTTCTCGATGACGAGTAGCGGCATGACCGCTGCAGCGGCAGTTGGCACGCCGGTCTCATCCGTGCAAAAGGGCGAGAGTCACTAGGTGGAAGCAGTGGCGCTGCGGAGGTTGTGAGGTTCTCCCCTTTCCAGGCGTTCCTTAGAATCCCATCCCATGCGGGGAGGGGGGCGTTGCCGCTAATCTGAGCCTAGCGGAGACGCTCCCTCCGCCCGACTCTCGCCCGGCGCGCGGGAGAGGTTGAGCGCCGAGTGAGCGGTGCAGTTGTGCATCAGCCGAGCACGATGCTATAGTTTGAAATTCTGCACGCCCGCGCGGTGCGCTATAAAGGCCAGAGAATTATGCGCGTAACTTCGCAACTACCATAGGACCCGACGATGCCGTCAGACCTAAGTGAGCTAATAACATCGCTTCTTCCACTCATCATAATGAGCGTCGCCTTCGCGTTCGGGAACTACTTCCTCGCAGGTCGCCTTGGGAAAAGCATGGTTCTCTGGATCATCTTGAGTCTGATCCCCGGCGTCAACTTCTTTTTCTTTATCTACATCTGCTACGTCGTCGTTATCCGAATTCTCGACCAGCTTGCCAAAATTACCGCACGGCTAAACGCATAGGCGACTAGGTTGCCGCCTTTGCTACTTCCATCGCGTCCGGCTAATGAAACCAGCCCCCTTCGACTATCATGCGCCGCGGCAGCTCAAGGAAGCTGCCCAACTTCTCGCAACCCTCCCCAACGCCAAGATTCTCGCTGGCGGGCAATCGCTCGTGCCGATGATGAATTTTCGCTATGTGATCGTCGATCACCTTGTCGACCTTGGCACCGTCGAAGAGTTGCGCGGGATCGCGGTCGGCGACGGGCTCCTGCGCATCGGCGCCATGACGCGCCAGCGCGAACTCGAATTGTCTCCTGACATCGCCCGGCATTGCCCGCTGATGGTCGAGGCTCTCCGTCACGTCGGCCATCGCCAGACGCGCAATCGCGGCACGATCGGAGGCAGCCTGGCGCACGCCGACCCTGCCGCCGAGCTGCCTGCCATGTGCGCGGCCTACGGTGCGGTGATCCACGTGGCGAGCGTCCGCGGCATCCGGCAGCTTCCGTTCCGGGAGTTCAGCGCCGGTTTCATGGCGACCGCGCTGCAGCCCGACGAAATGATTGCGGCCATCGACCTGCCGATCTGGCGGCTGGGCCATGGCTACGGATTCCACGAATTTTCCCGCCGGCAGGGCGACTTCGCGCTTGCCGGCGCCGCCGCGCTGCTCGATGTCGGCGCCGGCGACATCGTGCGGCGGGCGGCGCTTGCCCTGTTTGGCGTGACGGCTTCGCCGCTGCGGCTCGACGCGGCCGAAGCGCGGCTGACAGGGCAACCACTCAATGCCGGCTTGATCCGCGCCGCCGCCGCCGCGGCGTGGCTGATCGAGCCGATTTCGGATATCCATGCCGGTGGAGAGTACCGGCGTCACCTCGCGCAAGTCTTAAGCGCTCGCGCGCTGACCGATGCGGCGCGCCGCGCCGGCGTGGAAGTGCAAGGGTTCGCGTATGGGTAAGCAGGCGACGCGCGTGATGGTGAACGGCAAGTCGTATGCACGGGTCGTCGATGCGCGGCTCACGCTCGCCGATTTCCTGCGGCACGAACTGAACCTTACCGGCACCCATCTCGGCTGCGAGCACGGCGTGTGCGGCGCCTGCACGGTGCTGGTCGATGGCCGCTCGACGCGTTCGTGCCTGATGTTCGCGGTGCAGGCGAACGGTTGCGAGGTGACCACGGTCGAGGGTCTGGCGCCCGACGGCAAGCTCACGGTCTTGCAGCAGGCGTTTATCGACAACCACGGTCTGCAATGCGGGTACTGCACGCCGGGGATGCTGATCACGCTGACCGAGTTGTTGCGGGAAAAACCCGAGCCGAGCGAGCAGGAGGTGCGCGAGGCGCTCAGCGGCAACCTGTGCCGGTGCACCGGTTATGCCGGCATCGTGGCGGCGGCGCTCGACGCCGCGCAACGCCTGCGGAGCGGAGGCGGGGGCTGAGCCATGGGCGCAAAACATTTCGGCGCCCGCGTGACGCGGCTCGAAGATCCCGCGCTGCTTTCCGGCCGCGGGCGTTTCGTGGACGACGTGAAGCTGCCGGGCCTGTTGCACGCCTGCTTCGTCCGCTCGCCGCACGCCCACGCCAAGCTTGTCTCCATCGATAGCAAAGTGGCGATGATCATGCCCGGCGTGCATGCGGTGATCACCGCGGACGACCTGCCGGAGCCCATGCGCAACGATCCCTTGCCGATGCTGCTGCCCAATCCGGCCATTGTCGCGGCCCCCACTCAACATGCGCTGGCGCGCGACGAGGTGTGCTACGTCGGCCAGCCGGTCGCGGTGGTGATCGCCGATACGCGCTACATCGCCGAGGACGCTGCGGCGGCGCTGATCATCCATTACGACGTGCTGCAAGTGGCGGCAGACTGCCGCGTCGCGGTCGAGGAGGGCGCCCCGCGCGCCCACAGCGACCTCGCCTCGAATATCGTCTCCACGTTCCGCTTGGCCTATGGCGACATCGACGGCGCCTTCGCCGCCGCCGCGCACGTCTTCGCGGAGGAGATCTGGCAGCACCGCGGCGGCGGCAATGCGCTCGAAACGCGCGCGGTGCTTGCGAATTACGATCCGATGAGCGATCTGCTGACGGTGTGGTC
>Ga0187856_1003786_pt1 | contig 10336 bp, 8 predicted proteins | sample June2016WEW_8_40_FD_132443 | JGI IMG/M metagenome (GOLD analysis project Ga0187856, IMG submission 132443) | Peatland microbial communities from SPRUCE experiment site at the Marcell Experimental Forest, Minnesota, USA - June2016WEW_8_40 | ecosystem: Environmental > Terrestrial > Soil > Wetlands...
AAAAGTGCTTCAGAAACAATATATTGCAACGAAATCCTCAGGCCGCATCGAAGTTCCCCGCCGCTGCGATCATGCGGTCATTGCGCGGGCATTCAATGGCGTCATCGATTTATTCGGCTATTGCGACTGCGGCACCTGCGGCCCGCTTGGCGCCGGGCTGGGCGTTGCCGGGGGGTTCGCCGGCGTCCGCGCATTGCCGCCGCCTAGCTGGTTGAGCACACCGTTGCCGCCTGGGCTCAACGGCGCGACGGGCGGGGCGCCGCCAGGCGCCTCCTGGCTGGGCGCCCCGCCGGTGTTGATAATCGAAGCCGGCTTATGCTCGAAGCCCGCCAGCCACGACAGCGCCAGGCTGGTGGCGAAAAAACCCGCGGCTAGGAGCGCCGTCGTGCGCGTCAGGACATTGGCCTGGCCGCGGCTGCTCAGAAAGCCGCCAGTGGAGCCGATAATCCCGCCGCCCTCGGACTTCTGCAACAGCACGACGCCGATCATGGCGAGGACGAGCATGAGGTGGATGACGATCACGACACTCAGCATCGGCGATCCCCGCTTGTGGCCGCGGCGGGAAAGCCGTCCCCTAACCCGCGTCGCGCCCTCGATATAGGAGGTCGCTGCCGTGTCTACATGATCGGCTGTGGATTTTCCATGCCGTTTTGGTGCGATGATTTTCCACGCCGAGCCTTCCCAGCCGGGCTTTGCGGCAGAATGCTATTCATCGGGCGGGGCAAGGCCGCCTCAGCGATAAACGCCGGCGATCGCCAGAAACTCATCGGCGTTAAGGCTGGCGCCGCCAACGAGGGCGCCATCGACGTTCCCGACCGCCATCAGCTCCCTGGCGTTAGCCGGCTTCACTGAGCCGCCATAAAGGATACGGATCCCCTGCCCTGCTTCGCCGTAGCGCGAAGAAAGCCGCTGGCGGATGCAGGCGTGCATGTCGGCGACATCGCCGATGGTTGGCGTCAACCCCGTGCCGATGGCCCAGACCGGCTCATAGGCGACGACAAAATTCTCCGCGCCGTCCGGCAGCGAGCCATCGAGCTGCGCGCGCACGACGGCGAGCGCATGGCCGGCATCGCGCTCGGCGCGGGTCTCGCCGACGCAGACGATGGCGAGGAGGCCGGCGCGGCGGGCCGCAAGCGCCTTGGCGCGCACCGCCGCATCGGCCTCGCCGTGGTACTGGCGGCGCTCGGAATGGCCGACGATGACGGCTTCGGCGCCGGCATCCTTGAGCATCTCGGCGGAGATGTCGCCGGTATAGGCGCCAGCGGCAAGCGCATGGCAATCCTGGCCGCCGATCGCAACGCGCGATCCGCGCGCGGCCGCGGCGAAGCTTGCGACGAGGGTTGCCGGCGGGCACACGATGACGTCGACATTGGCAAGCTTCCGCGCGCCGGCGATGATTTTTTCCAATTCGCCCGCGGCGGCCTTGAGGCCGTTCATTTTCCAGTTGCCTGCGACCAGCGGGCGGCGCGCCATCGTTCCGTGCTCAGCGAATGCGACAAAGAGCCGTTAGCAGACCGGTTACATGGCGAAAAGGGCCGTTTTACGAGTAAACCCCGTCGGTTGCGGCCCAACGCGGCGCTCCCTATGATGCGCCGCGTTTGTCCGGCAGCCCGACTAGTACCTCTGCACAGTGATTATGACTGGTTGAGCCCCCTTGGCAGAGAAGGCCTATGGTCGCCATCAGGCCAAATCAAAGAGTCAAATCCTCTGTGCAGAGGTACTAGTGCGGTGGATTTGAAGTTCCTACAACCCAGCGGCATACTCGGATAGGAACTTCAAATCCAAGAACCGCACTAGAATTATCAACTCGGTAGTGTCCCTTTGATTCCGAAGTCCGCATGAGAGCATTCCGCAAACACTTGCGAACTTCGGAATCGGGACACTAGCCATCACTCCAGCGCATTGGACCCATGCTTCGAGGTATCCGCAACGCCTCCAACACTCGGCTCGGCCGCATCGTCATGGGCGGGGTCATGACGCTGCTTGCGGTGATCTTCGGCCTTTGGGGCATCAACGACATTTTTCGCGGCTTTGGCCGCTCGACGCTGGCCAAGATCGGCGATACGGAAATCCCAATCGATTTGTTCCGGCAGACCTACAACGACCGTCTGCAGCAGCTGGGGCGCCAGCTCGGCCATCCGATCACCGCGGAACAGGCAAACGCGCTTGGCCTCGACCGCCAAGTGCTCGGCGGAATGGTCGCCCAGGCCGGGCTCGACCAGCGCACGCGCCAGATGCGGCTCGGCATCTCCAACGCCGAGATTGCGCGACGCATCACCAATGATCCGAACTTCCAGAATGTGAACGGTCAGTTCGACCGCGCGCGGTTCCTAGATATCCTGCGCAACGCCGGCTACACCGAGCAAGGGTTCGTCGCCGAGCAGCGCGGCGTCATGCTGCGCCGACAGATCACCGACACCGTATCCGGCGACCTCATGGTGCCGAGAGCGTGGCTCGACGCCATCAATCAGTTCCAGAACCAAGAGCGCAGCATCGAGTACGTGGTGCTCGGCCCGGCGCAGGTGGGCGACATTCCGCAACCGACAGCAGACGAGCTGAACAAATATTTCGACGACCGCAAAATCCTGTTCCGCGCGCCGGAATACCGGAAAATCCTGACCGTCACGGTGACGCCGGCGGAACTGGGGAAAACGATCGAAGTCTCCGACGAGGACGTGAAACGCGCCTACGATCAGAACCCCAGCAGATACATCACGCCGGAGCGCCGGCACGTCGAACAGATCGTCTTTCCGACCATGCAGGAGGCGCAGGCCGCCAGCGAGCGCATCAAGTCCGGCTTGAATTTTGCCGCGCTTGCCGCCGAGCGCGGGCTCAAGGAGGGGGACATCGATCTCGGCATGGTGCCGAAGTCGCGAATCATCGATGCGGTCGTGGCCGACGCTGCCTTTTCGCTCAAGGAGGGCGAGGTGAGCGCGCCGGTGCAGGGGCGCTTCGGTGCGGTCATCGTGACCGTGCTCAAGATCGAGCCGGGGGAGACGAAATCGCTCGCCGTCGTGGCGCCCTTCATTCGCAACGACCTTGCGCTCGAACGCGCCAAGACCGAGGTGCAGGATATCCACGACAAGGTCGAGGACGAGCGCGCCGGCGGCGGTACGCTGGAAGAGGCGGCGCAGAAGTTTAAGCTCCCTGTCGTCACCAACGACGCGCTCGATCGTTCCGGCCGCGATCCGGCGGGCAACCTCGTCGCCAACCTGCCCCGTGCCGGCGATGTGATCAGCGCCGCGTTTGCCTCCGACGTCGGCGTCGACAACGATCCGATCGAGGCCGACGGCGGCTACATCTGGTACGACGTGGCCGGCATCACGCCGGCGCGCGATCGCACCCTCGACGAGGTCAAGAGCCAGGTCGAGGAGCGCTGGCGCGACGACGAGATCGCTTCGCGGCTGAAGGCCAAGGCGGCCGACATCCTCGACAAGCTGAAGAACGGCAGTGCGCTCGACGCCGTCGCCGCAGCCAACGGCCTCAAGGTGGAGACGGCCAGCGATCTCAAGCGCGGCAGCGCCGCGGGAGCCGCTTCTGCAAAGATGATCGATACCGTCTTCCACACCGCCAAGGACGCGTTTGGCAGCGCCGAGGGCGACAAACCGACGCAGTTGATCGTGTTCCGGGTGAGCGACGTCAAAACACCAAGCTTCGAGCCGAACTCGCCCGCGGGCAAGAGCCTCGATCAGACGCTGCAGCGCCAGTTGACCGACGACGTCTTCAGCCAGTACGTGGCGTGGCTTGAAGCCTATTTGGGTACCACCATCAATCAGGCCGTGCTGGCGCAAGCCTTGGGCAATAGCGCGCCGGATACCGACTAGTGCGGTGGATTTGAAGTTCTTATCATTCACCCGCAAACTCGCGCAGGAACTTCAAATCCAAAAACCGCACTAGAATCATAAATTTGCTAGTGTCCCTTTGATTCCGAAGTTGGCATCAGAGCGGACCGCGAGGACGTGCGAACTTCGGAATCGGGACTAGATGCAGATCGAGCCTTCGGCCGAAAAATTCGCCGCGCGCTATGCGGCCGGCGCGCCGCAGGTCGTCTGGACGACGCTCGTCGCCGACTTGGAAACGCCGGTTTCCGCCTTCCTCAAGGTCGCGGGCGCAAGGCCCAAGAATTCAACACCAATGAGCTTTCTGCTCGAATCGGTGGAGGGCGGCGCGGTGCGCGGCCGCTATTCGATCATCGGTCTCGAGCCGGATCTCATCTTCCGTGCCAGCGGCCGGCGCGCGGAGATCAACCGCAGCCCGCAGAACGATCCGCATGCCTTTTCGCCGGCCGGTCAGACGCCGCTTGCGGCATTGCGCGCACTCATCGGCGAAAGCCGCATCGTGCTGCCGGATGCGCTGCCGCCGATGGCCGCCGGCGTGTTCGGCTATCTCGGCTACGACATGGTGCGGCTGATGGAGGATTCGTTATCGGCGCCGGGCGCAGACCCGATCGGCATTCCCGATGCGATCCTCATCCGTCCCACCTTGGTGATTGCCTTCGACGCGGTCGAGGACACGATCACCGTCGTTACGCCGGTGCGGCCGCAGGCCGCAGTGACGGCGGAAACGGCGCGGGCGCGCGCGGTCGAGCGCCTCTCCGCCGTGGTCGATGCGCTCGACCGGCCCCCACCCTTCCCTCCCCCGCTTGCGGGGGAGGAAAAATCAAATAGCCCTCCCCCGCAAGCGGGGGAGGGTGGGGAGGGGGCGGCGGCAATTCACGCCGGCCCGCTCGAAGTAGCACCGCGCTCGAACACCGCGCCGGACGAATTCAAGCGCATGGTGCTGCGCGCCAAGGAGTACATCACCGCCGGCGATGTTTTTCAGGTAGTGCTGTCGCAACGCTTCGAGGCGCCGTTCGCGCTGCCGCCGTTCGCGCTTTACCGCGCGCTCCGACGTGTCAATCCTTCGCCCTACCTGTTCTTTCTCGATTTCGGCGGCTTCGCGGTCGCCGGATCGAGCCCCGAAATCCTGGTCAAGGCGTGCGCCGGCACCGTGACCATCCGCCCGATCGCCGGCACGCGGCGGCGCGGGGCGACGCCGCACGAGGACGCAGCGCTCGAGGCCGAGCTGCTCGCCGACCCCAAGGAACGCGCCGAGCATCTGATGCTGCTCGATCTCGGCCGCAACGACGTCGGCCGCGTGGCCGAGATCGGCACCGTCAAGGTCACCGATCAATTCTTCATCGAGCGCTACAGCCAGGTGATGCACATTGTCTCCAACGTCGAAGGCAAGCTGCGCAAGGACCGCGATGCGCTCGATGCGCTCGCCGCCGGATTTCCGGCCGGCACGGTGACCGGCGCGCCCAAAGTGCGCGCCATGCAGATCATCGACGAGTTGGAGAAGGAGAAACGCTCGCTTTATGCCGGCTGCGTCGGCTATTTCTCCGCCGGCGAGGAAATGGACACCTGCATCGTGCTGCGCACCGCGCTGATCAAGGACAGCATCATGTACGTTCAGGCCGGCGCCGGCATCGTCGCCGATTCCGATCCGGAATTCGAACAGCAGGAATGCATCAACAAGGCGAAGGCGCTGTTCCGCGCCGCCGAGGAAGCCAAGCGCTTCGCCAGCGTCGGGCGGCGGGGGCAGTAGGCCCGTCCACGCCGCTTTCTTATCTCGCCTCAGGCGCGCCCCGGCCGACGTTTCGGTCGAACGTGCCGTCGCGCACATTTAGTGGCTTCTTATTGCGCGCCGTGCAGATGCAGCCGCAATATATAAATGCGATCGTGCCAGCGAGAATGAACCAAAGCGCCGCATCGACAGCCATGTCGTCCTCCATGGCCGCCCCTTGCGTTATTCAATCGCGCGTGTCAGCCAGAAGTCGCCATGATTAAATGTCGCAGGACGAATAGCAGCAGCCGCGTCGCGAGAGAAAGTTGAACCATACCCGCTGCGGCATTACTTCACGCCGGGATAGAGCCCGGAGGCTTTCACCACGGCGAGGCCCTCGGCGCGGTCGGTCTTGAGTTCCTCGGCAAACTCTTCCGGCGATTTCAAGACCGCCGTCAGACCGCGGTTGATCAGATACTTCTGCTGGAATTCCGCTTTCGATTCGATCGCGACGATCGCCTTGTTCAGCTTGTCGATGATCGGCTTTGGCGTGCCGGCAGGCGCGAACATGCCGAAAAAGATCGCGGAGATGTGTTCTTTGTAGCCGAGCTCCTTGAAAGTCGGAATATCGGGAGCAAGCGGCGAGCGCGTATCGCCGTCGACGGCAAGTCCGATGATCTTTCCGTCGCGGATGAACGGCAGAAGGTTGCCGATGCCGAAAATCGCGATCTGTGCCGTGCCGGTGAGCATGCTGTTGACGGCGTCGCCGCCGCCCTTGAACGGCAGGCGGACCACGTCGGTGCCGTTCTTCTCGTTGAACTCCTCCATGAAGGCGACCTTCGACAGCGACGGCGCCATGTAGTTGAGCGTCTTGGGCTTGGCCTTCGCCAGCGCCGCCAGCTCGGCGAACGATTCGACGTGCAGCGATGCGTCCACCGCAAACACCTGCGTCAAATAGTATGCCCTGGTAATCGGCACCAAGCTCTTCGCCGGGTCGAAGTCCGAATTCGGTTGGATGATCGGGTTGATGGTGATCGCCTCGCCGGGAAGAATGCAGATCGTGTAACCGTCCGGCGACGCGTCCGCGCAGGCGCGGGCGCCGATCGTGCCTTCCGCCCCGACCCGGTCCTCGACCACGATCGAAGCGCCGAGCGCGGGACCGAGCTGGTCGCCGAGCGCGCGCATGAACAGATCGCTCAATCCGCCGGGACCTTGCGACGCAATCGCCCGGATTGGCCGCGACGGATAGTCCGCTGCGGCGGCGGGCAGCGCGAGCGCAGTCAGCGCGAGCGGCGCCAGAATTCGAAACCAGCGGCGCATGTCATTTCCTTCCCGGCGTATTATTGTTGTTGCGGCAAACAATGCCGCAGCAGGCCCCGGCGCGCGCATGCGGCTTAAACGCGCAGTCCTCATTCGCGCGCGCGGCGACGGCGCGCGCCGGGCAGGGAGGCAGAGCGTGACCAGTTATCCGATGAAGGTCGAAAAGGGCATCACGGTGCCGATGCGCGATGGCGTTCGCATCTCGCTTTGCGTGTACCGGCCGGACGCCGCGGGCCGCTTCCCGGCGCTGTTTGCGGCCTCGCCCTACCAATACGAAATGGACGATGTGCCGGCTTATCCGCTGTTCCTGTGGCGCGAGACCGGCCCGGTCGAATGGTATGTCGGTCAGGGCTACGCCTATGTCCACGCCGATGTGCGCGGCTCGGGGCGTTCCGAAGGCGAGTTCGAGTTCATGGGGCTCAACGAGCAGCAGGATTATCTCGAATTGATCGACTGGATCGTCCGCGAGCCATGGTGCAATGGCCGCGTCGGCGGCATCGGCCAGTCCTATTACGCGATGGCGCAGTGGCTGATGGCAACCTACAACCCGCCCGGTCTCGCCTGCATTGCGCCTTACGACGGCCTCGTCGACCAGTATCGCGGATCGAATTATCACGGCGGCATCTACTGCTCTTATCGCTCCGTCTGGTACACGTCGCTGCGCGCCGACAACCAGCACCGCCTCGCCGGCCGGCACGGTCGGCCGCCGATGAAATTCGATCTGGTCGGCGCCATCATCGAGCACTCGCTCGACGACGAATTCTGGCGCCAGCGTTCGCCGTACTGGCGGCTCGACCGGATCAAGTGCCCGGTGCTGTCGATCGGACACTGGGGCAAGATGGGTCTGCACCTGCGCGGCAATATCCTCGGCTACGAGGAGGTCAAGGCGCCCAAAAAGCTCGTGGTCACCGGTGCGCGCAACACCTTCGAAGCGCACCGGATGTTCGACCAGGTCGAATTTCACGAAAAGGAACTGCTGCCGTTCTACGACCTTCATCTCAAGGGCGCGAACAACGGCTTCATGGACACCGAGCCGGTCAAGCTGTTCGTGCGCGGCGCCAATATCTGGCGCACGGAGGAGGAATGGCCGCCACGGCGCGCGACATCCGTCGCCTATTATCTGCGTAAAGGTCCGTCGGGCAGCGTCACCTCGCTCAACGACGGCGGGCTGTCGACCGAAAAGCCCGCGGCGAGCGAGGCTCCGACCAGCTACACCTATCCGGACTGGGAATGGATCAATGGCGTCGCGGTCATCGGCCCGGACGGACGGGTGGACCCGGCGCGGCGCGTGCTGACTTTCACCAGCGCACCGCTTAAGGCCGATCTCGAAGCGACCGGGCCGATCGTGCTCAAGCTTTATGCGTCATCGACCGCGATCGACACCCAGTTCATCGTCAAGCTTACCGATCAGCATCCGCAAGGTTCGGCGGCGCGCGGCAAAGGCGAGCAGCCAGCCTATACGCCGGTATCGAAGGGCTGGCTGAAAGCCTCGCATCGCGAGAAGGACGCGGTGCGCTCGAAGCCTGCGCGGCCGTTCTACAGCCACACCAACCCGCAGCCGCTCAAGCCCGGGGCGATCTATGAGTTCGACATCGAGGTGCTGCCGATCTCCTACGTGTTCAAGAAGGACCACCGCATCCGGCTCGAACTCGCCAATGGCGACTCTCCCGCGACCGACGGTGTTTTTTCGCATCCCTATCATCCGTCGCTGATGGGCACCGACACCGTTCATCACGACGGCGCGCACGCCTCGTTCCTCATCCTTCCGGTCATTGCGCCGGGCTGATGCCTGACGCGTCAATCGAGCAGGGCCTAAAGAGAGGCGTAGGTCGGCAGCCACCCGCCGGGCGGCGTCAACTCCAGCCGGTCCGGCCGCCGTGAGGCGCGTCCGGAAAGCTGAAAGATCTCCCCACGATAAGCCCAGACGCGGAGATCCGTCCATAAGGGTACCCCGTCGATTTCCAGGCAGGGCTTAGGAACCCGTCTCTGCGCTACGTAGCCCTGACCATGCGTTACGAGACGGCGCAAGCGCGTCTGCCCCACTGCGCCGCTGTCGAGCAGCCCACGCCCTGCGAATCCATGCAGAGGTTTGAACACAAACTCCTGCTTTCTTTGCGCCAGCCCTGCCAAATTTTCGGCGCGGATCAGATGCGTCTCCGGCACATGGTCGCGCAAGATTTGACGTTCCCCCAGCTCTATTTCCAACTCTTTGTCCCAATCCGGCAGCGATAGCCATTCCAGGAGCCGCTTATCGCTGCGCGTGGCATAGGTGAAGGGATTAGGCGCGGCATAGACCCGGCCCGCCTGATAGGCGCTGCGCAAGGCGGAGAAGTCTTTAGACTGCCAGAAGAAATCGGTCGAGCGGTTGATGATGAAACTCACCGCCTGTCCCTTGAACAGCAGTCGCCGGCCATCCCAGCGAAGCTCTGCGGGACATCCGAGTTCGGCCCGCCAGCCGCGCCGGCGCAACAGATCGCAGAGCAGCTGGAGTTCTCTGCGAAATTTTCCTTGTTGCAACGATTCGGCGTCGTCGAGGACGAGAAACAAGTCCCCAGGGCATTCGCCAAGGAATGCCCTGGCCTCTTGCTCCACCAAGTCTCCAATGTGTTGGTTGAATGCGGGCAAACGGGCAGGCGCTGCTATTCGCTTCCGCTGCCGCAGTCCCGCCGCCTCGTAGTACAGGGCATTGATGATCGCGGCAAATATGAAACCCGACCCGTTGTCGTTGAACTCGATGAGCTGCCAACCGCCCCCAGGGGGGAGGTGAAAATCCCAAGCGCTGAAAAAGCAAACCTCCTTCCGTCTAAGCTGCACAATCTCCGGCGCCGCGCGCAAGGCCGCCGCCTGCCAGGCCGCACGGGCGGTAACGCGGTCAAAGGCGCGAATGAAATCGGATATTTCGCCGAGGATGGCGCTGCGGATGACCTGATGTTGCGGCACCACGGAGAATTCTGCCGGCACCTCCGGCATCCCGGCAGCCTGGAGCGCGGCGTAGAAGTTCTCGCAAGGCCCGGGCTTGAGCTGCAACCTATCCTCTCAACCTGCTACGGAAAAGCTTCGCTTTAGCATCGGACCGCATCATACATGTCCTCTCGCGCCGCAGCCGGTTTGACATTGGGCCAGGCGCCGGAATGAACTGCACTGACCGTCCAGAGCGAACTCTAGTGCAACTTCGCTGCAAAGAATTGGTGGAAGAAGCCAACATCGGGTTATGATAAATTTTGCATCATGACGGCGGTTCGAACCATGTCAAAGCAATCTGCCCGAATTTCGATCGGGTCCAGCTCCTGTGTCGCCCTGTTAGCGCTGACCATCGCCTGCGCTCATTCTCCCGCGCTCGCTCAATCGGCCGATCTCGTGCTGTGCGACCGGGTGGCTGCCGATCCCGCCGATCCGGACAAACCGGCGGACATCCCCGGCGTCGCCCAGATTGCCCCGGCCGACGTCCCGATAGCGATTAAATTTTGCCGGC
>Ga0187856_1003787_pt1 | contig 10336 bp, 11 predicted proteins | sample June2016WEW_8_40_FD_132443 | JGI IMG/M metagenome (GOLD analysis project Ga0187856, IMG submission 132443) | Peatland microbial communities from SPRUCE experiment site at the Marcell Experimental Forest, Minnesota, USA - June2016WEW_8_40 | ecosystem: Environmental > Terrestrial > Soil > Wetlands...
CAAATGCCGCCTCAAAATGGCGACCTTCTCTTCTCCGCTGTAATGCTTTCGTGGTTTCGTCACGCGCTCTCTCCGCTATCTTAACGGGTGAGCGCTCTTTCCATTTCCAGCTGAGGCGGGACACCAGTTTGCTTGAGTACGGCGACATCCGTTGGGAACTCGAAGGCCTTGGCGGCGGCACTCGCCTGACGCTGTGGCACAGCATCGATCGCCGCTTCATCTCCTGGGGCGCAGCGGGGTGGCACATTGCTTTCGATGTTCTGGATCGCCTTCTCAGTGGAACTCCCATCGGCCTCATCGCCGGTAGCGAGGTGATGAAGTTCGAGGGTTGGCAGCGATTGAAGGCCGAGTACGCCAAGCAGTTCGGCGTTGAGACACCCAACTGGCCGCCTAAGGCGGCTCAAAAGTCGTGAATGAGGAGGTCCCAATGAACTGGAACAAATGGGTTCGGCAGACCCACCGCTTGCTGTCCATTGCCTTTACGGTGGGCGTCACCGTCAACCTCGTCGCCGTGATACGGGGGAAGTATACCGCCTGGGTGGGCTTCTTGGCGCTGCTCCCGCTCGCCTTGCTCCTGTTCAGCGGTCTGTACTTGTTCGTGCTGCCGTATGCCACTAAGTGGGGCAGCGGGCCACGCACCAGCTGAACGGGCGGCCGACCGGACGACGAAAGGCCGCGCCGCCCACACACGAATGGCAACGCGGACCGAGATGAAGGCGGTTCGCATCCACGCGGCGCCGGATGCGCGGGACGTCTCGCCGTCCTTCGGCCCCGGCTCTGGTACGTCGGCGGAAGTGCGCGACCGGGAGGAAGATGGTTCGCGTGTCCGGGCCCTTCGACGCCCGGCCGGCTGTGCGACCTATGCTCCCGTTGACAGGTTGCCACCATCTTTCCGGTGGTGGGTCAGTTTCCGAGTTGCCCGTAAACCACCCGGCACAGATTTTCCGGCGACTCCAAATGTCAGTGGGCCGGCCGACGTTTGTAGGGATTTGTCACTCTTGCCGCTTTCGACTAAGACCGCTGCCGCTGGCGGAACCCTTGTTACGAATCGATCTCGACAGCGGGATAGGCTTCAACGTATTCCTCCCCATTGCAGCCGTAATACGCGACCGTTCGCGCCGTGAAATCGACATCGTAACGAATAACGCCTGCGCGCCACGAAGCCGCCAGGAACTCCGGAAACTTGCTTCCCCCGGCCTGATCCGTCCGCAACGCCGAAATCAACGCCTCGCGGTTGAACAGGGGGACGTCCATCGTGCCGGTCGCTAATGGCGTGCCCTGGGTCACGACAGGGCCGTCGTTGGTCAAAAAGAGGCTCTGGCATGCGGGCAGAAACCAGAAGTTCCTAGTCACACCCGCGCGCCGCAACGTCTCGGCGAGGTAGGGAAAGCCTCCGACTCTAGGCCGGACAGCCAGAGCGCGTTTCTGGGCCGCCTCCAAGTTCTCGATTGCTTTACTCATAGAAGATTCTCCTTCGTGTGTAGTGTGGCTGAAATCAGTCTGGATCTTGCGGGCTTACTCGATCGGAACGGCACCGAGATGGTGAAGGTCGACCAGTTTGGAGAGCAGGCGTCGCAGGGTGGCTCTCTCGTCGGCCTGCAGGACATCGAAAAACGTTTGATCGTTGCGATCGGCGATCTCCGCCAACTCGGGAAGAACGCGGCTACCCCGCCGCGTCAGGGAAAATAACCGAACGCGGTTGTCCTCCGGCTTGGTCGACCCTGTGATCCAGTTTTTCGCTTCGAGTTTGTCGATGACCTTCGAAACAGCTCCGCGTGTCAACGCCAGGGCTTCGGCGAGTTCCCCGGGCGTAATCCCCGGCCGTTCCTGGACGCGGCACAGCACCACCCATTCGGCAACCGAAGTGCGCCTTGTCTGCAGCGTTCGCGCAAACTCGCCCGAGACGTGGTTCGAAACACGCCGCAGCCAGTATCCCAGGTGAAACTCAAGGTCCGACAGAGACCGCTGCCGTGCTATAGTTTCCATAGAAATTATTATACTTTCCATAGAAACTATCTGTCAAGCTGGACTCCCGATTTTGGCGAGTCGATACGAGCATCACGACGACATTGGCAGGTTTGGGTGGATGGTCGGCCACTCGGAAACTGACCCACTGCTATCTTGCCGAACTGCTATCGAACCATAAGCGGCTTCCACTTGCGGAGGTTGCAGGTTACGCTTATCGCAGCTTAAAATCGGTGCGAGAGTTGGAGCTGTACATGAAAAAGCCCATCCCGGTGGAATCTGCCTCTGCATTAATCGACCAGAGGATCAAGGAAGTTGGGGACTGGCGCGGGAAGACGCTCGCGAAAGTGCGCGAAATCATACACGAGGCAGACCCTGAGATCGTCGAAGAGTGGAAGTGGATGGGGACTCCCGTCTGGTCCCACGGCGGCATCGTCTGCACGGGAGAGACGTACAAGAACCACGTCAAGATGACATTTGCCAAGGGAGCTCGGTTGAGGGACCCCGCGCGTCTATTCAACTCCAGCCTCGACGGGAATGTCAGGCGCGCCATCGACATCTACGAAGGCGGCAAGGTTGATGAGGCGGCCTTGAAGGATCTCATCCGCGCTGCAGTGGCGCTCAATCTCATGGTCAAGAGCAAGCCGAAGCCCCGGCGAGCGAGCAGCAAGCGGGCCGGCTAGCTTCAGCGCAAGTCCCGGCCATATCTCCTCCCATAGGGAAGAGCTTCGGCACCTGCGGAACCAAACGGCAGACGGGCGGGACCGTTTACGGTTTCCGAAGTGGCGGATTACGGGGCGCGTGGAACCGTCCGATCTGCTACGCGGACCTCTGCATCGGGACGAACCGGATCTCGACTCGCTGATGTAGCGCGGCCGCGATCCTTCTGAGAATTGCCAGAGAATGACCTTCGTAATCCGCGTCCTCCAGGCGGCAGATGACCGACGCGGTGGTACCGACAAGCTTGCCAAGCTGGCCTTGAGTGAAATTCGCTGCTCTACGCAACTGGTGGATCTTGCGGGCGATCTCTTCGTTCGCCCGAGCCTCTTCAAGTTTCTTGAGCCGACGCGGTCTCCCTTCGTAAACGCGACGGTGCAAGATCTTTAACGCATCACTGGTTGGTGTCGATCGCTTTACCACGTCAACCCTCCTCATGCGTGTGCCTCTGCGGGTTCGCGTCGAATTGCTTCTTGCGCGCGATGGCACCCTCGATTTCCTTCGGCGGAACTACCCGCTGTTTGACAAGGCCGTGCGAGACTACTGCCGCGACTGTCCCATGGAAGAAATACAGGATTCGGTAATGCACTCCCTGGAGGCTTACACGGAGTTCGTAAATGCCGTCGCGCAGGAAATCGGCTTCGGGCCGCCGCAGTTCGTGGCCCAGTTCCCTCAGTCGCTCCAGTCGGAGATAGCATTTATCCTGTGCCTTCGCAGGCAACTCGCTGAACCAGTCCAGAAACGGGCACGAACCGTCGTTCTCACCGTAGAGCACGACTCTCGTTCTTGGCACTGAACACCAGTCTATTCGCAAAATTGCGAAATTGCAAACTCGGGAAGTGTCACGAGGCGTTAGCAAGCAAGGCGCTCGTGCCGTGGATTGGATCCGGCGCCAGGTCGACCCATTGCGTCATCGCTTCAAAGATGTTCTGCCTGCGGCAAGGGGTGCCAGCCGAATCTCTCGAAATAAAACCGAGCCGTTCGGCCGCCGGCCGGATGATGTCGGCAGAATCTCCTGAAGCCACTTACCCCGGCCAGTCGGACCGTGCGATCAGCGACGCTCCGGGCAATTGCTGCAACACATCCCGATTGGTGAGGGCCCACTCCAGGTTGCGGCGCGCCATGCGCGAATGCTCGCGGGCCAGGCTTTCCGCGCGCGTCCCTTCGCGGTTTTCGATCGCTTCGACGATGGCGCGATGCTGCTCCGCCGCCAGCAGGCCATACCGCTGGTGAATCTCCGCCGCGGATTGCGACCCGCCGAACACCAGCGCACCGGGTTCGGCGAAAGGAAACGAGCTGACGGCCTCCAACGCACGCGTCAGAGTCGGGCTCTGCGCCAGCCGCCAGAGTTCGCGGTGAAATTTCGCGTTCTCTTCCACGTAGCGGGTGAAGACCTCCAGATCGGCCGGCGCCATGGCGTGCAGAGCCTCCACCGAGCGGCGGATTTCGTTCAGATCGTCGAGTCCGGACAAGCGCTCCGCCGCGAACCGCGCCGCCGTTCCTTCCAGCACGCCGCGAATTTCGATGGCATCCCAGATGTCCGCCACGGTGAATTCCCGCACGCGGAATCCGCCGGAGGGCGACGCTTCGAGCAGTCCCTGGTGCGAGAGCCGCTCCAAAGCGAGACGCACCGGCGTTCGCGAAGCGTTCAACACAGAGACCAGCGACAACTCGGCGAGGCGCTCGCCGGGGCGAAAGTCGCCCCGCAGCACCATTCCGCGCAGGGTGACCACTACCCGCTCGGTTTGGGAAACGCCTTCTACCCCGGAAGACGAAGCCGCCAGATCGTCTGCAACCATTCGCCACCTCTAACGCGCCGGCAGCAACCCGCCTGCCGGCTTCGCAAGCCGCCAGTCAAACCGGCTTCCCTAAATTGTATGCAAAAACCCTGGAATAGTGTTGGCCCAACCCAAGAAGTATTTTATAATCGACATTCACTCGATTTATATCTGGCCGTCCTGCATGCATTGAAGCGCCTGGCGCAGGACGGACCGAACTCGCAGGCCGCCGGGAAAGGTCATCGTAACCATGAAAACGAACCGATGGGCATTCGCAGTATTGGGCGTGTTGATGACGGCTTCAGCGGCCCTTGCAGCCTCCGATCAAGTCAAGATCGACAGCGGGCGGCTGAAGGGTGTCGCGAAAGATGGCGTGACCGCCTTCAAAGGCATTCCATTCGCGGCGGCGCCGGTGGGAGACCTGCGCTGGCGTGCTCCACAGCCGGTGAAACCATGGACCGGCGTCCGCTCCGCTGCGGAGTACGGCCCCGATTGCATGCAGAAGCCGTTTCCCGGCGACGCCGCCCCGCTCGGCGTGCCGCCCGCCGAAGATTGCCTCTACGCCAATGTCTGGGTCCCCGTGCGCGGCGGAAAGAAACTTCCCGTGATGGTGTGGATTTATGGCGGCGGCTTTGTCAATGGCGGAAGCTCGCCCGCGGTTTATGACGGCAGCCAGTTCGCCAAACGCGGCGTGGTGCTGGTCAGCTTCAATTACCGGGTGGGACGTTTTGGTTTCTTCGCATACCCGGCCTTGAGCAAAGAGAATCCGTCGGAGCCCAAAGGCAACTACGGCTACACGGACCAGATTGCGGCGCTCCAGTGGGTCCGCAGGAACGTCGCGGCATTCGGAGGCGACCCCGGCAACGTCACCATCTTCGGGGAATCGGCAGGCGGCGGCTCGGTGCTAACCATGCTGACTTCTCCGCTGGCCCAGGGTCTCTTTCAAAAAGCCATCGTCGAATCGGGCGGCGGCCGCGCGCTGTTGATGGGCCCGCGATATCTGGACCACTCGGTCGCCGGCGGCCCGCCCTCGGCGGAATCGGTCGGTGTGGAGTTCGCCAAGAGCGTGGGAATCGAGGGCGACGATGCGGCGGCGCTGGCCGCGCTGCGCAAGCTCCCGGCCGACGCGGTGGTCGCCGGCCTGAACATGGCGACGATGATGACGCCGACCTATGCCGGTCCGATGATCGACGGCAAGATCGTCGTGGAGTCTCCAGCCGATGCTTATGCCGCCGGCCGCGGAGCCAAGGTCCCGCTGATGATCGGCGCCAACAGCGCCGATATCGGTTTCGGGCGCGCGCCCTCCAAAGACGCGCTGTTCGCGCAGTTCGGCGCTGACGCGGCCAAGGCCAAGGCTGCTTACGATCCTGCCGGCACGGCCGGCCTGATGCAATTGAACATGGCCGTGGCCGCCGCCCAGATGATGATCGAGCCGGCGCGGTTCGTGGCGCGAACCATTGCCGCCACTGGGGAGCCCGCATTTCTCTACCGCTTTTCTTATGTAGCCGACTCGCTGCGCAAGCAGTTGCCCGGCGCGCTCCATGCGACCGAAATTCCCTACGTGTTCGACACGGTTGCGGCGCGTTACGGGGAGAAGTTGACCGATGCTGACGAAGCCATGGCGCGCGCCGCCAACGCCTATTGGGTCAATTTCGGAAAGACCGGCAATCCCAACGGAAAAGGGCTGCCCGAGTGGCCGGCCTACTCGCCGGTCTCCGACGAGCTGATGAATTTCACCAACGCAGGCCCGGTGGGGGAGCCCGACCCGTGGAAGGCGAGGCTTGACCTGGCCGAGAAGCTGGCGAACGAGAAAAAATAGCTAAGGCTGCGCGCGCAAGGGTGTTGGCGGTGCAGAACCTGTTTGGGAGTGACTCATGAAAGCTTCGAAAGCGTCCGTTGCAATCGTTCTTCTGGCCGGCGCCGCGCTGGCGCAAACCGGCATCCCCACCGTGACGGGCAATGCCCGGGTCGACAAACTTCTTAGCCAGATGACGCTGGAAGAGAAGATCGCCATGATCCACGGCGCCGCGGAACCGCCCGCCGCCGATCAGGGGCAGCCCGGTTTTCTGCCGGGGATCCCACGGCTCGGCATCCCCGCGCTGCGCATGGCCGACGGGCCGCCGGGAGTGCTGACGCGGGTTCCCGCCACCGCTCCCACCTCCACCATGGGCCTGGCCGCCACCTTCAGCCGCGCGGACGCCGAGCAGAACGGCGTGGTGATCGGCCGCGACGCCCGGGCGCTAGGCATCGACGTGGTGCTGCAGCCCTTCATCAACATCGACCGCGACATCACGTTTGAGCGCGGCTACAACACCTACGGCGAAGATCCCGTGCTCACCGGACAGATCGGCGCGGCGATGATTCGCGGCGTGCAGCGCCAGGGCATCATGGCGCAAGCCAAACACTACGTGGCATACGACGGCGGCGACGACAACATCGTCGACCAGCAGACGCTGCACGAGATTTACGTGGCGCCCTTCGCCGATGCAGTAGCCGCGGGCGTGTCCTCCATCATGTGTTCGTATAACAAGGTGAACGGGCCCTGGGCCTGCGGCAACAGCGACACGCAAATCAAGATCCTCAAGGACGAGATCGGCTTTCCGGGGTTCATCACTTCCGACTGGGGCGCCACACACGGCACCGATTTCATCAACGACGGACTCGACCTCGAGATGCCGGGAACCATCGGGTTCACTCCCGCCTATTTTCTTCCCGAACCGCCGCCGCCCTACAAGCCTCCGGCCGGAATGGATTTCGGCGACATGGGTTTCGGAGCGGCGATGCCGGAAGAACCGCCGCCGGCCCCATTCGATTTCAGTTCTTTCTCCAAGCCCGCGCCGGCCATCGGCATGCTGAACGCCGTGAAGAGCGGCCTGGTGAAAGAAGAGACCATCACGCGCGCGGTGGGCCGCATTCTGTTTGAAATGGACAGATTCGGATTGTTGGACGGCAAGGGCAAGCACGATGTCACGTCGGTTCCGGTGGACGCCGACGCCGTGGTGGTGCGCAAGACTGGCGACGACGCCGCCGTCCTGCTGAAGAACGACGGCGGCGCGCTACCGCTGAAAGCGGCCGACCTCGCTTCGCTGGCTATGATCGGACCGGGCGCGGGGCAGACCATTGCCGTCGGCGAGCCCGGCGAGAAGTCGCTCGGCATCCCAGCGCGGCAGATCGGCGCCGTCGAGGCTTTGCGCAAGCTGGCTCCGAACGCGCGGGTCACATACGCCGCGGCAGATGACATGAACGGCGTTCCCGTGCCGGCCTCCGCGCTCTCGCATGACGGAAAACCGGGTCTGCTGTGCACCAACTCCAAAACCAACGCGACCGAGGTTAGCGCGCAACTCGACTTCACCAAGGCGAACGGCAAGGCGCTGCCCGCCGGCACGTCGTGGAAATGGGAGGGAACGCTCACAGTACCATCCGCCGGCTCTTACCTGGTGAACCTGCAGTTACTCGGCACCGTCGGCAGCCTCCTCATCGACGGCAAGCACGTCAGCCACACCGGCAACCACATGGGGAACCTGCACGGCAACGTGCTGCACGCCGGGGAGCACAACATCGTGCCCACCCCGGACGGTCTCGACAACATGCGGCGCCTGGTGAATCTCGCTGCCGGCGCGCACACCATCACCGTGACGTCGATCGCCGACGTTTCCGGCAGCCCGGTGCAGGTCCGCTTGAGCTGGGTGACGCCCGAGCAACAGAAATCCAATTACCAGGCAGCCATCGCGGCGGCAAAGCAGGCGAAGACGGCGATCGTATTTGCCTGGTCGCGGGGCCGGCCCGTGTTTGGCATACCGGGAAATCAGAACCAGTTGATCGAAGACATCGCGGCAGTGAACCCGAATACCATCGTGGTGCTGAACGTCAGCCAGCCTGTCGCGCTGCCCTGGCTGAGCAAGGTGAAGGCCGTGCTGCAAATGTGGTTCCCCGGCGACGAAGGCGGCTGGGCGACCGCGGATGTCCTGCTGGGCCGCGTGAGCCCCGCCGGGCGGCTGCCGTTCACCTGGATGAAGGCGATGGATCAGGCCGTCGCCAACGACCCAGCGCACCCGGAGCGATCCTCCAAGGGTGTCAACGGCAAGACCACTTACGCCGAGGGTGTCGATGTCGGCTATCGCTGGTTCGACAAGAACCACCTCGAACCGCTGTTCCCGTTCGGCTTCGGCCTGTCGTACACCAAGTTCGAGTATTCGGACCTGTCGGTGAAGCGGGCCGGCGATGGCGGGCTGGATGTGAGCTTCCGCCTGCGCAACGCAGGAGCGGTCGAGAGCGACGAGGTGCCGCAGGTTTATCTCGCCGCGCCCAGCCGGCCTCCGCAGGGTGCGCAGTTCGCGCCGCGCGCGCTGGCTGCCTTCGACCGCGTGAAGGTGCGCGCGGGCGAAACCAAGAACGTGACGCTGCACCTTCCGCCGCGCCGGCTCCAGTACTGGTCCGTCGCGCAGAGCAAGTGGGCATTGGCGGCGGGCCCACGCGTGGTGCAGGTGGGGAGTTCCTCGCGCGACCTGCGCCTGCACGCCGAAACCGACATCGAATAGCCAGGCGTTCAATCGCGAGTGGCCGGTATTGCAGCCGGTCAGTGTTACCAGGTCGTTGCAGCTTTTACTTTCGCGGATCGAAGCGCACTTCTACCTCGGTGTCCACTTTGACGGGGTGGCCGCCCTGGACCGGGGGCTGATAGCGGAACTGAGGCCACGGCACACTCTCGCAGAGTTGCATGCCGGTTTCGAGCTCGGAGATCTTCCCGTCGGTGCCGATGACGACTTTGCAGCGAACCGTTCCCCCCGCGGGCTGCCAGAGGGGCGCGGGTTGAACGATCGGTCCCTCAATCAAAGATGCGCTTTGTTTCTCCGGCGGAACAGAGACTTCCTTGACGTCTTTCTGCTCCTCCTCGGCGGCCTCTGTCTTCGATCCGGCGGATGCGGCGATCTCCTCGGATGTGGCGGGCCGTATCCGCGTAACCAGGAATATGGGCCTGGCGGGATATCGCTTCACTTTGGCGCTCAAAAGCGATACGTCCGCGTCGAATGCATCGAAGGACAGGCTGCTCCAGGCCCTTCTTACGACCCGCTCGCAGCTTGACTGCAGCGGGTAGCCGTTCTTGCCCTGATCGGGATCGCCAATCTCGTCGATAGCCTTTTGTGCGTAGACGCCCTCGGCAATGTATTGCTTCCCGTCGGCCACCTCGGCGGGCGTGTTAAAGAACAGGCGGTAGTGCAACAGGCCGTCCCGAAGGAACACGGAAGGTCCACCCGCATTCATGGCGGCATCCGCCGCCGCGACCGGATCTGTGACCACTTGCGCCTTCCCCTGGACTTTGTCCAGCGGCCGCGCGGCCTTCTTGGCTTCCTGGGCCGATGGACCGCTGGAGCATCCGCTCAATGCGGCAAGCGTAAGTACGAGAAAAGACAAAATGCGTGCGTTCGAGCTCATCCGTCGTGCCCTCGCTTTCGAGATGTTTTCGTCCGATTCTGAAGGTATCACGAGGCGTGGCCGCTGACAACGGATCCACTCCCACTCCTTCCACTTGTCCCCGCGCCTGCCGCACCGGTTTGTGCGGACCGCTTCGGGTGCACGACATAAAAGTGGATCTCTTTCCAGCGTCAGGCGCGCCTTTAAGCTCCGTAGGAGCGAAAGAAAATAGCCCACGGCGCAAGCCGTTGGGATAAGCCGGCGGTGAGGACAAGCCCCGGAACGGGGCGGAAGAGGATTTCACCAACAGTCTTCCGCCCCGTTCCGGGGCTGGCAGGGAACAACCAGATTCCACACGGCTTGCGCCGTGGGCTATTGTCTTTCGCCCTTCGGGCTGGCGCCGCCGCCTTGCGTACCTATACGCTCAGATACCAGCGGATTTCCTCGGAATCGAAGACGCCACC